>WNGH01003092.1_pt1 | contig 30230 bp, 28 predicted proteins | sample 5400631 | NCBI WGS metagenome assembly WNGH01 (sample SAMN13153373, study PRJNA577476) | soil metagenome | isolation source: 115 cm soil or saprolite under Garry oak tree replicate 1 | place: USA:California | collected 2016-06-15
TGATCAGGGTGAAACAGCCACCTATGGCGTACGCGAGCGCTATAGATCCGACCGGCAACCCCAGCAACGTTGCTCCCAAAGGAAATTCGGATGAATCGGGCTGCACCACACCTACCACCGTTACGATCTACGGCTTCGGCATCGATCCGGACAACGATGTACTCACTCCGCAATGGACTCAGGTGCATGACACCGGGGGTGCGCCGCACCAGCCTGACGATACCGTTGTTGACTTCGACAAAACCTCCTGGACGCCGAGCTTCACCGCGCCCGATGTCCCCAACGGACAACAGCAAATCGACTTGGTGTTTCAGCTGACCGTCTATGACGGAACCATAAACAGCGCTCCCTCCTACGTGACGATTCATGTCCTTAATACTAATGATCCGCCAGTAGCCGGGGCGACCGTCAATGGCATGTCCGACGATCCAGTCAAGGTCGATGCCGGTACCGCTTCTGTCATACTCGACGGCAGTACAAGCACTGATCCAAACAACGATACTTTGACCTATAAGTGGGAGCAGATTAGCGGGCCCGCGGTAGCGCTGACTCCTCCATCAGGGTTCTCGTCAAATCCGGTCGCGACGTTTGACGCCCCCGCAGTCAGTGTCCAACAAGGAAGCATTGACCTCGCATTCCTGCTGACGGTCAGCGATGGCGACTGCTCGAACCAGGAACAAGTTAATGTTAAAGTGGTCGAGACTAATCACAAGCCGTTCGCCGATGCAGGCCAGCCGCAGACGGTGCCGGAAGGTGGAACTGCGATGCTCGACGGATCGGGCAGCTATGATCCCGATCACGACTCGCTGACTTTCCAATGGGAGCAGGTACACGATACCTCGGGAACGCCGCTTCAGCCGGGCGACCCGGTTGGTGCGTTTTCCAGCAAGACTACCGCCACTCCAGACTTTGTCGTTCCAACATTCAACGGATTGGGAGGCAGCGTGACGTTGCAGCTTATAGTGACGGACAGCCACGGTGCTTCGAGCGATCCTTCCTACGTCGTCGTGAGCGTGTATCCCAATCGTCCACCGATTCCACACGCGGTCGCCAGCCCCCAGACTGTCGACGAACGCACCGGTGTCGTTAGTCTAACTGGGACTGCCACTGACGCGGACAATAACCCGCTGACGTTTACGTGGAGCTACGTGAGCGGGCCCGCGATTAAGCTCAATGTGGATCCGAGCGATTCATCCAAGGCGACATTCATTGCGCCGGAAGTTCCATGCGGCGGTGCTCCTGTCGTTATGAAGCTGACGGTTAACGACGGCTATGTCGACGCCTTCGATTATGTAACAATTAACATCAACAACGTTAATCGTCTGCCGACGGCTGCTGCGGGAGATCCCCAGAATGTTCATGAGCTTGAGACGGTGGTTCTCAACGGTTCGAATAGTAGCGACCTCGACACTGAAGACACTCTTCAGTTCCAATGGACGCGAACTAGTGGACCTACAGTTGTTTTATCTGACGCCACCGCCGCTGCCCCGACGTTTACCGCGCCCGAAATATCCCCCGGAGGCGATCCCAACGCTTTCGTTGACCTGAGCTTCCACCTAGTCGTTAGGGATGGCTGCGGGGGGTCAGCGGAAACCGATACTACGGTGCACGTCGCGAACATTCCGCACGCGCCGACGGCCAAAGCAACCGGACCTGGGACGGCGAACGAAGGCGGTGACTCCGTCACGCTGGACGGCAGCGGTAGCAGTGATCCGGATGGCGATTCGCTTAGCTACGCCTGGATTCAAACGGACGGCCCGGCAGTGCAGCTTAACGGCGCTACTTCCGCGACGCCGTCATTCACCACGCCGTGGGTCTCGTCGGATACATCGTTGACGTTCAAGCTGACAGTCGACGACCACTTTGGTGGCACTTCCAGCGCTTCCGTGACGGTAATGGTGCTGAATATCAATACCCCGCCGACGCTCGTTAACCCCCGCGCCGATGTGCCCGTGCTCTGGCCGCCTGATCACCGGCTGGTTCCGGTGCACATTCTCGGTGTGGTTGATCCGGACCAACCGCCGTACAACGCGACGATCACGATCAATAGCATCACGCAAGACGAGCCGACCAACGGCCTTGGCGATGGCGATACGCCGATTGATGCGATTATCAATGGCGACACCGTGCTTCTCCGCGCCGAGCGTTCAGGCAAGGGTGACGGCCGCGTCTATCACGTCTGCTTCACTGCAGCCGATCCAGAGGGCTCAGTCCAGGGTTGTGTGGACGTGATTGTGCCGCACGACAAGAGGACCGACCCCGCGAAGGACAGCGGCCAAAAGTACAACTCGACGAAGTAGAAAACAGATTCCGTTTAGCAATGGGCGCCGGGAGGTGAAAATCCTCTCGGCGCTTTTCTTTTTCGGGGATTAACCACGAATGAACACGAATAAACACGAATTTTGACCGCGGATTACCTGCCACGGCGGGCAGGCAGCGGATGACACACGGATGTCGGATTGGGAAGCGCATGCGGCCCGCGTGTGGGTTTCGGCGCCCTCGCCGAAACATTCTTCTCTAATTTCCTTGCAGCGAAAGTTCGTGCTGCCGAGACAACAGCACCAGCACCCGAGACGGGCGCGCTCCCCGGAACGGAACTCGCCTTCTACCTCTTTATCAGTGTTAATCCGTGTTTATCCGTGGCCAAAAGATTCTGGTTCAATATTTGCCCGAATCTGTGGCCGAGATCGACGACCAAAGTGTCCTCGGTGAGTCGAATTGCGGTAGCCTTCATAGGGTTGGCCGCCTTAGTGCTGGAGGCGCCTAAGTATCTGCTGCTCATCCTGTCGCAGGTCGAGAATCGCGGCAACCAGAATTCGCGTCGGCTAGGGCTCGTAGAAGATGCCGTATGGGAATCTCTGCATCACCTGTCGTCGAATGTTTTCAAAGTAAATTGGTGCGATCTCCGGAAAACAGCAATGCGGGCGAGCTAGGCGTCAACGACTGTGATGAACTCCGCACCGAACCCCTGTCGATAATCTTCAAATCGGTTAAAAATTTCCTGCAAATCGGCGTCTGCTCCTGAGAGGAACTCGACACGCAAACTCATCGCGATGCGAGAATGCGCGCCTTAACTTGCTCCCAGGCAACGAGGTCATCAGGATGCTGCCGATAATGCTTCAGCCGTTTCCGAAGCAGCTTGATATGATCCTCCCGTGGCGGAAAAGCATCGGGATAAGCAGCAAGCTCGTCCCAAAGCTCTCCTACGAGAATAAGCTTCTCCTCTGCCGACAGAGTTTTGAGTTCGGGAATCTTTTCAGCGATCATCTTTGCAATTCTGCTTTAGAATCGCGGTTCGCTCAAGATGAAACAGTGGGTTCATGTCGCGCCAAGCATACTGTCACCCTCTCCACGAACAAGATCGGTAAGGGTATTAGGAAATAACTGAACTGTTTATCTAACTTAAAAGAGTTAAGTTAGAAATCAGCGCCGACAGGTGAAAATCCTCTCGGCGCTTTGATTCGCGATTTCCCGAACGCTCAGCCTCTCGGGCTTCCCGTCTAACCCGACGGCGTCCCCGCACGTCGTGTTCTCTTTGTGGGGTTCAACCGCGGATTAGGCGGATGCCACGAATTTGTGGGATTGGGGAGTATGCGCGAGTCTTGTAGCCGCCTCGCTGTGTCGAGGCGTTCCATGTCGCGTTCCAAACACGGCGACAGAGCGCCGTGGCTACAACATCTCGCGACGACGAACTTGTCTGATTCAACCACGAATGCACACGAATAGACACGAATGATGTTGTAGCTGGGATCGATGATCTAGGTCTGATTTTTCCCACAGACTAATCTGCGCAAATCTGCGTAATCTGTGGATAGCTCTGGTCTCTCTTCGTGGTCTCTGTGTTCTCTGTGGTGAAAATCAACCAATGCCCTCCTAATCCGCGTCATCCGCGGTTCCATATCTGGGACGGATCGCGGGTGCTTGTCACCGGACTCGAAAGGAATTATCATTCGTATCAATGACTAAGAGCTATCATTCCGATCCGGCAATTTTGGGTGGGGAGCCGGTGTTTATCGGAACGCGAGTGCCGATCAAAAGCCTTTTTGCTCACTTGGAAGCGGGCGAATCGATCGATGACTTTCTGAAAGGGTTTCCCAGCGTAAAACGCGAGCAGGTCATTTCCTTGCTGAAAGAGTCTCACGAGAAAATTCTCCAGCCGGCGTGAGTTGAGAATCTTACTCGACGAGAACTTGGATTGGCGACTCGAGCGCGATTTGCCGGGACATGAGGTTGGGTCTGTGGCGTTGATTGGCTGGGCTGGAATCGAGAACGTTCTGCTCGAACGCGCGCAGGAAAAGTTCGACGTCTTGATAACAATGGACAGCAACATGGTCCGCGAACTCGACATTCAGAAATTAAAGCTTGTTGTTATCGTTTTGAGGGCACCAAGCAATCGTTTGGCCGACACTCGTCCGTTGATGGCGAAGGTCCTTACACATTTATCGACGTTGAAATCAGGCAGCGTAACGGTGGTCTCGGGGTAACAATTTTCTGGGGAGCACACGGCTTGCCCTGAGCGGTAGTCGAACGGGCGCCTCGTCCGCCACAGGTCCGCACACAGGACGGATCCGTGCGCAGGCGAAACGGATTCGCCGTGGCGAACGTGTCCGCCGGTCGGATGGACTCGTCGGGTGGCGTGCTGGTTTCGGCGCCCTCGCCGAAACATTCTTTCTCTAACCACCCGCCTTCGCTTCGCTATGGCGTGGCAGGCGAATGGACACGAATAAACACGAATTTGTTGTAGAGGCGCCTGTCTCAGCCGCGAACGTTTTTAGATTCGCGCGTGAGGACACGCGCCGCTACACCTGAACCGCCCGACGCGATCGGGTCAATGCCGCTACCTAAGGCTTCTCCAAATCGCGCAGCATTTGTTCGATCTGATTAAGCAGCGTCGGGAGACTCTCCTGCACAGTATCCCAAAGGACATCGCTCTGAACAATATCGTAGCCATGGATCAGAACGTTGCGCATCCCGATGATTTTCCGCCACTCCACATCGGGATATTTCGCCCTGAATTCCGCCGGAAAACGGTTCGCAGCTTCGCCGATAACCTCCAACGCCCGCTCGATCGCGAGCCGAACAACATCATCCTTGCTCAAATCTTCCAGCGTGTGCGCGCCAATGACACCCTGTGCACGCCGCGCATAATCTTGCATTTGAAGCAGACTGACCCGCGGATCATGTCTGCTCATAAATAGTCATCGCCTCCTGCCGAACTTCATCCTCGATGTATCGGTTAAGTCGCGAACAGAGATCCACTTTGTGGCCGATGATTTGACCTAGTTCCTCGCTCCACCCACCGATCCAAACAGCGACAATTTGCGGATTCCGCGCTCTAGGCAAAACGCCCTAATCTTTTTAAGGTTCAGCTCGATCGGGAGTTCCGTGACTGTCATTTGCTCACTTCTTTTTCAAGATCGCTCTGCTTAAGGTTGGCCGTAGATGGTCGCGAACAAATAGCTTCGCTGATCTCCTGAACAGTATTCATTGGAGGGGTAGGCGCTAATTTATCCGTGTCAATCTGTGGTAATCTGTGGCTGAATGAAAGGGGAAGTGCGCGAAGAGGCGCGTTTCGGATTGGGGAGCATACTGCCTGCCCTGAGCGATAGTCGAATGGGCGTCTCGTCCGCCACAGGTCCGCACACAGGACGGATTCGTCCGCAGGCGAAACGGATTCGCCGTGGCGAACGTGTCCGCTGGTCGGACGGACTCGTCGGGTGGCGAGTTGGTTTCGGCGCCCTCGCCGAAACATTCTTTCCCTTTAACCACGAATGAACACGAGTAAACACGAATGGAATTGGATAAACCGCGGATCACGCGGATAGACACGAATGTGTTGCAGAGGCGTTCGCCGCAGCGAACGCCTAGTCATTGGGTTCGTGCTCGCCGCGGCCGTGCGCTCGACATCTCAAGGTGTCCGCACCCGAAGTCTTCCGGCTTCTACAGTGATGATTGCTCCATTCATTAGATCCTCGGGATGCGCCTCAAGAACATGAACACACGATGCAGCTTGTTGATGGGAAGCGAGGTTTACCAGACGAATAATGCCATGGTGCAAACGGCCTTTGCCGATCACCAATTCGCCAAAATCCTTGTCCAAGGTTACCAACACGCGACCTTCTGATTGCGCGGCGGAGAGAATCTCCTCGTCACCCGGATCGCGTGGCCAATCGATCGCTGCGGTGACGTCGTGTCCTGCTGCCACAAGAGCCGAGCGCACAACGCCCGCCACACACGAGTCCAGCAGGACCTTCACTTCTCGCTGTCGACAAACATTGGTTCGAGACGTTCGTGGGCGACAAGCCGCCGAGCGTAAAGCAGACAGGCTTGAATATCATCGGCCTCCAGCCAGGGGTAGTTCTCGAGAATCGTCCCGGCCGAATCGCCCGCCGCGAGCATTCCCAACACATGCTCTACTGCCAGCCGCCGTCCGCGAATGATCGGTTTGCCCCCAAAGATCTTTGGGTCCACGGAAATCCTCTCTAGCAATTTCGCCTCGTTCATCCCAAAATCATAAGCCGGTGCTCCAAAATGTTCAACGCGGACGCAATCTTTGCATGAAACTGCGTTGTAGCCACGACGGACTCCTCGCGAAAGCTTTCGGCGCGATGCGCCGTTTCCTCGGAGGCGCCACCTGCCTTTGCGGGCTTCTCGATCCGAAAGGTCGTCACGGCGCGCTTCCCGATAACGATTTTCCAGTTCGATGGCGCGGTGGTATGCCTGTGAAAGCTGCTATGAAGAAACTTAAGTTCGTCGTCGAGAGACATCGGGACGGCTACGTGGCGTATCCGCTTGGCTTGAAAGGAGCCGTAGTCGGTGAGGGAGAGAGCTACGAATCAGCGCTCGCTGATGCGAAGTCGGGCCGCTGCTTTTCATATTGAAAGTTTTGGAAAGGAAGCCTTCGGCGGGCAAGATGACGTCGTCGAGGCCTTCGTAATCGAGGCTTCGCTAACGCCGGGATGAAATTCCCGGCCGATGCGCCGAAGGCGAAAGTTCTTCGGCCACTGCGCGCACGCCGAAAATGACCTTCTCCTTTAACCACGAATGACACGAATAAACACGAATGATGTAGGGCGTCTGTGTCAGACGCCAACGTTATTAATCGGCGTTTCACAGAATGGAGCCGGCGGGCGCCGAGCGACATAGACGGGCAGGCCGGAGGCCGAGCGAGCGGGAGCTAGCGAGTCAAACGCCCTACAAAATCCGCGTCATCTGCGTAATCTGCGGTCGGATCCTCTGCGAATTCCTTACTTCCTTCATGCTCTCTGCGTTCTCTGTGGTGAGAGTTACCGGGCGATTGGGACCAATCGCCTTTGCCTGGCCTTGCACTCCCCGTGTTGCTATGCATAATGCGTAACGCATCATGCGTAACACCAGGAACCCTTTCGAATACGGCGGCGTTGTCAGCGGAGATAAATTTTGCAATCGCCACAAGGAAAAAGCCGATTTGCGGAAGGCGATTCGGAATCGCGAGAAACTGTTCGTTTTCTCAGAACGACGCTTTGGAAAAACTTCGCTGATCAAGAGTGTTCTGGCCCGGTTACCAAAGAAGCAAACTGTCGCCGCATATGTCGATCTTTGGCCAACAGAAAGCGAGGCGGCATTTGTTACGGCGCTCGCCAAGGCCATCGCCGAATCGATGACCACTTCAGCGCAAAAGCTTCTACAAATCGCAAAGCAATTTTTCGGTAGTCTCGCGCCGGCCGTGACGGTCAATGAAGAAGGCCGACCTGAAATCGGCTTTGGAGTCACTCGGCGCGCCCATCTTAGCGCAGCGCTGGACGAGGTGCTGGACACGCCTGCAAAAATCGCCGCGACAGCCGACCGGGATGTCGTGATTGTTTTCGACGAGTTTCAGCAGATTCTCGAATATGGCGATGATCGGGTGGAGAAGAAACTTCGCAGCGTCATCCAGAACCACAAAAATGTCGGATACATCTTTCTCGGCAGCCGGAAGCATCTGATTCAAAAAATGTTTATGGATCGCGCTCGGCCGCTCTACCGCGCTGGCGGACATTATCCGCTCGGCCCGATCACCGAGGCAGACTGGGCTCCCTTTATTCGGGAGAAATTTATCGCTGCCAACAAGAGAATTGGCGACCAATGCATTCATTCAATCTGCGAGCAAACGCAGGGACATCCGTTTTACACGCAACATCTCTGCCATGTCATTTGGGAGCTTTGTGAGCCATCAAAGGCCGTCAACGACCAATTGATAAAGACTGCAATCCGCGTGCTGCTGGAACGGGAAAGTTACGCTTATTCGACTTTGTGGGAATCGCTCGCTACTAATCAGCGTAAATTTCTGAAGGGTTTGGCCAGCGAGCCGGCCAAGGTGAAACCGTTTGCGGCGGAATTTTTGCGACGGCACGGTCTGGACTCTCCGTCGAACGCGCAACGCGCCGTGGATGCGCTGTTGGAAAGAGACGTAATCGATAGAGAGAATGGTTCATTTCTTATCAGCGATCGCTTCTTCAGATTATGGATACAAACGGTGCAATTGCGCTGATCGCGACGACGAACTTTCAGCATCAACCACGAATAACACGAATAAACACGAATTTTTGTTTTAGAGAGGCGGGCGCCGCAGCGACCGCAAATGTTTTTGGATCTGCGCGTGAGCAGCCTTCGCAATTGCTACGGCTTGCCAAGGGACACGCGCACTTGCAGTCGTCCGGCTTTGGTAGGGGCGGTTTACCCAAACCGCCCGGGCGATTGGGGTCAATTGCCCTACCTATTTTCTCTTTTTTGCGTAGCCACGGCGCTGTGCGCGTCTGGGATTGGGGAGCATAGGCGTCCTCGTCCGCCACAGGTCCGCACACAGGAGGGATTCGTCCGAAGGCGAAACGGATTCGCCGTGGCGAACGTGTTAGTCGTTGCGTCTCGCGACGACGAAGTTCTCTCAATTAACCACGGAGAGCACGAAGAACACGGAGGATCGGACAGAATGAACAGAATGTGACAAAATTCATTCTGAAAATTCTGTTAATTCTGTCCAAGATTCCTTCTTCTTTTTTTCGTGGTCTCTGTGTTCGTCGTGGTGAAAATCGAGCGGACTTGTCGGTTTTTTTGCTTAGAAGTTCGTGCTGTCGGGACAACAGCACCAGCACCTGAGACGCGTGCGCTCCCGGATCCAATTGGTTCGTGTTAATTAGTGTTGATTGGCGGTTACTCCAATTAGTTGAATCAATCTGTGGGAACGGTCCGTCTTTTTAAATCGCTCAATCACGATCAGCGCAACACGTTCGTTGCCTGTTTTCTCGGATGGACGCTGGATGCGTTCGATTTTTTTCTGCTGACGTTTGTGATCGTGCCGATGGCACACGATTTCAGCACCAGCGTCGCCGATCTTGGCTACGCGATCACGATCACCCTGGCAATGCGTCCCGTGGGCGCGTTCATCTTCGGCTTGCTCGGCGACCGGTTCGGGCGGCGGCTCCCGCTCATGATCGACATCGTTTTTTATTCGCTCATGGAATTGCTCACCGCGTTTTCCCCAAACTACACCGTACTGCTCGTCTTTCGCGCGCTTTACGGGATTGGCATGGGCGGCGAATGGGGACTGGGCGCATCACTGACGATGGAATCGCTGCCGGCGGACTCGCGCGGATTGTTCTCCGGAATTTTGCAGCAGGGATACATGTTCGGATATTTGTTTGCCGCGGCGGTTTACGGGATCGTGTTCCCCATATTTGGCTGGCGCGCGTTGTTTGTGGTCGGCGCGCTCCCAGCGCTGTTGGTGATTTACATTCGCGCCAAGGTTCCCGAATCGCCGGTGTGGCTGCGGCAAAAACCGACGATGAACTTCTGGGCAAGCCTGGGCGAGATCCTCGAGCGGGACTGGCTGTTGTTCATCTACGTCATTCTGCTAATGACGGCTTTCAACGCCATGTCGCACGGCACCCAGGACATGTATCAGACTTTTCTGGGCGAACAACGCGGCCTCAGCGTGAAGGCAAAATCGATTATTGGAATTATCTACGCCGTTGGCGCGATCTGCGGCGGGATTCTGGTCGGCCATCTTTCGCAGAAGTTTGGCCGTCGTCGATTGATCATTCTCAGCGCGGTGTGCGGCATCATTTTGATTCCCGCATGGGTTTTTTCGCCCGCGTTGTCGATGCTCGTTGCAGGCGGATTTTTGATGCAGTTCATGGTACAAGGCGCGTGGGGAATTGTGCCGGTGCATTTAAATGAGCTATCACCAGGCGAGGTGCGCGGGACGTTCCCCGGGTTTGCCTATCAACTTGGCAATCTGTTCGCGGCGAATACGGCAGTGGTGGAGGCGCGGCTAGCCGATCATTTCCGTAACGCAAGCGGGCACCCCGATTATGCGAAAGCGCTGGCTCTTTTTTCCTTTGTTATTTTCCTTGCGGTGATCGTGCTGGCCGCAATTGGACGCGAAGAGCGCGGGAAAGAATTTTAAGATTTTCTAACCACGAATGAACACTAATGGACACGAATTCATCGGATTGGGGAGCACGCGCGCTCTCATCCGCCACAGGTCCGCACACACGACGGATTCGTCAGCAGGCAAAACGGATTCACCGCGACCACCAGCTCGCCACGGGACGAGTCCGTCCGACTGGCGGACACCCGAGGCGGGTGCGCTCCCCAGACCTACCGTTGCGAACTGGTTGGCGTCACGCCCGTGCCATTACTGGTAGGCTGCGGCTGCGATTGCGCCGCGACTTGAGCAGAACCGCGATAAACTCCCGGCCCGTACCGCTGGTCGACAATTGCGTTCGCAATTCGGTCTGCCAGCAGCTCGCGATACTCCCAGTCGCGCGCTTGGTTGCCCTCGGCTCGATTGCTCAAGAATCCGCACTCCACCAGAACGGCCGGGCACGTTGCCAGCCGCAGGACGCGAAAATTAGCCGTGTGCACCCCACGATTGGCCGAGTGCGGGATGGTCATCAGCTTGCCTTGGATCTGATTCGCCAGATCGAAAGAAGCGCTCGAGTGATAGTAAGTCTCGAATCCGTGGATCCCGCGCCGGCGCGAATCATTAAAATGGATGCTGACAAAGATCGCTTTTTTTTGCGCATTCTCTATACTGACTCGATCATTCAAGGGGATAAACACGTCCGACGATCGCGTCATGACTGTTTTTACTTGCGATTCGCGCAGCTTGCGCTCCAGCCGCTGGGCCACATCGAGCGTGGCCATCTTCTCCGGCGGGCCGTAGCGGCGATACGCACCGTTATCTTTGCCTCCGTGGCCGGCGTCCACTACAACCGTGTCAAACGTTTTGGTAGTGTTTTTGATCGCGGTCTTGGGGGCGGTTGCGCACGCGCCTAGTAAAATCAGCGAACCGATAGCCAGAACGGCGCTGATTGGACGCAGCATTCGAAACAGATAGCTGCAAGCGGGCTCGCTGGCAAAAATTTTTGCAGGGTTTGGATTGGGGAGCACACGCGCCTCGTCCGCCACAGGATTGCGGCGATTAAGGTTAATCGCCCCTACCTATTTGGCCACTTCGCGCATTTCCCATCGGGCAGGGTGTAGAGTTCCCCATTTTTCCGTCGTCGCATAGAAAAAGCACTTGTTTTTTGCGCGTCCGCACTTAAAGCCTTTAACTCTTTTTATGATCTTCCGATTCGCGATTTTGTCTTTGCTTCTGGCATTGGACTTTTCGATGTGTAAAAGGCAGCCGAGTGCCGCCCCTGGGTCTCAGCCATCCTCCTCGTCGCCGGCGCCCAGTGCAGCCGGCCCGGCGGCGTCAGCACCTTCAAAAATCACCAAGCCCGTTGTCGATCAAACCGCCCAGACCCTTATCTTTTGTTATCATCGCTTGGTGGACAAAGTTCGCTATCCGGGCACCGAGATCACACCGGCTGCGTTTGAAGCCCAAATGAAGGAACTCAAGGACCGCGGCATCACGGTCATTCCAATGCAGGATTTGCTCGCATGGAAGCGGAGTGAAAAGAACATACCGCCGCGATGCGCGGTGATCACCTTCGATGACGGCTGGAAATCGCAATACGAAGTCGCGTGGCCGATCATGAAAAAATTCGGTTACCCGTTTACGATGTTCCTCTACTGCGAAGGCGTTGCCGGTGGCAGTCTGGGTGGTGGACAGGCGATTACGTGGGAACAGCTTGCCGATATGCGCGACAACGGGATCGATATTGAAGCGCACTCGGCGACGCACCAGGATTTGCGCGAAGGGCATACCGTCATGGTGATTGAGCCCGGCGGCAAGCGAACCAAAAAGAAGCTGACTGGCGCCGAATACGAGCAATGGCTCCAAAACGAAGTCGTCGGCTGCAAACAACTGCTCGAGCAGCGACTCGGGATCAAGGTGAACTGCTTTGCGGTGCCGTTTGGAAATTACAACGACCATGTCAAAGAAGTTGCGCGAAATGCCGGTTACGAAGCGATGTTTACCGTTTACGGTCAGCCCATCACTTTTACCTCTCCGCTCAATTCCCTTGGCCGTTACGCGATTGAAGCGAACAAGCCGAAAGTCTTTGCCGATGCGGTCAAAATGATTGGCGCTCCAACGAGTGGCGGCGCACCAGTGGCTGAAGTTGGCGCGAAAGATCTCTCCACCCAGCCGGCGGACGGTGAAACCGCGCGCACGGCTCTTCCGCTCATCAAAGCTAATCTCAGCGGAGTCGGCGCGATCGATCCCCAAAGCGTGCAGCTCCGTATAAGCGGACTTGGCGTCGTGCCCGCGAGCTATGATCCCAAGACCGGCACGGTTTCGTATCAAGTGACGCAAAAGCTCAGGGAAAAGAGTTGCACGGTGATTCTAAGCGCAAAATCGGAAGGCAAGAAAATCGAAGCACATTGGACGTTTGGAGTTGAGGAAGCTCCTGCGACGCCGGCAAAACCAACTCCTTCGCCTGCGCGCAAAAAGTAAACGCGCGATGGCGATTTGGATACCGCATGCATCTCGCGTGCTGGCGAGCGCGTCCTCGCGATCGCGAGCTGTTGGAAACGCCACATTTCAAGACGCAATGAGCCACAATGAAAGATTGTTTCGGCGCGACGCCGAAACCAACACGCGAGACGCATATGCTACCCAGAACGCGGCGCAACGCTTCTAAAGCATGTTCTCACAACTCAGCGATAAATTGCAGGAAATTTTCAAGGACCTGCGCGGACATGGCACGATCAATGAATTAAATATCGACGCGGCGCTCCGTGAGGTTCGCCTCGCGTTACTCGAAGCGGACGTCGATTTTCATGTCGCCAAAAAATTCGTTGCCCGCGTAAAAGAGAAAGCACTGGGCGAGGCCGTGCTCCGTAGCATTACGCCTGGGCAGCAGATCATAAAAATTTTTCACGATGAATTGACCGCGCTGCTCGGGGGGGATGCGGAGCCGCTTGGTCTGGAAAACAGCACGCGGATTTTGATTGTCGGCCTTAACGGTTCAGGCAAAACAACTTCGGCCGCCAAGCTGGCACTCTCTTTGAAGAAACAAGGTCATGCGCCGTCTCTGGTTGCATGCGATTTGCAACGGCCCGCGGCGATCGAACAACTCGCAACGCTCGGAAAACAAGTCGGCGTTGCCGTTTATACGCCGGAGTCGGGCGAAAAAAATGTGCAACGCGTCGTCGCAACCGCGCTTGGTAGGGCGCGACCGCCGGGCGCGCCGAGTGTGGACATCTTCGACACTGCGGGGCGACAGGAAATTGATGAGGCGCTTATGCGTGAACTCAGGGAACTCAAAGAATTTTTGCAGCCGCAGGAAACTTTGCTCGTCGTAGATGCCGCGACCGGCCAGCAAGCGGTGAGCGTGGCAACCCATTTCAACGAGGCTTTAGAAATCACGGGAATTATTTTGACCAAGCTCGATGGCGACGCGCGCGGCGGAGCAGCGTTGTCGATGCGCGAAGTCACGCGCCGGCCAATCAAATTCGCTGGCACCGGCGAAAAGCTCGACCAATTCGAGCTTTTCATTCCGGAGCGACTCGCTGGCCGGATTCTCGGAATGGGCGACGTTGTTGGTCTCGTCGAAAAAGCGGCCGAGGCGGTCGATGAAGAGGATGCCGCCCGAATGGAGCGCAGGCTGCGGACGGCTTCGTTCGATTTCAATGATTTCCTGGCGCAATTCAAAATGATGCGAAAGATGGGGCCGCTGGAGAATATTCTTGGCATGTTGCCCGGCATGAGTAACGTGCAGGGCCTCTCCATTGACGAGAAGCAGCTCAAACGCACGGAAGCAATTGTGCTTTCGATGACGAGCGAGGAGCGGACGCGTCCCGACATTCTGAATGCGCGACGGCGTCAACGCATCGCGCGCGGCAGCGGCTGCACCGTCACGGAAGTAAACGATTTGCTCCGGCGCTTCGATCAGATGCGTAAGATGATGAAGAGCGCAGGAAAAATGAAAAAAATGATGGCGCAAATGGCGCGAATGAGAACTTAATTAACATGGCAGTTTCAATCAGATTACGAAGAGAAGGCGCGAAAAATCGCCCGTATTACAAAGTGGTAGTGGCCGATAGCCGCAGCCCGCGCGACGGAAAGTTTATCGAGATCATTGGGACGTACGACCCGAAGAAGCCCGCTCACAACAGCACGATCAAGCTCGATCGCGCCGAATATTGGATCAGTAAAGGCGCCCAACCCTCCGACACGGTTCGCAGTTTGATCAAGAAAAACAAAAAACAGACCGCGACTGCCCAAGTAGCGCCTGAATCTGAGCGGACACAAACGCCTGCTGAAACATAGCTTAGCCGACGAGTCGAAAGGTTGTTAATCGCGGAGGCGCGATCACCGGCGGGTGAGGGCGCATGCGCTCCCTGGAAATCGTTGTAGCCGGGATCGATGATCCTGCCTCGAGATGAACGTCTTCCCCGGCAGGCGATGTCGGCTACAGCGGTAAATTCGTATTAATTCGTGTGAATTCGTGTTCACCGTCGCGCCGTAATTGTGCGAAGATGAATCCATGGTTAGTTTTGCAGCATGAGAGAATTTCTCGAGTTCGTCATTCGACAGCTTATTGAGTTTCCGGATGACATGGTGCTCACGGAAATTCCGAGCGGCAGAACTACGATCTTCAAGCTGCAACTTCGCCGAGGCGACGTGGGTCGCGTCATTGGCCGTAATGGCCAGACTATTCACGCAATTCGCGCATTACTTGCCAGTTCGGCCGCGCGCCATGGCCAGCGCGCCACACTCGAAATCGTGGAATAGATCTTATGTAGCGGCGCTATGTGAGCGCCGATTTCTTCCTCTTCGGCGGTCATAAACCGCCGCTGCAAGATTAAATGTTGGGCGTTGGACGTTCGATGTTGGACGTTCGATGTTTTTGGTCGTCAATGAAGATCGACATCGTCACGCTTTTTCCTGAAATCTGTCGCGCGCCGCTGAGCGAGAGCATCATGAAACGCACGCAGGAGAAGGGAATTATCGGTCTGCGCATTCATAATTTGCGCGATTGGACGACAGACAAACATCATCTCGTTGATGATGCGCCATTTGGCGGAGGGCAGGGGATGGTGATGAAGCCGGAGCCGATTTTTGCAGCGGTGGAGGATTTGCGCGTTGCAACGGAGAAAACGTCCAACGCTCGACATCCAACGCCCAACGTCCAATCGAAAATTATCCTCACGTCGCCTGCGGGGCGACGTTTTGATCAACAAATGGCCATTCAACTCGCGCGAGAATCGCATCTTATCATTATCTGTGGCCACTACGAAGGAGTCGATCACCGCGTGATTGAGCATCTGATCGATCTTGAGATTTCGATTGGCGATTATGTGCTGACGAACGGCGCGATCGCTGCAGTCGTTCTCGTTGATGCGATCGCGCGCTTGTTGCCTGGTGCTCTTGGCCACGAGCAATCCTCCGTGGACGATAGCTTCAGCACCGGGATCCTGGAAGCGCCGCAATACACGCGGCCTGCAGAATTTCGCGGCTGGAAAGTTCCGGAAGTTTTGCTCTCGGGAAATCACGCCGAGATTGCAAAGTGGCGAGAAGAGCAGGCAATCAAGCGTACCCGCGAAAACCGCCCGGATTTGTTAGGTAACGCTTAAATACCCAACGCGTGTCATCCTGAGGCGGAGCGAAGGATCTCACAATCACAGTGAGCCATACCTGATTGATTGTGTGATCAGCGAAGTTCGGAGAGATCCTTAACGTCGTTCAGGGTGAGCGCGTGATTAATCGTCAACACGCCCGAGGACAACGCAGGCGTTGATTCCACCGAAGCCGAACGAATTACTCATGACATAACTCAATTGAGCGGCTCGCCCGTGATTTGGAACAATATCTAAATCGCACGCCGGATCCGGATTTTGATAATTAATGGTCGGCGGCACCCATTGTCGATCTAACGCCAGCGCACAGATCGCCGCTTCAATTGTGCCTGTCGCCCCTAGGGGATGCGCGTGATAACTTTTCGTGCCGCTCACTGGAATATGGCGCGCATGGTCACCGAAGACTTCTTTGATTGCTGCTGTCTCTGTGCTGTCATTCAGCTGCGTCGAGCTAGCGTGGGCGTTGATGTAATCGATTTGTTCGGGCGCAAGTTGCGCATCGGTTAGCGCATCGCGCATTGCGCGGATACACGATTCACCGCTGGGTAACGGCGCTGTCATATGAAAGGCGTCGTTGTTTAAACTGTACCCGAGCACCTCGGCATAGACACGCGCGCCGCGCGCCCGCGCATATTCCAGATCCTCCACAATTAATGAAGCTGCGCCTTCGCCCATGACAAATCCGTCCCGCAAACGATCGAATGGACGGCAGGCAAAGGCAGGGTCGCCATTCCATCGACTCATCGTTTTGATGATGTCAAAAGCGCCGATGGTTAACGTGGCCAGCGGCGCCTCCGCGCCCCCGGCAACAATTACGTCCGCAAAACCATCGCGGATGTAGCGAAGCGCTTCGCCTACCGAAACCGTGCCGCTGGCGCAACTGTTGGAGTTTGTCGTGCCGACACCGCGAAACCCGAACTCGATCGCGATGTTGGAGTGCGCTGAGCCACCGAAAACCTGAATGGCCAGCATCGGGTTCACACCGCGCACGCCTTTTTTTAGGTAACGAATATGCTGATCTTCGGCTTTGCAGACGCCGCCGAGCGCCGTGCCAAAGCTGACACCGACGCGATGTTGTGGATGTTCGCGCGAATAGTTAATCCCGGCATCGTCAAGAGCGAGTTGCGCCGAGGCCACCGCGAATTGCGCGTAACGATCAAGCCGCTTGAGACGCTGCGGCGAGAAAAATTGCTCCGGGTCCCAGTCGGAAATTTCGGCGGCGCAACGCACCTGGAACGGCTTCGGATCAAAAGTGGAAATACCGGTGATCCCACTTTTCTCAGCAAGAATTCCGTTCCAAAAACCATCGACGCCGCAGCCAATGCATGTGATCGGACCGATGCCGGTGATGACCGCGCGTCTTCGGCTCATGCAGTTGCCCTGTTTGCCCTTGCTTCCACGTATGCCTTCATACAGCGCAATGTTTTATTGGCAATGTTATGAATGAAAAAATCGCCGATGACCAGATCGATAATCGGCGCGACCGCAGGAATGCGAAAGCGCAAATCATGTGAGATTTCTACTAGCACACCGTCCGGAGTATCGGAAAATGTCCAGACGACTCGCATTCCTTTTGTCCAGCTTCTCAGATGATGGAAATGAACTTCGAGTTTACCGCGATCAATGATTTGCTCCGAGGTCCAGGAAATCGGAATACCAGAGCGGCGCGCCGCCATCACCACGGTGTTTCGATCCGGGCTGCGCTGTAGAAAATGAATGTAGCGATAATGAGGCAAAATTTCTGGCCAAAGCTCCAAGTCCGCCGCCGTCTCAAAGATCGACATCTTTGGGGCGTGCATAATAATGGAGTTGACCTTGTGCATCGAATATAAAAATGGCCGTTAGAATCCTAACCCGTGGGGATGACCGGCGTTGCACGGCTTTTGCCGAGCATCGGGACAGTTCATCGAAAAGGTTTTAATCGAAAGGAGAAAAGATGCCCTTGGAGATGAAAGCTGTGTGTGAAAAATGTGGCCGATCGCTTGTCGCACAAGACGAAGTCTATATCTGCAGCTACGAGTGCACATTTTGCGCGAGCTGTGCCGAGCAAATGCACGCCGTCTGCCCGAACTGCGGCGGCGAACTCGTCCGCCGTCCGCGTCGGGCAGATAAAGAGTATTAGAACGGCCTTTTTGGCCGCCCGGAACTCAAAACCCTCCGTGTCGGGCCGCATCGGCTGCCTGAGCCAGCTGGGTCATGTAGGCAAAGAACGCCGGCGACTGTCCTCTAAACAGGCCCATTGCCGTTAGGAACCTAAGCGCGCCCATAGCAGCGCCACTCGTGTTGGTCGGTCGAATGATCGAAACAATTGGGAGGCTTCGACTGAGGAATGGACAGGGCTCTGGCATGATCAGGTTCTTTTTGAACAGCTGGTTGCTGACGTCCAAGTTAGGAAACGTCACTGACACTCCGGTTACCGGATCAACAGCAGTCAACGGTGGTGCATTGCCGGCCTTGTCCGACCACGTTTGAAAGTGCATTGTTTCGGTAGGGCCGATGCTGATCAGGATTCGCACAGTTTCCTCCATGGTTGCCCTCTGTGCCAGCGACGGGTAGAGGCTGTTTCCACCCTGTTCAATGGTTGGAAAGTGGAAACCCGCAGTATTGGCCATCGCCTGAACGAAGTTCGCGTTGCTCAAATCGGCATTCGTCCTGGGAATTGCCGTGTGTTGCCCGACGTGCAAACTTGGGACCGCCTGCGGGAAGACGTGGGTCGGATCAAGATCAGGATTGTGGCTATCGTCGCGATAGCGCGTCCACCAACTGGTATCCAGCGTTAGCTGGGTCAGGTTTGTAAGCCGTTTTCCAATCAAGTTAGGGTTAACTCCCGTTGCGATGCTGCCGCGCAAAGTACGGAACGGGTTAAGGTTTGCAGGCGCCGCTCCCTTGGACACCAGGTACGCGTTTAGGAACTTGTGGTGAGTGATCTCATCGTCGGTGTTGTCGTGGATGTATTGGTCCATGTCTTCGTCCAGCACAGATAGCGCATCATGATAGGCTGGAATGCCGCTGCCGCCTGGAACTTCGCTGTCTTGAATGCCGCCGAGTTCGTTGTATTGGATCCAAAAATCGGCTTCGAGAATTTCTAACGCCGCTGGGAATCGGAGCAGTGCCGCGTCTCCCGGTGTTAGAGCGCCACTCGCTCTTGCTGTTCGAGTGTTAATGAGAAATCCCGCGCCGACGGTTCCTGCCCCGACGGCGAGTGACTTTCCTAAAAAGGAACGACGACTGATGGAGCGTTTGTATGGTCTGCTTTTCTCTTCGAGTTTTTGTGTTTGTGGATGGTCTTGGGTATTGCCAATATCGTTTGCTGTGGATGCGCTGTTTGTTTTCATGCGGGTAGAGTCGGAACGATCTACGCCGCGCGCCACACCGGAAGAGTAACGCCGTTGTTACTTCTGACACTTATCGTAAGGCGTGGCCGCCGCTGATAAGTTCGGCAAATCGACATCTCTACAATAATGTGCTTTCTGTGCGCTACGGCGTGTAGAGCAAGTGACGCAGTTGTTACCTTATGGTGATTCGTGAATTGTGTAACCCACGTAGCGCACCGTGTGAATCAGCGGCGGATCGCCAATTTTCTTTCGCAAGCGCCCGATGAAAACTTCTACGAGCTTAGTGTCATACTCATGTTCGTGTTCCCAGACGCGTTCGCAGAGTTCAGTGCGCGTGAACACGCGGCCCGGCTCGCGCATGAGCACTTTCAACAGCATCAGCTCGCGCGCGGACAATTCGATTCGGCGCGCGCCCCGATAGACTTGGTGGTTGACAAGATCTAGTGCAAGATCGCCAACGCGAAGGTTAAGCACGGGTTCTTCTGGATAACGTCGCCCCAGCGCGTTTACGCGAGCCACGAGTTCGCGCATTGCAAATGGCTTTGGCAAATAATCGTCGGCGCCAAGTTGCAATCCAGTGATGCGGTCTTTCACTTCGCCACGAGCTGTTAGCATCAGCACACGGCTGGCCATGTGTTGCGAACGCAAATGCCGCAGGACGTCAAACCCGTCTATCCCAGGCAGAATAATATCCAGCACGATCAAGTCGAACAGCGTCTCCTTGGCTTTATCCAAGGCTCGTTCGCCATTATGAACGACGATCGGATCGTGCCCGGCCTCGGTGAGCGCCGATGCAATTTGCCGGGCTAATCGAACATCATCTTCAACTACCAGAACCTCCATGACTTTTCAAAAGGGAGACGGACCTTAAAACCGTATCGTGAATTGGGCTGCGACCAAGTGATTGTCGTCTTCGTGGCCTGTGGTTTCGTGCTGAAAGCTATATTGAATTTTTAATTGCGTATGCGGCGTGAAACGATAGCCGAGCGCCGCGTCGATCCTACCCAAATCCTGGGCCCAGTGAACATCGCTACCAGCGCCGTCGGGTACGTCGCCGAAGAGTTGCTGGTTCCAACGGAGCGCGCCAAAGAGTTGCGGTGTGAATTTATATTTCGCTTCAACATAGTAAGCGAATGTGTCCGCGTCGCCTACCCGCGGAACTTGGAAGCGTGCCTCATAAAATTCTGCCCACAATTGTAGATGATGCCAGGCAAAACTGATGTCCTGCCCGACGAGAAGCTCGCGATAATCACCAATGTTGCGTCCGTGCGGCAATGTGGGCTCTGCCTCAGGCCGAAAATACGCTCCGTCGCTTACCGACACGCCCAAGTTCCACGCCTCATTTGGACGAAACCCGAGACGCCCACTGAAGGTCGGATCATCAAAACCAACCTCTGTAACGCTCCACGATTCCGGTCGCGATGAGAGCGAGCTGTTTTTCATTTCCGCCGCGTAATCAAAGTTACCAAGTCGTCCTGAGATAGAAACGCCGCTGGCATAACTCGGACCCCAAATCACTGGATTAAATTCGTACTTACCTGCCGGTTCAAATCTGCGAACGAAATCCAGCGGCGAGCTCGGCGCCTCCTTGTCACTTATCGGAGTGATATTTTCATAAGCCAGCGGCGCGTCAACGAACGGATTTTCCCACGACAAATGCCGCTTGACGAAATTGCCCACCACGGTGGCGAACTTGCCTACCTGCAGATTGAAACGCCCGTCATCCCACGGCGTAAAACGAAGCGCATATTCATCGAGGCGTACTTGAGCGCCGCTTGAGCGTCGAGAAAGAGTGAAAGGCGCGGGTTGAAGAGATTGTCAATCCCACTATCAATGAGGCCAGGCGCCGGCTGTTGGAAATTATAAAATTCAAGATCAAGTGTGCCGCTCAATCGGGCGCGAAGAACATCGTGAAAGGCAGATAGAGTAAGCGTGGAATCGAGCCGCTCGAGAAAATCATCAACGTCAAATGCGTGTACTGTGCAGGCGAGCAGACAAATGCTGAGCGCCCGCAGGACCTTCATGTGTTTTGACTCGGACCATTCGCCGTCGGCGGCGAGCTGACAAAGCGCACTTCAAACTCGGTCCAATCATTTTCTGAACAGACCAGGCGCAAATCACCGCCGTGCAAACGGGCGAGCTCGCGCGCCAGATTCAAACCAAGCCCATGCCCGGAAATGTTTGTGGCAGTGCCACCGCGATGAAAGCGGTCGAAGACATGTGACTGAGCATGGCGCGCGATCGGCTGTCCAGTATTACCGACGGTCAGCACAATTTCATTTCTATTTTTGTGTGCGTTCACGCGGATCAGGCCATCCGGCCAATTGTACTTACGCGCGTTCTCCAGAAGATTTTGCACAATCAAAGATGTGTAGTGTTTTTCGCCTGCGACGTACAAGTCGGGCGGGAATTTTTTCTCGATTTTCACGTAGGGCGAATCGGAAAGGGCGCCAAGATCGTCGAGCCATTCCTCGATGAGCTGGCTGAGATTCACCGGCTGGGATTCGAGCTGGAGATGACCCGCGTCCATGCGCGCGAGGAGAAGCAAATCCTCGATCACACCGGTCAAACGATGAGTCTGGTGCAGCAGCGCGGACAGCTCCTCGTAGATTTCAGGTTTAAAATCATCGCGGGCGAGCAATCCTTCCAGACCCGCGCGCAGGACCGTGACCGGGCTTTTCAACTGATGGGAAGCATCAGCCGAGTATCTTGTCGATCTTTGCAATTTCTTCCGCGTCGAAACGAGCGCGATGTCGGCGCGTCTTCGTTTCGCGCGATTCTTTTGCGAATCCAGCGCCAGCTTCTGTACTGGTATGGCGAACCGGAGCGCCACGAAGTGGCTGGCCACAAATCCGCCCAGCAAAAGCAGCACGCCCGCACCGCCAACTTGCCAGCGAAGCCGATGCAATTGCGCCATCGAATCGGCAAGTGAGTAAACGCAAACCTCGTACGCCGGCGGAAAAAGCGAATCAGGATTGAGTCGCCTGTAAAACAAGAGCTGCGGCGCACCGTTTATGGTGACGACAAAATTGTTTTTTTCGGAGCGGGAATTCCCGACTGCTTTTGCAATTTCATTGTCCAACGCAGTTCGCACCTCTTTCGGAAATGACGGCAAATACAACCTGTTGTCTGCCCAAATGCCGCTTTTCATTCCCGCGCCTGTGCCTCTTCCGCTTAGCTCGAATGGTTTGAATCCGACGACAAGCGCGGAAATCACGTTGCCAGTCTCAGTGGAAAAAATCGGCGCGGCCACTATTTCATGAACGGTCTCCTTCTCAGCATCGGTATTTTCTCGAATATAACCGATCTGTTGAGTCTCGAGTAACTGTTTCAACGCTAGTTGTGCTTCTGCTTGCGGGCTCATCTCTCCGACGTCTTTTGAGTTTGGCGGCGACAGGACAGCGCCGCTGCTGTCGAGAAACCGATAGAACCGAGCGTGGAGCGATCCGGCTCCTTGTTGCGCCACTGGCGTGTCGCCTTCCATTAAATCGCGCAATTCGTCTTTAGCGCTTGGATAAAGCAGATCGAGCGCGTTGTCTTCCAGAGCTGCATGGATTCGCGGCTTTTCCGCAAGCACGCGGCAACGTTCTGCCAAGGCAGCTTGGCGAAGTTCCTCCACTTGATGCAGCCCCGAAAGTTCGGTTTGAAAATTTTGCTGCAAATCGCGTGTGGCAGTCACAGCGACGTTGTGTTGTGTGAGATAAAGGGCAAGGATCGTAGTTGCCGAAGCCACCAGCACCATCGCCGCTGATAATTTCCTGCGGAAACGTGTGATACTGCGCTGATTTGCGTCGCTCAACGAGATCATGGGAAATCAACGTGCGCGGTCACGCCGTTCTTCAGTTCCACCGGTTGCTCGCGCGTGGTCTTGCTGTCTATCCATGCCTTAAGGGTGTAGCGGCCCGAGGGAAGTCCACTTAACCGAAAGCGCCCGTCGGGATTCGTGACCACAAAATACGGCGTGTTCAGAACCAGAATGAGGCCGCGCATATGCTCGTGGATATCACAGCGAAGGGTCACCAGCCCAGGAACGTCAAAAACTTCTGACGGAATCGGCCTTTCTTCGGGACGATAACGGCCCAAATCGAATCGTTTCGCAGGCGAGTAGGAAAAGATACTGTGATAGGTGTCGTCGAGATTCGGGAACTCCACCTTCGTGCCGACTTGGACCGGTAGAAGCGACGGAACGAAGGCCAGATCCTTTTGCGCCACTTGCTTTATCGGATGCGCCGCTCGTTTTGGAAAAGAGCCATCAAGGTAAACTATAGCCAGCGGGGGCTGGGTCGAGAGAACGCCACCGTGTGTGACGATCTCGTAACGCTGGGCCACGACCGGCGCTGAATGCGATTTCGGCAATTCCACGTGCCCCTCCGCGACCGCGTCTGCAAAGGCGGATATGCAGGGAATGGCAAAGACCAAGCTGAGCCAAACGGTACGGCGCAAGGCCATCACCTGCCAGCTTAACCGGCGTTTCGGCCCAGTGAACCTGTCCGCCTCTTCTATCGTCGCAATTGCCGCTCGCTCAATCACCTCGTAACGATTGAATTCGTTTCATGCATCGCAGTTGCTCGAAAAAGTTCCTACCTCCAGAGCTTGCTGAAGTGCTCAGCCCATGATGATATACCTGATGCGAGAACACGTGCGTCTGATCAGATTACATGATCTCCTCGTGCATCGAGTATGAAAACGCTGCGATCTCGGGGAATACTTCTCGTTGTAATCTCGCTGGCTGCATTCGGATGAATGCACTCCGGGAAATGTCTGTTTCTGGCGAGAAATCGAAATCGCCCGAACGCAAAAAGCGCCTGCCGCGCCTTAGGTTCAGCGCTTGTGCTTGATTCGGTAAGTCAGGAAACACTCCTCCTCGATAACGCGCATATCGATCAAACGGCAATGCACGCTCGCGGGCAAAAAATCCTTGCTTAATCCAGTTAAGGTAGGAGCGTTGGCGCCGCCAAACATGTACGGCGCAATTGTGAGATTGAGCTGATCGACAAGGTTCTGTTCCAGCAGTGATCGAAACAACGTGGGGCCGCCTTCGCATGCTACTATGCGCACGTTGTATTCGTTGCGCAGCGTCTCCAGCATGCCTGCAAGATCGACATGGTCGCTATCGGTTAAATAGAGCGCCGCTTTTTTTGCCAGGGCTCGGTGATATTTCCGCGGCATCCGCTTGGTCGAAAAAATAACAATTGGCGAAATGTCGGATTGAAAAATTTTCAGCCGACTAGCGATTTTTCCTTCGTCGGACACGATGACGCGGATTGGCGCTGGAGCCTGTCCTCGTTTGGTTCTCGCCTTCTGTAATTCAAGAGGAAGGCCCAGGCGGACGTTATCACGCTTTAAACTGGTGTGGCCAATCAGAACGGCGTCAGCCAGCGCGCGCTGACGAAACAAGTGCAATTTGTCTTCGCGCGAGGTAAAATCGACCGGCGTGAAATTCCGCGTCGTGACCTTTCCATCCACTGTCATGGCAAACGTGGTAAAGAGGAATGGACGCCTCAGAATGTGGGAGCGGCTTTTGCGCCGCGATGTTTTCCTTGTCACACGAAACGGGACACTAGGGTCCCTCCGCTATTTTACTCCGCTTCGCTAATCTCATGTTCGAGCGTCACCACTTCCTGTTCCATCTCGCGCAATTTCACGTGCGGGACTACCACGCTCGGTTTGTAAAAGAAATAAACGAGCGCGCCGGGCAGGCAGCAGATCAGGATGATGAGAAAACTTAGCGAGCCAATGAGAATAGCTGTGGCTTCCGGCACTCCGCAGAGGCCATTCAGCATGATTTGCAAAACCTTTTCCCGAAGGCCGATTCCGGCGAAACTGATTGGCAGCGCCGAGATGGTGCGTTCGATCGGCATGACCGCGAAGAAGTTAACCACCGGCACGGCAGCGCCCAATGCGTAGGCGGCACAGAAAAAAGTGCCGAACGTAGCGAGATGCGCTATGAGCGAGGCGCCAAACGCCAGCAGCGTGGCACGCCAATGCCGCGCATAAAGATGATACGCCGCGGAGATTTCGATCAATTTTTCGCGGCCAGGAAATCTCTCCGGCAACTGATGAAATAAATTAAACCCGCTGATGACAAAGGTCGAGAGCAACGCCGCAATGGAAGCGCCGAGAAGGAATAGCAGGACCCAAAGCAACCGCCGCGTGTCGGTCGTTTGCGCGAGGAAATTGTAGCGCAGGCTGATCAGCGTCCCGGTAATGGCGACCAGGGCGACTAGACCGATGAAGCGATCGAACACGACCGCCAGCAGCGCGCCCGCTTTCTTATCTGAGGTTTCCTTGAGCAGATAATAGCTTTTGATGATGTCGCCGCCGGTGCCGCCAGGAAGAAATTGATTGTAAAACATCCCGATCAAAAACAACCCGGAAAGCCGTGGAACTGAGAGCTGAATCTTCTGAACTTTCAGCAAGACGTGCCAGCGAAATGCAGCTGCAATTTCCACAAGCACATAGCTCAGAACGCCGACTATGACCCATTGATACTGCGCGTTGCGCAGTGCCTCCGCCATCTGTGCGCGCCGGTTGGGATCGTGATACACCCAATAAAGGACCGCGATTGTAACGCTGAGCTGAAAAATCGTGACCAGGATTTTTTTCATTCGCCGAACCGCTCTTTCCAAAGTTGCATTGAGCGCTGAATTTTATCAGCAGTCTGGTTGGGGCTCATTTCCCAGACAAATAAGCAGTTTGAGGGAAGGAGCGGAACAAGTTTTTCAAGATCGACCTCTCCGGCAAAAGGAGGTTGATGATCCTGCGCGGGCCAAGTGCAGTCCTGCACGTGACAACCAAGTGTGCGCGGGCCGATCGTGCGCAGCCACTCGGCATGATCGAGAAATGCAAGGTTTTCCTTGATCTGTGCATGACCAAAATCATGCCAGTAGCCGAGCGTTGGCGAATTGATTTCGTCCAGTAAGACTGGAAATTCGCGCTCAGTTGGAATTTCTTCGTAACCGCGGCGCTCCTCGAGGCCCAGCTTGACGTTTTTCGCCTCGGCATAATCGACGATGCGATGCAGGCAATCTTTCACGCGTTGGAGATACAGGGGCGCGATTTTCTCGCGCCGCTGCACTGCCCTTAACTTCAGCCTGACATATTTGCGCGACAGGTATTTCCCGGCCTTCGCCAGCTCGATTAACGAGTCAGTGACTGGTCGGATGTTCACTTCGCCGAGATGCAACACAACAAACGGCGCACCCAATCGCTCGGCGAAATCAATGGTCTGAAAGGTTTGCTTCACGGCGCGCTGGCGTTCCTCCGGATAAGCGGCGGAAAATCTGTAGCAATCCGGCGAAGCCACCATCACTTCGACGGGCAAGGGACAAAAATTATGCAAACTGCTGAAGCGAACTTCGCCCGCATCGAACATTTTTTGGATCCCCGGCATTAGCGACATCCGGATACCGTGACCCAGCTCAATTAAATCGAATCCAAGCTTGACCTTGATTTCGCGCAGCATTGCATCTCCGCCGGTGTGACGTCCGGAGTTCCAGCACGTGGAAAAGGCGATCACGCTAAACAGCAGCGGCGATCGGCGGCGCCGGCGTTTCGGCGCTGGGCGCTTCTGCGACTGCAGGTTGCGAGCATTCTCGCCGCACGCGAGCAAGCACAATCAGCGCAATCGCTGCGTAGCACGCCGCCGCAATCGCCAGCGCCGTGCGCATACCGATAAGATCGGATAGTCCGGTAATCCCCAACCCCGCGACCGGCATCAGACCAACAAAGCTCAACATGAACACCGCCGACACGCGCCCGCGGAGATAATCGGGCGCCCGTTCCTGCACAATCGTGTTCGCCAACCCGAAGTTCATCGACAATCCAAGCGAATTAAGAATGAGCAGCGCCGTCGCCAAGTAAAACGCTGGTGCGCGCGACAAACTGAAAATGGCACATGCGACAATGCCGACATTCACCATCATGAACGGCACACGCTTCCTGCGTGGAATGCTGATCAAGAAAATTGCGCCTATCACCGAGCCGACAGCCGAAGCGCCCATCAAAAAGCCCAGTCGATCCGCGCCGAGCCCGAGCACCAGTCGCACATACAATGGCATCATCACCGTGATAATTGGGAAAATAAAAACTGTAGTCGCTGCGATAAGGCCGATCATCGCGAGACTCGGTTTATCTTTCGCGACGTAGCGAAAACCTTCCTTAATTCCACTGGCGCGTTTGTGTTCCTCCTCGGCGGTGCCGCGTGGTCGCGGGGGGATCATCAACAAGGCGATGATCAGCGCCACGAACGAAACTGCGTTGGAAAAAAACGCCGAAGCTGCACCCCACGCGCTGATGAAAATCCCGGCGAACGACGGACCGACGACGCGCGAGCCGTGAAATACTGCACGGTCGACAGCAATCGCGCTTTGGATTTCATCACGCGTCACCAGCTCGGGTACGAACGCGTTGAGCGTCGGCATTTCAAATGAGTTCGAAATGCCGAGCACGACTGCAAACGCCAGGATGTGCCAGATCTGGATTTTCCCGCTCATGATCAAGAGCCCAATCGAAATTGCGAGCGCGATCTGGACATATTGAGTCGCGAGAAGAATTTTTCCGAAACGATCGGCTGCCGAACCGCCGGCCATTGTTAAAAGGAGCATCGGCAGACCGGCAGCGAGATTGGCCATTCCGAGCAGGAGCGCTTTATTCGTAAGCGTGCTCATCACATAACCTTGAGCCATCACCTGCATCCACGTTCCTGTGTCGGAAATTGCACTACCAATGATGTAGCGGCGAAACGGACCCGGCCGCAACACGCGCAACGCATGCCGAGTGCTCAACTTCACTTCCGTGCTCATCCAAACACTCATCCGTGTAGAGGCGTTTGTGTCAAACGCCTAGCCCTGGATTGATGGATTGCCGAATTGCCTGTGAGGCTGGCTTTCACTATCTTGAAGCGTGCGCATCGACAAATACACGCAGAAGATGCAGGAGGCGCTGCAAACAGCGCAGGATCTGGCCTCGCAATTCAATAATCAGGAAATTACCAACGAGCATTTCCTTTCTGCGCTTCTCGAGCAAAGCGACGGAATAACGCGACCGCTCCTCGAGAAAATTGGAGTCAACGTTACGCAGTTACGCCAAAACCTCCGTTTAGAATTGGAGCGCCGCCCGAAGGTTCATGGCGCTGCTGCTGATCTGCGTCTCTCGAACGAACTCCGCAGCGTGCTGGACAACGCGGAGAAGGAGATGTCGAAGCTGAAGGATGAATTCACCAGCGCCGAGCATTACTTGCTCGCGCTGCCCGGGGCCAACGTCCCTGCGGCAAAATTGCTGAAAGAGTTCGGCATCACGCGCGACAAGCTGATGCAGGGGCTTCAGCAGGTGCGTGGCTCGCAACGTGTCACCGATCAAAATCCCGAAGGCAAATATCAGGCGCTCGAGAAATATGGGCGCGACCTGACCGAGTTGGCCCGGCGCGGCAAGATCGACCCGGTCATTGGACGCGACAACGAAATTCGACGCATCATGCAGGTGCTGTCACGCCGGACAAAAAATAATCCGGTGCTCATCGGCGATCCGGGCGTTGGCAAGACAGCAATCGTGGAAGGACTGGCGCGGCGAATCATCAGTGGCGACGTGCCCGATTCGCTGAAACAAAAGCGAATCATCGCCGTGGACATTGGGGCGATGGTGGCCGGCGCAAAGTTCCGCGGCGAATTTGAGGACCGGCTCAAAGCCTTTTTGAAAGAAGTGACCGACGCGCAGGGCCAGATCATTTTGTTTATCGACGAGCTGCACACCATCGTCGGCGCAGGCGCAGCAGAAGGCTCGGTCGATGCTTCAAACATGCTCAAGCCGGTGCTGGCCCGTGGTGAATTGCGCACCGTAGGGGCGACCACGGTCGATGAATATCGCAAATATATTGAGAAAGACGCCGCGCTGGAGCGGCGTTTTCAGCCTGTGCTGGTGAATGAGCCGACCGTCGAAGACACAATCGCAATCCTGCGCGGATTAAAGGAACGCTACGAAGTCCATCACGGAGTACGCATCACTGACGGGGCACTGGTCGCAGCTGCAGTTCTTTCGCATCGATATATCAGCGACCGCTTTCTGCCGGATAAGGCGATCGATCTTGTCGATGAAGCCGCGTCGCGGTTGAAGATCGAACTTGATTCAATGCCCACGGAAATCGACGTCATCGAGCGCGAGATCATGCAGCATGAAATGGAACGCCAAGCGCTCAAAAAAGAAAAAGATCCCGCGAGCAAAGAGCGTCTGAAAAAACTTGAGAAAGAATTGGCAGAGCTAAAGGAAAAATCGTCCGCGCTCAAAGCAGAGTGGCAGAAAGAGAAAGCAGTTCTCGAGGAGCAACGAAAATGGAAAGAAGAACTGGATCAACTTCGCACGGAGCTCGAGCGCGCGCAGCGTCGCGGTGAGCTGGCCAAGGCAAGCGAGATTCAATACGGACGCATTCCAGAATTGGAAAAGAAACTGGCCGCTGCCGCGGCAAAAACGGCGAAAGATCGGCCATCACTATTGCGTGAAGAAGTGACCGAGGAAGACATCGCGGAAGTTGTCTCCAACTGGACGCATATTCCGGTCTCGCGATTGCAGGAGGGCGAGCGCGAAAAGCTGGTGAAACTGGAGGCGCATTTGCATCTGCGCGTTGTCGGGCAGGACGAAGCGATCAAGGCTGTTGCGAACGCTGTGCGCCGCGCGCGCGCAGGTTTGCAGGACCCGAATCGTCCGCTCGGATCTTTCATTCTTCTCGGGCCAACCGGGGTCGGCAAAACGGAATTGTCCCGCGCGCTCGCCGAATTCCTGTTTGACGACGAGAACGCCATGATCCGGATCGACATGAGCGAGTACATGGAGAAACACACGGTCGCGCGGCTGATCGGCGCGCCGCCGGGATACGTTGGCTACGAGGAAGGCGGGCAGCTATCCGAAGCG
>WNGH01002624.1_pt1 | contig 30190 bp, 27 predicted proteins | sample 5400631 | NCBI WGS metagenome assembly WNGH01 (sample SAMN13153373, study PRJNA577476) | soil metagenome | isolation source: 115 cm soil or saprolite under Garry oak tree replicate 1 | place: USA:California | collected 2016-06-15
GGCGCGGGTGCGGGTGACGGGACCTGCGCCGCCGGTTGCCGTGTCCTCTCCCGGGAGCAACGACTACCAGGCTGCTGCCGCTATCCTGACCGCTGCGTCACTAACGCTTGACGTCGTCAAAAGGACCCCCGTGCCGTACGCAACGCCCCCCGCCGATCTGATGCCGGTCATCGACGCGCCACCGCCGCCGATGGTCTCGATGGCCCCCGGTGGCAGGTACCTCGCGCTCGTTCACTACGCGGCGCATCCGGAGGTCGCCATGCTGGCCCGCCCGTACCTGGCGCTGGCCGGGCTGCGGATCGACCAGCGGCTGCGGGCCCGCCGCCGGCTGCGCCGCGCGGGCAGGCTGTCGGTGCTGCGCATCTCCGACGGGCACGAGCGGTTCCTGCCGCTGCCCGACGGAGCGCAGGTAGGCTCCCCGGCCTGGGCGGCCGACGGGCGCCGGTTCGCGTTCACCGTGGACCGCGCCGACGGGGTCGGGGTGTGGATCGCGGACGCGGAGACCGGCGAGGCCGCCGAACTGCCCGGCCTGTCCGTGTGCGACGTGCTGGGCGGGGATCCGTCCTCGGGCGGCGGGACGGTGCGCTGGTCCCGCGACGGGCGGTCGCTGCTGGTGCTCGCCTGCCCGCCCGGCAGCCCCCCGCTGCCCGAGCCGACTCCCGAGCCACGGCTGGAGGAGACGGCCGGGAAGCGGTCGCAGCTCGCCACCTACCAGGACCTGCTGCGCACCCATGGCGACGAGGACCGCTTCGAGGTGCTGGCCACCTCGATCCCGTGCCGGGTGGATCCGGCCAGCGGGGAGCGTACCCAGCTCGGCCCGCCGGGCCGCTACTACACGCTGCAAGACTCGCCGGACGGGACGCACCTGCTGGTCCAGCGGCTGCGGCGGCCGTTCTCGTTCCGGGTGCCGTGGGTGTGGTTCGCCCGCAGCACCGAGATCTGGGCCGCCGGCGGTGGCGTCCGCGCGGTAATCGCGGACCAGCCGGTCAGCGACGAGGTGCCCCGCCAGGGCGTGCCGCTCGGCCCGCGCCTCATCGGCTGGGAGGAGCGCGCACCGGCGAGCCTGACCTGGGTGGAGGCACTGGACGGCGGAGATCCGGTGGCCCCGGCCGAGCATCGCGACCGGGTGTTCCGTTTCGCCGCGCCGTTCGACGGTGCGCCGCGGCGGGCGTTCGACGTGCGGCACCGCTGCCTCGGCTGGTACGACCTCGACACGCCGGATCAGGTCCTCATGGTCGAGCACGACCGCGACCGCCGCTGGCTGACAACATGGTGGTGCGACCTGAGCGCGCCACAGGAGTCCCGCGCGGTGTTCGACAGGTCGGTGGACGACGCCTACGGCGATCCGGGCACGCCGCTGCGGGTGACCAACCCCGACGGCTCGCAGACCGTGCTCGGCGACGGAACGGGCATCTACCTGCGCGGGGAGGGCGCCACCCCGGAGGGGAAGCGGCCATTCCTCGACCGATTCGACCTCGCCACGGGCGAGGCTGTCCGGCTGCACGAGAGCCCCCCGGGGGCCACCGAGTACGTGCTGGGCTTCACCGCGGCCGGCCGGGACGAGGTGCTGCTCTGGCACGAGAGCCCCGCCGAGCCGCCGAACCTGCTCGTGGCCGGCCTCGGCGGTTCCGGGCGGCGGCCGCTGACCTGCTGGCCCGATCCGCACCCCCAGCTCACCAGGGGCACCAAGCGGCTGATCGCGCACGACCGCGGCGACGGGGTGACCCTGTCCGGGATGCTCTACCTGCCGCCGGGCCACGACCCCGCCGTGCATGGCCGGCTGCCGCTGGTGGTCTGGGCGTATCCCTACGACTTCGGCAGCGCGGACACCGCCGGCCAGATCAGGGCCGACAGCTTCGAGTTCACCCGGGTCACCGCGCTCGGCCCGGTGGTGTTCACGCTGCGCGGCTACGCCGTGCTTGCCGATGCCACCATGCCTGTGATCGGTGACCCGGAGACGATGAACGACACCTACCTGGAACAGGTCACCGGCGCCGCCGAGGCCCACATCCGGGCACTCGACGAGGCGGGGATCATCGACCCGGCCCGGGTCGCCATCGGCGGGCACAGCTACGGGGGGTTCATGACGGCGAACCTGCTCGCGCACACCACGTCGTTCGCGGCCGGGATCGCCCGCAGCGGCGCCTACAACCGCACCCTGACGCCGTTCGGTTTCCAGACCGAGCGGCGCAGCTACTGGGAGGCCGCCGAGGTCTACGACCGGGTCTCGCCGTTCCGGTTCGCCGACCGGATCAGCGCGCCGCTGCTATTGATCCATGGCGAGCAGGACGGCAACTCGGGGACCTTCCCCATCCAGTCGGAACGGCTGTTCCAGGCGATCCGCGGCAACGGCGGCACCGCGCGGCTGGTGATGCTGCCCCACGAGGGCCACGGTTATCTCGCCAGGGAATCGGTCATGCACGTGCTGGCCGAGGAACTCGACTGGCTGGAGCGCTGGCTCGGCCCGGGCTGGAGCGGCACGGCCGCGGCCGCCGCATCGGATCAAACGGCGCCGGCCGCCGCACCTGACGATACGGACCCGGACGACACGGCCCCCGGTGCCATGGCCCCGGACAACACGGTCCCGGACGGCGCCGCGCCGGCGCGGCGCGTCCCGAGCGCGCCGACGTGAACCCGGCCATCGCCGGCGCTGTCTTCGCGATCATCTTCGTAGGAGAACTGCCCGACAAAACGATGCTTGCCGCGCTGGTGATGTCCACCCGCGGGCGGCCCTTCGAGGTCTGGCTCGGCTCCGCCTCGGCCTTCTTCGCGCATGTGGTGATCGCCACCACCCTCGGCACCGTCGTGTTCCACCTGCTGTCGCCGCGGGCCCTGGACGGCGTGGTCGCGGCGCTGTTCCTGGCCGGCGCCGGCCTCGCGGCCGCCGAGGCGGTGCGGGAGCACCGGCGCAACGGACAACCGGAGCCGGTGCCGCCGGTGCCGCCGGCCCGGCCGGGCCGCACCGCGCTCGCCGCCTTCGCGCTCATCTTCGCCGCCGAATGGGGCGACCTGACCCAACTGCTGACCGCCAACCTGGCCGCCCACTATCACTCGCCGCTGTCGGTCGCGACCGGCGCCACCGTGGCCCTGTGGGCGGCCGCTGCGCTCGCCGTCACCAGCGGGCGCTGGCTGGGCAAGCTGGTCAACGCGGTCATCATCCGCGCCGCCACCGCCGTGCTGCTGGCCGGGCTCGGCGGGTACGCCATCTGGGCCGCCCTGTCCTGACACCGGCCACCCCGGGCCTGACGGGAGCCAGCCGCCGGCCCGCCACTCCCTATGCTTGACCGGCATGAGAGGCCGCCAGCCGAACCCGCTCGGGGAATCGCTCACCCCCCGGCAGAAGCGGGTGTTCGCGGTGGTGGGCGGGCTACTGATCGTCCTCGCGGCCGGCGTCGGCATCTGGGCGGCCGTGAGCCCGGGCAGTTACGGGCGGTCCAGCCACGGCTGCGTCAACGTCGTCGAGCCGAGCAGCACCGGCGGCGCCATCCTGCATCAGTGCGGGAGCGCGGCCCGGGCCCTGTGCCGCAGCGCGTTCGCCCACAGCAGCAAGCTCGACCTGCTGACCCGGCCGCAGTGCCGCCTGGCCGGCCTCGGGCCGCCCCGGAACCCATGATCACGGACGAACGCCCGCGGGAGCCGCCGGGTGATCGTCGGCAACCAGCCAGGCCGGCAAGCAGCACGGTTTACAAATCATCTCTCGAGAGAATACTCTCGAGAGATGGCTCCCAATAGCAGTGACCAGCCACCCGCACCTGGCATCCGCAAGCTGACGGATCCGCGCACGATGCGGGCGATCACCCATCCGGTCCGGCTGGCACTCATCGAGGCCCTGCTGCTTGAGGGCCCGCTGACGGCTACCCGGGCCTCGGAGATCATCGGCGAATCCCCCACGACGTGCTCGTTCCACTTCCGCCAGCTCGCCAAGTACGGCTTCGTCGAGGAGGCGGGCGGCGGTCCCGGCAGGCTGCGGCCCTGGCGGCTGTCCCACCTCGGCATGAACTTCAGCGACCTGCACGAGGACCCGGAGACCGCCGTCGCCGCCCGGGCCCTGGACCAGATGCTGCGCGACCGGTTCTTCGCCCACCTCCAGGCGTTCTACGACAACCGCAGCAGCTACCCGCGCGAATGGCAGGAGGTCACCGGCGGCAGCGAGTTCATCCTGCACATCACCCCCGCCGAACTGCGGGCCCTGGACGAGCAGATCACCGAGCTCTTGCGGTCCTACTCCGACCGTCTCGAGGACCCGGCGAAACGGCCTCCCGGCTCGCTGCCGGTCGAGGTGCTCCTGTTCGGCTACCCGCTGCGGCCGCCAGGTAAGGCGGCGGCGACGTGAGCACCCGGCGCTTGCTTGCCATCAGGGACGCCCGTGTCTACCTGATCGGGCAGACCTTCTCGATGCTCGGCGACTCCGCCCTCTGGCTGGCCATGGGGATCTGGGTGAAGACGATGACGGGCAGCAACGGCGCGGCCGGTCTGGTGTTCTTCTTCTTCACCGCACCGACGCTGTTGGCGCCGGTTGCCGGGCTGATCGTGGACCGGGTGCGCCGCCGCCCGCTGCTGATGGTGACCAACGCGTGCGCCGGCGCCGTCCTGCTGCTGCTCATGGTCCACGGACGGGGCCAGGTCTGGCTGGTCTACCTGGTGATGGCGCTCTATGGCCTGGCCTACACGCTGCTCGGATCCGGCCAGTCGGCACTGCTCACCGTCCTGGTCCCCGGCGACCTGCTGCCCGACGCCAACGGCGCGCTGCGCACCGTCCAGGAATCCTTGCGCCTCATCGCGCCGCTCGCGGGCGCCGGGCTGTTCGTCCTGGTGGGGGCGCACGTGGTGGCCATCATGGACGCCGCCACGTTCGCTGTGCCCGTGCTCTGCCTCGCCGTCTACGGCTGCTCGAGCCCCGCCCCCAGCCCAGCGGCGGGCGCTGGCGCGCCGAGGTGCTGGCCGGATTCCGGTATCTGGCCGAGACCCCGGTGCTGCGCCAGCTCGTGATCGCGGGGGCGTGCATGCTGACCGTGTTCGGGTTCTCCGAGACGATCGTGTTCGCGATCGTGGGCCAGGGCCTGCACCGGCCGCCCGCGTTCGTCGGTGTCCTTATCGCGATCCAGGGCGCCGGTGCCGTCCTCGGTGGCCCCACGGCCGCGCCGCTGATCCGCCGGATCGGTGAGAGCTGGCTGGTCGGCGTGGCCATGCTGGTCGCCGCCGTTGGCGCGGCGCTGTGCATCCCGCCGTTGCTGCCGGTCGTCATCGTCGGCGTCACCCTGCTCGGCATGGCGATTCCCTGGCTCGTCGTGGCCTTCATGACGCTGCTGCAGCGCCGGACGCCCGCGGAGCTGCAGGGCCGCGCCTACGCGGCGGCGGACGCGCTCGTCACCACCCCGCAGACCATCTCCATCGCGCTGGGCGCGGCGCTCATCGGGGTGGCCGGTTACCGCACGCTGCTCGCCGTGATGGCGGTGGTCACCGTCGGCGCGGCGGGCTACCTGCTCAGCCGCCCGGATCAGCGGCGCGCCCCGGCCGCGGAACCGGTGCCCGCACCGGCCGAGCGGTGACCCGGCCCGGTGCACGGACTGGCTGAGGTCGCCGCGCCCGGCGGGCGGTGACGGCCCCGCCGGGAGTGACGCCGCCGGTGGCAGCGGCGCCCGCGGGGCCCGCCGGGGAACCGGCGGCCGGGAACTGACAGCCGGCGGCTACCCGGTGCCCGCCCGGCTGGCCGCGACGCTGCCCGGCGCCGCCGCCCGGTACACGCTGCGCGTGTCGTCGTCCCGCGCGGTGCCCCATGCCGCGCTGTCCACCCAGGTGTCCGCGACCTGGTCGTTCCGGTCCGCGCGGACCACGGCGCGGTCGGCACTGCCGCTGATGACGGCCCGCTACCAGATACCCGGCCTCAACGGCCAGAACCAGGCTGCGGCGGGAACCACGATGCGCGTCCCGGTGTGGGTGACCCGCGAACCCGGGGCGACCGCGGCCAGGGTCACCGGGCTCACCGTCCAGGTCTCGTTCGACGACGGCCGGAACTGGCACCGTATTCCGCTCACCCGGGTAGCCGGCCATTGGCTGGCCACCATTCACAATCCGGCCGAATCCGGCTACGCATCACTCCGGGCAACGGCCGCCGACAGCGCGCACGACACGGTCACCCAAACCATCATCCGCGCCTATGCCGTCGTCGCGGCGCTGCCTCATAGCTAGCAATCGCCGGCACATCGACGAAGCCGCGCCGCGCAAGAGAGCAGCTATTAATAGAACACATATTCGATATAGTGAGCGTATGACGTTACGGACCTGCCGTGAGTGCGGTAGGGAGTACCAGCCGTCGAGCAGGCACCTTCGCTGCCCGGCATGCCGTTCCCGGGACCTGTGCTCGTGCGGCGCGCCGAAACAGGGAAAGTCGGCCACGTGCGCGAGTTGCCGCACCGTGGCCGGCTCTTCAAACGGCCGCTGGAAGGGTGGCCGTACCCGCCATAAAGCGGGTTATGTCATGATCCGGGCGCCGGGTCACCCCAGGGCAGGCAAGAGCCAGTACGTCTTCGAGCACATCATTGTCATGGAACGGTTACTCGGCCGCTACATGCTCCCCGAGGAGTCGGTCCATCACCGCAATGGCGTGAAGGACGACAACCGCCCAGAGAACCTTGAACTCTGGACCCGACCGCAGCCGACAGGGATCCGCGTGTCCGACGCAGTTGCGTGGGCACGCGAGATCCTTGTCCGGTATGCGGGGTACACGGACACCTCCAACAATGCTCACGGTCTCCCCTGAGCACTCTTGGAGGTGGCGGGAATCGAACCCGCGTCCTTCGGTACATCACCAGGACTTCTCCGGGCGCAGCCTGCTGTGGTTTTCTCAGCCCCGGCGGTCACGCAGGCAAGCCGCCGCCGGGCTCAGTCGCTGTTAGGTGTCCCGCTCAGCCCCGCGACCGGGCTTAGCGGTGGATCCTCCTAGCTGATGCCAGACACCGGGCCGGAGGCGCTCCCGGGCTGACAACCTCTAACTCGCGTCAGGCCGCGAGGGCGAGGTGAGTGCGCTTAACATTGGCACTTATAAGATGCGGTCACAGGTTTTACGAGGTTATGTCCGCCGTCCTCGGCCCGCTTCTCCTGGATCAACTACCAAAGTCGAAGCCTGTCACCCCCGTGTTCAGTTGTCTGGTGAGCCCTTGGACCTCGCCGGGCCCAAGCCTTCACTGCTTGTTCACGCTACCGTGCCAACGCCCGCGGGCCAACCTGGATTCCCTGGGGCCGCCGGGCGCCGGCGAACAGTGGGCATAAGAATGCCCCCGTGGGCACTGGCGGTGGCCGAAACGCACCCACGGGGGCTGACCGGCAGGGTCGGGGCCGGTCAACGCCCGGGCCTCCCCCGAGATGAGGCCCGGTTCTCATCACGACGACTGGGCCGCAACCCCCCAAGCGGCACTCAGTCACTTGATAAGACGCCACTTGGTAACCGAATGGTTGCTCGGAGTGAAAAAAATTGGATGATCTTCTGCGGCGCGCGTCCGGAGCTAGATGGCGCCCCGGAACAGCCGGTCAACGGCGGGGGCCGAGCGCAGGAGACACGCTGCCCGCCACTGGCGCGGCGGACCGCGACCGCGACCGCGCCGGTCAGCGGCCGGGGACCGAGCGCCGCGGAGGAAGCTGGCCGCCACCGGCGCGGCGGACACCCGCGGCGACCCGCTGAACTCCAGCACGGCGAAGGCGATGTCGCCGCGGTACCCGACGAACCAGGTCGCCCACTTCTGATGCTTGCCGGAGACCAGCAGCGTGGTGCCCACCTGGCCGTACACCGGCTGTCCGGCGACGTCCGCGCGCCGTGCGGCACCCGAGCGCACCGCGTCGCGCATCAGGGTGCGGAGGCTGGCCAGGGTGGTCGCGGTGAACGGGATCTGCCGGGAAGCCTGCGCGTCGGGCGGGCGGGTCACCAGCGAGGGCTCGTGCCAGGTGCCGGTAGCCACCTGCGCGGCCACATTCGCCATGGCCAGCGGGCTTACCTTGACGTTCCCCTGGCCGATGGTGGCGGCGGCGAACTGGGCTACGCCGCTGGAGGTCCCGACCGTTCCGGAGAATGCCAGCAGCGGTAGCTGCCAGTGCTGGCCGAAGCCGAACCCGGTGGCCGCCTTGTTCAGTTCCGCGGTGTTCAACTGCTGGGACAGGCCGGCGATCGCGTTGGCGCACGACTTGACGAAGTCCGCCGCGAACGTGGCGCTCATGTCCGTTCTGACCCGTGGCACGTTGCGGAAGTTGCGCCCGCCCACCGAGTTGCCCGGGGTGCACGGGATCGGGGTGTTCACGTCCACGCCCTTGGCGAGCAGCGCCTCGCCCGACACGATGGTGAAGGCCGCGCCCGGCGGGTACCGGCCGGCCAGCGGGTCGATCGACGGCATCCCGTGCGCCTTGTGGCCGGCAACGGCCAGGATCCGCCCGGTGGAGGGCTGCATCGCGACGATCGCCGCCGAGCCCGGTGCGGCGGCCACCGCCTGCGAGGCCGCCTGCTGGACGCTGGCCTCGATCGTGGTGTGCACGGCTGCGGGGCGGCGGCCCGACCAGGTCTTCAGCACCCGCATCCTGCGGCCGCTGGCGGTCTCGGCGACCACCTCGGTCGTCGGGGTGCCCGCCAGATAGGCCTGATACCGCGCCTGCAGCCCGGACAGGCCGACGGTGGCCCCGGGACGGTAGGCGATGCCGGCGTTCCGCAGGGCGGTGGAGGCCTCGGCGTCCACCGACCCCACCACCGCCGGGGCGGTGCTGTCGAACAGGCGCACCCGCTCCTTCTTGACGATCAGGCCGGGGACCTTCCTGAGCTGGCGGGCCACCTTGCGATAGTCGGCGGGCCGGTACGTCACCAGTTCCCTGAAGGGCTTGCGCGGTGCCGCGCGGATCCAGCCGAGCACCTCGGACGACTCGATCCCGGTGACCTGGCCGAGCCCGGCGGCGGTCGCCGCCGCGTCCTTGAGCCGGCCCGGCTTCACCCCGACCACATCGGCGGTGGACCAGACCTGGAGCGGCTGGCCCGCTGCGTCGAGGATCGGCTGCCGGCGGTGGGTGATGGAGATCACGGCCAGCCGCATGCGGGGGCCCAGGCCAGGGTTGATCACGCTCGGGCTCCAGACGATCTTCCAGCCCGGGCCGACCCGGCGCAGCCAGATGGTCCCGGTGTACATCCATGGCGCGCCGTCCTGGCCCAGGTCCACCGACGCGGTGAAGTGGGCCCTGGCGATGCCGCCGGACTGGCTGATCGTGCCCATGTTCAGGTAGAACGCCGCCGCGTCGAGCCGGCTGTAGGCGTTGGCCAGTTCGTTGGTCACCTCGGCCGCGTTCCCCGTGGTCAGGGCCGCGGCGGCGGCGTAGGAGCGCTGCTGCCAGTCGAGCAGGAACTGCTGGACGGTCGGCTCGGCCGACGGCGAGGACCACAGGCCGCCGGTGAACACGACGGTGCCGAAGCCAAGCACCAGCACGGCGATGACCACCCGCAGCGGCGAGAGCCTGGCGCGGAAGCCGCCCGCCCGCTTCCCCGGCCCGCGCGCGCCGCGCGCGGCGCGCGCGGGCCCCGTGGCCGCCGTCCCCCCGGTGGTCGCGGTGTCCGGCGCAGCCGCAGCGTGCGCTCCGCGCCTACGCGTGGACGCCATGACCGAGTCTCTCGCTATCCTCGCCGCCGGTGAGCACGCTGGACCTCCCTGGCAGCATCGCGCTGTGCCAGGTCCTGGCGTTTATCGTAAGTCCGCTTGCCGCGGGCCAGCGCCAGTTCGACCTTTGCTCTTCCGCCGGTGAAATACAGCGAGAGCGGCACAAGGGTGAAGCCGCGCTCCGCGATTTCGCTTGCGAGCTTGTCGATTTCCTTCCTGTGCAGCAGCAGCTTACGGGGGCGCTTGGGCTCATGGTTGGTCCATGTGCCCTGAGCGTATTCGGGAATGTGCACTCCGTGAAGCCACATCTCCCCGTCAGAGATTTGCGCGAACCCGTCGGTGAGAGACGCGCGGCCAGCCCGCAACGACTTCACCTCGGTGCCGGTGAGGACGAGCCCGGCCTCCACGACATCCTCGATGTGATAATCGTGCCTCGCCCGGCGGTTGCGGGCAATCACCGTGCGCTCCTTCGCGCCGGCCGTCGCCGCGGCGAGGCGCCGGCGCGCCTTCACGCCCGAAGGTAACGCCGCAGCGTGAGGAAGGAGGTAGCGCCGCACAGGAGCACCCCCATCACCATGGCCAGCACGATGACCTCGACGAGATCCGCCCCGGACAGCTGCACGTTATAGGGGAAGTACTGCTGCAGCGAGTCCAGCCCCAGCGTCTTGACCGCGATCAGCAGGCCGGCCGCGATCAGCCACCCGGCCATCCCGGCGAGGATCCCCTCCACCAGGAACGGAAGCTGCACGTAGAAGTTCGAGGCACCGACCAGGCGCATGATCGAGGTCTCCCGGCGCCGGTTGAAGGCGGACAGCCGGATGGTGTTGGCCACCAGCAGCACGGCGGCGATGATCAGGATCACCGCGACGATCACGACCGCGTTCCGTGCGCCGTCCAGGAGCGCGTAGAACTTGGACAGGATCGATGCGTCGTCCACCACCTGGTCCACCCCCGGGCGGCCCGACGCCACGCCCGCCACGACGCTGTAGTCCGCCTGGGTGTTGACGAGCTTGACCTGGAAGGAGTCGGGGATCTCGGACTTGGTGACCAGGCTGGTGAACTGCGGGTCGCGGGAGAAGTCCTGCTTGAAGTGCTGGAAGGCCTGCTCCTGGGACTCGTAGTAGACGTGCTCCACCTGGGGCAGCGCGCGCAGGTCCGCGGCGAGCTGGTTCTTCTGCTCCTGGGTGGCGGGGCCGTTCTGGCGGCACTGCGGGCTGACGCTCGTCGCGGTGCACAGGTAGATGGACAGCTGCACCTTGCCCTGCCAGTAGGTGCGGGTGTCGTCGACCTGCTTCACGAAGAGCAGCCCGGTGCCGAGCAGGGACAGGCTGATGGCGACCACGACGATGAGCGCGACGGTCATGGTCAGGTTGCGCCGAAGGCCGGTCCAGACCTCCTGGAGGACGAACTGTGCTCGCATAGTCGCTGATCCTCGGCAATCTCGCCTGTTCTGCTGCCACGGGCCGCCAGCGGCCGGGTCAGGGGCCGCCGGTCCGGTCAGTATGCCTGGCCGTACACCCCGCGCGACTGGTCGCGCACCACCTTGCCGTACTCCAGCTCGATGACCCGCTTGCGCATGGAGTCCACGATGGCGGCGTCATGGGTGGCCATGACCACGGTCGTGCCGGTCCGGTTGATCCGGTCGAGGACCTTCATGATCCCGATGGAGGTGGCCGGGTCGATGTTCCCCGTGGGCTCGTCCGCCAGCAGGATCATCGGCCGGTTGACGAACGCCCTGGCCACCGCGACCCGCTGCTGCTCCCCGCCGGACAGTTCGTCGGGCATCCGCTCGTGCTTGCCCTCCAGGCCGACCAGGTCGATCACCTCGGGCACGACCTTGCGGATGAAACGGCGGGGCTTCCCGATCACCTGGAGCGCGAACGCCACGTTCCCGTACACGTTCTTGTTCGGCAGCAGCCGGAAGTCCTGGAACACGCAGCCGATCCGGCGGCGCAGGTAGGGAACCTTCCAGTTGGTGAGCCTGGCCAGGTCCTTGCCGGCCACGTGGATCCGCCCCTCCGACGGGCGCTCTTCCCGCAGGATCAGCCGCAGGAAGGTGGACTTGCCCGAGCCGGAAGGGCCGACCAGGAAGACGAACTCGCCCTTCTCGACGTCGAGAGTGACGTTCTCCAGCGCCGGACGGTTCTGGTTCGGGTACGCCTTCGTGACGTTATCGAAGTGGATCACAGGCCCATCACACGCGCTCGGCAGAAATAAGGACGATACTGGGCCGGAAACCGGCTGGCCACTGCTACCTGGCCTTCCCTGGCTCCTGCCCGGTTTGGCACTGGACAGTCTAGGGGGGAAACTAGCTTGAGGCGTGCAACACTGGCTAAGAGGCTGTTTGGGCCGAGTGACGCCGACCACCATCGGCCAGAGGGGACCGCGATGAGTTGCGAACACCTGATCTGCGCGAGTTGCGCATCCCCGGTGGTGGAAGCCCGTTGCCCGGCCTGTGCTACGGCCCGCGCGCGGGTCCATCACCACGGCGGCGGGCTCACCCTGCCGATCACCGCGGCCGCGCTGGTCGCCCTGGTCCTCGCCCTGCTGATCCTGCAGTTGACGCACTAGCCGGTACGCCGGTGACGCACTAGCCCACGCGTGGCGCACTAGACCGCGCGCCGGTAGCGCCCCAGTCAGGCGCCGGAAACGCCCGCCCTGTCCGCGGCCCCGTCCGCGCCGTCCTGCCCGGCCGCCTCGTGGGTGCGCAGCCAGCGGATCTCCGCCTCGATGAAGTCGTCGATGTCGCCGTCCAGGACGCCCCCGGTGTTGCCGGTCTCCAGGCCGGTCCTGACGTCCTTGACGTTCTGGTAGGGGTGCAGCACATAGTTGCGGATCTGGGTGCCCCAGCTGCTGGTGGTCTCGCCGCGCAGGTTGGCCATCTTGGCCTCCTGCTCCTCGCGCTTGCGCTCAAGCAGCTTGGCCTTGAGCACCGCCATGGCCGTGGCCTTGTTCTGCATCTGGCTGCGCTCGTTCTGGCAGGAGACCACGATCCCGGTCGGCAGGTGGGTGAGCCGCACCGCCGAGTCGGTCGTGTTCACGCCCTGCCCGCCGGGCCCGCTTGACCGGTAGACGTCGACCCTGATCTCGTCTTCGGGTATGTCGATCTGGTCGTCCTGCTCGACGACGGGTATCACGTCCACGCCCGCGAACGAGGTCTGGCGGCGGCCCTGGTTGTCGTACTTGGAGATGCGGACCATGCGGTGCGTGCCGTGCTCGCCGCGCAGGGTGCCGTAGGCGTAGGGGGCCTTGACCACGAACGTGGTGGACTTGATCCCGGCCTCTTCCGCGAAGGAGGTGTAGTAGATCTCGGTCGGGTACCCGTGGCGCTCGGCCCAGCGCAGGTACATGCGCTGCAGGTTCTGCGCGAAGTCCGCGGCGTCGGCACCCCCGGCCTGCGCGTTGATCGAGATCAGCGCGTCCCTGGAGTCGTACTCGCCGGACAGCAGGGTGCGGATCTCGAGCTGGTCGATCTCCTTGCGCAGCGCGGCCAGTCGGCCAGCTCGAACATCACCCGGGTGTCGTCGAGCCGCTGGTGCAACTGGGACAGTCTGCCCAGCTCACCCTCCAGGTAGGAGAGCCGCCTTGTGACCGCCTGGGCCCGTTCCTGGTCAGCCCAGAGCCCGGGATCGGCGGCTTGTTCGGAGAGCTTGTCCGCCTCGCGCTCCATCGCGGCCGGGTTCAGGACGGCTTCCACGTTGCTGAGCTTGGACGACAGTTCCGAGAGCTCGCTTGCCGGGTCGGTACCTGTCATGGCGGAAAGCCTACGCGAGGACGCGGAGCTTGCCGGACGATCGGTAACCTGTACACTCGCACGCCTCAAGAATGTACCGGCGGCGCACCGGACGCAACGAGGCTGCGCACGGCCCGTACCGCCACCGACAGGGTGGCCAGCGTGGATCGTTCGGTCTCCCAGATCTCGGTAAGGGTCTGCCCGGTGCGCTGCACGGCCTCCTCGTTCCGGTCCGCCCACTCGGCCAGGCGCTCCTCCGGCGAGCCCGGCCCGGTGACCTTCAGCACGTCGCAGACCAGTGCGGCATGCGCGGCATACAGGTCGTCCCGCAGCGTACCGCGCGCCATGGTGTTCCAGCGATCATCCCTGGGCAGCGCGACGATCTGGTCCCTGAGCCGGGCGATCTGCAGCCGGCCGCCCAGGTTGAAGTAGATCGCGGCGGTCTCGGTGACGTCGCTGCCGGCGTCCGCGGCCACGTTCACGATGTCGAACGCCGAGTAGGCCGGCACCATCGCGGCCACCCGCTCGGCCAGGTCGGCGGGCACCTCACGGGTGATGGCCGCCTCCTGGCGCTCGGTGAAGGTGGCCTGGTCGCGCCCGCTCAGCAGCTTGGGCAGGCTGGCGCCGACCGCGCGCACGCCGTCGGCGAAGAAGCCGATGGTGGCCTGGATGTCGAACGGCGGCCGCTGGTTCTGCAGCAGCCACCGGACCGCCCGCTCGGTGAGCTTGCGGCCCTCGAGCAGCAGGGAGAGCTGGGTCGCCATGCTCAGCTGGCCATCCAGCCGCTCCACCCGCGCCCAGAACTCCGGCATGTCGTAGACCTCGCGCGCGACCAGCCACGCCCGGCTGATGTCGGGCACCGAGGCGCCGGTCTCCTCGTTCATCCGGAACAGGAACGTGGTGCCGGCCCGGTTCACCATGTCGTTGACCACCATGGTGGTCACGATCTCCCGGCGCAGCGGGTGCATGCCCATCTCGGCGGCGTAGGCGGCCTGCAGCGGCTCGGGGAAGTAGGACGTGAGCACCGACCGCAGGAACGGGTCGTCGGGCAGGGCCGACCCCAGCACCTCTTGCACCGCGGAGATCTTCGCCTGGGCGAGCAGGACGGCGAACTCCGGCACGGTCAGGCCCAGCCCGGCGGACCGGCGCTCGGCGATCTCCTTGTCCCCCGGCAGCGAGTCGAGCCGCCGCCCGATCCGGTGCTCCCGTTCCAGCCTGCGCAGGTACCTGGAGTGCACGTGGAGCATCTGCGCCGCCTGCGCGCCCGCGGCGGCCAGCGCCCGGTTCTGGTCGTAGTTCTGGCGCAGCACCAGCGTGCCGACCTCGTCGGTCATCGCGTGCAGCAGCTCGCCGCGGGCGGCGGAGGTCAGCTCGCCGCGGTTGACCCTGGCCTGGAGCAGGATCTTGATGTTGACCTCGTGGTCGGAGGTGTCCACGCCCGCCGAGTTGTCGATGAAGTCGGTGTTGACCAGCCCGCCGCCCATCGCGTACTCGATCCTGGCGGCCTGGGTGAGGCCGAGGTTGCCGCCCTCCGCGACCACCTTGGCGCGCAACTGGGCGGCGTCGATGCGGACGGCGTCGTTGGCCCGGTCCCCGGCGTCGGCATGGGTCTGGTTGCTCGCCTTGACGTAGGTGCCGATCCCGCCGTTCCAGAGCAGGTCCACCGGGGCCGCCAGGATGGCCGCGATGAGCTGGTCCGGGGCCAGCGCGTGGACCGCCTCCCCGAGCCCGAGCACCTGGCTGGCCTGCGGGGAGACCGGGATCGACTTCGCGGTGCGGGGGAACACCCCGCCGCCCGCCGAGATCAGCGCGCTTTCGTAGTCCGCCCACGACGAGCGGGGCAGCGCGAACAGCCGCTGCCGCTCGGCGAAGCTCGCCGCGGCATCGGGCGCGGGGTCGAGGAAGATGTGCCGGTGGTCGAACGCGGCGACCAGCAGGATGTGCCGGGACAGCAGCATGCCGTTGCCGAACACGTCGCCGGACATGTCCCCGATCCCGGCCACGGTGAACTCGGATGTCTGCGGGTCCACGCCGAGCGTGGCGAAGTGGAACTTGACCGACTCCCAGGCGCCGCGGGCGGTGATGCCCATGCCCTTGTGGTCGTAGCCCTCGGACCCGCCGGAGGCGAACGCGTCACCGAGCCAGTAGCCGTAGGCCTGCGCGATCTCGTTGGCCGTGTCGGAGAACGTGGCGGTGCCCTTGTCCGCGGCCACCACCAGGTACGGGTCGTCGCCGTCGTGCCGGGCCACGCCCGGCGGCGGCACCACCGCGCCGTCGTGCAGGTTGTCGGTGATGTCCAGCATGGCGGCGATGAACGTCTTGTAGCAGGCGAGCACCTCGGCCTGGTAGGCCTCGCGATCACCCGGATCGGGCAGGTGCTTGCAGACGAAGCCGCCCTTGGCCCCGGACGGGACGATGACCGAGTTCTTCACCTCCTGCGCCTTGGCCAGGCCCAGGATCTCGGTGCGGAAGTCCTCCCGCCGGTCCGACCAGCGCAGCCCGCCCCGGGCCACCGGCGCGAACCGCAGGTGCACGGCTTCCAGCCGCGGCGAGTAGACAAACGCTTCAAAACGCGGCTTCGGGTCCGGCAGTTCCGGCACGGCGCCCGCGTCCAGCTTGAGCACCAGGTACGGCGTGTCACCGATGGCTGCCGACGGCACCGGGGAGGGCGTATCGCGGAAATAATTGGTGCGCTGCGTGGCCAGGATCAGGCCCAGGTAGCTGCGCAGGATGCGGTCGTGGTCGAGGATCTCCACCTCGTCGAGCCGGCCGCGGATCTCCTCCGCGATGGCCTCGCCCCGCTCTCCCGCGCCCCTGGCCCGCGCCGGGTCGAACCGGGACTCGAACAGCCGGACGAGCAGCCGGGTCACCGGCACGTTGAAGGCAAGCACCCGCTCGATGTAGCGCTGGCTGAAGGTGATCCCGGCCTGCCGCAGGTACTTGGCGTAGGCGCGCAGCACCACGACCTGGCGCCAGGTCAGGTGGGCGTCGAGGACCAGGGCGTTGAAGCCGTCGTCCTCGATCCTGCGCTGCCACAGCGCGGTCAGCGCGTCCTCGAACAGCGCCTTGACCGGCCCGGAAGGCGGCATCGCGCCCGGGGTGACCACCGGGAACTGGCCGGTGACCGGCTCGTTCCCGGCCGCGCCGACGCCGGTGCGGCGCAGGCCGAAGTCATAGATCCAGAACGGCGGCGTGGCCGGCCCGGCGAACTCGTAGGGATGCTCGTCGACCACGTCCACGCCCATGTGCTGGAGCCGCGGCAGCACGTCGGTGAGCGTGATGGGCGTCCCGACCCGGTAGATGGTGAGCCGCGACACGCCGTGCCCGTCGCCGGCCGCGGGCTGGCCGCCGACATACCCCTCGGCCTCCCACAGGTCGAACGCGCTGGTCTCGCCGGAGGCCAGCAGGCTCTGCATCCGGATCAGGTCGTTCACCGCGTACGGGGCGGGCACGTCGGTCTTGTAGGTCTCCGGGATCGCGCCCGCGAACGGGGCGAGCAGCGCGCGGCCCGGTGCGTCACCCAGCTTGCGCGCCGCCTCGGCGGCGAGGTCCTCCTCCCACGATCGCGCCGCGGCGACGATCTTGGCCTCCAGGTCGCCGGTGTCCACGTCGGCCAGCGAGATGCCGGGCCTGGCCCGGACCACCACCAGCAGCCGGGCCAGCGGGGACTCCCCCACCGTGGCGCTGTACTCGACGGTCTCCCCGTTCAGCGCCTCACGCAGGATCTCCTGGGTGCGCAGCCGGACCGCGGTGGTGTAGCGGTCCCTGGGCAGGTACACCACGCTGGACATGAACCGGCCGTAGACGTCCTTGCGCAGGAACAGCCGGGGCCGCGGGTGGGACCGCAGGTGCAGCACCCCGAGGGCGATCGGGGTCAGCTCGTCCGCGGAGATCTGGAACAGCTCCTCCCGCGGGTAGGCCTCCAGGATCTCGGTCAGGTCCTTGCCGTCGTGGCTGTCCGGCCCGGCGCCGCTGCGCTCCAGCACCTCGGCCAGCTTGCGGCGCAGCACCGGGATCCGGGCGATGCTCTCGTGGTAGGCCTCGTGGGTGAACAGGCCGAGGAAGCGGTATTCGCCGACCACCTCGCCGGCCTCGTTGACCCGCTTGATCGCGATGTAGTCGAGGTAACTGGGCCGGTGCACGGTGGACCGGGAGTTGGCCTTGGTGAGGATGAGGCGCTGCGGGTCCTTGGCCCGGGCCCGCACCTCCGGCGGCAGCGCCGCGAACGAGGCGGAGCCGCGCTTGTCGTGCCGCAGGATGCCAAGCCCGGTGCCGGGGACCGGCACCAGCGCCATGCCCTGCTCCCCCTCCACCAGGTCGTACTCGCGGTACCCGAGGAAGGTGAAGTGGTTGTCGGCGAGCCAGCGCAGCAGCGCCTGGGTCTCGGCGGGCGGCCGGGGGCCCTCGGTTTCCAGCCGGTCGGTGAGGCGCAGCGCCGCCTCGGTCATCTTCGGGTAGTCCTCCACCGACACCCGCACGTCGAGCAGCACCCGCTGCAGGTCCTTCTCCAGCTCGGCCAGGGACACGCCCGAGGAGGTGTCGATCTCGATGTGCGTCCACGACTCGGCGATCTCGTCGTGCTGGTGCCTGGCGTCCCGCAGCGACCCGACCACTTCCCACAGCGTGCCGGTGACGTCCCGGCGGACCAGGAGCTGCGGGTGGATGATGTGGAAGCTGTCCAGCCCGTGCCGGGTGAGCTCCATCGTCATCGAGTCGACGAGGAACGGCATGTCGTCGGTGACGATGTCGACGGCGCCGCGCGACTCCTCCAGCGCCGAGCACATGCCCCCCGCGCTCACCCGCACCAGGGCGCGGCCCTGCGGGCGCTGGGCCGCCATCCGGGCGTGCTCGGCCGCCACCCCGGCCATCCGGGCCGGCCCGGCGTCGAGGAGTTCCTCGGCCGGCATCTGCCGGTAGTAGGCGCCGAGGAAGTGGCGCATGTCGCCGACTCCGCCGCCGTCCTGCTCGGCCGTTTGCGCTGCCAGCTTGGCGGCCTCGTCCAGCAGGCTGGATACGTCCGGTGTTTCCGGCATCTCGTTCCCCAATCCGCTCACCGCCCCGCTACAGGTGGTCCCGCAGCTCCCACAGCAGCGGGTAGTAGCGCAGCGGCACTCTCTTACGCAGGTACGGTGCCCCGGTCGAGCCGCCGGTACCCGATTTCGTCCCGATCTGCCGTTCCACCATCTGCACGTGCCGTGCCCGCCAGAGCCCGGCCAGCTCGTCGTGGGTGAGCAGATCGTCCCCGAGCTGCCAGAGGTCGTCGTAGGTGGCCCGGTCCCCCGCCACCGTGCGCAGCGACGCGAGGATCTCCTCCGCACCGCCGGTGGGCAGCCCGCGCGCGGAAAGCAGGGACAGGTAAGCATCCCAGAGTGAGGGCTCGGACAGGCGGCGCAACAGCCTGCCGCGCTCGGTGTCTGTGAGGGCGCGGAACCTGGCGAGGAAGGCCCGGTCCTTGACCCCGGACAGGAACTCCAGCTCACGGTACTGCGCCGACTGGAAGCCGCTGGCGGGCGCGAGCCCCTCGCGGAACTCGAGAAAGTCCTGCGGAGTCATGGTTTCCAGGATGTCCACCTGGGTGACCAGCAGCCGCTCGATGGCGTGCACCCGGGTCAGCAGGTGCCGGGCCCGCCAGGTCTGCCCGTCCAGCATCGCGTCCCTGACGGCCTCGAGCTCGTGCAGGATCTGCTGGAACCACAGCTCGTACACCTGGTGCACGGTGATGAAAAGCAGCTCGTCGTGGGCCGGCGGGTCGGACTGCGGTACCTGCACGGCCAGCAGTTCCGGCAGCCGCAGGTAGCCGCCGTAGGTGAGCCGCCCGCCCTCCTCGCCGAAGCTGCGCCCGGCGCCCCGTGCCCGGGTGCCCGGCGCCCGCCGCCCGTTGCTCATTTCGCGAACCATGCGAGTACCTCGGGGTTGGCCAGGGCGTCGGCGTCGGCGGCGTCGGCCACCGGGGTGCCGAGCAGGATCTTGCGCACCGGGACCTCCAGCTTCTTTCCCGACAGGGTCCGCGGGATGCCGGGCACCTGGTGGATCTCGTCGGGCACGTGCCGGGGCGACAGCGCCGCGCGCAGCGCCGTCTTGATCCGGCCCGCCAGCTCGTCGTCCAGGTCATGGCCGTCGGCCAGGACCAGGTAGAGGATCAGCCGCCCCTCGGCGCCGAGCTGCCCGGTGTCCACCACCAGGCTGTCGGCCACCTCGGGGAGGTTTTCCACCACCCGGTAGAACTCGCTGGTACCCATGCGCACGCCGCCGCGGTTCAAGGTGGCGTCGGACCGGCCGAAGATGACGCATCCGCCGTCGGGCAGCATGGTGATCCAGTCGCCGTGCCGCCACACCCCCGGATAGGGAGCGAAGTAGCTGGCCCGGTAGCGCTTCCCGTCCGGGTCGTTCCAGAACCCGACCGGCATGGACGGCATCGGCGCGGTGAGCACCAGTTCCCCCACCTCGCCGGTGACCGGCCGGCCGGAGGCGTCAAACGCCTCGACCCCGGCGCCCAGGCAGGGCGCGGCGATCACGCCGGCCCGGACCGGCAGCAGCGGGCAGGGGCCGACGAACCCGGTGCACACGTCGGTGCCGCCGGAGTACGAGCCGAGCAGCAGGTCGCCGCCCACGCCCTGGTAGACCCAGCGGAAGCCCTCCGGCGGCAGCGGGGACCCGGTGGAGCCGATGCCGCGCACCCTGGACAGGTCGTGCTCGCGGCCCGGCGCCAGGCCCGCCTTGGCGCACGCCAGCAGGTACGGCGCCCCGGTGCCGAAGTAGGTCACGCCGGCGTCGGCGGCCATCCGCCACAGCGCACCGGTCTCCGGGTAGGTGGCGCTGCCGTCGTAGGCGACGATCGTCACCCCGGCGAGCAGCCCGCCGGCCAGGAAGTTCCACATCATCCAGCCGGTGGTGGTGTACCAGAAGAACACGTCGCCGGCGCCGAGGTCCTGGTGCAGGCACAGCGCCTTGAGATGCTCCTGCACGATGCCGCCGTGGCTGTGCATGATCGCTTTCGGCAGTCCGGTGGTGCCCGAGGAGTAAAGAACCCACAACGGGTGGCCATATGAAACGGCCTCGAACTCGAGTGCCCCGGCCGGCGTGCCGGGCAGGGACTCAAAAGCCAGCGTCCGCGGGGCTGACCCGACGGCCTCGCCGCCACCACCCGCCACGATCACCGCGGCCAGGCCGGGCAGCGCCGCGGCGATGTCGGTCACCGCCGGCCTGCGGTCGAACTCCTTGCCGCCGTAGCGGTACCGGTCCACCGCGAACAGCACCTTCGGGGTGATCTGCGCGAACCGGTCGATCACGCTGGCCGGGCCGAAGTCCGGCGAGCAGGACGACCAGATCGCGCCGAGGCTGGCGGTGGCGAGCAGGCCGATGAGCGCCGCCGGGATGTTGGGCAGGTACGCGGCGACCCGGTCCCCCTTGGTCACGCCCAGGGCGCGCAGCCCGGCGCGGACCCGGGCCACGTCGGCGGCCAGTTCGCCGTAGCTCAGCGTGGCCTGGTTCCCGGCCTCGTCCCTGGCGATCACGGCGATCCTGGCCGGGTCGGTGGCCGCGGTCCGCAGGGCGTTGGCCGCGTAGTTGAGGGTGGTGCCGGGGAACCAGGTGACGTCCGGCATCGTGGTCCCGGCGAGCACCGGGCCGTCGCCCCGCTCGCCGAGGATGCCGAAGTAGTCCCAGAGCGAGTCCCAGAACTGGCCAGGCTCGGTGACCGACCAGTCGTGCAGTTCCCGGTAGGCGGCCGGCCCGGTGCCGCCGCCGAGGGCGATCCCCCGGTCGCTGGCGAGCCAGCGGCGGTATCCGGTGATCCGGGCCCGCTCGATATCTTCCGGGCCCGGCTCCCACAGGATGTCGCCGTAGTCGCGTCCCAGGGAACCCGGCCTGACCTCGTTGTCGGACGGCATAGGCCCCAGCATCGCCCCGGCGGCGCCCGGCCGCAACGTATGGCGGTGCGTCGTCACCGGGGCCGGGCCAGATAGCGACGCACCGCGACGCCCGACCAGATCGCCTCCACCACGCCGAACGGCCACGCCCCGGCCAGGAAGCCGTAGCCCGCGGAGGCCAGGCAGCCGGCCGCGAAGGCCAGGATGAACGCCGGGTGCCGCCGCTCCAGCGCGTACATCACCATCATGAACGTGACTGCCACCACGCCATACAGCGTGATCAGTGCCTGCCTGCTCACCGGACCGGCCCGCCCGCCAGGTTGACCAGGACGCCCAGGGCCGCCGCGCCCACGATGGCGGTCACCACGCCACGGCGCAGCCCGATCAGCCAGCCGGCCGCGAGCACCAGCACCCCGGCCTGCCACAGGTGCGTGAGGGCCGCCGCGAGCGGGATGGCCGCCCCGGCGATCGCGCCGATCGCGGCCGGGCCCGCCCCGGTGAGGAAGGCCTGCACCGCGGCGCTGCGGCGGAGCCGGTCGAAGTGCCGGCCCGCGCCGAGGACGAAGCAGAACGACGGCGCGAACGCGACCAGCGAGGCGAGCAGCCCGCCGCCGACCCCGGCCGCCGCGTACCCGACCACCGCCACCGTCTGCACCACGGGCCCCGGGGTGACCTGGCCGAGCGCGACCGCGGTGAGGAACGTGCCCGCGCTCATCCAGTGGTAGGTGTGCACGGCGTCGTGCTGCATCAGCGGGATGATCACGAAGCCGCCGCCGAACGACAGCGCGCCGACCTTGAACGCCAGCCAGGCCAGCGAGGCGAGGCCACCGGCGGCCACGGCGGTGCCCGCGGCCAGCGGCGACAGCAGGAACCCGGCGGGCGGTGGGACCGCCGCCGGCCGGGTCCTGATGGCGGCCTCGACCAGCCCGCAGCCGACCAGCACGGCCACCAGCCAGGTCCCGACCAGGGCCGCGGCGGCGCCGCCGGCCAGCAGGTAGCAGGCCCAGCGGGCCCGGGCGGCCGCCGCCCGGGCGCGGCGCCAGCTCGGCGGGGCCAGGCCCAGCGCGGCCGCCACGGCCACGACGGGAACGGCCGAGCCCGCGCCCAGGGCGGCCCCGGCCACCCAGCCGGGCGGGTGCGCGGCCAGGAACACCCGGGACAGGGCGAGGATCACCACCAGGCCGGGCACGATGAAGCAGGCCCCGCCCACCAGGGCACCCGCCGCCCCGCGCAGCCGCCAGGCGCAGTAGATGGAGAGCTGGGTGGACGCGGGGCCGGGCAGCAGGTTGACCACCGCGACGCCGTCCTCGAACTCGCGCGGATCCAGCCAGTGCCGGTCGTCGACGACGAGCTTGCGGAGCAGCGCGATGTGCGCGGGCGGGCCACCGAACCCGATGCACCCGAGGCGGGCCCATTGGCCGGCGACGACCCGCAAGGACACCCGCTGCGGGCCGGGCCCGGTCACCGGGACTGGCTCACCGGTCATGGCGGTGTCACGAGCGGATGGGCACGGTGAGCTGGTCCACCGCCGCCACCACCGCCGCGGTGTCGGCCAGGTCGTCGAGGACCACGTCCGCGCCGGCGTCGCGCAGTTCCCCGGCGGACGAGCGGCCGCTGGCGACGCCGATCGCCCGGGCCCCGCCGATCCTGGCGGCCCCCACGTCCCTGGTCGAGTCGGCGATGTATACGGTGGTGTGCTCGGTAAAGTCCGCACGGTACTTCTCGGCCGCCCGGCCGCGCGCGTTCAGCAGCATCGCGCCCTTGGGGTACACCTCGGAGCCGAAGGCGCCGATCTCGGTGTCCAGGTAACGGTCCAGGCCGAACGCGCGCAGCACCTCGATCGCGTTGGGCCGGATCGACCCGGTGAGGACGGTCTGCACCAGGCCGGGCAGCCGCCATACCGCCGCGACCGCGTCCCGGGCGCCCGGCATGAGCCGGCCCTGCGTGCTGAGCAGGTCCCGCCGGGCGCGGAACGCGGCCGCGAGCTGGGTGGCGAACCGGCCGAGGAGTTCCTCGCCCGCCGGGTCGCCCGGCTGCGGGCCGGCCGCGTTGACCGCGAGCGCCTCGAAGAAGGTCTCCGAATCGGTCCGCCCGGCCATCTGGGGCACCTGGACCAGCGGCCGTCCGGTCACCGCGCGGAACGCTTCGGCATAAGCCGCCCGGTTCACCCGTGCCGCATCGAGCAGTGTCAAACCGATGTTCCAGAGGACAAGCCGGTAATAGAGGTCCTCCGGAACCGGGGGCTGCGCGCTCATAGCGGTGCCAGGCTAGTGCAGCCAGCGACCGGGCGAGGGGTTGACGGGCACCTGGCATCCCGGGTCACTATTGCCTGGGACAGGCCCGGCGGCCGTCAAACCCTGGGGGGCTGCGTTGGTAGACCGGCGGACGCGGGTGCGACCGCGCCGCGCGGCCCGTTGGACGGCGCGCTGGGCGGCGTCCTGGGCGGCCGTGGCCGTGCTCCTGGGCGGCTGCGCCACCGCGCCCACGCCCGTGATCAACGGCTTCCCGGCCGAGCCGGGGACGCATGGCCAGGCCGCGGTGCCCGGCCACTTCGCCGCGCCCGCCGCCCCGCCCGCCGCCGACCCGCGGGCCGGCCCGCCAGGCCCAGGGACCTACGCGGCGCTGGCCCGTCACGCACTGGTGACCCTGGAGCGGGAGTACTACCACGGCGCGGGCGAGTGGAACATGTGCGTGCCGGCGCGGTGCTTCGCGGGCAACCGCGACTGGGGCGCCGACTCGCTCACCTATGTGCTGTACCTGCACTGGCTGCTCACCCGGGACCGGGCGGTGGCGCCCATCATGAACGCGCTGACCGCCACCTCCCCCGGCGCGCACAGCGGGGTCAGCGACGTGCCGCTGTGGGACTCGATCGCCGCCGCGCGGGAATACCAGATCACCGGCAACCCGGAGGCGCTGCGCAAGGCGGAGGCGTCCTTCGGCGGTCTGGCCGGCTCACGCGAGTTCGCGCTCGGCGCCTGCCCCGGCATCCTGTACCAGCACTCCCGCGGCGGCAGCACGCAGCTCAAGACGCTGGAGACCGATGCCAACTACATCAAGGCGGCCGTGCTGCTCTACCAGATCACGCACCTGCGCGGCTACCTGGCCCAGGCCGAGCTGCACTACCAGGCGGTCCGGCGGTACTACCTGAGCCCGGGCACCTCGCTGTACACCGTCTACGTGTTCGACAACGGGGCCTCCTGCACCCAGGTGCCGGCGCAGTACTTCGGCTCGGTGAACGGCCTGATGATCTGGAACGGCGACACCCTGGCCCAGGTCACCGGCCAGCGGTCCTACCTCGCCGAGGCGATCGCCACCGCGCAGAACGTGGCGGCGTACCTGGGCGACGGCACCGGCGTCTATGCCGGCCTCCAGGCGGAGAACGACATCACCGAACCACTCATCGAGAGCATGTACCTGCTCGCCGCGCAAGGCCAGGGCTTCGCCCGCCGCTGGCTGCTTGCCTCGGCGAGCGCGTCCGCGGGCTCCAGGAACACCCGCACCGGCGCCTACGGGCGGTTCTTCGACGGGCCACCGGCGGCGGCGCCGGTGACGGCCTGGCAGGGCAGCGGCGGCCTGGCGCTCGCCCAGGTGGCGGGGGCGCTCGACCCGGCCGGCCGGCCCGCGGACCCAGGGTTCTGGGCCGGCGCGTCCTTCGTGCCGGACAACCGGGCCATGTCGGGCTCCCCGGTCGCGTTCAGCTTCACCGGCCGCGCCGTCGCCGTCATCGGCACGATCGGGGAGCACTGCTGCTCCGACGGTCACGCCCAGGTGCTCGTCGACGGCAACCAGACGTTCGACCAGACCGGGATCTGGCAGAACAAGTCGAGTTCCGGCCGGTCGCTCCCGGATTCGGTGCTGTTCGCCTGGCGCTGGCCGCGGCCCGGCCGGCACACCATCGAGATCGCATCCGCGGCCGCGAACGCCAAGCAGGGCGGGCCGTTCTTCCACATGACCGGGTACGACGTGGTCCGGTGACCCGCGACCAGGGCGCCTAGCCCATGTGCGGATACCGGTAGTCCACCGGCGGCACGAACGTCTCCTTGATCGTCCGGGCGTTCACCCACCGGGTCAGGTTGAAGATCGAACCGGCCTTGTCGTTGGTCCCGCTGGCCCGGGCGCCGCCGAACGGCTGCTGCCCGACGACCGCCCCGGTCGGCTTGTCGTTGATGTAGAAGTTGCCCGCGGCGAACCGCATCGCCTCGGTGGCCGCGTCGATGGCCGCCCGGTCCCTGGCGATGACCGAGCCGGTCAGCGCGTACGGCGCCACGTCGGCCGCCTGGGCGAGCATGTCGGGGTACCTGGCGTCGTCATAGACGTGGACGGCGAGGATCGGCCCGAAGTACTCGGTGGTGAACGCCTCGTCCCCGGGGTCGGCGCATTCGAGCACCGTGGGCTGGACGAAGTAGCCTTCTGCGTCGTCCGTGCCGCCGCCGGTGAGGACCCGCACCGCGGCCCGGTTCCTGGCCCGCTCCAGCGCCCCGGCGTGCTTGGCGAACGCGCGCTCGTCGATCACCGCGCCCATGAACAGCGACATGTCGGCGGCGACGTCGCCCATGGTCAGCGTCTCCACCTGGGCCAGGAAGTCGTCCCGCATGCCGTCCCAGAGCGAGCGCGGCACGTACGCGCGCGAGGCCGCCGAGCACTTCTGCCCCTGGTACTCGTACGCCCCCCGGATCAGCGCGGTGGCCAGCACCGCCGGGTCGGCGGAGGGGTGCGCGACGACGAAGTCCTTGCCGCCGGTCTCGCCGACCAGGCGCGGGTAGCCGCGGTAGGAGGCGATGTTCTCGCCGACCGTCCGCCACAGGTGCTGGAACGTCGCGGTGGACCCGGTGAAGTGGATGCCGCCCAGGTCGCGGTGGGTCAGCGCCACCGCGGACACCGCCTGGCCGTCCCCGGTGACCAGGTTGATCACGCCGGGCGGCAGCCCGGCCGCCTCCAGCAGGCGCATGGTGAGGTGCGCGGCGAGCTGCTGGGTCGGCGACGGCTTCCAGACCACCACGTTGCCCAGCAGGGCAGGCGCGGTGGGCAGGTTGGCCGCGATCGAGGTGAAGTTGAACGGCGTGATCGCCAGGACGAAGCCCTCCAGCGGCCGGTACTCCATCCGGTTCCAGGTGCCGGGGGCGGACAGCGGCTGCTCCGCCAGCAGCCGCCTGGCGAAGTGGACGTTGAACCGCCAGAAGTCGATCAGCTCGCAGGCGGCGTCGATCTCGGCCTGGTACACCGACTTCGACTGCCCGGTGATGGTGGCCGCGTTGATGACCGCCCGCCACGGCCCGGCGAGCAGGTCGGCGGCCCGCAGCAGGATCGCGGCCCGGTCGTCGAAGGACAGCGCGCGCCACAGCGGCGCCGCCGCCGCGGCCGCGCCGATCGCGTCGGCCACGTCCTGCTCGGTCGCGTTGCGCATGGTGCCGAGCACGTGCCGGTAGTTGTGCGGCGCGACGACGTCGATCGGCTGCCCGCCGCCGAACCGCTGGCTGCCGCCGATGGTCATGGTCAGCTCGGCCCGCTCCCCGGCCAGCTCCTTGACCTTGCTTTCCAGGGCCGCCCGGTCAGCGCTCCCCGGTGGGTACTGCCTGATCGGCTCGTTGGCTGGCGGCGGCACTGTGGTGACGGCGTCCATGACGGCCTCCCTGGGCAAACCCGGCATCTTTGACGGACACTCCATGGTTGCACGCGGCGGCCACCGCTCCCAGTGCCGCGGTCACGGTGAGCACCAGGGCACAGTCGTGGAAGGCGGCGACCGGGGGGGCGGGTGTGGCTAGCCCTCCCGGTGGGCCCACAGGGCCCGCGCGGTCGGCTCATCGGCCGGGTAGAACGACTCGATCGCCAGCTCCTCGACCGTCACGTCCATGGGCGTCCCCAGCACCGCCGTCATGCTGAAAAAGGCCAGCTCCCGGCCTTCCAGGCGGTACCGGAGCGGCACCACGACGCCGGGCGGCCCCGGCTCCTCCGGCTCGCCGCCCGGGTAGCCCCGCAGCTCCTCGAACAACTCGGCGGGCCGCGGGTCCCCGGTGGCCGCCCGTTGCCGCCGCAACCGGTCGAGCAGGTGTGCCCGCCACTCGGCCAGGTTGACGATGTGCGGCGCCATCCCGTCCGGATGCAGGCTCAGCCGGAGCACGTTCACCGGCGGCGCGAGCAGGTGCGCCGCGACGGGCTCGGTGAGCACCCCGACAGGCGTATTGCAATCAAGAAGTTCCCACCAGCGGTTGACCACCAGCGCCGGGTAGGGCTCGTGGCCGCTGAGCACGCGCCGCAGCGCGGCGCGGACCGCGGCGAGTTCCGGGCCGTCCAGCGGATGCTCGGGGTAGGCGGGGGCGTAGCCGCCGGCCAGCAGCAGCGTGTTGCGCTCGCGCAGCGGCACGTCAAGGTGCTCGGTCAGGCGCAGGATCATCGCGCTGGTGGGCCGGGACCGGCCGGTCTCCACGAAGCTCAGGTGGCGCGCCGAGATGTCCGCCTGGATGGCCAGGTCGAGCTGGCTCAGCCGGCGCCGCTGGCGCCACTCGCGGAGCAGGTCACCCACGGGCCGGCGGGGCTGGTAACGGGTGCTTACTGCGGTCACGTCAGCGAGCGTAACGGCCGCCCCGGCGCCGGGCGATTACCCGCGAGGTCATGCTGCCGCGTTACGTCGCAGGTAATCGACACCGCGCCGCCGGGCCCCGCACCATCGATGCCGTCAACTCCAAAACGGCACACCCGAGGAGGAATCCGGTGCGTGAAGTCATCGAGCGGTACATCGCCTGCTGGAACCAGACCGACCCTGGCCTGCGCCGCAAGCTCATCGACGAGGTATGGGCCGCGGACGCGAGCTACACCGACCCGCTCGGCGAGGCGACCGGGCGCGAGGCCATCGACGCCACCATCGCCGCGGTGCAGGAACAGTTCCCCGGCCTCAGTTTCGCCCTGCTCGGCCCGGTGGACAGCCACCACCGGCAGGCCCGGTTCACCTGGGGCCTCGGCCCCAAGGGCGCGGAGCCGATCGTCGTCGGGTTCGACGTCGCGGTGGCCGGCGGCGACGGCCGGCTGACCACCGTGCTCGGTTTCCTAGACAAGGTCCCTGGGTAGCCGCCGGTGCCGCGCGCACCTGGCCCGGCCCGCCAGGCCGGCCAGGTGCGGCGCTCCCGGCCGGCTCAGCCGGCCAGGTGCGGCAGTTCCTGGCTGGCGTACCAGAGCAGTTCGTGACCCTCGGCGCCGTCCACGACAAAACGGGCGTCGTCGTCGCCGGAGTCGGCGGCGGCCAGCGCGGCCACCGCCTTCGCGATGTCGGCCATGGCGACCTCGTCGTCGATGTGCCCGGACACCACGCGGTCCAGCGGCACCGGGGTCAGCACCTCGACCAGGGTCGGCTCGTCGAACCCGGCGGCCGTGGTGCCGACCTGCCCGTCGGGCATGTCCGCGGCGAGGACCACCCGGCGGCGCGGTGCCTGCGGCTCATCCCCCAGCAGCCGCAGCGACGCCCTGGCGGCGTGCGTCATCGCCACGTATTCGAGTTCTTCCAAGTCGCCGCTCGCGTACCACTCCCGCAGCGCGGGCGTCACCGCGAAGGCGCGCAACGGCGCGGGGCCGATCTCAGCCTTACGCAGCAGGCCGGCCAGTCCTGGCAGCGTTGCGGGCAGGTAGACGCGCATAGGTGTTTTCCAGGCACCATGGCGGGCGGAAACACGCGCGGGCGAGGCCCGTCCCCAAGGTGATCCGAGTCTGCCACCGCGAGCACGCCGTGGCACGGACTTCGCCCAGTGATTACTCCCCGCCGTCCGGCGCACCGCCGTCCGGCGCGGTGTCGCTCGCGGCGCCGCCGGTCAGGGCGGCGGTGACGGCCGCGACCGCGTCGGTGAGCGGCACGTGCTCCCAGATCCGCACCACCCGCCAGCCGGCCGCCGTCAGGGCGGCGTCGGCGGCCCGGTCCCGCTCCACGGTGCGGCGGAGCTTGGGCGCCCAGTACCACTCGTTCACCGCGGGATTGCGGCCGTGCTCGGGGCAGGCGTGCCAGAAGCACCCGTCCACGAAGACGGCCACCCGGCGCGCGGTGAACGCGATGTCCGGGCGGACCCGCGACCCGGCGTCCAGATCGAGCCGGTAGTCCTTGCGGAACCGGTACCCGCGCCGGTGCAGCGCGCTGCGCAGCGCCAGTTCCGGTTTGGTGTCCGCGCGCCGGTTCGCGCGCATGTTCGCGGCGCGGCCTGGACTGGACGAGGCCGGGTAGGCACCCACGGACGCTCAGCGTAGAGCGGCCGGCCGGGGCCAGTCAGCCCGTCAGGGCAAGGCCGAGCAGTTCGCCGAGCCGGGCGAGGGTCGCCGCCGGATCGTGGTGCAGGATCGCGGTCATCCCGATCGCCTCGGCGGCCGCGATGTTGACCTCGATGTCGTCGATGAACACGCACTCGGCCGGGTCCAGCCCGAGCAGGCCGGCCGCGTGCCGGAAGATCCGCTCCTCGGGCTTGCGCATGCCGACCTCACCCGAGATCACCACCACGTCGAACATGCCGGGGAACAGGTGCCGCGGGTAGTCGGCCATGCCCCACGAGTTGGACAGCAGCCCGGTGCGCAGCCCGGCGGCGCGGACCGCCGCGACCGCCTGCTGCATCGGGACGGCCATCGTGGACCCGGCGAACATCCGGGTCAGCAGCCCCTCGGCCGGCACCTGGACGCCGTCGCGGCGGGCGATCCGGGAGGCGAGCAGCCGCTCGAACTCCTCGACCGTGCATTCCCCGCGTTCCAGCGCGTGGATCGGGTTGGTCTCGCGGCGGCCTGGTGCGGGCCGGGTCCTGGCCCTGGCCCTGGCCCTGGGCCTGGACCTGGACATGGTTGGGCATCTCATTCGTCACGTGAGTCTCATTCGTCACGGGAGGCATGTCAGGCACATCTTCGAGGGTAGGCGACCGGGGTAAACGCCAGGTGAGGGCGGGTCGTCGCCCGGGCTATGCGGGCGCGGTGAGGTGCCGCATGACGCGGCGGCGCTCGGCGCCGGTGAA
>WNGH01000680.1_pt1 | contig 30130 bp, 20 predicted proteins | sample 5400631 | NCBI WGS metagenome assembly WNGH01 (sample SAMN13153373, study PRJNA577476) | soil metagenome | isolation source: 115 cm soil or saprolite under Garry oak tree replicate 1 | place: USA:California | collected 2016-06-15
CCAACGCCAACCCAGAGATCATTCCGATCTCTTCAAAGGTGCCATCTCCTTTGTTGTGAAAGAGAAACTGTGGAACGGCGTCATTGGCAATCAAAATGTCCATCCAGCCGTCCCGGTCATAGTCCGAAACCGCTACACCTAAGCCTTTGCCCGGTTTATTCAGCCCTGCCTTGGCTGACACTTCCTTGAACTTGCCGTTGCCTTCGTTATGGTAAAGCAGGGGTGTAGCCGGTTTGAAAAGATCCGGGTGGCAATAAGAACGATATCCTTCTTTATGTTCCCCGCAATACACGTCCTGAAAATCCCATTCCATATAACGGGCCACGACCAAGTCCAGACGCCCGTCATTGTCGTAATCGACCCAGGCCGCGCTAGTAGACCATCCCGAACCTGCAACGCCGGCACTTTCGGTTACATCGGTAAAAGTACCATCGCCATTGTTGTGATAGAGCGTGTTCCGGCCATAGCCGGCAACGAACAAATCCTCGTAGCCGTCATTGTCGTAGTCTCCCACCGCGACACCGGTGGAGTAAAAACTCCCGGCGACACCCGCTTTCTCGGTGACGTCTTCGAAAGTTCCATCGGACTTTTGGTGGTACAGCCGGTTCCAATATTCGGGACCGTCCTTCCGAGGAATAGCTCGCTGGGGCATTGGGTCGTCAAGACGTGCGCCATTGCCGAGGAAAATGTCGAGCCGTCCATCGTTGTCATAGTCGAATAAGGCAACGCCTGAACCCATTGTTTCCAGGAGATACTTCTTGGACGTGGGAGAGACGCGGTGGCGGAAAGTCACGCCAAGCTCTTTGGTGGTATCGCGAAATCGGCCCGCGCCTGCTGGCTCTGCGAGTTGCATTTGGGGCCCGGCACTTTGGGAATATCCGACGGCGGTCAGCGCCAAACAAACAGAAAGGAACCTGATCGGAAGCTTTTGCATCAGCCTGGAACGGAAGGATAGCACGCCAACATAAACCCAAGAATCGCCGGAACAAGTTGCAAATCGCCCCAAAAAAGCGAAAGCCGGAGTGCCGGAAAGCGTATATCCAGACACTCCGGGCTCTCGACTTGGGTGGTCAGAATTCCACTCGCAACTCCAGTTGCAAGAGTCTGGGTCCCAGAATCGTGTTGCTCGTATCCAGGCAACCGAAGACATTTATGTTTTGCGCCCTGCAATTCCCTTGCGGGTTCGGGTTAAGCGGGGCGGGGTTCAAGTCGAAGGATCGATTGAAGACGTGCCGGTTAAAAGCATCGACGGCCGTTGCGCGCAAGAGGATATCCACCCTTTCCGTCACACGCGTTCGTTTCGCGAGGTTGAAATCCTCGGTGAGGAACTTGGGGTCGCGCACGTTCCCAATGGTCCTGGGCATGGTACCGAACTGGTACCCATTGGAACCGAGATTACCGCCGTTGTTGGGATCGGAGAATGCTTGGGTGTTAAACATCGGATCGGTCACGGGATTGAAGTGACCGCTCAGGAATTGCGGACTGAAGATCGGTTGTCCCTTAACCAGGTTGTAGCGGAAGGCTCCCGCAAACGCGGGCGCGCCCGTCGCGCAGCAAAAAGAGAGTGGCTGCCCGCTTTGATAGCGCTGGATTCCGCCGATTTGCCAGCCGCCAACCAATCTATCGACAGCACCTGCCTTATTGACGAAGTGTTTTCCTTTACCGATAGGCAGGTCGTAGACGTAGCTCAGAACGAGGGCTTGAGGAACATCCTGGTTACTAATGGCTTTCTCGCCCTTCAGATTGAACGGATTCTGTGCACTGCCTCCTCCGTGCAGGGTGGCAAAGAAAGGCAGCGCCGCATCGGCATCCGTAAGGGTCTTCGACCACGTGTAAGACGCCATCAAGCTCAGTCCATTGCGGAACCTGCGTCGCAGGGAGGTCTGGAGGGCGCTGTAGCTGGACTGCCCACGATTCTCCAATGCTCCATCAGTATTAAACCCAAAGTATTGAGGGAACGGAACGAGAGCCTGAGCCACAAGTGCGTTTGAGGGAAAGCCCGCATAGGGCGGGATGATTCCTGCCGCCTGAGCCGCAGGTGACGAAATCTGCTGGTTCAGTAGAGTTCCGAGACTCAAGAAGTTAGGGTGCAAAGAATTCACGGAATTAAAGTTCGTGCGCAAATGTGTTGAGTGTTGGCCAACATAGGCTACATCCAGAATCAAGTCGGTAAGAAGCTCATGTTGCACTTCCAGGCTCCAGTTGTTGATCATTCCGGGGCGGCCGTAAGTCGGGTCGATATATTGTGGCCCCGTGAAATTCAGCTGGGCAGGATCAAGGTTGGGAGGAGGTGTGAACGACGGAAACCCAGTCGCAAGACTGAACGCGGGCGAGAATCCGTCAAGCGAAAAGAATCCTGGGTTACCCTGGAATCCCGTGCGATTGAAACCACCGAAATCCGCATAGATCAGGGGACCATAGAAAATCCCGAATCCTCCGCGGAGGACGGTCTTCCCGTTGAATCTGGAAGGCGCCCAGGCGAACCCCAGCCGTGGTCCAAAATCCTTGAACCACGTATTGGCCCAGTGCTCATTCACGTTGCCGTTCCGCCCCGTTCCCTTGCCGGCAAATACCAGGGCTCCCGGGATGCCTCCGGCCCCGGGATTTGGAGTGGTAAGACTGATGTTCGAAGTGTCGCCATGCACTTCGCGACGCGGAACATCGACATCCCACCGCAATCCATAATTGATGACGAGAGTCGGCATGACCTTGTAACTATCTTGAACAAAAAGACCGTAGTAGGGCGAAACGTCTTTCGGCTGGCTGGCGTAAGCGGTCAGGTTGGAGTCGTGTACCAGCCCCAACAGCAGGCTGGCTGTCGGACTGCCCGTCGAGCCACCTACTCCAACATTCACGCCGGCCGTCTGCTGCCCCCAAAAGTAGAACGACCCCGTGCTGTTGTTAGCGTTAATTGGGTCGTAGACTTGTAGCCGGTAATCGAGTCCCGCCTTGATGTTGTGTTTCCCTTTAACCCAAGTCAGATCATAATTTAATCGATAACCATTATCGATCGTATCGCCGTTGACGGAATCCCCTTGCCCCGTGGGAGGATTGGCTCCGTTGAAGAGGCCAATGACGGGATAGGTTCCTTTTTGAGAAATCCCTTGAATGCCGAGTTGCTGATCCCAGTTAACCCCCGCCGAGACAGACTTCGCTACGTTCACGCTGTTCGTGCGGTTGTAACCCAAGCTGAAATGGCTGAGCAGAGTGGGTGTAATCACGTAGTCCCAACCAGTTCGAATGTAGTGAGTCGTGAAAACCTGGTTTCTCCCGGAACCAGATGGGTCAGCCCAGGTCGGAGTTACCGACGTCCGGATGTTTTGCCGCGAGGAATACGTGAAGTAGACCTTGTGCTTGACGCTTAAGTCCTGGTCCAACCGGACGGTGTAGGTCGTGTCCAGGATAGGAAAGCTGAACGGGTAGACGTAGTTCAGCGTTAGAAGGCCATTCGGCGGGGCTGCGGGATAGTGCGCTAGAATATTCTGCCCCGCCTGCGACCATTGGCTCTGTGGGATCTTGTTGCCCAAGAATGCCGTTCTGCACTGCTCCTGCTGACCATTCACCGTCACCGTTTTAGTGGTCGTCGGATCGAAGATCTGTCCGGCGAACATTTGTGAACCGTCGCAGGGATTGATCACGGGACTACCACCGCTCATGAGAGGAGCACCAAGCAAGTCGGAGAAATCACCTTGACGCTCCGCAGCTGTTGGAACGGTGCTGGTTCTGACCTGACCCTGCGTCTGGCGGTACTGTTCCCAGCCGAAAAAGAAATGCGTCCTGTCCCTGCCGTTGTATAGCTTGGGAATCCAGACCGGCCCTCCGAATGTCAAGCCATAGTCGTTCTTTCGATCCAATGACCGCGGTAACCCGTTCCAGTTGTTGAAGAAGGAATTCGCATTCAGATCTTCGTTTCGAAAGAACTCGTATGCCCCGCCATGAAAAGTGTTCGTACCGGCTTTTGTCGTAAAACTCTCTACCCCACCTGTGGTGCGGCCCATTTCTGGCGGCATCGTGGAAGTGGTGACTTTGAACTCGGAAAGAGCATCGACAGAGGGCGCTGTTTCGTCAAAGGAAGAACCATTTTCCGAACGAAACATACTCACGCCGTCGAGAAGTACTTCCGTAGCGTAGTTCTGTCCGCCGTTAATCTTGGACTCAAACGTTCCGCCGTTGCCGCTGGCCGTTCCTGGGCCGACCGCCCCTGGAGTTAGAAACACGAAAGCCTCCGGCGAGCGCATGGCTTGAACCACGCTTCCCAACGGCAACGGCAGATCTGTGAGTTCTTTGGGGTTAACCACCGTACCGATTTCTGAAGATTCTGTTTGCAGGCGCGGTGCATCGGCGTCAACAGTAATGATTTGTGTGATCGCTCCAGCTTCGAGTTTGGCGTCAAGCGGACTGATGGTACCGACTTGTACAACGACACCCTTATATGTGGCGGTCTTGAAGCCCGCGGAACTGACGGAAACGTCGTAAGTGCCAATGTTCAGGTGAGGAAAGACAAAGTAGCCGGCAGCGCTCGACGCCACCTCGTACCTCGCTCCTGTATCAGGAGAAACGGCGGCAACCTTAGCTCCGGCCACCACCGCCCCGGAGGGGTCGAACACAGTCCCGGCGATGGAGCCCTGGTTTGTTTGCGCCTGGACTCCAGCGGCAAACACGACGAACAAGAGAGTCATGCGTACCAAGATTGCCTTCATTTTATACGCTCCCGTTAATTGGACTTTAGGCGCCCAAAACACTTTCGCGGCCATTCACCTACCTAGACCAAACTCCCGGAATCGACCACCAGCAGCAAGAACACGACATTCGGCTCATGCCAAAAAAGCGGCATGTTTCAGCTTAAAGTAAACGTTTGCTGGCCTGGTCCGGGAAAAAAGTTAGTCATTTTCCACCGATTCTTTTGCTGCCCGCTTCAACTTGTCCTGCAACTTCTTGTCTTCACGCGCATCCGCGTCTTGCTTCATGCTCAGGAAAACCTGCAGCGCCTTCTTGGATTCGTCCGGCTTTTGCGCGCGCCTATAAAGCTGAGAGAGCTGATAATACGACTGACGCAAAATATCCTTATCCGCGCGAGAGGCATTTGCCGTCACAAATGAGAAACTTTCAATGGCTCCGCCGTATTTCGTCAGTTGCGCCTGCGCCCGGCCCAACTGGTAATGCGCCTCGATGGACCCAGGAGAAACCTCCAAAACCTTCTGCATGATTTCTTCGGCGACTTGTGGTTTCGACCTCTCCAGGCTGACAGTGCCAAGTTTGTAGAGCGCCGAGACGCTATCGGGATCCACTGCTAATTCTTGCTCAAATGCGCCCTCGGCCGGCTCCAACTGATTCTGCTTCCAATAAATGTCGCCCAATTCCTCGTGCAAGCCAGGTTCTACGGGCCGGTCCTGAATCGCCAGCTTGCATTCCCGCACGGCCTCTTCATACCGCTCCTGCTCAACAAAAGACTGCGCCAGAACTTGGTGAATTCTCCACGATTTCGGGTCCACCTCGTACATTTGCTCGTAGCTTTTTTGCGAGAGCAGCATGTGCGCCCTGCCGCGGTGATACAAAATGTCAACGTTATTAGGACTGAGAATCGCCGCCCGGTCCAAACTTCCCACCGCACCTTCCATGTCGCCGTCAACCAACTGCACGATTCCGAGCCACATCAAAGCGTCTGCGCTCTTGGGCGCCAGTTCGATTTCACGCCTAAGATCCTTCCTTGCGTCCGCGTACCGGTTGCGCCGGTACTCGGCGATCCCTAGGAACAAATGCGCTCCGCGGAAATTTGGATCGAGCTGAACGCATTTTTGCAAGGCTCCGATGGACTCCTCCCACTTGCCCTGCTGCACCCGGACTAACCCCAGACTAAAAAAACCACCTGCAAAGCGCGGCGCGATGACCGTAATCTGAGAGAATTTCTCAACCGCTCCGGCGAAATCCCCTTGGCGCAAGGCCTCATTGCCTTGCTCCAAAAGCTTTTGAGAAGCAGAATCCTGGGCGCACACAATTGTTTGGAGAGCCAGTCCGGCCATCAAGACCAATAGAGATGAAACCCGCCGACTTGGACAAATCCCAAACACACTGGCCGAAATTTACTGCCGGCTTTCAATCATGTCAAGAGTTTTTCAATTGTAAGTAAACATTTTCTCGATGTATGCGTAGGCCTGAGTGCTATGGATAAGGAAGAATTACACGCCTGCGGGCGGTTTGCGGCCGACATGAGTAAAGGTTTTCTTGTCCGACTTCTTTTGTATATCATATACACTTGGGATGGCTCCCTTCCCTTCTTCTATAACGTAATACCGGTCCACCTCCCTCAGGGCGACCATCTCCACGCGACCGCTCGGCCAGTGAACTTCGACTTTTTCCACGGACATGGCTGCTCCTAGGCCAAAATGAACGCGGGGATCATTATTGGAGGCATAGCTACCGCCGCTGAGCACTTCTCCTCGCTGTCGGAGCCGTCCAGACATGAAGTACACGGTCGCGCCGGTAGCATCCCGTGGGCTTTTGCGGCCACCTATTAACTTTAGTCCCAGCCAATGGTTCTGGTCGGAGTTGACATTCCGCAAAAGGGCTGGGACATTTCCAAGTTGATTGATCACGACATCGATCTTTCCATCGTTGAACAAGTCGCCAAAGGCCGCACCGCGCGCCGTTAGGGTCAAAGCCAATCCCGTGCCTTTGCGTGCTGGAACAATTTGGAACTTTCCATTTCGTTTATTGTGAAAAAGCAATGGTCGCTGTGCAAAAGTCGTTCCCCAATCGGTCTGATCCACTTCTGGGTAGACGTGCCCGTTTGCAAAGAAAAGATCCTTCCAGCCATCGTTGTCGAAATCCAGGAAGCCCGCGCCCCATCCGAGGAAAGGAATCGTTACTTCGGCTATTCCCGCCTGATAACTGACTTCCATATAGTTCCCCCCGCCATCATTTCGGTAAAGCGGGTTGTAATCATCTGAGAATGTCGTGGTGCAAAGATCGAGAAGGCCATTGTTCAGATAATCTCCAATCGCAATGCCCATAGAGGCGGTTTCCCGGCCGTTTTCATTCAGAGCAAATCCTGACGCGTAGCTCACATCTTCGAAAGTGCCATCACCTTTGTTGAGGTATAGGAAGTTAGGCGTCGAATCATTAGCCACCACCAAGTCGACTCGGCCGTCATTGTTTACGTCCGCAAACACGGAAGCCAACCCATAGAACCCCCGTGGATCCTCCACACCCGCCTTTTTGCTGACGTCCGTAAAAGTACCGTCGCCATTGTTGTGGAACAAATGATCTGGTTCACCCTGAAGGCCTCGCGGCCCGCACATGATATTTACCGAACGAAACTGGCACGTGGGAAACGCCACCTTCGACGATCCCGGTACGGGAGGATGCTCAATGTCGTAGTGCACGTAACCAGGAACAAAGAGATCCAGATTGCCATCGCCGTCATAGTCGCCAAATGTCGCCCCGGTTGACCAATTGCCCAAGGTCACTCCAGCCTTTTCTGCGACATCTGTAAAGGTTCCGTCGCGGTTGTTTCGATACAGGCGGTTCTTACCAAAGTTAGTTACGTACAGATCAGGCCATCCATCGTTATCGAAGTCTCCCACGGCCACGCCAAATCCCCATCGGTCGTTCCCAACGCCCGCTTTATCCGTGACATTCGTAAACGTGCCATCGTGGTTGTTGTGAAATAGTGCTGCGTGGGGCGGAGTTTCTCTTCCACGCAAACTCTCGTACGTTGCGCCATTCACCAGATAAATGTCGAGCCACCCGTCGTTGTCGTAATCGAGAAGTGCGACTCCCGAGCCGACAGTTTCCAGAATGAACTTCCGTTGCGGGGTCCCCATGACATGCTTCCAGCTTGTCAGGCCTGCTTTCTGAGCTGTATCCACAAAAACAATCGGACCATCGTCCACCGTTCCCCCGGCTGTGACCGGTTTATTCTCCGAATCCAAGATGGCAGCGTGCACACCCGCCGTGGCCATTGGCACTTGAGACCTTGCGGGACTCTTCTGTCTTGTCTGGATTTGGGCCCATGCTGACAGACATATAAGACCCAAGAGCGTCAACGCAGTCGTCACCACGGCCGAGTTCGAGCCATTCTTCTGAAACCTCATGATTGGGTGAGCCGATCACAGTTCAGCACGTCCCTGAGATCCGCGCGGTTGTGCCCCCGTAAAATAGTCTGCTGGCGCACAGACTCTTTGCAAATTGAAGCCGCTCACTATTCGTGTGGCCGGCCAGGTTGTGATGCGCGCCCGTGGGTCGACCGCAATCTCTCCTGACTGTTGCCTTGGGGGAAGGCCGTGGACTTTCTCAGAATTAGACGCGTTCGAAGAAGATATTCCGTTCCGTCCGCTGCAGGAATTTCCCTCTTCACTTCCTGGAGGAGCGCATCAAATGCAAGTCTCGCTAACTCTGTCTGCGACATTTGCACTGTGGTAAGCGGAGGAATCATGAAGTCGGCCATTCGGATATCGTCAAACCCAATCACTGACAATTCCTGCGGAACCTCGATTCCCAGTTCGAATGCCTGCCGGATCACACCGATGGCCGTCATATCGTTAGAGCAAAGAAGAGCAGTCGGTCGGTCCCGCAGCCGAGAGAGCTTTTGCAGAGCGCGCTTGCCTCCCTCCAACCTGTGGTCTCCTTGGACGATGAACTCCGTCCTCACTGGCAAGCCGATCTCGCGCATCGATCCTTCAAACGCATCTTTTCTTGCAAGTGCGGACTTCAGTTTGAGAGGCCCGGTCACAAAACCGATCTGCTCGTGCCGCAGCGCGGCTAGATGCTGTACGGCCTGGCGAATTCCATCGGCGTAGTCGACACGGATATTACTAACGCGTGGCGCCTTCGGGCCCACGTCCACAAACACCAGGGGCAAATTCCGAAATCGGAGATGCTCCAACAAGGCGTCTTCCATTCCGAATGTAAGAATCGCAACGCCATCCACGCGTTGTTCAATCATCCGGCGGACCGCGAGTTCCATGCGTTTGGGATCATGGATGGTCGACGTCAGAAGAATCTCGTAATTCTGCTCGACGGCCAGCGTTTCAAACGTCTGTACAATCTCGGGGAAAAAAGGGTTTGTTATTTCCGAAACGACCAATCCAAACGTACGGCTCTTCCCTGAAACCAATGCGCGCGCTTGCCTGTTGGGGTAGTAACCCAGTTCCTCGATCGCCTTCCAGACCCGTTTTGCCAATTGCGCATCGACGGTCGTAATTTGATTGACGGTGCGCGACACAGTTGCCGTCGATACCCTGGCGCGTCTTGCCACGTCACGAATGTCCACGAGAGCCTCTTTAGCGGCCGAATTCTATCATAGTCAGTATACGCTTTCTCGCAGTCTTTCCCCATCTGAGGGTTTTCGGATACAGGAAACCGTGCAAGTCCTTACAGAAATCACCGGTTCTCAAAGAAATCGTCCAGTGGGAACTTCGATGAGTATTGTGGCGAACGCAGATCGCTCTCGGCACAGACAATGTAAAGGGTCCGAGGGAAGGTGCGGCGTGATGGGTGTGGACAAACCGCTTGCAGTGCATGCAATGCGTGGTAAACGTTTACCATATTTCTCCACCCATCATTTGACAGCGACTCGGACCAGTTTTTCCGCAGCCTCAATGGACGTATAATCTTATCCGCGAAGCCGACTGAGGGCTCAGATGGTGTTCATGCGAGAGAAAAAGACCCGGGTACTTGCGTGCATTCTTGCCGCACTCACAGTGATGGGTGCGCACAAGGCAGCCTGGGGGCAGTCTGCCGAAGAGCTATATAAGGAAGCCGTCGCTGCCTATGAGCGCGGCCAAATCGCGCAATCAATTCTGTTGTACGAGCAATTGGTCAAGCTGAAACCTGATTCGGTTCCGGCCCGAACCAATCTTGGTGTCGCGCTGGCACAGGTTGGCCGTTACCGGGAGGCTCTTGCTCAGTATCAAGAAGCCCTGAAGCGCGATCCGAGGAATGCGCTCGTTCACCTTGATCTCGCGCTGGCGTTGTACAAACAAGCGGAGTTCGACAAAGCGGCCACCGAACTGGAGAAATTACGCGAAGAGCATCCCGACAGTCAGCAGTCGCTTTATCTACTTGCCGATTGCTACTTACGACTGGGCAGAAACTCGGATGCCGTGGCACTACTTGAGCCCGCATACCAGTTTAGGGCCGATGATCGCGTCGTGGATTACGCCCTTGGTACCGCGCTCATTCGCGACGGGCAGATTCAACGGGGAGAAAGTGTAATCGATCGCATTTTGAAAGACGGAGACACTGCGGAGGCAAATCTGCTTATTGGAGAAGCACAGTTCGCGGCTTCTGATTACAAAACGGCCGCCGCCACTCTCCGCAAGGCTCTTGACCTCAATCCCAACCTGCCGGGAGTCTGGTCTCTATACGCACGATCGCTGCTGGACAGCGAAGATACGTCCGGCGCCAAAGCAGGATTTCAGCGTGCGCTTCAAGCTGATCCGAATGATTTCCCTGCCAATCTCTATCTCGGCGCCATCCTGCGTCACGACGGCGGCACTGCAGAATCCGCTCCTTATCTGGAGCGAGCCTTGCAGCTGCGGCCTGCTTCCCCCGAAGCACAATTCCAGATCGCGGCGTTGCATGCCGCCAACGGAAACCTAGACCCCGCGCGAAAAGAATTTGAGCAACTCGAGAAAAGGTGGCCTGATTTTCTGGAAGTACACGTCCAGCTCGCAGCTCTCTACTCGCGCATGAAACTCACCGGGCAAAGCCAACGAGAGCAAGAGATAGTGCTTAAGCTCAACGAAAAGGCTCGCCAAAAAAGTGCCGACGAGAAACCTAAGTCTACTTCGACTCCTTGATTCTCAGGATTTGATCCGCTGCCACATTTTTGAGCACCTGCCTCGTACCCAACGGCCACCGGATCTCGATCTCCTCCACCACATTTGCTCCCCCCAGGCCAAAATGAACGGGACCAGCGCTGCTGGAGGCGTAGCCGGAAGCCGTAGTTACATGATTGAACTGAGTCTGTCCTCTCGCGACGATGCGAATTTTCGCACCGATCCCATCACGATTGCTCTTGGTACCTTGAAGGGCGATTTCCAACCAGTGGTTGTTCCCGGGGCTGTCATTCATCCAAATTTCCGCCGGCGCGCTGAGCGCGGTCACAACAAGGTCGAGCTTCCCATCGTGATTGAAGTCTCCAAAGGCGGAGCCGCGATGCCGTCTGGGTGGCTGGGCAGCAAAACCAGCCTCATCCGTCAGTGCCGACCACTTACCTCCGGGATTGTTTCGAAAAATACTATTAGGCTGGTCGATCTTTCGGCGCTCGGCCATGGCTGGTGACTGTACGTCACCTCGGCTTACGAAAATGTCTTTCCAACCATCGTTGTCTAAATCGGCGATGTTCACGCTATATCCGGACATCGGATTGCTGAGTAAGCTCATTCCGCTCTTAGCCGTAATTTCAGTGAAACCACCCTTACCATCATTCTGGTACACGGGAAAAGTTTCGTTAGACAAGGCGACGAGTACGACGTCCGGGTTGCCGTCATTGTTCAAATCGCGGAAATCGACCCCCATGCCGGAGATCAAATTCCCGTGCTCGGGAAGAGCGACTCCCGTCTCAAACCCCACCTCCTCAAAACGAGCATTCCCCTTGTTGTGAAATAGAAAATTGAAGAGCTTGTCGTTAGCGACAAAAATGTCGGGCAGGCCATCTCCGTCGTAGTCTGCAATGCCGACGCCCATTCCTTTGCCCAGGTGCGAGCGAATCCCGGATTTTGCGGAAACGTCCGTAAACGTCCCGTCCCCGTTGTTCAAAAACAGTTGATTTGGAAGCTCCTTGTAGAACTTCGGATGGCAGTATTCCGGATTGCCATTAAACTTGCAGTCGGGTTCTTTGTTGACATCCCAGCTCATGTAGTTGACCACGAAGAGATCCAGCAGCCCGTCATTATTCACATCCACCCAGGCCGCGCCAACCGACCAGAGCGGCCCATACTCCTTGTCGAGGTGGGCGAGTCCAGCTTTCTCGGTGACATCCGTAAATGTGCCATCGCCGTTGTTATGGTAGAGCGTGTTTCGATGCACGCCTGCCACAAAAATGTCTTCATTGCCGTCGTTGTCGTAGTCGCCGATGGCCACGCCCGTATCATAGCCAGTGCCGGCAAGGCCGGCCTTTTCGGTTACGTCCGTAAACGTGCCATCACCGTCGTTTCGAAAGAGTCTGTTCCAATATTTTGGCGAAGTTTTCTTTAGAGTGGAGATGTCCGCTCCGTTGGTGAAAAAAATGTCCAGGTTGCCATCATTGTCGAAGTCGAAGACGGCGACACCTCCAGCCATCGTTTCCGGAGCATGCCTCTGCGGCGTTTCGCAACTATCGAGTGCAAATTGGATTGGGCGGAACGAAAAGTGGATGCTCGCCTTGCTTAGATCCGCAAAGGCGGTGCATTTCCAGGCAATTCCTGCCACCGCCAGGACCAAGAACAGAATGGAGCTCGCCGCCAGAACATACCGGCGCACATAAATCTTCGATGAAGTGCTATTGCGCTGCACCTGGTCGGTTGAGTTTCTCAATTTCTTCCTTTTCGCGTGTCGCGTCGTTGCTGCGCCCGGCGGCGGTATAGGCGCGAAGCAAGTCCCAGTGAGTTCGCACCATTTGTGGCGCGTTCTTCTCCGCTATTTCCAACTCGCGGATGCCCCCGGCGGTATCTCCCTTTGCGACCAGCACTTCACCCATCATCATATGGGCCGCCGCATAGCCGGGTTCGATTTTTACGGCTTCCTGCACCAGCGGTAGCGCCTCATCTAGCCGCTCTTCCTTAACGTACTCTTCGGCAAGCCGCAGTCTTGCTGGCACGTGAAAAGGGGAAACCTGGAGTTCTCGTTTCATCTCCGCAACGCCGTCTTCCGGGCGAACGTCAAGAAGGAACGCCCCATACAGGAAATGTACTCCGGGTTCGTTTGGATAGGCCGCCACCATGCCGCTGAAAAGCCTTTGAGCCTCCTCCTGCCGCTGAGCTTCCAGCGCCAAAGCGCCTTGCCCAGCCATTCGAATCAACTCGCGCCGATCGCCAGGTATCTCCGCGGGCAGAAGGGGCATGCGCAACGCCGCCAGCCCCAGAGGCTCGACCAACAGGTCCGGCTGCTGGCCTGACTTTATCATCGCTATCATCATGTTCGTGCTTTCGCTATATTGCTCGAATCTTGTGAGCAGAACCGCCACGAAATAGAAGACGGACTGCGCCATTTCCTTGCGGCCACCCATGCCCAAAGCCATGGCATGCTGTAGGTGGTCCAGAGAACGCGAATATTCCCGAGTCTGGAACTCGCTCATGCCCAGCAGTGCCCACCCTGGACCGGCGCCAGGATCTTGCGAAACGAAGCGGCGCAGCAGGTCGCGAGCATTGGCGTACTTCTCTTTGTCATACAGGATCGTACTCAGGTACCAAAGCCCCTCCTCCCACGCCGGACGCAAATTCAAGGCCTGCTCATATAACCGGACCGCCTCGTCATCGCGATTTTCCGTGCGCGCTTTGTCGGCCCTTCGCGACAACTGCTCGAAACTGGACTTGCTGGAGGCTGCTGATCCGGTCTCGGTCCGCGTGGACGCCTTGCCTTGTGGCACCACGGCAGTCTGAGCCGCAGACACAGACAACGACAGACCAAGAGCGGCTATGCTCGCATTTATCATCTGGGCGGCCCAGCCTGCTCGCGCCTGCCGTTCTTCTGCTGCGTAGGAGCCAACACATCATTCTTGGCCTTCAGCGAAAGGAAGGCGGCCGATTCGCGTTCGGCTTCCTTGGTCCGGCCAAGTGCCCTGTAGTCTTTAGCAAGTGCAAATCGGATAGGAGCGCTGTCAGGTGCAAGTCGCTTGGCAATTTCCAGATGGCCAGCGCTTTCTTGGAATCTGTCGGTTTCGAGCAGTGCCCGGCCCAGGGCGAACTGCGCTCGGGAGTTTTTGGGATCGAGAGCGACAGCCCGCACTGCCATAGCCGCACCTTCAGTAGCATTGAAATCGTCGATTTGAACGAGAGCCAATTCGACCATCGCCGGAACGTGCTGGGGGGATAATTGCAGCTCCTGCTGGTACTCTTTTGCGGCTTCCGCCCGTTCCTTTTGAAAACCGAGCAGCGTGCCGCGAAAATAGTGGACGTTCGGCTCCTGGTTATAGTGAATCAACAACTTGTTGGCGTATTCCTCCTCGCGCTCGTGCTCATGGACTGCTGAGTAAAACGCAGCCTCCCCAGCCAGCCAGACGAGTTCGCGTCGCTCCTGAGGATAGTCTTCGGGAAGATTTGTCATGCGTAAGGATGCCAGGCCCATAGCTTCTACTAATGCCGGACTGCGGCCCAACTTTTGCGCCTTGCCGGCTAACAGATAGAGCGCTTCTGGGAAGCGACCTTCCCGCGTCAGCAGTAGCGCCCAATGGAACCCAGCCACGTCTATCAGTTCTGCAGTGCCGGGTGAGCCCTTACGCCCCCACATCTCGAAATGTTCCAGCGCAAGCTGGTACTCGTACGACTCATATTCACAGAGGGCCAGGAACGCGTACGCCGGCCCGGGCTTGGTGGCAATCGCCGCGAAGCGCCTAAACGCCGCCTGGGCCTCGGGAAATCGGTCCTGATCGTACAGCAGGCTCCCCAGCGACCACCACCCTTCGCTCCATGACGGACGCAGGCGTACACCTTCGGAATAGAGTTGAATCGCATCGCTCACGCGATCCGCAATGCGTGCAGCGTCCGCCTGCTTTGCAATCTGCGCAAAGCTCTTTTGAGGTGTGCCTGAAACAGTGGGTGCTGCTCCAAAGAGGAACACCAAGAAGAGGATTACTGCAACCATGGAAGAAATATACACTGGGTGGCCCGTAACGGACCACCCAGTGTGGATTGGTTAGAAGGTGTATTTCAGACCAAATTCCAGCTTCCGTTGTCCAAATTGCGCCGTGGTCACTCCAAACGTGCTGGCATTGTTAGTTACATTGCTACCTGCGGGGAAGTTCAGCTTGAGGTTGCTGTCGCCGTTGACGAAAGACGGCAAGCCATGGTTCAGCGGGTTAAAGGCCGCAAAACGGAATTGTAGCCCCTGCCGTTCCGTGATCTTGAAGCCCTTGAATAGGGACAAATCCGTGTTCCAGAACTTGGGACCTGGCATGTACGGCATGCCAGCCGTACCGAGCGCCCCGGTGGGTGCGGGCGCGAAGCAGTTCGGGTTGAGGTATTGGTTCGCTTTCAGCCCATGTGTCGGGTTGCAGGTGATCAGCGGATACAACGGGATATCTGGGGTACCCAAGGCTTGCAGGGCGCCCAGAGGGCCACTATAGTTGAAATTACTGCTTTGTGCCGTCAATTGCACGCCGCTCTGAATCTGCGTAATGCCTGAAATCTGCCAGTCGTTCACTGCACCCCTGAGAAGAGCATTGCCCCTCTTTGAGTTGGGTATGCTAAAGACGTAGGCGGCACTGAACGCATGTGCACGGTTGAGCGCCGATACTCCATAGAGCCACTTTGTGCCAAAATCGGGAAGCGCACCCGTGTATGCTCCGTTGGAGAGATTGAAGCCATTGCCCTCACCTAGCGTCTTCGAGAACGTGTAGTTGAGTTGCACTGTCAGAAAGCCATAGTAGCGCACCAGGCTGGTCTGTAAGGAGTCAAATCGCGACTTGCCCGCCGTCACTGCCTCCGTAACGGCCTGATACTTTGTGAACGGGCGGTACAGTAACTGACAGGCAGTGCTGGATCTTGTGTCTTTCCCTCCAGCAAAACATTCGGTCGGATGCGCTGTCTCGGCGTTGTTCAAGGCTCCCAGCGGTATCGAGTTGACATTGGCCGTCCCCTGCAGGAATTGTCCATGATTGCCAACATAGGAAAGCTCCAGCTTAAATCTTGCGGGGAGTTGCTGGTCAATGGTAAGGCTGTAACTGTCTACCAGCGGCTGTTCATCGTTGTTTTTATCAAGCGCAGTGAAGCTGGTTCCCTGAAGTATCGGATTACCGAGCACCGGTGTGTACGCATGGGTGTCGACAGCCTCCCATGTCGGACATAGTGGATCATTGGTGCCACATCCCCAACTCACAATGCCCAGTGCCGTCCCTGCGGGATCCGTGTACGATCTGCTCTGAACCGAGTCGTAAGCGCGGTACTTTCCCCAGCCGCCACGCACCACAGTTTTGCCTGTACCGAACAGGTCAAAGGCAGCACCCAGGCGCGGCGAAAAGAAAAGCGTCCGGCTATCGGAACCCGAGAGCGGTATATTTGAGTTTATCTTGTTCCACGATACTCCTGGGTTGACAGCATTGGGGTTAAGGAAATAAGCAAGGGGATCGAATTGCGCCAGACCGAAACCCGGGGAGTACGGCTTGGCGTAATGCTCAAACCTCAAGCCATACTGAACCGTCAAACGGCGAGTCAGCTTCCAGTCATCTTGAGCATAGCCAGCGGCAATGTTCTGGGCCAATTCAAGTACTTGTGGCGAGCCTTGCTGGAAAAAGCCGGCTTGTCCAACCCCCATCAGCATATCGGCGTACTGGTTACCGGTAGCAGTGCCAGCCCAAGTAGCATATTGAAAAACGCCCATGTATTGCTGCCAATTATCCTGCTTGTTGTACAGGTGTTCATAATAGAAGCCGTATTTTGTCGTGTGTGTCCTGAGAACCTTCATCAAGTTTACCGAAGTGCTGGGAATACCCTTAATGGCAACCATTGAGGGGTGATAGTCATGACCGACATCCCCATAATTGGGTGTACTGTCACCCCAGCTAAGCACTGCGGGCACGTTGGTGTCGCTGTAGATGCCGTGCAGCGGGTAGCCCACATCGGCGCGGTTAATCTTCTTGGGATTTGTCGGCGTGTTCGGCAGGTTCTCTTTCATGTACCCGAGCCTGCCTTCAAGAGTCATAGTCGGTGAGAAGACATGCATGAAAGTTCCGGAAACGAAATCGGAGCCGTTGGCCCCGATGACTCCGGTGGGCGAGGGAACGCACCAATTGCACGTTCCTGCCCACAAACCTAGCGGCCAGTTGTTCGTTTCGCGCTGGCGGCTCCAGGAGACATAGACCTTCGTGTTGTCGCTGATGTTGTAGTCACCGCGGACTACGTTTTGCCAGGAGTTCTGCGGCACTGAGTACGTTTGAATGTAGTTGAAACCTCCGTTCGTGGTCGGATCCACATTGGCCGTAGGTGTTTCGTCTTTTAGGAGAATCTGTGCGCCGGGGGAGATACAAGCAGACGACAAAACGCCTCCGGTGATTGTGCAGCCTGCGTTAGCCCTGGTGTCAAACCCCGCCCAGGCACCAGCGGCCGGCGCTTTCGGAGTCGCATATAGAATTGACCTGCCATTGTTGTTGGTAGGAAAATACGTGCTCGCCTTACTGAAGTCACCGTTCAACATGTCGGATGTCGGAACAAAAGCCTTCTCGACGCCACCATCCAATTGCTGTTTGTAGTACTCGAACCCGTCAAAGAAAAACACCTTCTTACGGCTCCTGTTAAATCCCGTCCCGGGAATCAGCACCGGCCCCCCCAAGTTGCCGCCAGGATAATAAAAAGAACTCGGCGGCTTCTTATTTACGCCTGCGGGAAGCGTCAGGTTGTTGTGCTCTGTGGAATTCAAGTCCGAGTTGCGGGTGTAGAGGTAAGCGGCTCCATGGAAGTCACTGCCACCCCCTTTGGTCGTGGAGTTCATCACCACAGGTCCTTTGGCGTTTTCAGCCGTGAAGTTCGACGTCAATACCTTAACTTCAGATATCATGTCTGGGTTCGGGTTGATCGGAACAAGGTTCGTGGAGCCGGGATCGGATACGTGCTGACCATCCTGGGTAATATCCACGTTGCTTCCATTGATGTTAACATTACTCAACCCACCACCTGCCGAACTAGCTACGGAGGCATTCATCTGCACCACTTCGCCGCTGTCCGATGGCCTGTTCAGGCCACCGTTCGCAGACATGATCGCCCCAGGCATAATCTTCAGGAATTCGGTGGCGTTGCGGCCGACCAGGGACAGCTTCTGCAAATCCACAGATTGGATGGTCCAGGATTTTTCTCCGGAATCCACTTGCGCTATCTGCGTGGCGTTGGCTGTTACCGTGACAGTTTCGGTGGTCATCCCGACCTTCAACTCGATGTTCATCGTCCGGCTGTCTGCGCCATTCAGAACAATGTCCGTGCCACGCCATCTTTGGAAACCTTTCATTTCCACAACCACTTCATACTTGGACGCGGGGAGCGTAGATAAACCAAAAAACCCGTCCTCGTTGGTCACCGTCTTTCGAGTTTCAGCAGAAGCCGCGTCCTTCACCGAGACGCTAGCTCCGACAACAACGGCACCGCTGGCGTCCCGCACACTTCCGCTAAGGTTAGCGAACTGCGATTGCGCCGATGCGATTGGCTGCATCAAAAGAACTGCTACAAGGGCCACACTTACAGCTACTAGCAAGCGTCTCATTCCACCTCCGAGTTTCATTTGTGATAGCTGATTCGCAGGGGACATAAACGCGGAAAACCGCAGGACACTCTTCAACACACTAGCACCCCCAAATTGATTCGATTGAACAACGCACCCCACCGCTTGGAGCAAATTTGGCATCCCAGACCCGCCACCGTGAACGTTCACGGCGTCCTAGTGGCTAACGTTGTACTCCTCGCGAAATCTGCTTGTCAAGAGTTCTTTTTAAAAAAGTGATGACGAATATCGTTTTTTTAACGGAATTACGGAGCGTTCCGTCCGTGGCAACGCTCAACCTTTACCAGGGCGCTCTAGCCGGAGGAAAGGAGGCCCAGTTCCCCCGCCTCTAGCCAATGTGGTCAGCTAGGCGGAGTCTGCACGCCTTGGTCCGCCCCGAACCTGGCCGTGCCGTGCCTAAATGACCTCCAGAACTCCTTTCGACTCTGCTAGAATCCCGGCGGACTCATGCCCAGGTTTCGTCTAGTAACTTCGGCTCTCTTGGCGACATTTGTCCTTATCGCCCCACACTTTCTATCCCCCCGCCCTGCCAAGCTTCTCGAACGTGGCCCCGCCCAAGCTCAAAGCACCCCGCCCGCCTTTCCGGCACAAGGCGACAGCAAAGCAGCGAGCTTGCCCTCTACTCAAAAACCCCCCGTCCACTTCCGCGACATTGCCACGCAAGCTGACCTGACAACCGTCCCGCACTCTCGTTCGGACCGCCGCTATGTCCTTGACACCATGGCTGGCGGCGGCATCGCTCTTTTTGACTGTGACAATGACGGCAAGCTCGACATTGCTGTTGTAAACGACTCCACGATCGACCGGTACCTGAACGGCGGGGATCTGCTGGTCACTCTTTACCACCAGGATCCGGATTCCCCTACCCCGCATTTCACCGACGTCACCATAGCCGCCGGCTTGACGACCAAGGGATGGGGAATGGGCCTTGCCGTTGGTGACTTCGACAACGACGGGCTCCCCGATCTCTACGTGACCGGATACGGCCATAACGTGCTCTATCACAATCTGGGTGGCTGCAAATTTGAAGATGTGACCAAGAAGGCCGGGCTCGAGGTTGGCGGCTTCAGCACCGGCGCTGCCTGGGCTGACTATGACCGGGATGGGTTCCTCGATCTGTTCGTCGCTCGTTATGTGCACACCGATGTTCATCATCTTCCGAACCCCGCGCAATCCGCAGGCTACAAAGGCGTCCTCGTCGAGCTGCCCGACACCATGCAAGGAGAAACAGACTTCCTGTTTCGCAATCGCGGAGACGGCACCTTTGAGGACGTGTCTGCAAAGGCCGGTGTCAACGATCCGCACAAACTCCACGGCATGGGGGTTGTGTGGGGCGACTACGACGGCGATGGCTGGCCCGACTTGTTCGTGACCAATGACTCTGGCTGGAACTTCCTCTATCACAACAAACACGACGGCACATTCGAGGAAGTCGGAATTGCCTCCGGCACGGGCCTCGGGCCTTTTGGACAAAACTACGGAAACATGGCCGCGGATTTCGGTGATTTCAATCGCGACGGCAAGCTCGGACTCATCGTCACTCGCTTCGGGAACCAACCTGCTAGTCTCTTTTGGAACAGCGGAGACCACTTCGTCGATATCGCCGACAAGGCCAGGATTGCGAGGCCGACCTTTGCGCCCATCAAGTGGGGGACGGGTTTCGGCGATTTCGATAACGATGGCTGGCCAGACATTCTTATCGCCAACGGAAATTTCTCCTCTTCTATGGATGCCCTCCCGAACGAGGCCCGCTTTGCCGAGCCGCTGCAGCTCTTTCGCAATTTCGGAAACCGCATGTTTGACGATATTTCAGACAGCGCAGGGCTGAACGATCTCCGCCTGCAATCCCGAAGGGGCACTGCCCTTGGCGACATCAATAACGATGGGAATCTCGACGCCGTTGTTTTCAATGTCAACGCGCCACCTTCGCTCTTCATTAACGAAACGGCGAATTCGAATCATCGTGTTCTGTTCCGTCTAGTCGGAACAAAGAGCAATCGTGCCGCCATTGGCGCTCGCGTCGTGGTGATCACCCAGGAAATGACGCAGATTGACGAGGTGCGAGCGGGCGGTAGTTACAACTCAACGAGTGATTCCCGCCTTCATTTCGGACTCGGGAAAGATGTCACTATGAAGAAAGTTCAGGTGCGATGGCCGAGCGGGTTGAATCAGGAGTTTGAAGATCTGCCTGCGGACGCCATTTATGAAATCACGGAAAGGCAAGCTATCAAAAAGAAATCTGCACTTCCCGGCCCGTGATGCTACGCAAGGTTGGGCTGAAGGGCAGATTTGCGCGTGCCGCGGAATTGGAGTTGCAGCCTGAAAGTCTTCTGACCCATCTCGTGCAGAGCTTTCGAATGCCCCAGCACCGCCAGTGATGGAGACTCATCCCGCCACGCGACATGGTATGTTGGTTCGTTTTTCGGACGGTCCCAAAATGAACATTGTTCTCGCATCTGAATCGCAGTTTCGAAGACGAGCGCTGGATTTGCTTGGCCTGGCGTACCAAATATGTCCAAGCGAAATCGATGAAAAAGCCATCCGGGACGGCAATCCTGCCAATTTGACTCTGAAGCTTGCAGAAGCGAAGGCACGGAAGGTCGCCAGCCAGTGTCCCGACACAGTGGTCGTCTCGGGGGACGCAGTCGTGTCGAAGAGCGGCGAGATTTTCGAAAAGCCGCGCGACGCGGCGGAAGCTGCTCAATTTCTAAGAGAACTATCCGGCAATGAATTCCAGTTTGTAACCGCTCTTGCCGTCGTCCACTCGCAGACTGGGAGAATGCTATCCACCGTCGAAAGTTCCGATATTTTGTTTCGTGAGCTGCTGGAGCGTGAAATCCAAGAGTATATCGCCAAGTATGACGTATTGAGTTATGCCGGCGCCTTCGAGAGCGACGCCGTTCTCCGCTTCGCTGAACGCATTTCGGGTAGCTATAACTTCGTGACCGCTCTGCCCGTCAGCCGGTTGATCGTTTTTCTTCGAGCGCAAGGCGTGGATATCTAAACGCAAATCGATGCGCAACTCGTCGCCCGCTGGCGCACAGCACAAGACCGCCCACCCGGCACCTCACTCGTAGTATTTCGGCGCCTTCTTGAGCCTTCGCCACTGCTCACCATCATGGCCAAAGATGACCAGTTTCACCTGCTCCCGCTCCGCCAGATCCAGAAGCTTTCGCGTGCTGGCGCGCAACTGTTCCTCGTTGTGATCATTCGGCCAGGCCTTTCGTTCGACGGTAAAAAGGCGCTCCATCATGACCGCGTCGATAGCCAGCAACACCGCTCCGGTCTGCGGCAACCGCACCAGCACCGACTGATGGCCAGGAGCGTGTCCGCTGGTTTCGAGCACAGTTAAGCCCGGCAGGATTGCCGTGTCGCCTTCGACCAACCGGTAACGCAGCGCCGGATGATCCCAATGAGCACGGGCAGCGGCGAAGCGCGGGTGCCCGCTTCGCGCCAAATCGTAATGTTCACGCTGCACGATGAACTCTGCATTCGTGAAGGCGTCATGATATCCAGCGTGGTCTACATCGAAGTGCGTGCAGATGACGGTATGGATGTCCTCGGGTTTCAGCCCCAGCGCGGCGAGGTGCTCGATCACGTTCATTTCTTTGCCAACTTGCGGTACCACGGGGCGCGGCGCGTCGGCGGCCATCCCGCTGTCGATCAGGATGCGCTGACCGTCGCCGGTCTCGATGAGATTGCAGACCAGGACCATTTCCATGCTTCTTCCCTGCCCTAACGGCACCGTCGAAGCGGATAACTGCATAGGGTAGAGTTTCTGCGGACCAGAAGCGTTCGTTGCCATCGGGAATCCTTTCTTGTTGTGAAAATGTCTTCCTTGAAATCAGTCACGAGAGACTAATTGGGAGAGACCGGGCCGTCCCGCAGGACGCCAACCCCACAGGCCGTCCGCCGGTGAGACCTAGCTGTCTCCCCGACATACAGTATATCACATTTATTACGTATTGTCAACTTGCTTAATGGGGGTGTAGTGGGCCAGTTTGAATTTTGAGGGGGGATTGACGATTGGGGCCAGGCAGCCGCTTCTAGAGCAAGTATCGCGTATGATACCGGAAGATGGAACCTGTGATGCGTAATGGCGGCTGTAAGCGACCAAACTGGGCTTGGTGGCTGCTGGTTTTGTTATTTCCGATTCCATGGAGCCCTTGGTGGCTTTGCATCATCTTTTTTGGCATTTTTTGTTTTTTGGCGTTTGGACTATTGCGAAACGACGAAAATTCAAACTGACCCACCGCCAATGAGGGGGATTGACGCTCAAAAGCCAGTAGCCCGGGCCTGACGCTATCGCTATAATGTGTTTCAGCGCCCGTAGCTCAGCTGGATAGAGCATCTGGCTTCGAACCAGAGGGTCGGGAGTTCGAGTCTCTCCGGGCGCGCCACTTTCGTCAATTTGTCGCTTTCGCCCAAGCTCCCTGGCTAGAATCGCAACCTAGCAAGCTCGGCGAATAAAAGGTTGACACCTCTCGCCCCCCTATCCAATATGCCGCAAGCTGGAAGGTGCCCCATGAATGTGAACGAGCGATGTCTCTCTCGGCGAAACCTATTGAAGATTTTGGGGCTGGCGAGCGGTGGAATCGCCGGCAGCCGTTGGTTAGGACCCAGCTTGTCGATGGCCGCCCAGGAGCCCGCGCGGGGAGAGGCGCTTGAGTCTTTCACCGGGCCTGAACCAAATCCGCATTGGAATTCAGTCGGCCCCTATATTACCGAGCCGCAAAAGGTTCCTTTGATTTTACTGACGGACCGGCCCGTTCAGCTCGAAACCCCTCGCCATTATTTCCGCACCGTATTTACGCCCAACGAAGCTTTCTACGTGCGCTGGCATCTCGAAGGCATTCCCAACACCGTTGACCTGAAAACCTGGAAGCTGCATATCGAGGGAAATGTCACCAAACCACTTGCGCTGAGCCTTCCCGAGCTGATGCAGAACTTCAAATCGGTTTCACTCGCCGCGGTAAATCAGTGCTCCGGCAACAGCCGCAGCCGCCTGCAACCACGGGTGCCTGGCGGCCAATGGGGCCATGGCGCCATGGGGAACGCCATGTGGACCGGCGTGCGGCTGCGCGAGCTTCTTGATATGGCCGGTGTAAAGAGCGGCTCTTTGCAGGCGCAGTTTCAGGGACTTGAGACTGGGCAAGGACCAGCTGGTCTCGGTTCGAATCTCTTCCTCAAGTCGCTCGATCTTGGAAATCCTGTACTCGACGAATGCCTCGTCGCCTATCTGATGAACGGCGAGCCGCTTCCCATGCTCAATGGATTTCCTGTGCGCCTGGTCGTTCCCGGATATTTTGCCACCTATTGGACCAAGTGCCTGACGTGGATTCGCATTCTCAGCGCACCGGACGAGAATTTCTGGATGAAGACCGGATACCGCGTTCCGGACACGCCACGCGGGAACACCACGCCCGAGGATGTCAAGGCAGGAAAAGTAAAAACCGTGCCGATCGAGCGGCTTCCGGTGCGGTCTTTTCTCATCTCCCCCGATGGATCTTCCAAAATCCCCGCGGGAATGAACGTCACGTTGCGCGGTATCGCTCTCAGCGGCTTTGCCCGCGTCAATCGAGTGGAAGTTTCGGATGATGGAGGAAAAAACTGGACGGCGGCAAAACTCGGAGAAGACCATGGCGCGTACTCCTTCCGGACCTGGGAAGCATCCTGGACCGCAAAGTCGCCAGGGCGTTATTCGCTGGCGGTGCGAGCCACCGATGAAAAAGGCAACACCCAGCCCGACGAGCCGGTCTGGAATCCTGGAGGCTATCTTTGGAATCGCATTGAGCGGCAGGAAATCGTAGTAGGAAATGCAAGCTAATGGGAGAACTCCTATGAAAAGCAGAGTTCGAGCGATTTTTCTCGTGGTGTGCGGCTTCGCGATGGCGGCGGGTCTCGTTTACGCCGACTTGAAGAAAGGCTACTACGCTCCAACGGAACTCGGAAGCCTGCGGCAGCCTGGGCCCGTCGAGCTCTTGCCGGATTCGATCCATCAGGTTTCGGCATATCCGGTGCCCGCTCTGGAACTCGTCCCCGGGGATGGCCTCCAGGAAGTCCAGATTTATTGCAACACCTGTCACGGCCCGCGGTACATCACCATGCAGCCGCCGCTGCCCGCCGCCACGTGGGAAGCCGAGGTCAACAAAATGAACAAAACTTTCGGCGCAGCGATCCCGGATGAAAACGCGCGGAAAATCATCCTCTACCTGGAAGCGCACTATACGCCCGAAAATCGCAAGCAATAAAATTGAACAGATTTTCCTCCCATCCGCCTTGCAGGCATTGCCAGATTTCATCTGGAATATTTACATGGCAAGGGGTAGCATCCTGCCCATGCTCAAACTACTTTTTGCCATGCTCGCTTTTTTCGCAGCCACAGCTTTTGCTGCCGATCTTCCCACCAAGAAATATCTGAACTTGGCCGCTATCAAGACGATGGTCGCCGCGGCCGAAGCGGAAGCCCAAAAACGGCACGTGGAAGTAACCATTTGCATCGTCGACGAAAGCGGCAATCTGCAATTTTTCCAAAAAGCCGACGCCGCTTCTCTGAACACCATCCAGTTCGCGCAGAAAAAGGCCCGGCACGCCGCCCTCTACAGGAGTCCTTCGAAAGACGGCGCCGACGCCCTGAAAAAAGGCAACACCGATGTCCTCGCTTTTCCGGACTTTTTCCCGAACCAGGGCGGCTTGCCCATCCAAGTGGACGGCCAGACCATCGGCGGCATTGCCGCCAGCGGCGCCAAATCGGAGATCGACGAAGCCATCGCACAAGCCGCACTCGACGCGCTGTTCAAGAAGTGATGGATGAGATTTTGCGTGGATTCGAAGTAAACGTTTGCCGTGGCAGTGGCAGCATGGATTCAGCCGTAAGCATTCGCGGATAACCTCAAAACCGGGAGAAAAATACGCATATGTCCACAACTTCAAGACGGAGATTCTTGCAGCAGGCGTCCACTGCAGGTTTGGCTTGTTCCACAAGCCTTCTCTTCGGCCGTTCGCTCTCCGCTCATCCGGCCAGCGAACCCGTCCGCATCTACGTCGATTCGAAACGCACGATTTCCCCCATCGACCGCAACTTGTTCGGCTCTTTTCTCGAACATCTTGGTCGCGCCATCTACGAAGGAATTTCCGATCCGGGCTCAAAGCTCTCCGATTCGAACGGCTTTCGCAAAGACGTCATGGAGGAAATCCGCCATCTCGGAGTTCCCATTATTCGTTATCCCGGCGGCAATTTCGTTTCCGGCTACAACTGGCTGGACGGCGTCGGCCCCAAGCAGGATCGCCCGCGAGTGCTCGACCGCGCCTGGAACTCGCTCAATTCGAATCAATTCGGAACCAATGAGTTTCTAGCCTGGTGCAAAGCCGTCGGCACCGAGCCGCTGATGGGATTGAATCTCGGCACCGGCACCTCCGAACAAGCCGCCGATCTGGTGGAGTACTGCAACGTTTCGAACGGAACGCGCTGGAGCGAACTGCGCCGCAAACATGGTTTCCCGGAGCCTTACAAAATCCAGCGCTGGTGTTTGGGCAACGAAATGGACGGCCCCTGGCAGATTGGCCACATGTCCGCCAACGAGTACGGCACGAAAGCTGCCGACGCCGCGCGTCAAATGCGTTACGTCGATCCTTCTCTCAAACTTGTCGCGTGTGGATCGAGCGGACCCGGCATGCCAACCTATCTCGAGTGGGACCGCGAAGTTTTGGAGCAGTGCTATGAATACGTGGACGGACTCTCCCTGCACCGGTATTTTGAAAATGCGGAACCGCCCGGTGGAGACAGCGCGAAATTTCTCGCCATGAACCTCAGCATGGAGCGGCAGATCGCGGAGACCATCGCGGTTTGCGATCTCGTGCGCGGGCACAAGCGCTCGCCGAAAAAACTGTGGCTATCCTTTGATGAATGGAACGTGTGGTATCGCGAGCGCCGCGGCGACGCCGTGAATGGCCATGGAAAAATGGCTCCCCATTTGCTCGAGGAAATCTACAATCTCGAAGATGCCTTGCTTGTCGGCGGCCTCATCAATTCGCTGGTGCGCAATTCCGACCGCGTGAAATTGGCGTGCCTCGCCCAACTTGTCAACGTCATCGCCCCGATCATGACCAACGCGGAAGGCCTTTTCCGGCAAACCATTTATTATCCGTATAGCTGGGCGCTGCAATTTGCACGCGGCGCGGCGCTGAATCTTCTGGTGGAGTCGTCCACCTACGACGTGCCGGGTTTCGAGCGCGTTCCGCACGTGGACGTGGCGGGAACATTAAATAGCGGTGACGGAAGCGTTTCTCTTTTCATACTAAATCGCGACCTTTCAAACGCTCACGAACTGGAAATCAATTGGGAAGATCACGCACCCGCGCGCGTCGCGAACGCCTCAGTGCTTACTGGCGAGGATCTAAAGGCATTCAACAGTTTCCAGACTCCCCTGAAAGTCGCTCCACAAACATTCGCGAAGCCTGCTACAACGGGAACTCGCACCAAGCTGGAAGTTCCGGCTCGCTCATACACGGTTCTTCAGTGGTCGATGTAGCCGCGGTCAGTGGCGCGGTTCCCTGCCCTGCGGATTGGCGGTCGCGGCAGAACGCGGTCCGAACATCGCGCGCGCTCCCAGAAAGAGCATGATGGCGCCGAACACCAGCAAAACGACGCCCCAGATCAAGTTGATATTGATCCCCAGCGATTGGGCGTAGAGCGATGGGTTGCTGAACGCACCAAAAACGATCAGCATGATTCCGAAGATTGTGAAGATCATTCCGATCGGCAAACGAATGTCCAGGCCCATGTGCGCCCCTTTCTAGCGGAAAATGAAATTCAACAGCACGGTGGCTCCAAGAATCGCAACGCCCAAATAGGCCGGACGCTTGAACCAGCTCAGATGCCCTTCTTGCGGGCGCTCCGTCAGCGAATAAACGAGACCGACGAGGCGCGATTCTTCCGGCGCTTTGGTCACGAGACTGACGAGGATGCTGACCACGAAGCAAGTGGTCCACGCGAAAATCGCGGTCCAGAAATTCTGCGCCATCTCGCTCGGGTATGTGTGCAGCACGGCCAACCACCCGCCCTTCACGCCGGGAATCGCATCCACGGGAATCGTAAGCGCGTGATGAACAGCGGCCGCAAAAGTTCCCGAGAGCAGGCCGATAAAAGCTCCATGGCCGGTGGCCCGTTTCCAGAACATCCCCAGGAGGAATGTGGCGAATAAAGGAGCGTTCACGAACGCAAAGACCAGCTGCAGCATGTCCATGATGTTGTTGAAACGCGTAGCCAGATACGCGCCGGCAATGGACAGAGCAATTCCAAAAACAGTGGCCAGACGGCCCATCATTAAGTAGTGCGCATCGCCGGCATTTGGCCGGATGTAGGGCTCATAAATGTCGTGCGTCCACACCGTGTTGAAGGCCGTTACGTTGCCGGCCATGCCGGACATAAAACTTGCGAGAAGGGCGGTCAGACCAAGCCCGAGAATGCCCGTCGGGAAGTAACGCAAAAGCAAATTGGGAACAGCGAGGTCGTAGTCTAGTTGCGGATGGCCGCTGTTATCGAGAACGGGCTGTCCCGTGGTGGCGTCGAGTTTTGCTGGAATGAGCCCTCGTCCCGCAGGCGCTGCGATGGCAGAGCCTTGCGGACCGTTCATAACCGGAGGAGGCTGCGTGGGGAGCGCGATGGCGATCAATCCGGGAAGAATGACGAGAAATGGAAAAAGCATTTTCGGAACGGCGGCGATGAGCGGAGTACGCCGCGCGGAGGCCATGGAATCCGCGGCCATGGCGCGCTGCACGACGAGAAAATCCGTACACCAATATCCGAAGGAAAGCACGAAGCCAAGTCCCATGGTCAGGCCGAACCACTCGACGCCGAGACGGTTGGTGTGCGGGCTGCTCATGCCAACCCACGAATGCACATAGGAAGGGCCGAGCGAAGCCTTCAAGCCGGACCAGCCACCAACATTCTTCAAGCCGAGCCAGACGAGAGGAATGAAACCGGCAACGATAAGAAAAAACTGAAGAACTTCGTTGTAGATGGCGCTTGTCAGTCCACCGAGGTAGATGTAGGTGAGCACGACCAGCGCCGACACGATAATGCCCGTGTGAAAGATCCACGCTTGGGGCAGTCCGAGAGTGCGGAATGGCGCGTCCAAAATGTGCAGTGTCTGGATCAGTTTGGCCATGGCATACATGGAAATGCCGGAAGAAAAAATCGTCATGGTGGCGAAAGAGATGGCGTTCAGGCCGCGCGTTTTTTCATCGAAGCGCAGCCGCAAATATTCCGGCACGGAGCGGGCGCGCGAGCCGTAGTAGAAAGGCATCATGAAAATGCCGACAAAAACCATCGCTGGGATGGCGCCAATCCAATAAAAGTGACTGGTAAGGATTCCGTACTTCGCACCGGAAGCGCCCATGCCGATGACTTCCTGGGCGCCGAGGTTGGCGGAGATAAAAGCGAGGCCACAGACCCATGCGGGAATCGAACGTCCCGCGAGAAAAAAATCCGCGCTGGTCTTCATGTAGCGTTTGAGGGCCGCGCCGATGCCCAGGACGAACGCGAAGTACACGGCCATGATGACCCAGTCGATGGTGGTCAAGCCCATTCGTGGACCTCCTCAATACCGGCTACGCAACTTAAATTGCTGGTTGCAGCGCACTGGATGCTCCGACTCGAAGCGGTTATATCCTACTCGAACTGCTTTCGGAACTGAGCGAATTGTTGCTTTAGATCCGCGAGCTCCTTCTGCAAGTTTGCGACCTCGCCGCGATATACGGCGATTTCTTTTTCGAAATGCGCGAGCCGTTCCCCGTCTGCGGAGGCCGTAGTTGCGCTTGCCTCAGCCTGTGACTTTGGCTCGAAGGACTCGACATCGCCCGACAAGAGGTGCGCGTAGCGAGCCTCCTTGGTGCCGGGCTGGCGCGGAAGAACTTTAACGAGTGGCGGCTCGCGCTTCATCAGGTGCTGCAAGCTGGATTGCACAGCGCTCAAATCGTCGAATGGATGCATGCGCTCGGCACGGGTGCGCAGCTCGCCGGGAGTTTGCGGGCCGCGCAGGAGCAAGACGCAGAGGATGGCGATCTCGTGGCGATAGAAGTTGAAGGCTTCCTGGAGGCGATGCTCGTACTTGGTCACGCGAGTGTCCGAAGCGCTGACGGAACGAACCAGGGATTGGCCGTCGAGGGAATGCAAGGCCTGGCGGGCGGCGGCTTCGTCGAGATTCATAACCGGATCGCGGTTCGATTTCTGGTTGCAGGCGTTGACGAGCGCGTTCAAGGAAAGCGGATAGTATTCGGGAGTGGTGATCTCCTTTTCGATGAGGGAGCCGAGAACGCGGCATTCGACTTCGTTCAGAAGGATGTTCATCGGCTGAAATGATACAACGGATGGCGATTCGTGACTGGTGACTGGTGGTTCGCGACTGGTTGTTGGTGGGAGGTTCAACTCAGAAAGAGAAGCGCGAGGGCCACAGCACCCCCACACCCACCATCATTTTGGATGAATATCAAAAGAAAAGACTTAGAAAATTTGCAATTCGTAAACCCTTGATTCTAAAAGGCACCTTTTTGGTTGTTCGGGACAAGAATGAGCAGAACCTGCTGTTACAAAAAAAGAAAAGCGGGAACCGGGCTCCCGCAGGCAAACTAGACTTTTCTCTAAGTTGTATTGTACCAAACGGATAACAAAAGTCAAGGAAAAGTTTGCAGGTTTGCAAGCGTTGTGGATGGTGAGGGATAGGCG
>WNGH01000682.1_pt1 | contig 30113 bp, 28 predicted proteins | sample 5400631 | NCBI WGS metagenome assembly WNGH01 (sample SAMN13153373, study PRJNA577476) | soil metagenome | isolation source: 115 cm soil or saprolite under Garry oak tree replicate 1 | place: USA:California | collected 2016-06-15
GAATGTCGTGACGGTGGCAAGATCCGCGATCCTGGTGACGCGTCCCCTCGAGTACGCGACCGCAGGATCATCGTACGTCCACTGGATCTGCTGGGCGCCGCCGGGGTAGGTCTTCGTCAGCACACGGCCCTGCAGGTCGTAGGTGAACGTGAGGGTCTGATTCTCCGCATCGGTCTGGCTGACGAGGTTGCCTCCCACGTCGTGGCTGTACGTCCAGCTCCCCATGTTGGGGTCACGCATCGCGGTCTTCCGGCCGAGGAGGTCGTAGGTGAGCGCGGTGACGTGGTTGAGATGGTTCGTCGCGAGCACGAGCGCACCCACCGCGTTGGAAGCGTAGGTCGTCACGTACGTGTCGCTGCCATTGACCTCCTCGATACGAGCGAGACGCCCATAAATATCCAGGAAGCGGCGCCTGACGTTACCCCGCTGATCTGTCACCGTCACCCGTCCGGGAATGTACGCTATGCTGACGCTGGTTCCATCCGGGTAGAGCACCTGCGTCCGGCGGCCGCGGGCGTCGTACTCGAACCGCGTCAGGATCGCGGCCTCGGTCGAGAAGTGCGGCGCGGATTGCGTTGCCGTCAGGCCCCGCGAGTCGAAGGTGGTCTCGCTCTGGATGATCTGGTCCCCCGGCCCCTGCGACCGGCCGAGATAGTTCCGCCCCAGTCCATCGAAATAGACGTCGTTCCAGAGGACCGTCGCCGTGCCGTGCTGAATGGTGCGATACGTCAGGACGCGCTGGGTCGCGGGGTTGCCGAAGTCGAGATAGAACCGGCTCATCGAGCCATAGAGCGAACCCGTGTCGAGCGGGCCGGTCGTCTTCGTCAGGCGGCCGAACGTATCGTACGTGTACGTCGTGCCCTGATGATTTGGGTCGGTCTCGGTCGTCCGCTCGCCCCAGCGCGCGTCGTAGGCAAAGGCCGTCGTGTGGCCGAGACAGGTGGTGACGCTGGCCGGATACGTCTGGCTAGCCTCGTAGACGGTGGTCGTCGTGCAGCCGCGGGCATCCGTGGTGGCTGTGCGGTTGCCGTAGGAGTCATACATGGAAGTGACGACGGGATTACCTGTCGTTCCCTGGGGCCCGCTCAGGCGCCGCTCCTCCTGCGTCAAAAGGCCACGGGATCCGAGCGATCCCCAGGCGAGGCCGTCATACGAGAGCCAGCGTTCCCGCAGCACCGCTCCCGAGGAATCGTGGAGCGCGGTGCGCGTCGGACGGTGGAGCCATGTCGTTGCGTCCACCACCCAGTCCGTGTATTCGTCTCGCTCGTCGCCGCTCACGGCGATGTCGCCCCACTGGTACGTCCGCGTCGGGTTGCCGTAGGCGTCGAACTCGAAGCTCTGGCGCGCGATCTTGCAGCTGGCTCCGGTGTCGTCGCACGTGGCGACGTCCGTCTGCGCCAGCGTGACGGACGTGACGCCAGGATAGGGTGTGGTCGTCGCCCAGGTGTTCGTGGTCTCGGCCAGGAGCGCGCCGTTACGCTGGCGCGTCTGGCTCTGGGAGGGGCGCCCCCTGAGGAGATCGTCCTGCTCGAACCGGGTATCGGTGTAGTGCCCGAACGGATCGACCGCGCGGACCGACGCGTGCCCACGAAACTCCTTGCCATCGCTGCTGAGCCCGAGCCCGGTGTAGCTGAGGGTCAGCGTGGAGGTTCCGCCGCGCCCGTCGCTGACGCTCCGTGTGGTCACGCGGTAGCGGTCGAATGACCCGGCATAAAAATGGCCCGCCCGGGTACCACCGCACGTCGGATCGGGGCCGAAGCTCAGGTAGTCGTTCGGGGTACAGATGCGATTACCCATCTCGTCATATGAGCTTCGTACGGCGCGGTAGAGGGCGGCGTTCGTCCCCGCGACGGGCAAATCGACGAGAAAGCCCAGGAGAGGAGGGTTACCGCAGGTGTAATCGGGACTGAGGCTGACGTAGGAGCCCTCGCACCCCCAAATGAACTCGCCAGTCTGTACGAAGCTTGTGTTGCGGTAGAGGGCGGCGCTCGTCCCCGCCACGGGCGAATCCACGAGAAACAGCGGGGTCCCACCGCAGACAGAATTGGGACTGAAGCTCAGGTAGGTTTTCGCATTGTCACACGTCCACCCACCCCAGTCGTTCTGTATGGCTGTGACGGCTCGGTACAGAACACCGGTCGCCTTCACTCGCTCGTAAGCGAAACTCACGGCGCCGCCGAGTCCGTTGTTCACGCCGCTCAACCGCGCGTCGGTGTACGAGAAGCTCAGTGGTGGCAACGAAGAGGTGCCGTCCGCTCCGTAGATCGTGACCGCGTTCAGCGTGAGGTCCCCCGTCGCCCCGCCGCCCCAGGTGTGGCCGGGGTCGCGATCGATCGAGTAGTCGAACGTGAGGAGGTATCTCCGCACCAGACTCGATGCGGCGCGCACCTCGATCGTGTCAAGGCGGTCCTTCTCGAAGAAGGAAAAGATGGTGGAGGCGCTCGTGTCGGTCCAGTCGGAGCGAGGCGCGTAGGTGAAGAGCACCTCGCGGGCGGATTCGATCAGCGACCCGCCGGCGTAGGCGTAGGTGATCGCGGCTGGATAGACCGCTTGATCGTACGTCTGGCCGTTCGAGGCGATCGTGCCGGTCTGCTTGGTGTACGTGTAGTGAACGGCCACACCGCTGGTCGTCGTCGCCTGGTCGAGGAAGTACTTGTAGGTGATCGCGGTCGTGAGGTCCTGCCCACGTGTCATCGCCTTACTGTCGGTGTTGTAGCCAAACCGGTGCTGCGTGCCATCCTTCGTCGTCAGGATCCAGTAGTCCGAGGCCGCAACGTACTGGATCCTCACGAAGATCTCGTCCTTGGTGTGGTAGATGTTCTGCGCGCTGTCGATCAGCACGAGATCGTGGCTCGCGCCGCCGAGCACCAGCTTGAAGGTGTCGTCCGTCGTCGTCGTCGTGTTCTTGAGGTCGCGAAAAACGAAGCCGCCGACGTCCAGGGTCCACCCGAGCCCCGTCCCCTGAGCCTGGTCGCGAGGCCCCCGCTCGTCGACGGTGCTGCTGTGATAGCCGAGCACGATCTTCGGGCCGACGCCGCCGGCGCCGGGGGGAGTGACGATCGGGATCTGGGCGGTGCTCGCCCCCGTGAAGAGGTCGGCCTGGAACGCGTCGATGGTCCACGTGCCCGGTGGCGCCCCGAAGGGCTCCGTCGTCGCCGCCAACTGAGCTCGGGTGGTGTGGCTCGGCGCGTCTGATGGTTGCTCCTTCGAAGACTGTGATTCGCCGCCGGAGACGACGGACGGCATGAGGACCGACACCCGGACCAGCCGCGCGATCGTGCCACCCAAGGACGCACTGAAGAGGGTTCGCATGGTCTCTCTCCCGCGAGGAACGGATTTCCCTGCGCAGGGAGATGGCAATCCACGCGCCAAGCGCGATCGGCCGCGCCAACTGGCGAGAATTCAGGAGCGCGGGCGCTGCCGCACCGCATCGCCTGCCCAGCGCGCCGTGCAGCGTGCATTGCCGCTGATGCAGCCGGGGGTGCTTGAGGAGGGTAGCCCACGTCAGGATGATGAGATGGCACGGCCCTGTCGAAACGGGAGTACGACAGGGCCGCGCGCCTCGTCGGCGCTGACTTCTCGCTTACTTCTTTTTCTTCTTCTTGGTCGCCTTCTTCTTCACCCGTTCACCTCCTTCTGGGCAGGTTTCACATCGTGCTTCTGCTCGGCATGCTAGTGAGGGACGCCGATCCCTGTCAAGAAGAAAATCCAAGATATGGGGGTCCGAGGGCGGGCCTGGACCCCAGATCTGGGGTAGGCGCCGCCTCAGGGGATAATTGACATCGCCCCTCCCACGCGGTAGCGTGAGCCAACTTGCAGCTGCCCTCACACAGCCAACCCGGGGGACTCCGCCGATGAGACGCCATCTGAGGAAACTCGTGTTCGTCGAGCCCAAATCGACGCACCTGCACATCTACAGCCGAGTCTGCATTCCGCGGCTCGGGTCGGTCCTCCTCGCGACGATCATGCGGGCCAAAGGGTACGACGTCCGCGTGTACATCGAGGACATCCACCCGATCGATATGAACGAGGTGCTCTCCGCCGACCTCGTCGCGATCTCGGCCATCACCTCCACGGCGCCGCAATCCTACCGGCTGGCGGACCAGGTGCGGCAGGCGGGCGCCATCGCCGTGATCGGGGGCACCCACACGAGCTTCCTGCCCGACGAGGGCCTCGAGCACGCGGACTTCGTCGTCCGCGGCGAGGGCGAGTTCGCGTTCCAGGAGCTCGTGGACGGCATCCAGGCGGGCCTGGGGTTCGAGAAGATCCAGAACCTCTCCTACCTGGTGGATGGCCGCGCGGTCCACAACCCGGAGCGCCCGAAGATCCCGAACCTCGACGTGAACCCGATCCCGGACTACCACCTCATCACGGGCTGGAAGCCGGGCGGCGTCATCTCGGTCGCCACGTCGCGGGGCTGCCCGTTCTCGTGCACCTTCTGCTCGGTCCCGGGCATGTACGGCCACGCCTTCCGCACCCACTCGGTCGCGCGCGTGCTGGAGGAGCTCGAGAGCCACCGGGGGAACCTCTACACGTTCTTCGCCGACGACATCTTCACGGCGAACAAGAAGCGGGTGAAGGAGCTCATCCGCGGGATGATCGCGCGCGACCTGACGCCGGAGTGGGGCGCGCAGGTGCGGACAGAGACGGTGGACGACCCGGAGCTCCTCCAGCTCATGCGCGACTCGAACTGCTTCAACGTCTACGTCGGCTTCGAGTCCATCAATCCTCGAACGCTGAAGCTCTTCAACAAGAAGCAAGACCTCGACAAGATCGAGCGCTCGATCGAGCGCTTCCACGCCCACAAGATCCGGATCCACGGGATGTTCGTGGTGGGCTCGGACGAGGACGACCTGGAGACGATCGACGCGACCGCGGACTTCGCGCTCAAGCACGACATCGACTCGATCCAGTTCATGATCCTGACGCCGATCCCGGGCTCGCCCGACTACGACACGATCTACGCCCACGGCGAGAAGTACATCATCAGCAAGAACTGGCAGTTCTACGACGGTCATCACGTCGTCCACCAGCCGCGCCGGATCAGCCCCTACGAGCTGCAGCTGGGCGCGATCAAGGCGATGGAGAAGTTCTACTCCTGGCGCGGGATCGCCCAGAAGCTCCTGAAGCGCGACATCTACTACGCGATGATCCGGTACTGGGGCAAGAAGATGATCCGCGAGTGGTGGAAGGACAAGGAGAACCGCGCCCACGTCGAGTGGCTCAGGTCGCAGCTCTACGCGGACGCCACGGAGCTCGGCCACGGCGCGGTGAAGACGGTCGCCCTGCCGGCGCTCCTGCTCCAGGACTCGCTCGGCCGGCTGCTCGAGCGCTTCCTCGCCGAGCTCGGCGTCAAGGTGGTCCCGCTCGCTGAGGCCGCTGCGGAGGGCGCCCAGCGGGCGCGCGAGACCTTTGACTGCCTGATCACGCCGATCGTCAAGCGCGCTGCCCAGGAGCGGGAGGAGTTCCACGCCCGCCTGGCGGCCGTGACCGCTGCGCTCCAGACCCACTGGGAGAAGCTGCCGCGGGTGAGCTTCCCGCTCGTGGACGGTCAGGGGCCGGTGTTCGAGCCGTTCGCGAAGATCGGGCTCCTGGTGACCAAGAACCTCGACCGCATCCGCGACGCCTACAAGACCGCCGGCGTAGCGGAGGGTCTGTGGGGAGCCGCGTAAGCTAGCTAGGAGCCTGTCGGAGTATCTAGAGCGCTGCCTTCGGCTCGTGGACCGACGACGGCCGGCGGGCGTGCCGCCGCCGCACGAACTCCTCGTTGAGCGGCACGCCCTTCTTGCAGAGCGGACACTCCTCGGGATCGTAGGTCGGGAAGTCGCGGCTCACGAGGCTGAAGACCGGCTTGCCGGTGAGCTCGACCGACGTGCGTCGCCACAGGCACCCGACGCCGACCACTTCCGCGCCGAGCTGCTCGACCAGGTTGCTCAGGAGAGTGAGCGTGGAGCCGGTGCTGACCAGGTCCTCGATGAGGAGGACCTTCGAGGCCGGGCGGACGAGCCGCTGGAACTCGACCGGGATCGTCACGCGTCGCTTGCCCCCCGAGAGCCCCTTGGCGCCGTAGACGACGACCGGACGCGAGGGGTGGGCGCGCGCGACGCAGTGGGAGAGGATGAGCGCGCCCGGCCCCGTGGAGAGGACGACGTCCACGGGCCACGGGGCGAAGTGCTTGGCGATCACGGCGCCCAGGCCCTCGGTGAACGAGGGCTCCGTCGTCACGAGCGTCTTCTCGATGTACTCCGAGGTGTGCTGGCCCGAGGGCAGGAGCACGTGGTCGTTGGCGTGATAGGCGCCGGTCCGCTTGAGGATCTCGAGATGGATCTTCTCGCGGACTTCGGTCTCCACCGCGACGGGATCTTTCCTGGGCCCAGGGCTCATCCGAGTCCTCCCCGCGCATTATCGCATTTTATTGCTACACTCGGCCCATGCGTGTGCTCGCCGTGGAGACCTCGACACTCGCGGGCGGCGTCGCACTCCTCGACGGCGACGTCCTTCTCGGCCAGTACATGCTCGACGTGCGCGTCACCCACTCCGAGCGCCTCATGGGCGCGGTGGACCGCCTCCTGGGCGATGCGCGCTGGACGGTGCGCGATCTCACCGGGCTCGCCGTCGCGGTGGGGCCGGGCTCGTTCACCGGGCTCCGCGTCGGCCTGAGCACGGTCAAGGGTCTGGCCCTGGCGCTCGGGATCCCCGTGGCCGCCGTGCCCACGCTGGACGCCATGGCCGCCTCGCTGCCGTTCGCCGCGCTGCCCGTGTGCCCGGTGCTCGACGCCCGCAAGGGCGAAGTCTACGCGTCGCTCTATCGCTGGGACGGCGTCGCCATGCGGCGCGAGTGGGAGTACCTGGCGCTCGCGCCCGAGGCGCTGGCCGTGCGGCTCGGCGAGCCCGCGATCGTGCTGGGCGACGCCGCGCCGGCGATCCGCTCGCCGCACGCGCGCCCGGCGCCGCCGAGCCACCGCGCGCCGTCGCCCGCGTGGGTCGCGCTCCTCGGGGCAGAGCGGCTCCGGGGCGGCGAGACGGTGACGCCCGCCGAACTCGTCCCGATCTATCTCAGGCCTTTCGAGGCCGAGCTCAAGCGCCGTGCCCTCGCCGTCCGTTGACGTGATGCGGCCCGAGGACCTCGACGAGGTCCTCGCGATCGAGCAGGCGTCGTTCGCGATGCCGTGGTCGCGCGGCGCGTTTCTCTACGAGATGCAGCAGAATCGGGTGGCGCGCTGCTGGGTCGGCCGCGAGGACGGACGCGTCGTCGGCTATCTCTGCCTCTGGGAGGTCGCCGACGAGCTGCACATCACGAACATCGCGGTGCACCCGGCGTTTCGGCGGCGGGGGATGGCCCGGACGCTGCTGGGCGGGGTCCTGGATGACGCGCGCCAGCGCAGGCTCCGGCTCGTCGTGCTCGAGGTGCGCCCGAGCAATGCCGAGGCGCGCAAGCTCTACGACGCCTTCGGGTTCCGGGTGGTCGGCCGCCGCCGGGGGTACTATTACGACACCGGCGAGGACGCGCTCGTCATGGAGGCCCGCCTCGATCGGCCGAGCGGAGCGGCCGCCTCGGCCGGGAACCCGCAGAAAGCGTGAGGGGTTGATTGGTCGCCGTCTGACGTGAGATCGCGAGGTTCCCCCAGCGAGGTCGCGCGAGCGACGAGGAAAGGAGACGCGATGGATCGGGTGAAGCGACTCATCGGCATCGTCGGGTTGGTGGTCCTCCTGGAGCCATCAGTCGGCGCCGGCGTCTACGGCTACGTGGGCGGGCCGCTGCGCAACGTCACGGACCTCGCGCCCACCTGCGCGGGCTGCCACTCGTCGTTCTCGAAGGAGCAGCTCCGGAACGAGCCGGAGGCTGTCGCCAACAGCCAGGTGAAGGAGAACAAGCACTACAAGGCGTTGGAAGACGGGACCGGTCCGTACGAGAAGATGTCTCCCGCCGACCGCCAGAAGCTGCTCGCAGACGTCAAGCTCATGGACGAACTGGCCTCGATCGTGCTCAACGCACCGACGAGCCTCAAGCCCGGCCAGGAGGCTCAGGTCACCGTGACGGTGAAGGGCGGGCACGGCGTCGTCGGGGTGTTCCTCGTCGACACCGATCTCCGTTTCCAGGCGCGGCCGCTTCAGGGCGATGGCTGGGTCATCGTCGCCGCGCCGAAGGTGTGGGGAGGCGACGGCAACGAGCAGACGAAATGGGTCGACAGCCGCGCTCCGGGACTCAGGAAGAACCTCAACAGCACGGTGATCTTCGACCAGAAGAGCGACCTCGCCGCGAAGAAGCTGGCCGAGGGCAAGGTCGTGTGGACGGTCAAGGCGCCCCAGGAGCCCGGGACCTATTCGATCACCGCTGCCTTCCACTTCGGCTCCGAGCGAGCGTCGTCCGTTGGGACGGTGACGACGCCGACGGGCCAGGTGTTGCCGCGCGGGGGCCCCGGCGGCCCTTCGGCGCGCATCATGTTCGCCAAGCCGGTGACGGTCACGGTCCGTTAGCCCGAGAGGGAAAGGAGAGGCTCCGGCGATCCGCCGTCCGCGGCTCCGCTGCCTGGCGTCGTGGGGGATAGGTGTCGTCGGAGCCCTCCTGTGTGGAGCACTGTTCCTCACTGCACTCGCCGCGAAAGAGCGGGACAACCGGTTCTGCGTCTCCTGCCACCTCCACGACGAGAAATTCGGCCGACTGATCGCGGCCACCGGCCGCGACCTGGCGGGATTCCATCACCAGCGCAAGGCGGACGTCGGCTGCATCGCCTGTCACGGCGGCGCCGACGCGCGGATGCGCCTCGAGGTCTGGGCGGTCGCGGGCTTCGACACCCTCCGGTTCCTCACGGGCGTCTACGCGGAACCGACGCACATGCGGCTCCCGCTCCGCGATGCCGAGTGTCGACCGTGCCACACGCCGATCCTCGCCGCGCCCGCGGCCGGCGGGGACACTGTTGCCGCCGAAGCCGAGACGGAGGGACGCGGCGGCACCTCCTACCACGCGATCAGAGAGCACGAGACGGTGAGGATCGACTGCGTGCGCTGCCACACCTCGCATACCACAGAGAGCGACGCCGGAAACCGTTTCATCGCGAAGGCGCGGGTCCGGCCGATCTGCGGCGAGTGCCACAAGGAGCTCTGATCGGCGAGCCGGCCCCCGGGGCGTCAGGTCAGCGCGCCGAGGACGAGCGCGAGCGCGATGAGCGCGACGCCGAGCCAGCGCCAGCGGCGCGCACACAGGGACGTCGTGAGGCCGACGCCGAGGTGGAAGGCCGCGAGGCCGAGATAGAAGTCCGTGAGCGCTAAGCCGAGCGCGTTGAGTGCGATGAACCCTCCACCGAGGGCGAGCGGGACGCCCGCCAACGGCTTCCGCGCCACGAGCCCCAGCGCCACCAGACACACGGCATCGGCGACGAGGAGCCAGCGCGTCGCCCGCGGCCCTGGGACGACGAAGGCGAGACGTTCGAGCCACCATCGCTGTGGCGTCAGGAGCTCTGCGGCAGCGAGCAGGCCGAAGACGGTGAGCGCGGGCCGCATCGTGGCGATCCTACCACCGCTTTCTCTGAGAAACGCCGCCCGGCTGTGAAGCCCGACACCGCGACGCTGATCGAGCGCATGCTGAGCGGCGACCGGCTGGCGCTCGCGCGGCTCATCACCCAGGTGGAAAACCGCACGGCGGCGCTGCCGGCGATCATGAAGGCCGTCTATCCGCGCGCCCACGGCGCGTACGTCGTCGGCGTGACCGGCCCGCCCGGCGCCGGCAAGTCCACGGTGGTCGATCGCCTCACGGCCCGGCTCCGCGGCGAGGCGGCGACGGTCGGCGTCGTCGCCGTCGACCCGTCGAGCCCGTTCACGGGCGGCGCGGTGCTGGGCGACCGGATCCGCATGCAGACGCACGCGCTGGATCCCGGCGTGTTCATCCGCAGCATGGCCACCCGCGGCTCGCTCGGCGGCCTCGCCCGTGCGACCGGCGACGCGATCAAGCTCCTCGCCGCGGCCGGCTACGCGTGGATCCTGGTCGAGACCGTCGGCGTCGGCCAGACCGAGCTCGACATCATGAAGCTCGCGGACACGACGGTGGTCGTCCTCGTGCCGGAGTCCGGCGACGCGATCCAGACGATGAAGGCGGGGCTCATGGAGGCGGCCGACATCTTCCTCGTGAACAAGGCCGACCGGAGCGGCGCGCCCGCGCTCATGGCCGAGCTCAAGTTCGCCGCGCACCTGCACTCCGCGAGCGCAGTGTCTCCCAAGGACATCGACTGGGAGTTCCCGGTCCTCAGCGCAGAGGCCCAGAACAGCGTCGGCATCGCCGAGCTCCTCGTCGAGGTGAAGCGCCACCGCGCGACGCTCGAGGCGGCAGGCGCGCTTGCCACGCGCCGACGCGCACGGCGGCGGGAGGAGCTCAGAGGCCTGCTGCTCGAGGAGTTCAGGGAGAAGGTCGAGCGCGCGCTCGCCGGCGGCGACGTCGGCCGGACCGTCGACCGGGTCCTCGAGGGCACGCTCGACCCGTACTCCGCCGCGGAGACGATCCTCGCTGTGCTAAGGTTGGAGTCCTCATGACGTCCGTTCCGTTCCGCGACACGTTCTGGAACGTCCCCGTCTGGGCCCAGGTCGCGCTCTACGTCGGTGCCGTCGTCGCCGTCACGGTCTTCGTCTACGGGCTCGCGCAGCGCGTCCGCCTCTGGCGCGGCGGGCGTCCCGAGCATCGCTTCGATCGTATTCCCGAGCGCATCGCGCTCGTGCTGAAGCACGCGCTCGGCCAGGCCCGCACGCTCTCGCAGGCGTACCCCGGCGTGATGCACGCGATGGTGTTCTGGGGCTTCCTGGCGCTCTTCATGGGCACGGTCCTCGCGACGATCGACTACGACATCACGCTGCCGTTCTTCGACTACAAGCTGCTGCGGGGCCCGTTCTACCTCGCGTACGAGGCCGTGCTGGACCTGTTCGGGCTCTTCTTCGTGCTGGGCCTCGGCATGGCCCTGTGGCGCCGCTTCGTGCTCCGCCCCGACCGGATCGATCCGACCGCGCGCTTCGCCGGGCTGCTGGCCTTGCTCCTCGTCATCAATGTGACCGGGTTCGTGATGGAGGCGTGCCGCCTCGCGGCGGTCCGCCCCGCCTGGGCGCCGTGGTCGCCGGTCGGCTGGGCCCTCGGGCAGGGGATGCTGGCCGCGGGCATGTCGGAGAGCGCGCTCCGGGCGACGCACCTCTCCGTCTGGCTCTTTCACGCCGCGGTCTCGCTCGCGTTCGTCGCGATCGTCCCGTACTCGTACTTCGTCCACCTGCTCACGACGCCGCTCAACATCTTCTTCGCGAAGCTCGGCCCGCGGGGCGAGATCCCGGCGATCGCGAACCTCGAGGCGGCCGAGAACCTCGGCGTCTCGAAGCTCGAGGAGTTCTCGTGGAAGCGGCGGCTCGACTTCGACGCCTGCGTCGAGTGCGGGCGCTGCCAGGCCGTGTGCCCGGCGCACATGGCGGGCACGGCGCTCTCGCCCAAGCAGGTCATCGTCAAGCTCAAGCGCCACATGCACGGCGAGCTGCCGGGTCCGATCCACGGCGAGCTGATCCAGCCCGAGGAGCTGTGGGCGTGCACGACGTGCATGGCGTGCGTGGAGGAGTGCCCGGCGTTCATCGACATCGTGGACACGATCATCGACCTCCGGCGCTACCTCGCGCTGTCGGAGGGCGCGCTCCCGTCCACGGCGCCGCAGTCGCTCCAGAACATCCAGCGCGCGGGCAACCCGTGGGGGCTCCCCGCGGGCGAGCGACTCGCGTGGGCCCACGGGCTCGACGTGCCGGTCATGGAGCCCGGCAAGGAGGTGGAGTACCTCTACTGGGTGGGCTGCTCGGCGTCGTACGACAGGCGCAACCAGGCGATCGCCCGGGCGGTGGTGAAGATCCTCAGGGCGGCGGGGGTGAGCTTTGGCGTCATGCAGGAGGAGCGGTGCCACGGCGAAGTCGCCCGGCGGCTCGGCGAGGAGTATCTCTACCAGACGCTCCAGCAGGAGAATATCAAGGCGATCAACCGGTACCGATTCCGGAAGGTGATCACCCACTGCCCGCACTGCTTCAACACGATCAAGAACGAGTTCCCCCAGTTCGGCGGGACGTACGAGGTCCTCCATCACTCGCAGGTGATCGACGAGCTCATTCGCGCGGGTCGGATCAAGCCGACGAAGGCGCTCGACGCGACGTTCGCGTTCCACGACTCCTGCTATCTCGGCCGCTACAACGGCATCCTGGAAGCGCCGCGCAGCGTCGCCCGATCGGTGCCGGGGCTCAGGGTCGTCGAGCTCCCGCGCAACCGCGCGCGCGGCCTCTGTTGCGGCGGCGGCGGCGGCCACATGTGGATGGAGGTGAAGTCCAAGAAGCGGGTCAACCTGATCCGCGTGGAGGAGATCCTCGAGGCGAAGGTGGATACGGTCGGCACCGGCTGCCCGTTCTGCCTCGCCATGCTGGACCTCGGCCGCAAGGTGAAGGGGGCCGACGAGACACTTCAAGTGAAGGACGTGAGCGAGCTCGTCGCCGAGAGCCTTGAGTGATGCGGGCGCTGCTCCGCGCGCTGCCGGACATCCTGCGCACGATCGTCCGCCTCGCCGCTGACCCCATCCTGCCGACTGCCGCGAAGGTGGCGCTCGCCGCAGCCGCGCTCTACCTGGTCTCGCCGATCGACCTGATCCCGGACTTCATCCCCGGCATCGGCATGCTCGATGACCTCTTCGTGGTCGCGATCGTCGTCGACGGCGTTCTGAACTGGGTCGACCGGGGTCTGGTGCTGAAGTACTGGCCCGGGAGCGCCGAGTCGTTCGACGGCGTGGCGCGCGCCGCGCGGATGCTCGCCGTGTGGGTGCCGCGGCGGCTCAAGATGAAGATCTTTGCCGGAAAGGCGTGAGGCAGCGGTCGCGATGCGCCCCGAGTACGCCGAGCTGATCCGGCGCCGTCTCGCGGTCCCGCTGGTCGAGGGGCCCGACAGGGTCACGACGCTGGAGGCCGCAGTACGCCGGCTCGTCGAGCCGGGGCAGACGATCTACGCGGGCGCGGCCCACGGCCGGCCCAACGCGCTCGTGAGAGAACTGGTGAGGCAGTGGTGGGGCAGGAGCCCCGGCTGGACGCTCGCGCTCACGGGAATGGGCTCGCCGTGGAGTGCCTTGATCATCGGCGGCCTCGTCAAGCGCCTGCTGACGACCTTCGTCGGCGAGGGCTATCCGTTCCCGGCGCCCCAGCCGCTCGTCGCCGAGACGATCCTCGCGGGCACGGTGTCGGTCCAGAACTGGTCGATGCTCACGATGTCGCTCCGGCTGCTCGCAGGGGCGATGGGAGTCCCGTTCATGCCGACGCGATCGTTGCTCGGCTCCTCCATGGAGGAGGACAACGCGCGCGACGGCGACTTTCTCGCGGCCGACGACCCGTTCGCGGGGGTCGACGGCCCGACCGCGGATGCTGCGGCGTCCCCGACGGCAACCCGGATCGGGTTCGTGAGGGCGCTCGTGCCCGACGTGGCGCTCTTCCACGCGTGGGCGGCGGACCGCGCGGGCAACGTGCTCGCGGCGGCGCCCCTCAACGAGAACTTCTACGCGGCGATGGCCGCGCGGCGCGGCGCGATCGTCACCGTCGAGAAGATCGTCACGACCGATTTCATCCGGCGCCACGCAGGGTTCGTTCGTCTGCCGGCCCAGTACGTCGCCGCGGTCGTCGAGGCGCCCCTGGGCGCGCATCCGGCTGGGATGTACGGGATGAACCTCCCCGAGCTCGAGGGCTACGCGGAGGATCCCGAGTTCATCCTGGAGCTGCGCCGGGCGTTCCGGCAGCTCGAGACCGCCCGGGGGTGGATCCGTGAGTGGATGCTCGAGGTGCCCGATCAGGCGGGCTACCTCGCGAAGCTCGGCTACGAGCGGATCATGGAGGTCAAGGGCCGCGCCCACACCGACGCGTGGGTGAGCGAGCTCGAGATGCTCGAAGGCCGTCTCGGGCCCGACGAGTGCCAGAGCGACTCCGAGCGGATGGTGGTCGCCGCGGCGCGCCTGCTCAGCGAAAAGGTCCGCGCGAAAGGTTACCGCGCGTACCTGTCGGGCGTCGGCAACTCGAACCTCGCCGCGTGGCTGTCGGCGTTGGAGCTCAAGGCCGAGGGCGTGGACGTCGAGCTGATGGCCGAGACGGGCATGCTCGGATTCCTGCCGCGTCCGGCCGAGCCGTTCGTGTTCTCGTTCCGGAACTTCCCGTCGTCGAAGATGCTCACCGACATCGTCCACGTGATGGGCATCTTCATGGGCGGCCGCGAGAACCGCTGCATCGGGTCGCTCGCCGCGGGACAGATCGACAAGCACGGCAACATCAACTCGACGATCGTGCCGGGCGTGACCTACATCACCGGCTCGGGTGGCGCCAACGACATCGCCTCCTCCGCGCGCGAGGTCGTCGTGACCCTCGCCCAGCGCCGGAACCGCTTCGTGGACAAGGTCCCCTACGTGACCGCGCCGGGCCGGCGTGTGACGACGGTCGTCTCGGACCTCGGCGTCTACGAAAAGGCCGACGCGCACGCCGAGCTGGTCCTGAGCGGCGTCTTCGCCGGTCGGCCCGAGGCGGACGCCGTGCGGCGGGCCCGCGAGGCGTGCGGGTGGGAGCTCAAAGTCGCGCCCGTGCTCAGGCGCTTCGAGCCGCCGACGCTCGAGGAGCTCCGGCTCGTCCGCCTCTTCGATCCGCGCCGCTACTTCCTGGGGGAGCTCGCGTGATCGAATTGCCTTAGGGCCGACGGTCGCCCGCGCTAGAATCTAGGAGGGGTCGTGGTCATGGGTTCCGGGCCTTGGTCACTCCTGACACGCTACGGCCTCGCTGCCGTCCTGACAGCGCTCGCCATCCTCGCCAGCCTCCTCCTCGCGCCCCACTGGAACCCGCGCCATCTCCTGCTGCCGTTCTATCCCGCCGTGATGCTGAGCGCCTGGTTCGGCGGCTTCGGCCCCGGCCTTCTCACGACGCTCCTGTCGGCGCTCGCGATGGACTACTTCTGGCTGCCGCCGACCTTCGCCTTCGGCATGCAGGAGCCCGGCGACCTCATCGGGTTCGTGCTCTTCCTCGGTGTGGGGCTCCTCGTCAGCGCCCTCAACGCGAGGCTGCTCCAGGCGCAGCGACACGCCGAGGCTGCGGCTGCCGAGCTCCGACGCGAGGTGGACGAGCGTCGAAAGGCAGAGGAGGCGGCCGCGAAGCTCGCGAAGCTGGCCGAGGAGCTCGAGTCCTCGGTGGAGCGGTATCGCCACCACTTCAAGAGGCACCTCGCGGGCGTGTTCCGCGCCCGGCGCGACGGGCGCATCGTGGAGTGCAGCGACGCCTTCGCCCGCCTCCTGGGCGCGGGCTCGTCCGCCGAGGTCCTTGCGCTCAACGCGAAAGAGCTCTTCCTCGATCCGGCGGGGTGGCGGGAGCTGGTGGCCGTTCTCGCCCCGGGCGTGGTGATCTCGAACCAGGAGCTCACGTGGCAGCGGAGCGACCGCATGCCCCTGAGCGTGCTCGTCAACGCCCGCGCAGCGGAGGGCCTTGTCGAGTGCCTCGCGATCGACATTACGGACCGCGAGCGCGCCGAGGAGGCCGAGCGCCAGACGACGCGGCTCCGCACGATCGCCGACCTCGCCGCCGCGGCCGCCCATGAGATCAACGGCCCGCTCACCACGGTCCTGACGAACCTGGCCCTGCTCAGGCTCGACGGCGAGCCCGCCGCGCGGGTGGACCAGGCGCTCGAGGCGGCGCGCCGCATCCAGGACACCCTCCACCGCATGACGCGGACCGATTCCGGAATCGCGCCGGCGGGGAGGGGGATTCCCGCACGGCCGGAGAGTAAATGTTGACGGTCCCCTCGGCCAGGTATTAGCGTGAAGCGTGTGAAGTCGATCCTGGTCGTCGACGACGATCCGATGTTCGCCAAGCTGCTGGAGGAGATCCTGACGAGCGAGGGCTACGGCGTGACGACCGCCGCGAACGGCGTCGAGGCGCTCATGCTCCTCGCCAACCACGCCTTCGACCTCCTCATGATCGACATCCGAATGCCCGAGCTCGATGGCCCGAGCTTCTACCGCGAGCTCGAGCGGAGCAACCCCGACCATGCGTGCCGGGTCATGTTCATGACCGGCGGCGCCGTAGGGGCGGAGACGGCGCAGCTCCTGTCGACGGTCCGGACGCCCGTCCTCCGCAAGCCGCTCGCGGTCAAGGACATCCGCGACGCGGTCCAGCGGTTCTTCCTCGCCGCCGACAGCTTCCGTCGCCGCTCCTAACCTGGGATCAGCAGCGCGAGGCCCGTCAGGCCCGCGCCCAGCAGCACAGACTCCACGTGGATCTCGCGTGCCTGGCGCTTGAGCTGGGCGACCATCCACGGGTCCGCCACGAGGTCCTCGCCGCCGTCGAGGTCGCGCCGCCCGCGCGCCGCGAGTCGCACTCAGGTGTGACCGCGCGCCTGGAAGACGCCGAGCGCGCCCGCCCAGAACGGCACGAAGAGCGCCACCCGCCAGCCACGGCCGACCCCGCTCAGGAGGATCACGACGAAGGCGGCGATGCCCGCCGCCAGCGTCAGGACGCCCATCAGGGCGCGACGTCGGCGGCCCTTCGGTCCGATGTTCGCGGCGCGCACGACCATCAACGATGCGGCGTGGTGCGGATCAATCCGCGATCAGCACGAAGTCCATCTCCACGCTCGCCTGGCCGGGGCGCGGGTAGAGCTGGGTGACGAGCGGTTTGTGACCGGGCGCGGTCACGCGGACGTGGAGATGGAGGGGTCGGCCGGGGTAGCGGCCCGGGAAGTCTGTCTCGTAGCGGTAGCGCCCGGCGCCGTCCGCGCGCTGAGCGGCGCGGTGCTCGGCGTCGTAGTCGCCGCGCGGGTTGGCCGACCACCACTCGATCAGGGCTCCGGGCATGGGAGTACAGCCCTGGGTCGAGCTGACCCGGCCCGTGATCACCAGCCCGCGACCGGTGACCGAACGCTCCGGGGCGTTCGGCTCGTAGAACGGGCCGAGCATGTCGGGACGCGTCGGCGTGCACGCGGGCTGCCCCTCGGCGCGCGCGGACATCATCGCGAGCAGGATCAGCGCCGCGGAAGCCGCGCCACGAGTCATGCGCCAATGCTATCATTCCGCCCGCCGTGGACGAGCGGCCCCTCACCCCGCCGCGCCTCTGGCCGGTCTTCGCCGCCTACGTCGTGGCGTTCATCTCGATCGTGACCCTGTCGCTCATCGCCGCGGGCATCCTGCGCGCGATGTACCCGGACGTCCCCGACCCCGCCCTCTTCGACGGGGTCGTGGGCCTCATCGCCGGTGGGCTCGCGTCCTCGACGGCGCTCGTCCTCACGGTCGCGCTCTTCAACCGACCCCTCGAGCCCGTGCTCCTGCGGCTCGTGCCGGGATGGGAGACGGGACCGGCACTCGCCGTGATGATCGTGGGCATGCTCGCCCTCGGTCAGACCCTGGACTCGCTCGCGACGCTCGCCGGGCTCGGCGACAAGGGCACGATGGCCGCGATCCGGAGCGCGCTCGCCGCCGCGGTCGGGCCGGAGCTGTTCCTGGCGGTCCTCGTCATCGGCGTTCTCGCCGGCTCGGCCGAGGAGCTGTTCTTCCGCGGCTACATGCAGACGCGTCTCGGCCAGCGGCTGCCGCCCGCCGTGGCAGTCCTCGTCACTTCCGTCGCTTTCGGGTTGCTCCACCTCGAGTGGATCCATGCGCTGCTCGCCCTCGTCCTGGGGCTCTACCTCGGGTGGATCACCGAGGTCGCCGGCAGTGCCTTGCCCGCGATCGCGTGCCACGTGATCAACAACACGCTCTTCACCGTGCTGACCGCGCTCGTCGGGCCCGTCGGGGGCGCGGGCCTGAACGCGGTGCTGCTCGCCGCGTCCGGGTGCGTGTTCGTGGGCTCGGTCGTCTGGCTGCGGCGCGCTCGGACGTGGTAGGCTTGGGCCCACGCCCGGCAGCGCTCGAGAGGATGGACCGATGGCCGACCCCGTGATCGAGGAGCTGCTCGCCGCGCGCGAGCACCACCGCGCGATCGCGCCGCCGAGCGAGCAGCGGCGGCTCGCGCTCGCCGAGGCGTACGCCGTTCAGGACCGCCTGCGCGACGCCCTCGTGGCGCGCGGCGAGCGGGTGATCGGCTGGAAGGCCGGCTTCACCAACAAAGCCCTCCAGGCGGCGTACGCCTGCGAGGAGCCGGTGTGTGGCTTCCTCCTCGCCTCGGGCGTCTTCCCGAACCGCGCCGAGGTCCCGTTCGCACGCTTCGCGAGCCTCGTCGTCGAGGCGGAGGTTGCGTTCGTGCTGAAGCACGACCTCGCCGGGCCGGGCGTGACTCCCGCGCGCGCGCTCGTCGCAGTCGAGGGCGCCGTGCCGGCGCTCGAGCTCGTGGACTTCCGCATGAGCGGCAAGCCCGTTGCGTCCGACGTCGTCGCCGACGGCGTCTTCGCCAGCGCGATCGTCGTGGGCGCCCCGCTCACCGACGTGGCCCGTCTCGACCTCGCGGTCGAAGGGCTCGTCTACGAGTTGAACGGCGCGGTCGTCGCGACGAATACCGGCGCCGAGGTGATGGGCAACCCGCTGAACTCGCTCGCGTGGGTCGCCAACCACCTCGGGGCACGGGGGCTCGCGCTCAAGGCCGGCGACCTCGTCATGTCGGGCTCGGTCTCGACGCTGCTCCGCCCGAAAGCCGGCGATACCGTGCGCGCCACGTTCACGCGACTCGGATCCGTCGCCGTCCGCTTCGCCTGATCCCAGGGATGCGCCTCAACGACCATGCGGTCGTGATCACCGGCGCGGGCGGCGGCATCGGCCGCGCTGCGGCGGTCGCGTTCGCGGCCGACGGGGCGGCGGTGATTGCCGCGGATCTCGCGGACAAGGCCGATGCGGTTGCGGAGGAGATCCGACGGGCAGGGGGCCGCGCCGTCGCCGTGAGCGCGGACGTGAGCCACTCGACGGACATGAGCGCTCTCGCCGCGCGGTCGGTGCAGGAGTTCGGGGGCCTGCACGTGCTCGTCACGTGCGCGGGCCTGGGCGGGGCCGGCCTGCTCCTCGAGCAGGACGAACGGGAGTGGACCCGCGTCATCGACGTCAACCTGAACGGCACCTACCGCGCGATCCGTGCGGCGCTCCCGCAGATGATGGCCCAGCGGCGCGGGCGGATCATCACGATCGCGTCGATCCTCGGCAAGATGGGCGGCTACGGGTTCGTGAGCGCGTACGCCGCCTCCAAACACGGCGTCGTCGGCCTCACGCGCGCCATCGCCTCGGAGCTCGGCTCGCAGGGGTTCCCCGGCATCACGGTCAACGCGATCTGCCCGGGCTACGTGCGCGCGGGGATGGGCGTCGCGATGCAGGCCACGAAGGCGGGGCCGATGTCGGGCGTCGAGATCTTCGAGCGCTACTACAAGCGCCTGGTGCCGCAGCGGCGCATGATCGAGGCCGAGGAGATCGCCCACGCCGCCGTGTTCCTGGCCCTGCCCGAGTCCGCCGGGATCACGGGCCAGGCGCTCAACGTGGACGGCGGCTTCTTCATGTCCTGACGGGATCGCGCGGCGATGACGCTCGACGAGCTCGTGACGCTGACCCGGGAGCGGCTCGCGGCCCGCCTGCGACGGGTCGTGGAGCCGGGGCCGCTCGTCCGGGCCGCGGTGCTCGTCCCGCTCGTCGAGCGTGGAGGGCCGCACGTGATCTTCGCCAAGCGCACCGATCGGGTCGGCACCCACCGGGGCCAGATCTCCTTCCCGGGCGGCACGATCGATCCGGCGGACCGCTCACCCCTGGACGCCGCGCTGAGGGAGTCGGAGGAGGAGGTCGGCCTCCCGCGCGCGGCCGTCGAGCCCCTCGGCGCGCTCGACGACACGGAGACCTTCGCCACTCAGTTCGTCATCACGCCGTGGGTCGGCGTCGTCCGCGAGCCCGTGGTCTGGCGACCGGACGGCGAAGAGATCGAGGAGGTGATCGAGGTGCCATTCGCCTCGCTCGTCGAGCGCGCCAACTTCCGGGTGGAGCACTGGGAGCGCGACGGCGTCGTGCGTCCCGTGTACTTCTACGACTGGGGAGGCGAAGTCATCTGGGGCGCGACAGCCCGGATCGTCAAGCACTACCTCGACCTGGTGACGGGAGCGCCCTGAGCTCGCTGGCTTCCCGTTAGCGGCTTCCGCCCGCGCACAGCGTTGCCACGTCGCGCCAGTCCCTGTCCGGCAGCAAGGGTGCGGACCGGTGAGGGGCGGTCGCCGCCAGCCGCTTGAGGGTCTCCATGCGATCCCCGGCGGGCGGATGCGAGGCGAGATAGCGCAGCGGAGTCGGCCGCCGGCCCTCCTCGGCACGCAGCGTTTCGAAGAACGCGATCATCCCTTCCGGGTCCACGCCCGCGGCGAGCAGCATGCGCAGGCCCTCGACGTCCGCCTCCGCCTCGTACTGCCGGCTGTAGCGCAGAGCGCCGAGGACGCGTGCGCTCTCGAGCCCGTAGGCCATGGCCCCGCTGATGTCCCCTGACACCGCCGCGAGCATGAGCCCCGCGGAGGTGTGCTGAAGCAGCATCCGCGTCGCGTGGCGCCTGAGCACGTGCTGGATCTCGTGGGCGAGCACGCCCGCCAGCTCCTCCGGCGTGCGGGTGCGCTCGAGGAGACCGCGGAGGAGGATGATCTGGCCGCCCGGCACGGCCAACGCGTTCACCGACCCATCGTCCAAGACGGTCACGCGAAACGTGTACGGTACGCTCGGCAGCGGCGCCAACAGGCGCCGAACGATCCCGCCGATCACCGCTTCGCGCTCGGGGTCCACGCACTGGCGCCCGGAGGATGCGAGATCCGCGACGATCGCGTTGCCCAGGCGCTCCTCCCACGACGCGGGCACGCGCGCGGCGACTGCACCGGCCGCGGCCGGGATCCCCCACACGTAGAGCGCGGCCGCGACGCCGACGACGGCAAGGGCGGCCAGGACAGTGAGCTGCACGCGCGCGCGCCGGCGCCGCGGGTCGTGAAAGCGACGCGTGAGGACGGGCGCCGCGGTGTGCAGCGCCGCGAGGAACCCGAAATCGTCGACGAGAAGAACCGCCGCGAGCGGGGCACCGCGCTCGAGGCGGATCTGCTGCCCGGCGTAGAAGCCCTGTGTCTGACGAACCTCGGCGAACGGCCACCAGAGCGTCGCACCGCTCTCGAGTGCGATGTCGAGCCCCGTCGCCGTCAGCCGGATCGTCGCCGGCTGGCGCGCCGCACTGCGGCCGTCCAGGTAGTGTCCGGCGAACGCGCCCGGCATCGCGGTCCGGCGCTACCCGAGGTCGACGTCAGCGCCGAAGAAGTTCGAGAGCGCGTCGCCGGTGGCGGACGCGGCCTGGGGCTCCTGGACGATCCCGTCGAGGTCCAGCGGACCGTCGATCGTGACGTACGCGAACGCGAACCGCATGCTGCGCACGAGCACCCAGGGCCAGGCGAAGCCGAGCGTGACAAGGAGCAGCAGCACGTTCGAGAGCGTCAGGTTCATGACCAGGCGGCCTGTGACCGTGGAGCGAAAGCGCGCGGTCTCGAAGGCGGTGTGCTCCCAGTAGTAGCGGGCCTTCTTCGCCTGGAACCAGAACCAGTAGAACCCCAGCGTCGGCAACAGGAGCAGCAGGGCCAGGAGGTAGGAGCCGAACAGGTCGCGCCCTCGACCGTCGAAGCGGAGGCGCCGCTGCCCGAAGTAGGAGTGCGAGACCAGGAAGCCGTGGCGATTCGTCTCGAAGAACGGATAGTAGAGGCTCAACGTCAGTCCGCTCAGGAGCCAGCCCCTCACGAAGAGCTTCACAAAAGCCCGCGTCCGTCCGCGGAACGAGAAGCGGATCCCGCGCCACGAGGTGCGGCTCAGGCGGTACCGCCGGGCGCCGACGATCGCGATGGGAATGAAGACCATGACCAGGGACGACGTGAGGAGCCGGGCGCCGACCTGGATCAGTGTGTCCTCGGTCAGCTGGCCGGCCCAGCTCAGCGCAGCGATCGGGAGACCGACAAAGAGGAGGGCCTTGACGAAGCCGAGCAGCAGCTCCTTGCCCGTACCGTGATAACCGAAGCGGTCGCCCTCGAACGCGGTCTGGCTCAGGATGTAGCGGCGGATTTTTACCTTGCCCCAGAACCGATAGAAGCCGAGCGTCACCAGCGTCAGCAGGATGTTCACGGTGTGGATGCCGAAGAGCGTTCCCGCCGAGCCGTGAAACGTGAGCTTCCGGCCGCGGCTGGGACCGCCAAGTGGCCAAGCGGCGGTCGCGGTCGCCGCCGGGCTCGACGGCGGGGGGGCTGCGCTGTAGTCGACCGTCGGTGCAGCGGCGGGAAGCGTCGGCGGGCGTCGCATCTTCTCGAGGGAGGCCTTGTAGACCGACGCGATCACGCCGCAGCGTGCGCACTTGTCGCCTTCGACATCGGGAGCGCCGCATCGAGGACAGAGGTCGGCCATTACTGCGCTTTCGAAGGGGTCGACTCCGGGGCGCGCGTCCAGCGCTCCGGCGGCACGGCTCGCACCAGCTCAGCGGTCGCCCGCTCGACCACCCCGCCGACCGCGCTCACCAGGGCCTTGTGCATTCTGGCGTTGTACCAGCGCCCGGCGTCGGACGCCGAGAAGCGAACGTACTCGGCGAGCTCCGCGTCCTCGAGCGACTGGTACGTGTAGAGCATCGACACCAACTGCGCCTGGCGAATGGACTCGCTCACCCGGGTCCGGATCTCCTCAGCCCGGCTCTCGATCTGGCCCGGTCGCAGACTCTGTGCAGGGGGCGAGGTCGCAGACACCGCCTTCGACACGCTGCGGGTGACCGCGGCGACGATGTCAGCCGAGGTCTCGGCGGCGCCCGAGATCCAATCGAGCTTCTGGAGCAGCTCGACGCGCGGCGCCGGCGGCGGATTCGCTTTGAGGCCGGCGGCATACACGCCGATCTTCTGCTCTGTCGCCGGCTCCGAGGACGCGACCTCGAGGGCGGCGATCTTGCGCGCCACCGGGGAACGGAGCCACGCGACCGTCGCCTCGAGCCTGACCCGATCGACGTCGCGGCGAAGCTCGTCTCTGACCAGCGCGTAGATCTTGTCGTGACTGACCGCCCGCGCCAGGATCCGATCGACGGCGGTCTGGTCCTTCAGGCTCATCTGCCCCTGGGTGGGTTGCAGCTGGCCCGCCAATCGGCTCGCGATCCCCGCGAGCTGAGCCTTGAGGCCGGACAGCTCCAGCAACTCCTCAACCGTCGCCGGGCCCGTGCGCGCGGGCTCTACGGGCGGGGCGGCTGGCGTTGCTTTTCGCACCGACACGGGCTCGGGCGCGGGCGCCACAACCTCGCTCGGGGGCTGCGGCCGGTCGGAATAGGTGACCGCGCCATGCGCGTCGACCCAGCGATAGACCTCTGCGGCGCTCACGTGCGGGAAGGCCGCGAGCGCCGTGCCGACCGCCAGGACCACCCAGACCCGCTCAGTCATAGTTCCATCCGATGATGACGTGCGGATCGGGCGCCGGTGGCAGCGCCGCGCCCGGTCCCCAGCGCTCGAACTTCTCGAGGAAGGCGCGCACCTCGGGCACCTGATCGTTCCAGTTGGCGAGGAAGCCGACGGCCCCGCGCGTCTCCTTCACGAACTCGTCGTACTTGCCTTGCGCGTACAGCACGCGCGCCAGCGCGAGCCTGCCGCCCGCGTCGTCGGTGAACAGCGCGACCGCCTTCTTCAAATGGGTCTCCGCCTCCGGATAGCGCTCGACGGCGTCGAGCAGTTTGCCGAGATTGCGGTGGGTGCGCCACGAGTCGGGATCGGCCTGGATGCCGCGCTGAAGCCACCCAAGGGCGCCCTCACGATCTCCCAGGTCCCAGGCGATCATCGCGCGATAGTTGTAGGGCCGCGCGAACGCCGGCGCCAGGCGGATCACCTCGTCGAACAGCCGGGTGGCGCCCTCGAGGTCGCCGTCGCGGAGGTAGCGCTGGCGCGCGATGAGGAAGAGCTGCTCCGCGCGCTTCGGGACGTCACGGTCGCCACCGAGCCGGATCCGGACGTAGCGGACACCGGATTCCTTGTTGCCAGCCAAGGGCGTGACTCGCGTCCCTTCGAGGACCATCAGCCGCCCGAGGCGCACGTAGCCTTCGTCCGACAGCCACTGCCCGTACCACCAGATGCAATCGGCGCTGTCCGGCTGGCCCAGCGTGGCCAGGCGGAACGCCTTGAAGATCTCCTCGCGCCCGGCGCTCGCCTGCTGCTTCGCCTGCGCCTCGCCGCAGTAGTTCTGGTCCGCCTTCACGATGGCGTAGGCGCGCGCCAGCGTCCGAGCCTGCTCGAGGTCGCCTTTCTCTGTGAGAATGTCGATCTTGATCTGTACGATGTGCTCGAGCGACGGGTTCTCGCGCAGGAGCCACGCCTGCGCGACGCGCGGCGCCCACTGGAAGAGCCAGCGGACGTGTCGCGGGTGAAGCGCGAGCAGGCGGTCGAGCAGCCCGAGGGCCCGGTCGTACTCACCCACGCGCACGGCGAACGACGCCGTGTGGTAGATGACCCCGGGATCGTCGGGAGCGAGCGCCACGGCCCTGTCGTAGAACGTCCGCGCCTCGTTGAACTCACCCAGGAACTCGGCCATGCTCGCGCGAGCGGTGAGCGCTCGCACCGACGTGGGCGCCGAGTCTGCCGCCCGCCGCGCCTCCTCGAGCGCCTCCGCGTACCGGCCCGCCTGGAACTCCGCCTGGGCGCGCTCCAGATGCCCGGACGGGGGCGCCACGGCGGGCCGCTGCTGCGCCGCTGCGGCCGGGGCGAGGAGGAGCGTCAGAGCGATTGCCCACATCCTGGCTCTCGTCGCGTCGCCCCTCATCGGACGCTGAACGGGGTGGGCCCTTGACGGGCGTCCCGGCCGAACCTCGCGTCCAGGTAGCTACGCTCGCGCTCGAGGTTCGGGTCGAGTCGGACTGCGCTCTGAAGCTCGCGCAGACCCTCCGCCTCTCGGCCGACCTTGAGGAGGATCCAGCCGACGTTCGCGTGCGTGTCCGCGTCTGCCGGGTTCATCGCGAGGGCCCGGCTGTACGCGGCGAGCGCTTCCTCGTACCGCTGCAGCCGGTGGGCGGCGACGCCCTGGTTGAACTGGGCCCGCAAGTGATTCGGGTTCACCTCGAGCGCCTTCGTGAGCCAGACGAGCGCCTGCTCGTTGTCATCCTGACTCATGTAGAGCCGGCCGATGTTGTGATACGGCCACGAGAAGCCGGGGTCGATGGCGATCGCTTTCTTGTAGGCATCGAGCGCGTCAGCCGGCTTGTGCAGGCGGTGCTCGAGCCGCCACCCGGTGACGTTGAGCGACTCCGCGACTTTGGCGATCTCGCGCGCCGGGACGCGGTAGCGCGACACCCAAGCCGCCTGCGCGCGGGCCTCGGGACTCGCCCCGTGCTCGACACGGTCCAGCAGGACCAGCCGTCCGAGACGCACGAGCCCGTCGTCGGCGATCCGGGCGCCGAGCGGGACGAGACAGTCAGCGCGGTCCGGTTGAAGCAACATCGCGAGAAGGCCGGAGGTCTCGGACGAAACCGGTAGATCGGAGGCCTGACAGTACTCCACGCCGTCCTGAACCCAGCCGCGGCTCTTCGCCAGGCCCACCGCCCGCTCACGCTGTCCCGCCTCGACGAGGATGCGGAAGATGTACTCCGGCACGCTCTCACGCGAGGCGCGGAAGTAGGCACGCCCAGTTCGGAAGGCCTCGGGGAGGCACTGGGTCAAAAGAGCGGAGACGCTCGGCCAGTGCGTCGGCACGCAGGCCACGAAGGACACGAGGCCGACCTTGAGCCCGTACCACGCGTGCTTGCGCCACGAGCCGTAGGCTCCGTCGAGCGACTGGATCGCCAAATCCATCTGCCCCATCCGGTCGGCCATCTCGCCGAGACGGAGCCGGGTCGCCGTCGAGGGTGACAGCCCCGCGGCGACCCGATAGGCCCCGAGTGCCTCCTCGAACTCGCCGAGGGCCTCTGCCGCCTCACCCAGAGCAAGCTGCGCCGGTGCGAAGTTGGGCGCCAGCCTCGTCGCCGTGCGCAAGTGCTCGAGGGCCTCGCGAAAGGCGCCCTGGGCCATCGCCTGACGGCCGGCGCCGAGCGACGCTCGTGCCTCGCGTGACGCCCCACAGCCGGCCAGCAGCGCGACCACGCCGAGCGCGCCGAGCAACAGCGCCCAAGGTCGATCGGGGCCCATTAACAAGCGATAGCGTGGTCTCGTCGCTTCCCCAAAGGAATCTGTTGGCCTCGGAATCTGGGGTCAGAGGGGCGCGTCACCTATACGGGTTAAGCATGCGATTTCGCTCGACCGAGTCTGAGCCTGGTCAACACCTGGCGCTGGAAGTCGTCCTCAGCCCGGTCGGCCGCCGGCGGATCGCGGAAGGACCTCCGCAGCCTCGTCCAGCAGAGGGCGCGCGAGAACCCTCTCTCGAGATTGAGCTTCCCGAGGCCACTCTGCTTCGAATGATCGCCGGCGACGGATTTCGAGTTTCGGAGCCGGGGAAAACACGGGCGGGAGAAAGTGCGCTCAGTCCGGGAGGCCGAGCAGCCCGGCGACGGAGAGATCCTCGTCCAGGTCCGGCCAGTGGATCCCGAGCCCGCGGCCGATCAGCTCCTCCGACAAACCTCGATCGGTGGGCTGGTGATAGAATGACGAGCATGAGCGTCGAAGAAATCGAGGCCGAGGCCCTCAAACTCGATCCAAAGGACCGGGCGCGGTTGGCCGAAAGGCTCCTGGCAAGCCTCGAGACTCTTTCGGACCAGGAGAACGACCGCCTGTGGGCGGAGGAGGCTGAGCGGCGCGATGCCGACTGGGAGTCAGCACCAGGTACCGGCCGGCCAGCAGCCGATGTGCTTCGGGACGCTCGGGCTAAGCTGAAATGAATGGGACCACCCGAGTTTCACCGGCTCGCCGACCGCGAACTGAACGAGGCGGCTCAATACTATGAGCTCGAGAAGCCCGGCCTGGGGTCCTCGTTCCTTCGTGAGGTCGATCGGTGTTTACGAGCAATTGAGAAGCATCCCGAAGCCGGGCTGATTCTCCTCGGCTCTGTTCGTCGTCGCCTCCTTCGACGATTTCCCTACGCACTCCTCTATACGGTCAAGCCAGACAGCATTCGGATCCTCGCGGTCATGAATCTCAAGCGGCGCCCGGCGTACTGGGTTGGTCGCGAGTGACGCCGTCCTGCTAACGCAGTTGCCGCTGACACCTAACCAGCGATGCCGATCCCCTCAGGGAGCGGGCCGTCGAGGGGGAGCGGACTAGACAGGCAGACGAGCGGAGACGTCGACGGCGGAGAGCAAAAGGAGCGAACGCAAGATAAAGACTCAACTCACCTGCGCCGCAAACCTGCGCCCCGAAGTGAGGACTCGTGAGTCACGGGAGAAGGAGGTGAGTCATCTCGTGGCCCGCGTGCCGCAGCTGGTCCGCCGGTCTCTCATTCCGGACTTCACGACCTCTGACGAGACGACTTCCAGCTGGTACGAAGCTCAGCGCGCCTTGAAAATCACATAGAGTCCAAAGCTGCCGGCAATCAAGAACACGGCTCCCATGACGCGAAGCCCCAGCAAATACCAATCGCTTTCGACCCAGGACGCCAGCACCAAACGTTTAAGGAACGGCGAGCGTTCATACAGCGACCATCTGAGGGCAACGTGCTGAATCGAGGTCGGCCATATCAAACTCAATAGGCCGACGATGACGAACACGCCACAGACTGCGACGGCCCAGGTACTAGTTGCCGTGTTGCTCATCCCGCCCCCTGGGCGTGCCGATTCACAGCTTGCCTTTCTGAATCGAGTAGTGGTGGCTTCCGCCGACCTGCGGCGAGAAGAGACCCAGTTCTATAGCGCTTCCGACGCCAGGGGTGATCGTGAGTTGACCGCCCCCGACGAACCCGCCGCCTACATTGAAGCTGTGTCCGGTCAGAAACGCCATGAGCACGAGGAAGCCAAGCGCCGTGACGAAGCGCGCTGACCGATGCCGACCTGACGCCGAGCAACGAGATTCAGGCGACAAACTATCGGTGACGATAGCTGGAAAGCGCGCCCGCCGTCAAGGAGAACTGTGATTCGGTTCCGGAAACCACTCGATTCCGGAAGCTACTCGCTCAGGGCCACCAGAAGTAGAGGAAGCGCGGCCCTGCTCCAAGGACCGCGCCGAGCTGCGCGAGCGAGCCCTCCACGGCGCCGGCGGACGCCTCAGCGCCCGCGTAGTAGGTGGCACTGTACGCCCGCGGGCGTCGGTAGATGACGACCCGAGCCTCCTCCACGCCGATCGCGCGCTTCGCCACCTCGACGGCGTCGGGCATGTAGCCGATCCGGTCGATGAGCTTGAGCTCGAGCGCTTGCTGGGCGGTGTAGATCCTGCCGTCGGCGACCTTCCGCGCCGTCTCGAGGGGAAGCTTCCGGCTCTCGGCGAGCTTCGCGACGAACTGCTCGTAGAGGCTGTCGATGACCGCCTGGAAGATCTTTCGTTCCTCGTCGGTCAGCGCCCTGAAGGGGCTCCCCATGTCTTTGCGCTCGGCCGATTTGATCGTCGTGGTAGAGAGCCCGAGCTTCTGCAAGAGCCCTTCCGCGCTCAGCGTGACCATCACGACGCCGATCGAGCCGGTCACCGACGTGGGGTGGGCGACGATCGTGTCGGCGGCGAGCGCGATGTAGTAGCCCCCCGACGCGGCGACGTCCAGCATGACCGCGACGACGGGCCGGCCGGTCGCGCGCTTGAACAGGTCGAGCTCGCGATAAATGACGTCGGAGGCTGTCACGGTACCGCCCGCGCTGTTGATGCGCACCACGAGCGCGCGCACGTCCGGGTCGCCCGCGGCTTTCGTCAGCTCCTCGCGGACGCGGACGAGGAGGGGCACCCGCGGCGGGGGCGGGGCGCCGATCACGAGGCCGGGTGCGCCCCCCTCGTCGGAGAGGAACCCCGAGACGTCCATCAGGAGGATCTTGGCGCGGCCGCCGCCCTCGACCGTCTGCTCCCGGAGCGGCTCGATGCGCGGCGTGAGGTCGAGCGAGATGAGCGAGCAGCCGGCGAGGAGCAGGCCCAGCGCCGCCGCGAGCAATCGTCGCATGGGACGAGTATATAATCTCGCCGTCGTGATTGCGGCCTCCGTGTTCACCATCGACGACGTCCATGCCGCGGCGGGACGGCTCCTCGGCAAGATCCACCGCACGCCGGTGATCGCGTCAGAGTCGTTCGACGACGCGAGCGGCTACCGCGTGTCGTTCAAGTGCGAGAATCTCCAGCGCGCGGGATCCTTCAAGATCCGCGGCGCGCTGAACAAGCTGCTGTCGCTCCCCGCCGCGGAGCGTGCGCGCGGCGTCGTCGCGTACTCGTCGGGCAACCACGCTCAGGGCGTCGCGCTGGCCGCGCGGATGGTCGGCACGAGCGCGGTCATCTGCATGCCGACCGACGCGCCGGCGCTCAAGGTCGAGGCGACCCGCAACTACGGCGCCGAGATCGTCTTCTACGACCGGATGAAAGACGACCGCGCGGCGCTCGCCCAGCGCATCGCGTCCGAGACGGGGCGCGTGCTCGTACCGCCGTACGACGACTACGCGATCATGGCGGGCCAGGGGACGGCGGCGCTCGAGCTCTTTCAGGACGTCCCCTCGCTCGACGCCCTCGTGACCCCGGTGGGCGGCGGCGGGCTCATGGCGGGCTGCGCCGCCGTGGCGAAGAGTCTCCTCCCGGGAATCGCGGTGATCGGCGTCGAGGCCGATACCGCGAACGACACGTACCTCTCGCTCCAGAAGGGCGAGCGCGTCACCATCCCGCCGCCTCCGACGATCGCCGACGGGATCCGCGTCACGAGCCCGGGCGCGCTCACGTTCCCGATCCTCCGCGAGCGCCTGACGGGCGTGAGCCTCGTGACCGATGCGGAGATCGTCGCGGCCGTGCGCATGCTCGCGCTGCGCGCCCGGATCGTCGTCGAGCCAACGGGCGCGGTGGGCGCCGCGGCGGTCCTCGCCGGTAAGCTCTCGGTCCCGCGAGGCGCGCGCGTCGGCGTGGTCCTCTCGGGAGGCAACATCGACCCGGACCTCCTGATCCAGATCCTCCAGTCCGGCTGACCGCGGCGCTCGGAGGGAGCCATCGACGCCCCCTTCGACGAACTAGCGGCGGTGGAAGGGTGGGATCACCTCGGCGGCCAGCCGCTCGAGCTGGTCGAGCATCCGCTCGGGCGGGCCCATCGGCCGCACAATGAACTTGGAACCTC
>WNGH01004192.1_pt1 | contig 30103 bp, 33 predicted proteins | sample 5400631 | NCBI WGS metagenome assembly WNGH01 (sample SAMN13153373, study PRJNA577476) | soil metagenome | isolation source: 115 cm soil or saprolite under Garry oak tree replicate 1 | place: USA:California | collected 2016-06-15
CCATCCTTTTCAAGGATGGTGCGGAGAAGGTCCAGGATCTCTTGCGTATCATCGATAACCAGAATGCGTTGTGCCATAGCAAACCTTCTTTATCTGACCGGTGATCTCCCTCTTTCGCTTGAAAATACGGCGTAAGCTTTGTCTCTCACGATTGGTTCAAGCTCGGGGGTTCCTTATCTATTACGGATAAAAGGCATAATTGTTTCAGATATGATCGAATTAGTGAGTATCTCGAAACTCATGCTAAAAAAATGCCAGTCGAGCACAAGCTCCCGCTCTTCGTGTACGAATGCGGCGGGAGACGCTTGCACAATTACCAGAGCATCTTGAGCTGGCAAAACAAAGCTTGTCAAGTAATCGTAAAGGTGACGAACCCTGCCGCATAGTTGGAGACCCCGCCCGTTAGTCACCGTCCATCTACCTCCACCTGAGCGGTCTGGTGGCAAGGAGCGCTAGTATGGCGACAAGTATGCCAACGATTATGGGAGCGGGGATCGTCCCGTTCGTCTGGCTCCAGGTGATCCACGGGGCGGCGACGGGGAGTAAGAGAATGGCAGCGATAGCGCCGAACATCAGCGCGCCGAGGTTCATGCCGAGCCGCCGCTCACGTCCTGGTGCATGCTCTGTTGATGATTTGCTCCAGTCGTCCGCGACGAGACGTGGGACCCGCCAGATGTAGGCGAAGACATGGACGACGATCAGCGGGAACCAGACCAGGACACTAAAGCCATGCAGGGGGAGGAGTAGGCCAGCATAACGCGGGCCGGTGACCACAAGTCCGATCCCGCTGCCGATGACCACGAGAGTAGTGGCGAGGAGCAGCGGAGCCAGCAGCCGCAGCGCCAGACGGGGCGGGCCTCTGCGCACGAAGGCGGGCGATCTGGTGTAGTAGCGGAGGAAGCGGTAGCCGGTGCTGCCGATCTTTACGGCGAGCGGGCCGGCCAGGAGCACCCCGACGAAGACGTGTGCGGACAGCAGCGTGCGCAGGCTCGCCGAGGTCACGATCTCTACCAGGATCAGCACGAGGAGCACCGCGCCAGCCAGCGCGGTCATCCGTTCGTTGCCGACCACCGCGGACCGATCATCAAAGTTCCCTACATCCGTGCGGGTCTGTCTTGATGTGCGCACGGGGCTGTCATCACCTGGCTCTAGCGATTTCATGGCTCTACCTCCTACTCGACCTCCTCATTCAGCAATTCATGCCGATGAGATCGGCTACGCACTGACATCCTGACGCCGGAACACCACCGCGCTCACCACGACAAAGCCGACCATCCACAGCAGCGCCACGAGCAAGGCAGCAGTGTAGCCCTGAGGAGGAGTGGGACCGACAGCCGGGGGCACGGTCGAGCCCGGCAGGAAGTTGAAGACGCGGACGGGGAACCACTTGGACCCCTCCGGCCACACCATTGCAATCACTCCCTCCGGGACCAGGACATATACCAGAGCGATCCCTACGGCGGCGCCGGTTGAGCGTGTCAGTACGGCGATAAGCATTCCCAGGAGGCTCATGCCGACGAGACAGAGCACCTCATTGCCGAAGAAGCGGAGACCGGTGCGCATCCCTTCAGACGAGGTCCAGGCAGCCGTCGAGATCCCCTGAGACTGAGCTATTGCGATGATGAGCGCGGCACTGATGAGCAGGGTCAGCGCAAGGGAGATAACCACGAAGAGCAAGAGGGCGAGCATCTTACCTGAAAGCAGGCGCAGTCGGCCCGGCTCGCGCACCAGCAGGTTCCGCAGAGTTCCCTGGGACCATTCCGCGGCGATGTTCGAGGTGACCATGATGAGCGCGATCGCAATGATCAGTGACCGCGCCTGGCCAATGACGGTAATCAGTCCCTGCGTCGTCGGGAAAGCCTGAATGAGTGGGGTGAGCTCCGGTCCGGTGGCGCCGGACGTGATCTGGTGGAAGGTCAAGTAGGCGATAAAAGAGGTGGCGACGATCATCACTCCCCCACCAGCCAGGACGCTCCAGCGGCGGAGCTTGAGCAACTCACTGCGAAACGCACGCACCATTAGTGCTCTCCTTTCAACAGCGCCAGGAAACGCTCTTCGAGGCTGGCCTCCCGCGCTTGGATGGCAATGCGGGTGGCACCAGCCTCCCTGGCCCGTCGGTTCAGTTCGGAGGCCCAGTCCAGGGGACAGGCAATCCGCAGGGAGCCGTTCACCAGCGTGAACGTGTAGCCCGCCGCGATCGCGATTCTGGCCACCAGATCGAGCTGCGTCGCCTCCTCGGCTTCGACCACCAGCTCACCGCGACGGTCAAGGAGGTCGCGGGCTGGACCGCTGAACAGGGCCTTCCCTTGATGGAGCATCACCAACCAATCCGTGACCCGCTCCAACTCCCCCAGCAGGTGGCTACTGATGAAGATGGTCTTGCCCTGCTCGCGCAGGCGCCGCAGCAGGTCGCGCATCTGGATGATGCCAAGTGGGTCGAGGCCATTGGCCGGTTCATCAAGGATCAGGAGATCTGGATCAGGGAGCAGCGCCATGGCCACCCCGAGCCGTTGCTTCATCCCTTGAGAATACTTTCTCACCGGGTCTGATCCCCGGTCGCTCAGATCGACCAGTTCGAGCAGCTGGCCAACGCGGGAGCGGGGATGACCGCCAAGGTGAGCGAGCACCTCCAGATTCGTCCGTCCGCTCAGGCTGGGATAGAAGGCAGGAGCTTCGATGAGCGCCCCAACGTGCGGAAGGTAGCTGCGGGGATGGGTCAGCGGTTTGCCAAGAATCGTGGCGCGGCCTTCACTTGGTCGCACCAGTCCCAGCAGCATGCGAATGGTGGTCGTCTTCCCAGCACCATTGGGGCCGATAAAGCCAGCGATGGTCTCGCTGGGGATGCTGATCGTGAGGCCATCTACTGCTTTGCGTTGCCCGAAGTGCTTACTCAAGCCATGGGTTTCGATCGCCAGGGTGCTGCTCGGCGCGTCATCCGCCGCCTGCTCAGGTTGAGATGGGTCAGGAGAGGGGGTCATGATCACCTCCGTGGGCGTGCCTCTTGTATGGGAGGAATGACATACATCTTTTCATCACGTGAAGCATTTCCTTTAAAAAAGAGTCAGTGCTGGCTCCGTTGTGCTGAAGACGCAATGCCGTCAAGCAGCACGGTGACCAGGGACGAGGCCTGATGTGACCCCTGGATGCTCTTCGACTCCCTCAACGTCCCCATGTAGAGGCTGACCAGCACATTGACCGGAATATCCGTTCGAATCTCTCCGGCATCTTGTGCCGCTTGAAAGATGCCCATGACCTGCTGCTTGATCCTGTCTCGCAGGGACAAAATGATCTGCTGGTTTTCCGGGTCCTTGATGTGCTCCTTTGCATCTCGGAGCATCATTGAAAATTGCTCATCGATGGGAAGCTTCAGCAGAGAGGCGGTAAGCAGGTTCAAACGCTCCCGGAGATCATGAGTGGTTTCAAGAACCTGGCCTATCCCTGCTATCCCTTCTTCAACAAACAAGGTCTGGATCATCTTCGTGAACAGATCTTCCTTGCCCTTGGGGAAATGGTAGTACAATGCTGCGGGCGTAACCTGAACGACGTCGGCGATCTCTTTCATGGAGACGCCTTTATAGCCTTTCGCCAAAAAGAGTTCTTTAGCAGCTAGGAGGATTTGCCGCCAAGTTTCCTGGTCGAGGTGTGAAGAAGAGCCATCCAGTTGTTTCTTCATAGGCTGCTCCGCGGGTACCCCTGCTCCTGAGCAATTACTAAACATTCAGTAAGTTCCTTGTGAAAAGAATAGCACGGGAGGCAGATCTTGTCAAGGGAAATCCTCTGCCGTCCATATGAGCTAGCGCTCATTTCCACTGTTGTCCATAGTTTCTGAATCGAGGGGGAGTGGCAATTGCTGTTTTCGTCTGGTTGGGAAGCTTTTGGCATCGATGTGAAGAGCGCCCCGTTCCTCTAACTGCTCATAGGCCTTGCGAACCACAGGGGGACGTAATCCTAAGCGGTCGCTGACTTGCTTGATGTTATACACTACACGTTGGGCCTCGTCCGGCACCTGTTCTTGTGAGATGCGCTGCGCCTGGGTATACAGCAGATCAATGGCAACCACGCGCGACGCGAGGTCCGCGTCTGGGGTATAGAGCACTCCCATGATAGCAAGGAGTAAATTGCGATACTCCAGGCAGGCCTGCAGAAGCTCGTCAGGTGGTAAGCGTTCGATCTCTTCGGGCGCAAGATGGATAAAGTGGTAGGAACTGCTCGTGCTGTGTGCTGCTTCATCCGGGGCCATGGAAGTTTTCCTCCTTTAAGCCACTTCAGATGCTGTCTCAGGCGCGGTAAAGTGAATCTCCAAAGCCTTATTTACAAAGCGTGCTACCGTGGCCTCCTGGTTGGCTAAGACAGACGGCAGCGTGATATCGCGCTTGAAGTTGCCGATCTCGATAATCATCTCGTCGCCCTTCTTGGTCATGAGTACCTTGTCCATCTCGACATGCGGCAGGGGGAGGCGCAGGACATAGACGTCGCCCTGGCGTGTGACCTCCTGGATCTGACCACGATAGAAGACCTCTGTCGGGTCTTGTTCGCCAAAGATGACCTCGGCCAACTTGCCAAGTTGGGATATGCCCAGAATCTCGTGGGAATAGTAAGGAGCTTCCCAGATGGGGAGCGGCGCGAAGGTTTGATGAATCTGGTGGCGCAGCTTCTCCTGATTCTGGTAGAGTTCTTGCATGAAGGTGTCTTGATAATTGCCCGGTGGGATGACGCGGTTACAGATAACGGCGTCAATGGGGTAGCCGAAGAGCGCCAGGTAGGTTTCGGCCCGCAGAGTCTCTTTGATGACCATGCGTTCGGGATTGACGACCGGACGGTAGGAACTGATATCGGGATTGCTCAGCACCTCGCGCAGCGTTTTAACCCGCTCGCTCAGGAGCTGGACGGCATCGAGTATCTCGGCGGAAGGCATGACAGCCTTAATCAATGGCCGTGCGAGGTTGAGGGCCGCGCTGCTGGTGATACGCCCTACATACCATTGGAAGGTATCTGGCATACTGAGCAGCCGCACCGTCTCACCGGTTGGAGCTGCGTCGATGATAACTACCTCGAAGTTGCCTTCACGTGCATTGCGATAGATGTTGGTGAGGCTAACGATCTCATCCATGCCAGGGATGAGGGCCAGTTCTTCGGACATCACCTCGTCCAGGCCTTGCTTACGCAGCACTTTGCTCATCGCGTCCTGCACTTTACTCCAGCCCCGGCGCATCTCGTCCAGTACATTGACTTCTTGCGCCCACAGGTTGGGGCTCAGTTCTTTTGGATATGAGGCGAGCGGTGTATTTAAACAGTCGGCGAGGCTGTGTGCCAGGTCAGTACTCACCACGAGTGTACGTTTGCCCATCTTAGCTGAGCGAACTGCGGTGGCCGCGGCAATGGTTGTTTTCCCCACGCCGCCTTTTCCAAGGTAGAGAATAATACGCATCATAATCCTTACTGTAGACCTTTACTTTTAGGGTTGCTTTTGCCTGTCAACTGTATCTACGTAAATAACCCCTTCCCGGTTATATACTCTGCTAGTGGAGAGACGATAGCGCTTTGTTAGGAGTATACAACAGGGATAGTCATAAAAACCAAAATGGCCTGGATGAGTGCTGACCCGTAGCACTCATCCAGGCCATTTTGGTTTGTTTTATATTATGGTTCCATTTTGCCGTTGAGAACAAGCAGTTTGAGAAATTCCAGGTGGCGGATGACCTCGGTGCGGTCGCTGCCGCCATTCTGGTACCACTGCCGGAGCCAGAGGAGTGAGAGGATTTCGTCGGATGTAAAGCCCTCCTGGACAAGCATATCCGCATCAGTGGTAGCCGTCTCAGCGTTTGTAATTGTTATTAAAGGTTCTTCAGAATGGATTTGCGGATTCATAATTGGTGTCCTTCCGCCTGTAGCAGGCTCCGTCTATTACTTTTTTCCGTTTTTTAAATGTTGATAATGACCGTTAGACTGTCTATGACACTTTAATAGACGTTCGACATGGTACTTTTTCAAATACCAATTTTCCGAGCACTTGTAACAACATCATCCTCTCCTCTACATATTCCTAACACACAAAGCATAAACGGAAACGAGCGCAATAGCTATCTACTACATGACAAATAACTTGTGAGATACATCACTAAACCTGCTCTGCCCTTCCCTCCCAGGCTCTCCACCTGGATTAAAGCCGCTTGCTTGGTTTAGTTGTCTGTAGTATATACGTCCAGATGCCCCTGCCGGTTCCATCAAATAACCACAGATTTCTCTACGTCTATTCAGACGTGTGAGGTTGCTAAAGTGGGTAATGTCTTCTCTCTGTATATATCTTCGTCGGCAGGTTACAAGAAAAGAATAGTATCAATACAATCACAAAATCGAGACCGGGCGACGCGTCGCCCGGTCTCGATTTTGTGATTGTATTGATACTTGATTAGCCGTTGCGCACTACGATATTTACCAGGCGACCTGGGATGTAGATGACTTTCTGCACAGTGGCATCACCGATAAACGAAGCGACGCGGGGATTGTACAGCGCCAGCTTACGAACCTCGTTCTCACTGATACCGGCAGGAACTTCAAAGCGCTCGCGCACTTTACCATTCACCTGCACAACCAGGGTGAAGATCTCATCGTGCGTCAGAGCCTCGTCATAGCTCGGCCATGCCGTCAGGTGGATGCTGCCTGTATGTCCCGTCAGGTGCCACAGTTCTTCAGTGATGTGTGGCGCCATAGGAGCCAGCAGTTGCATCATCGTCTCCAGCGTCTGGCGATACGCAGCGCTGCGAGCCACAGGCTCGTTTTGCTGCTTGATCAGTGCGTTATTGCACTCCATCAACGCAGCCAGGGCCGTGTTGAAGTGGAAATTGCCCAGGTCCTCGGTCACCCGTTTAATGGTCTTGTTGCGCAGGCGCTCAATGGCCTTGCTTTCGCTGGTTTCGGTCCTGTCTACCTTGCCCTCAACCCAGTTATCGTTGATTACGCTCCAGAAGCGGTTCAGGAAGCGCCAGACACCTTCTAAATTGTCCGCCTTAAAAACGCCGCCCTGGTCAAATGGTCCCATGAACATCATGTAGCCCCGTACCGTGTCTGCCCCGTACTTCTCAACGTACTCGTCGGGAGCCACGACGTTGCCGCGTGACTTGGACATCTTCTGCCCATCAGGTCCCAGGACAATTCCCTGGTGGTACAGGCGGATGAAAGGCTCGTCAAATTCCAGGTGGCCCATGTCGCGCAGCGCCTTGATAAAGAAGCGCGCGTACAGCAGGTGCATGACAGCGTGTTCTGCTCCTCCGATATACTGATCAACGGGCAGCCAGCGTTTCATCGCCTCTGCGCTCCAGGGCTGCTTATCGTTGTGTGGGTCAGCATAGCGCAGGAAGTACCAGGACGAGTCCATGAAGGTGTCCATAGTATCGGTCTCGCGTGTCGCCGGACCTCCACAGATTGGGCAGGTGGTGTTCAGGAACTCTGGCTCGTAGCGCAGCGGTGACTCACCCGTTGGCTTGAATTCAACATGCTCAGGCAGCCAGACCGGCAGTTGCTCCTCCGGTACCGGAACGGTGCCATCCGTGGGACAGTAAACGATAGGAATTGGCGCACCCCAGTAGCGCTGCCGGCTGATCAGCCAGTCGCGCAGGCGATAGGTGACCATGAACTTGCCAATGCCCTTTTCCTCTAAGTACCTGGTGACTTTGTCAATAGCCTCGTCAGCAGGCGTACCATCGAATGGGCCAGAATTGACCATGACGCCCAGGTGCTCTTTGGCCTCTGTCCATGTATCGGGATCGCTCGGCTCCTCATCCTCCGGGCGAATGACCTCGCGTATAGATATACCAAACTTGCGTGCAAACTCGAAGTCGCGCTGGTCATGTCCCGGGACACCCATGATAGCCCCGGCGCCGTAGCCCATCAGCACATAGTCGGCAATCCAGACCGGAACCTGTTCGCCGTTGACAGGATTGGTGACGTAGCCACCGGTGAAGACACCGGTCTTCTCTTTTTCCGTGCTCATGCGCTCGATCTCGGTCATATGCCGTGCCTGGTCTACGTAGGCCTCGACCTCGGCCTTGTGTTCAGGCGTAGTAATCTTCTCGACCCATGGATGTTCAGGGGCCAGTACAAAGAATGTCACGCCGTAGATTGTGTCAGGCCGCGTGGTGAAGACAGGGATCTCTTCACGCCTGCCATCGATCTCGGCGAAGAAGCGAATCTCTGCCCCTTCGCTGCGCCCGATCCAGTTGCGCTGCATGGTCATGGTCTTTTCAGGCCAGTCGATCTTCGAGAAATTCAGCAGTTCTTCAGCATAGTCGGTAATTTTCAGCAGCCACTGATCGATCTCTTTACGGATCACCACGCTGCCACAGCGTTCACAGGTACCGTTGGGCAGCACTTGCTCGTTGGCCAGCGTCGTGTTGCAGCCTGGACACCAGTTAGCCGGGGCTTTGGTGCGATAGGCCAGTCCCTGCTTGTAGAATTGCAGGAACAGCCACTGCGTCCATTTATAGTAGTCGGGCATGCAGGAAATGATTTCGCGCTGCCAATCCCACTGAGCACCCATCATGCGCAGCTGCTTGCGCATGGTGTTGATGTTTGCCAGTGTCCAGGTGCGTGCCTGAACGCCATGTGAGATCGCGGCATTTTCGGCAGGCAGTCCGAAGGCATCGAAGCCCATCGGTTGCATAACGTTATAGCCCTGCATGCGTATGAAGCGACCATAGGCATCAGCCGGGGCAAAGTTATACCAGTGGCCCATGTGCAGGTTGCCCGATGGATACGGTAACATAACCAGGTTATAGAATTTGGGTTTAGGTGAGTTATCGGGGGCATGATACATCTCTTCAGCCTCCCACAGCTTTTGCCATTTCCCTTCAATTTCTTTAGGATTGTACTTTATGCGTGTAATCATACCTATTTACCTCTCCCCGTTCAATTTATAGAGAATAACTCTTCAGGTCTCCGATGTATTTCGTCTGCGGCGGCGAGCGAGAAGGGGAAGTGAGCTGGGGCCCCTTCACACTGTCCCCCGGACAGCGTTCCCCAGACCCCGGCAGGAGGACTGCGTCCCCCTGCACCCCCTGCTCAACAGCTACACATAGACTAATAAAAAACCTTTCATCCGCGAGGGACGAAAGGTCATTCCGTGGTACCACCCTGATTGTCGCATCAACCAATCAATTATCCAGGACGAAATTAATTGGTGGACCTGAGGGGGCTCGAACCCCTGACCTCATCCATGCCATGGATGCGCTCTCCCAGCTGCGCTACAGGCCCATGTTATTCCTGGGTAATGAGTAGATTGATGTACACTCATTGTACGCTTTAACGGGCGTCCCGGCAAGTGCTAAGTTTTTCCAATGGTACTATCGTTTGTGTTGCAACCATTGTAGCTTCACACTTGCTGCTCACAGGCGAGTTCGGTCAGTTGTTGTATAGCCTTGCACCAACCGGCTACTCTCTGAAGGAGAGGTGACCTACTACTCCTGCTCACCGCTTTTGTCTGCAACTGTGTCTATACTATACCATAAGTGTTTGCGATTTGCAAGGCACTTTTGGTATAGTATAGACACAGTTGGTAGGTGGAGATGAGGGGGCTCGAACCCCTGACCTCGACAGTGCGATTGTCGCGCTCTCCCAGCTGAGCTACATCCCCGAACATGGTAGATGATACCATATCGGGAGGGGGTTGTAAATAGGTTTTATCGGCGTGGTTCAGTGTCTATATTTGCCCTTTGCTTACCCCTGAGCATAGGTAGAATCGTCCTCAAGTAGAGGATGGACATGATATTGGGCCTGGAATTCTTTGTGCAATTGCAATGCTCGCTCGGTAACTGGCTCCCATCCTGGGTCGAAGGCATTGACAATGGACTCACGTTCATGTTGGCCAGGGAAGGTGTCTTTACATGCGGACAGCCATTGCCATAAAGCGTAGGCTTCATGGGGGGCCAGGTGGATTTGTGCCTGGTTTTCGGTGATGTACATTCCACCGTCGCTTCGGTCTTCAAATTTTTTCATGCTCTCCCGCGCTTTCTGCTATGACTTGTAATGACGATGATCCTTCTCCTTTTCAAGGTTCTAGATGGAAGTAACAGAGTAGAGGCTGTCGTCAACCTGTGTCTTCTGTAGAGAGCGTAACATGCAAAGTCTTAGTAAGTCCAGGAAAAGCCTTCTAAGCTTGTAAGGCTTTACATAACTAAATGATTATGTATGTGTGGCTTACTGAACTACGACATTGAGGAGAACTACCCAGTATTGGATTGATTGGAGGATTAAGCCAAGCAAGAGGATTATGGTGCCAAAGGCGCCCAGGTGCCGGGCGGGTAAATGATCGGCCCACCATTCGACAAAGGGACTGAAGATGCTGACAATGGCACTGACGGTGCCAGCTACAATGCCAAAGGCGAGGCCGAAGACAAAGGCGTCGCTGTCACGATGGGTAAGCAGAGCCGCGATCATCCCTGCCAGAATGGTCGAGGTTCCGCGCAAGGTCGACGCGATCAATTCGCGGAGTCGTATTCGTGGTTTGATGAGGGGTTGGTAGGCATCGGTCGGTGAGAGCCGGAAAGCATACACCGCTATCAAGCCGGTGCCGCTCAAGAGGCCGAAGAGCAGTCCGAAGAGGGGTTCAATGAGCAATCCTCCGGCAAGACCGAAAACCACACCGCGCAGGAACCCGAAGAGAAAAGGAAACCACGGATCATGAGCATGAGGCTGATTGCGCGTTCTATCCAGCGTCACGTGGGCATACTCGAGTCCGAGAATGACTCCCAGCCCAATTCCTACCACCAGCGCCAGCTCGATAGCCTTGAGTGGCCCGAATAGCAGTCCGAAGGGAAGGCCATACCCGACGCAGAAAAAGAGACTATAAGTCACCACACGGGTGAGGGTACGCAGCGGCCCGTTGTTGGCACCGAGCAAGTCATAGGCCAGATAAAGCCCACCCATAACATCGCATACGGACCCAGCGATGCTAATCCCGGCGATGACATGTCGGTCTATAACGATAGCAGAGCCAGGTATCCACATGCGTATGTTTCCTTCAAAATAATGCAGCTCTTTAACGGCGTATTCGAATGCGACCTGGTTCTACGATAATAAGTGTGTTGGTGAGGTTTTGCTCAGCTAGTCTGCCACCCGCTGTGCAGCATAGCCTAGCGCTGCATGTATCCCCTCGAGATTGAGGTAATATTCATACATCACTTCCTCTATGCTCATTCCACCTGCAAGCTTTCCAAGTACCAGTGAAACTGGTACTCGTGTCCCCTTAATGACTGGCTTACCACCGAGGATGTTGGGATCAGAGATAACTCCCGGATATAACTCTACTGGCTGCATAGGCGTCTTCCCTCATTCATGTCTTTGCGTAAAGTCTGTGCCTCTTTACATATGTAGATACATACACAAGTATATGCTACATTTTAGTCTTTCAGTGTGGAACTAACAAGACCCCTGATTGTAAGTTCTCTTGCCTGCACTCTATATGTTTGCATTTACCACGGCAAACTTTCTGTAAAAAACTGGAGATCAGAGCGCCCATCAACCCTTATGCGCAAAAGTACGAATGGATCAGTACTGTTCTGGTAAGTTCCCGACATGCCCGGGTCGGTCGTCGCTCCCACGTAGCCATCTGACGCCAGTAGAGACACGATTTGCTGCCTGGCTGCTAAACTGCCATGGTTAAATGGCTCGCCGGAGGGATAGCAGAATTGTTGGATAACGGTACCCAGGTGATTTTGTAGCGCTGCCTGTGACTTCTGCAATTCTTGCTGGGCGAGGTCTTGAGAATAGAGGACCAGACTGCCCATATCGACGTGATGTATGGTATGCGAGCCTATCTGCATGCCCCCCTTCAGCATCGTGCGGATTTGCTTCCAGTTCAGATAGGCGGACCAGCCAACCTTGCCCGTAATAATATAGAACATGCCGCTAAAACCGTGCGCCTTCAACATGGGAAAAGCGAAATGAAAAGTGTCATCATAACCATCATCAAAGGTCAGAATAATGGGATGTGAGGGTAACGGGCCTCCATAGTAGAGCGCATCGAATAGCTGGTTAAAGGTGATCGTGTGATAACCCCGCTTTTGGAGGTAGTCCAGCTGTTGGCCAAAGAGTGTGGGTGTAATTGTGAGACTCGTACCGAGCGACGTTGGAGGAACGACATCAGAAATGTGATGATACATTAGAATAGGAACCTGTACCGCGGTGCTGGCAGACTGTACAGGTGGCAAGATAGACGCTTCCAGGTCGGCGGGACCACCTGCGAGGATGAGCCACCGGGACTTCTTCGCTTTATTCGCGGCAGGGACTTGTTGCACGATAAAGGGCAGGTTCTGAAATACCTGGTCTGGATGCAGATCTTCTGGAGGAGCCTGGGACTGTAGTTGTATAGTCTGACCTGGTTCAAGGAGCAGAGAGATGGGTACCTCTATGACCTGGTTGTAGGCGATCATCGTCTCAGGGTTGACCCATTGATCGAGCCAGCGGGCTTTGCCCAGGACAAAACGCTGCAATGTATAATCCTGGAAACGAGTCTGCCAGTAGCTGATATATGCTGCTTTGCCGGGCCATATGGCCTGTACCTGTGGATGAAGCATCGTCCACATCGTGGCATACTGGTGATTGAGCAGGGCCGTCATGAATTGCTGGGCAGTAGTTGCGGTCTCTTGCTGATATTTTTGTGGAACGGGAAAAGCTGCAACAGCAGGTTGAGAGAGGCCACGCGCATGTTTTCCCGGGTGAAGGCTCACAAGCTGGGAAATATCCGTCAGCAGGGTAGGAGCGTTCCACAAGCCTGCCACCATGGCTATGAGGAGGCAGATGGTTGGCAGGAATAGTCCTGGCCCTGGGCGTGAACTATGAGAGCTCAAACGGCTCTGCTGTATTGTGCTCACCGCTATTTAATCCTCACTTGCTTGCTTGCTTCTCTTTGCAGCATACCAATGGGATGTCTAGATGTATCAATATGCATCTATATTACGATGAATAAACACAGTATGACACATAAATTGGTGGAATGTGGGAAAGTTGGAGAAGTTGCACATGGTTTATATGAAGCACTATAATATTTTGCATAACTACATATCGTCTGCTAGGGGAGCCCGGTGCAGCCGGGCTGAGAGCACCACCGCAGAGTGTGGGGAACCCTCAACCTGATCTGGATAATGCCAGCGAAGGGAAAGCGTCGAAAGAGAGAAATAGCGGGGAACACCCCGCACCCCGGCAAAGGACTTTGCCCTCTGCACTCCCTTTCCCCATGAACTCTGTTGCCTTTGCATTAGGCACACTGGAGGTCGAGTATGCCACTTGAAACTAGTCCAACAGTACCGGAGACTGGGAGGCACAGACTGAGCGAACGCTTGCGTGAGAGCGTGTTGCCGCTCTGGCAGCGCCAGCTAGAACATCCCTTCGTGGTTGCGCTGGGGAATGGCTCTCTGCCGCCGGCAAACTTCGAGTTCTACATTCGCCAGGATGCCCTTTTCCTTGACGAACTGACCAAAACCTTCGCCTATGCTGCTACCAGGACCAGCAATCATGACGAGATGGAACAGTTTGGCAAGTTTCTATTGAACACTCTACTCGTCGAGGCTGAACTGCATCGTCGCTATGGTGAGCGCTTTGGACTCACAGCGGGTGAGATGGCCGCAACGCCCATGGCTCCGACGAACTATGCATACACACGTCACCTGCTGTTCATTGCTGCCACAGGAACACTTCCCGAGCTACTCACTGCTATTCTTCCTTGCGCCTGGATTTATGCCGAGGTTGGTCGTTATCTTGTTGGAAATACTAACACCCGACCACCCTTTTGCAGATTGGCTGGCTACCTATGCTTCTCCAGACTTCGACGCTGTAGGCAAGTGGATACGCGAACGGCTAGATGCACGCGCTGGCTCCGTCGGTCCCGAGGAGGAAGTTCTCCTGCATGAGATTTTTCTGATCAGTACTCGCTACGAGTGGCTCTTCTGGGAAATGGCCTGGCGTCTGGAGGAATGGCCAGTATGATGAGTACGAGTGAAAACAGGTCGCAAGACAAAACCAGCATCCCGAGGGCATTAACGATTGCCGGCTCTGACTCAGGTGGCGGCGCTGGCATTCAAGCCGATCTGAAAACCTTTGCCGCCCTGGGAGTCTATGGCCTCTCAGCCCTGACTGCAATCACGGCGCAGAATACCCAGGGAGTGCGTGCCGTCCAGGAGCTGCTACCAGAGCTGGTCGAGGCACAGATTGATGCTGTCCTTGAAGACATCGGGGCTGATGCTGCCAAAACAGGCATGCTTTCCAGTTCGGCTATCATCGAGGGAGTTGCCAGGTGTATCTCTAGATGGAAGTTGCGCCTGGTGGTAGACCCGGTGATGGTAGCCAAAGGTGGAGATGCCTTGCTTCAGCCTGAAGCGATCGAGACACTTTCTACAGTGCTCTTGCCGCTGGCCGAAGTGGTCACGCCCAATCTCTTCGAGGCCGAAGTGCTGACCGGACGGCGGATTGAGACCCTGGACGATATGCGCGCAGCAGCTCAGGCTATTTTTGCGTTGGGTCCCCGCCATGTCGTGGTGAAGGGAGGTCATCGTGCTGCTGATCCTGTAGATGTGTACTTCGATGGGAAAGGCTTTGCTGAACTGCGCGGGGCGCGTATCTCGACACGCCATACTCATGGTACCGGCTGCACCTTCTCTGCCGCCATTGCAGCATTCATGGCGCGTGGTTTGCCCGTGGATGCAGCCGTCACCGGCGCCAAGAACTATATTACTGAAGCCATCCGCCATGCTCCCGGCTTAGGCAGTGGACATGGTCCCGTCGGGCATTTCTGGCAATGGCAACAAACATAGTCATTATTTAGGAGGGAGAGATTAACATGAGCGAGAAGAGCCAGGCTTTAGCATCATTGGTTGGTCGCATTCGCCAGCAGCGGCCTCTCATACACCACATAACCAATATGGTTGTAATGAACGATACTGCGAATATCACCCTGGCCATTGGAGCGTCACCAGTGATGGCGCACGCGCTCGAAGAGGTTGAGGAGATGGTACAACTGGCCAGGGTGCTGCTACTCAACATTGGAACGCTGACGCCTGAACAGATCGAGGCGATGCTGCGTGCGGGGAAGCGGGCCAACGAGCTTGGTATACCTATTGTACTGGACCCGGTAGGCGCAGGAGCCACCAACCTGCGCACCCAGAGCGCCCTGCGCCTGCTGCGTGAACTGCGCATCTCTGTTATCCGCGGAAATGCATCCGAGGTTGGCACGCTGGTGGGAGTAGCTGCGGAGACGCGGGGAGTTGATTCTGTTTCGCTTGCCGAAGATCGCGAAGTCGTAGCCAACCGTGCAGCGCGTGAGTTTGGCTGCACCGTAGCCATTACCGGAGTACGCGACGTTATTGCCGATGGTGAACGCCTGGCCCGCGTAGATAATGGGCATCCACTTTTAGGGGCCATCACCGGCAGCGGCTGTATGGCTACAACCCTGGTGGCAGCGTTCCTTGCAGTCGAGGCGGATGCCTGGCTGGCAACCACAGCCGGGCTGGTAGCGATGGGGCTGGCAGGTGAAATGGCCGCACCAAAGGCGGGTGGACCCGGCACCTTTCGTTCTCACCTGCTAGACGCAGTGGCAGCGTTGGATGAGGAAGTCATTGCTCGCGGACAGAAAGTGAGCATCGCGTGATGTCTACGTCGTTTGATCCCTTGCAGCGTGATAGCGGTGAGCTTCGTCCCAGAGAACTTGCATCACGCCTAACGCTGCATGTCTTAACCGATCGTGAATGGTGCGCTCGATGGCGGCGCCACCGTAATCCAGTTACGTGACAAGTCTGCCAGCACACGTTTACTCATCGAGGAAGGACTGGCGTTACGCGCGTTGACCAGAGAGCGAGGAGCTCTACTGATCGTGAACGACCGTGTAGACGTGGCGCTGGCAGTCGAGGCCGACGGCGCTCATGTTGGCCAGGATGATATGCCTGCCGGTCTGGCGAGGCGACTGCTAGGACCTAAGCGCATCCTGGGTGTTTCAGCGGCTAATATAGAAGAGGCTGACGAGGCCGTTGCAGGTGGCGCGGACTACCTGGGCGTTGGTCCCATCTTCCCTTCTCCTGGCAAGGCTGATGCGGGACCAGCTACGGGTGTACATCTGCTGACCGAGTTAGCGAAGCGTTACACTATACCACTTATTGCTATCGGGGGCATCACCGCTGAGAATGCCGCGGAGGTTATACGAGCCGGCGCTTGTGGGGTAGCGGTGATAACTGCGGTAGTTTACGCCGAAGATATTAAGGCTGCCTCGCGCCTGTTGCGCAGTGCTGTTGAAAGAGGATCTGAGAGTTAGCCTGCCGGCCGCATTAGCCTGGCTGTTGAAAAGAGGGTGCTATGACCACTGTGGGAGAACTTGGCGAGTTCGGGCTGATCGCGCGTATTACTGCTGGCTTACCTCTATTTCCTGATGTCATTGTAGGGGTCGGAGATGACGCGGCTATTCTCGACATAGGCGGCGAAGAGGTATTGGTGGCGACATGTGATGCGCAGGTTGAAGATACTCACTTCCGGCTGCGCCGAGGGAGTTCACATGATATAGGGCGGCGAGCGCTGGCGGTGAATTTGAGCGATATTGCGGCAATGGGAGCCAGGCCGCGCTTCGCCCTGATTTCTCTGCTGGTACCACCCACGATGGATGTAGCCATCCTTGACGGCATCTACGCGGGATTGCGAGAAGAGGCCGCTCAATTTGACGTGGCGCTTGTTGGCGGGAACATTGCACGTAATGCAGAGAGGCTAATCATCGATATCACGCTCCTGGGAACAGGCACGCGGAACAAACTACTGCGACGTGACACTGCTAAAGCAGGAGAAGCTGTCATGGTGACGGGGAGCCTGGGCTCGGCGGCTGCCGGATTGCTTGTATCAGAGGATGAGCAACTCGCTGCAAAGGTAGCTCCAGAGGAGCTGGCCGGAGTGCTGGCTGCGCTGAGCACACCCACACCACGGGTAGCAGCAGGCCAATGGCTCGCTCAGCATGGTGTGACTACGGGTATTGACGTGAGCGATGGACTGGCCGCCGATATATCCCATATCTGTGAGGCTAGCGTGGTTGGTGTGCAGATTGAAGCCGAAGCGCTCCCCATCCGGCCAGAGGTGGTCAGGATTGCCGCTCTTGCAGGGCGGGAGCCGCAAGACCTGGCACTGTTTGGAGGTGAAGACTACGAATTAGTCTTCACTGTACCTGCAGATCATGCTGAAATGCTTGCTCGTGAGCTATTTGTCGCAACAGGAGTCAGTGCAACTGCTATCGGCACAATTTGCGAGGGGTCAGCTATGACGCTTTTGCGCGAGGGGAAGTCGTCTTCACTACGCCCCGGGGGGTGGGACCACCTGCGCCTGCAAGACTCAAGTGGCGGATGACATTGAAAGTGGAGTCCAGGGTGGCGACCAGAGGGGAGACAACGATGAGATGGCGATGAATCGGCCCAGGAAGCTGGGCAAGGACTGCCTTCATCGTTCCCCGAACGCGGCTGCCATTGCCCCTACTATGTTTACGCACGCGTCGGCTGGTAAAGCCGGTCCTTGGTGGCATTCAGCCAATGGCTGCTGTTGCCAGGGCGTAGATGTGTTCTCGTTGTTGTGGGTGCTGTGTCCCTCCCCGCCGCATGTGTTTGAAAGCTCGGATCTCACGAAAGCCATACGCTTGTACCAGCGCTAGCGCCCGGTGATTGCTGGTAGGAACACGAATTCGTGGTGGGTGTTGGAAAGCAAGGGTGAGAGCGCGTGCCAAAAGCGCTTCCGCCTCTTCGTGAGATTGTGCAATCCAGGGGCCAAGCGCATCTGCTTGTCCTACAATACACCCGGTGAGGTGCCCCTGTGGATTGCGGGATACAAAGCAGCGTTCAGGATAGCTTGCCAGGTAGATTGAGAACACGTTGGAACGATTGGCTCCAAATTGCGGCGCATCCAATGCAGTCAGCTCTGCCAGGTCTTTGCTTTGGAGGGGCTCAATGGCTATGGAGTATAGTGCAAGAGGTACGCGAGATCCTTCCCCTTCGTTGCTCTCAGGGCTTCGGCTCATGCGCTCAGGATGACAGTGATGGGGCTCAATGGCTATGGAGCCTGGTGCATGGGGGACTGATCCTGTCAGCTGGAAAGCGAGAGTGGTATCGTCAACTTGAAAGCCGAGTTTGGTATACAAAGGGGCTCCCGCAGGTGATGCTTCCAGGAGTGCGATAGGACACTGCTGTCTGGAGAGCCATGCGAGCAGATGTTCTGTCAACGCTCGCCCTATCCCGCGCCTTTGCAGGTCTGGCAGAATAGCAATCAGGCCAAGATAGGAGAAGGGACCATAATTCACGACGCCTCCGGCGCCTACAGGCCTCCCATCCAGGAGAGCGATAAACCACCCATCGGGCTGTAAAGCAAGATACTGGGTGAGCTCCTCTTGAAAGCTCCCGGGAGAAGCGTAGGCGGCTATCAGAATGGAGTCAACCATGGTCATATCAGTTGGGGTCATTTGTCGTAGAGAAATAGTCATGAAGGATGGTTCTCGCTTTCGTCAAAAGGAGTGAGTAAAGTACCTATGGAAACATGCATAAAAAGCTGGCACTCAGGCGAGTGCCAGCTTTTTATGCATGTTTCTTTTCTACCTTGTCCTTGCCAACTGCTGTTTGGGCGGCATATGGATCGGACGGCCTTCCACGGCCAGGATGGCTTCGCGCAGACCTTCGCTGAGCGTTGGGTGCGGGTGGATGGTCTCGATGATCTCTTCGGCTGTGAGTTCGCCGCGCATGGCTACCGAATATTCGCTGATCAGGTTGGTGGCGTCGGGGCCGATGATATGGGCGCCCAGGATTTCATCGTACTTGCCCAGGATGACCTTGGTGAAGCCCTCCGTTTGAGCCATGGCCACTGCTTTACCGATGGCTGACCAGGGGAAGCGGTCGACTCGCGCCTCGGGGTATTTTTCTTTGGCCTGTGCCTCGGTCAGGCCGACAAAGGCGACTTCGGGGAAGGTATAGATGGGGTTCGGAATGACATCGTAGTTCATTACTGTACTGTGACCCATGGCATTATCCGAAGCAACTTCGCCCTCCATCGAGGCGACATGGGCCAGCCCGGCTCCGTGTACGAGATCACCGATGGCGTAGATACCAGGAAGATTGGTCTCCATCTTTTCATTGACGCGCACACGTCCGCGGTCGTTATCCAGTCCTTGCTCCATCAACTGCTCGAGGCCGCTGGTGTTGGCCCGGCGGCTGACGGCCATCAAGACATACTCGCTGTTGAAGGTCTGTTCGCCTTTGTCTGTCTCGGCGGTGACCTTTTTCATATCACCGTCGTCGGCGATAGACTGGACTTTTGCTCCCGTGACGATGTTGATACCACGTTTGGTGAGGATGCGCACAAGGAGCTTGCGTACCTCTTCATCGAGCGGGGCCAGGATGGTGGGCAGCATCTCAAGAACGGTCACTTTTGTGCCGAGCCCATCGAACATACAGGCCAGTTCCATGCCGATCACGCCGCCACCCACGCAAATAAGGCTTTCTGGCGTCTTGGGTAGGTTCCAGCACGTGTCGCTGTTCATCACATTTTTCCCATCGATGCCAGGAAATGGCGGCAAGAGCGGTACCGAGCCCGTGGCAAGAATAATCTTGTCGGCGCTAAATTGCTGTTGTGATGCGCCATTTTTGCTGACGGTAATGTTATGTGAGGCATCTACCGTGCCCAGGCCGTCATACACATCCACGTTGTTGCCTTTCATGAGCGTGCCAACGCCGCTGGTCATGCGTTTGACCACTTTGTCCTTGAAGGCCACGGCCTGTCGCATGTCAAAGGTGGGGGGTTGAGGCAGATGGATGCCCAGCTCGTCCAGCGATGACATGCTGTGCATCACATCAGCGATGTGCAACATAGCCTTCGAGGGGATACAGCCCACGTTGAGACAGGTGCCCCCAAGATACTGCTTCTCGATGATGGCAGTTTTGGCACCAAGCTGGGCGGCGCGGATGGCGGCGACGTAGCCACCTGGGCCCGCGCCAATAATTGCTACATCATAATTTGTACTTGCCATTTAATTCTCTCCTGCGATCTAAAAATACGCCTTTAAGGCTGCGCGCTTGTGCATTAGCATCAATCCCTCAGCAAAATACTCCAGCACGGACATTTTCAACTATTCCTTCTGGTTGCTGTTTTGTTCGTAGTCAGTATAGCACGTTTCAGCGCGTTTCTGCTTTAAGGTGAATGGCCTTTTTGGACTAATTTGGGTTACTGAAGAGATAAAAATGTAACCTGGAACGTATGTATAAATATAAAGGGGAAATTATTAATTCCCCTCTTAATAAATTTTTCTTACTCTATGAATAACTTTTGAACATCTGGCATGCAGTGTATATAAGGGTGGGGTGCTTGATGTATGGGTGGCAAGGGTCGGAAACAAAACAATACTTTATTGAATAGGAGCAATACTTTATGGCAACAACCGGAGAATTGCGAGCAATCGTTCAAGAACTGCATCTGGTTGATATAGGAGATGCAGCCAGTTACCTGGGAGAAGAGGTTTTAGTGGTGGAGGAATTACCCGTTCCGGTACAACCTGTGCTTGTACCTGTCAGTGATAATACTCATCTCGCTACTTGTGATTGTCTCTCTTGCCAGGTGGTTCACGCCTGAAAGGTTTTTCGGAGTGAATTACCTGTTCCACCTAAAAAGATGGCACCCGCGAAGGGTGCCATTTTAACTGCTCAAATACATTTAAAAAATGATTGTTTGCCGCCTGCGGCGGCGAGGGAGGAGAAAGAGAATCTGGGGCCCCTTCACACTGTCCCCCAGACAGCGTTCCCCAGACCCCGGCAGGAGGACTTCGTCCCCCTGCACCCCCTGCTCTAATACCTGGCTTCTGTTAGGATCTTGATGCGTTTCTCCACGTTGGGTATACCGGACATTTTGATCTGCTTGACTATTGCTTTGACGTCGTAGACGACGCGCCGGATTTCGGCCTCCCAGCTATGATCTTGCCAGGTCAATATGCCATAGGCGGCACGCAGGTCCTCGTCTCGTGGAAGTCCGCAGCTTGCAACGTCCGCCAGAAGGAGGTGCCGCCAGCGCCGGGTATAGGCAATGTGTAAGTGACCGAAGGCTAAGGCGCCCACCGAAGGCTCAAGGCCGCCTAGCAGGTGCTCCAGGTCACTATCAGGAGCGTTAGGGAAAATGGCGTCTTCCAGGTTAAGCGGATTGGCGTGTACGATGAGGAGATCGCTACCACTGGGGTTAGGGATGCCATGTGAGAATGGCAAAGACGCCAGGTAGTCGATGCCTGCCTGTCCGATCTGCTCTCTTGTCCAGCCAACGGTGGTGCGCTTTTTGGCGCCTTTTTCTGGCGCTCCATTAACCACCTCCGCGTCAACATTACCCTGGATGACAGGGCAGCCCAGTTTTTGCACTGTTTCCAGGACTTGCCGTGGACAGGGCCCATTCAGACAAAGGTCGCCTGCGATGACAAGATGGTCTATTCCTGACTGAAATGAGAGGTCTTCCAGCACAGCTTCCAGTGCCATCTGATTACCGTGAATGTCAGATATAACAGCAACGCGCATTTGATGTCCTTAAAAAAAGATGATGTGTAAACGCTTTCTGTCTTCGTTCCGTGATTACCTTATAAAGACATGAAAGAGGAACCCTCTACCTATGGAAATTATAACGGCTCTCACCTTTGGTTTCAACAGAGAATGATTAGAAAAGTCGGAGTGATCTCAGATACGCATATTCCTCACTTTAAGAAACTGCCCGAAGCCATTTGGGAACATTTTGCAGGGGTGGAGCTGATTATTCATGCCGGCGATCTCTCGATCCTCTCGGTTCTGAATGAGTTAGAGACCATTGCGCCCGTAGTGGCAGTGCAAGGGAATGTGGAGTTTGATGAGGTTGTACTGAAGTTGCCGATCAAGCGCGAGGTGGTTGTTGGGCAGTGTCGAATTGGTATTGTGCATATTCTGGGGGATTCGCATAATCGTGTGCAGGTGGCGCGTCAAGAATTTCCGAGTGCTCGCGTGGTCGTCTATGGACATAGCCATATCCCCGATAACCAGGAACATGATGGACAGTTGTTGTTTAATCCGGGGAGCGCGACAGACCGTCGTCGGCAGCCCAGGTGCAGCATCGGGTTGTTGTATGTGGATGATGAGGGGAAGAGTGTAATGGGAGAGATTATTTGGCTGTAAGCTATCCTTTTGAATCCAGTAGAGCCACAGAATCTCACTATATGCATCTGGTACGATATTATCACTCTCTTGTATTGATACATCGGGATCAGGCTCATGCAAATTGCCTTTGATGCCTGATATATAACATAATCCCAAAAGGAGGTAATCTTAATGTAAGATCAACGAATAGACCGCGTATTACGTTTCATAATACTTCGGCATGATTCAATAAAGCAGCAATTTCGCTTGACAGTTTCTGCGTAATCCGAGTGTAAACTGTCAAGTCCATTTGAACCTTGGCTAAGAGATTAAACTCTTTTTAGTGAGCATAAATAAAGAAAAGTGATATAATGTACCAAATGCCTGTTGAGGAAATAAATTTCAACCAATATTTTGATTGTATGCTCTTAAGCTGCGATCGGTTGGCTATATGCAGTACAAACAGTAGTGCTACAGGCACAATTACAACAATTATTAAGATTGCGGCATCCGCAAGATAAACTAACTTCGATCCTACCTGTTCAGCCGCAGTAAATTCTAAAACGAAAATACCAGTCATCACGGAAGTAAATAAATCTCGCCATCTCAGGTACAAATTGAGGTCATCTTCCCATAGCTCTTGGATTTTGTTATTTGTCAAATAAGGGTTAAAAAGTTTGGCAACTGCCAGGTCGTGTGCTTTTCTATGGAGTACCGTGGAGAAGAGGATAGTAAAAATGAGACCGCCAATCACTGGCAAACCTTGGAGGATTACTTGCTGCGCAGTCTCGAAAATCCGTTCCATAAGTTTAGGCTCTCTCAAGAAGTAAACTGACTACATGCTCATGCCATGGCATTTGACCAGAAATACAGTGTCGAAATATACATTTCACTTTTACTTCGGTTGGACCCGCAGGAGGTGGATCAACTCGTCTGACGTAGAATGTTAGCGTAGTCGGGCCAGTACAATCAAGTGTATAAGATACCTGTTTAGAGCCTTTGCTAAAGCTCGGGTTATGCTCGTTTGAAGCGAATTCTGCACGTCCCCCATTGCCTAGCTCTCTCACCTCAAATTCACACTCATGCTCGGGATCAATACCCATTTGTTTTTTCAGGCCTTTAACATAGAAGATTATTTCTTGATGGCCACTGCCTAGCTTGCAATCGGCAGGTTTATACTCCACACGTTTTAATTCAAAAAACAAACAGCCTGTTGTATCACCTTTTACATCACAAGGGCTTTTGGTAAACCATGACAAGAAAGGCATTTTTTAGCCTCCTTGAGAGTATATTTTTAGATAGAGGCATTTCATTCAATTGATAATGAATTTCCTCTAAATGCTCTATCAACAAGCATGAATAGGCTCCTAATCCAATGAGATTCTTCTTGAGGATAAGTATCGACAGAAAATCCTATCTGCTTTGCCATAATATTCACGTGAAGTGTATGTACACGTAAGGAAGGAGCCTTTATATCAACTATTGCTGATAAACTTAGGAGTTTCGTGGAAGGACCTAGATTTGTTAGAGGATTTAGTTCTTTTGGTTGATCAAAAATTTGAACACTTTGGTAACCGTCAATGTCCTCATATACCTTAATGGCTTGAACAACAAGAACTCTGTGCTGCTGGAAAAACTTGCTTAAGCTGTCAGGTTCCACGGGTTCACAAATATTTTGAATAAACGATTGCACACTTGTAAGTGCATCCTCCTCATTTGCTACCAAAGTGAACATCGTTCCTTGATCTCCCTGTTCAACACGTAGATAACAAGGTGCAGCTTTCGCTACCATCTTTAGGGGCTCCCATTCCTCGCGCATCGCATAAACCCGGCTCTGAACATCATCATCATGATAGACTTGTGTGATATCCCATATCTTCCATGTAAACTCGTCGAACTGCACAATATCCTTAGCCAATCCCTTCCAAAAATTCATAAGTTCACCGATATTAATTGACTCGGGTCTATGCAGTCTAGAGGAGAGAAACAACATGGAAGTCTCCTTTGCAAGGCATGATAAAGAACGATGCATGTCTTTTACCTAAGGTACATCTATAACACGACTTGCTCATAAAGCCCTTCTTAAAGAAGTATAAAAAAACAGGCCATGAAATCCTGCTAATTCGCTCCCTACATGCCTAATAAGACGAAGAAGTCACATCAAATATTTGCTTGTACACCAAAATACTAAAGAGGTTGTAAACAGTACTTCTCCTTTCAGACTTACATTTCAATCTAAGAATAGATATTAATAACAGTATACATGAATATGTACAAAAATTGCAATAGATATAAGACTTTTTTACTTTGATAGAATTTTGACTAATAAAATTCCAAAGGGCTTTTAGGGATGGAATAAACTTTCTAATAAAGTATATTATTCACATGGCTTCTTGTCTTGTACCACAAGAACTTAGTCTAGTCTCTACTATTCCAAAGAAAAAGAAAAGCCTGCAAGCCATGTATTCCTAAGTTCGAACATAAGTATGTCCAGCTCCTCTATACTAAACCCTCTTCATACTAAAATAACGTTTTTCCATGACCAGAATAAAATATATTTTTCATGGATTTGAAGTTTGGTAGTCTTCTGCTATTGTGTTGATGCCATAGCCGATGCCCACCAGAAGTGTAAATGCTATCATAAGAGTGGCACTCCCTCACATTTCTAGAACCAAGGTGTATGAACCTGAGAGACAACGAGAGTTGACAGAAAAACGCCGGCACGCTTGCAAAGAGAGGATACCATCAGTCAGTATACGCGAAAAGCACAACCAATGCAACAAACAAGCGGTTCTGATGACGAAGGAGAGGCTATGCACGATACAGAACCCTCTGCCGTGATAAATCGAACTTGGCTCTGCTGTCAAGTATAACAGGTACTGGACAATCCTTGCCTCTCCATGAATAAAACAGTAATATAGCGTATGATAGAGCAGTACAGGAGAACGCAGCCAACTGGAGGCTCTGCAAAGGTTCTTCGAAAGAGAGGGGTACCAGGTTATGCAAACGCTTATCACTGTCGGCATTATTGTACTCGTTTTTGCTCTCATTACGGCATTACTTATTCCTGTGATGAAGAAGATGACCCGGGACGCACGGTGGGAGTAAGAGTTACGCCGGGATGGCGTAACTGTACAAGGCCATATTATCTCTCGTCATGAGTTTCAAGATCGAGGCACGCATGCCTTCTACCTGAAGTACAAGTATGCCTTCGGCGGAGTCTCCTACGAACATCAGATCCCTTACTGAAAGTGAGTTGAAAACATTATGGATACTCATGCCAACCTGTTCCATGTCAATTCTACTGACTTTGAGGAGAAGGTGGTCAAGTCGGCTATTCCGGTGATCGTTGATTTCTGGGCCGCCTGGTGCGGTCCTTGCCGCGCAATCGCTCCCGTTTACGAGCGATTGAGTGAGGAGTACAAGGGACGACTGGCCTTCGCTAAGATGGATATTGATGCAGGTGAGGAGAATAACCGCTTAGCTGCTGGGCTCGGTATTCGGACTATTCCTACATTGATGATCTTCAAAGATGGTCAGCTCATTGGCCGACTGACGGGCCCTCATCCCAATCGCTTAAAAAACTACATCGACAGTGTTCTGAATAATAACGGCATAGCCGTGGGATAATGATGAGGCAAAGAGCGTGCATGGGGAGATTATATGGCTGGAGAAGTCTCGTCTTCCATAACAAATTCCTCGAGAAGTTCCCCAAAGTCAATTTTCTGGATGCCGTCTGTTATTCGCTGAGATGGCGCCTCTTCTATGAGCATTCCCATCTGTGCATCGTCCCAGGTGGTGCGCTCATCTGTGATACTGCCGTCGAGTGATGCTCCACGGAGGTCGGCCCCTGTAAAAATGGTTCCGCGCAGGTCGGCACCCTCAAAGTGTGCGTAGCGCAGGTCAGCGCCCACGAAGTAGGCGTAGCGCAGGTCGGCGCCTTCAAAATGGGCATCTTTGAGTTGTGATTTGAGGAAAAACGTTCCTCGTCCGTCTGCTTTGATGAAATGGGCGCCGGCCAGGTTCTTTTCACTTAAATCCCGGTCACGCAGGTCGCATTCATCGAAGATATACCAATCGATATGTATCATGTCCATGCTGTTTGACCCTTCTATGCAACCACAGCAATCTATACATAGAAATTAACGATACTTCGAGCTAATGATAGCAGTTTTTCTATACAAATAGCATGAAAATGGTACTTCTTGGTTTTGCCTCTGTGCTGCCTGCGGCGAGAGAGGGGGAGGGAAGTAAGCTGGGGGCACCCCAGACCCCGGCAGGAGGACTGCGTCCCCCTGCACCCCCTGCTCAACGGTTAGCGCTACGTTTACACAAATTTCACAAGGGACCGGTCAATGCTTTCTAAGGTGGGGCGACCTGAAAGGGCCATGGCCAGTTCGAGCTCGGCCCGCAGCAGCTCCAGCACATGGCGCACGCCTTCTGCTCCATTGACGGCCAGTCCCCAGAGAATTGGCCGGCCGACCAGGACTGCTCGTGCGCCCAGGGCCAGGGCCTTTAGTACGTCTGTCCCGCGGCGTATGCCGCCATCAACGTAAACCTCGCAGCGTCCGGCAACGGCCTCGACGATTTCAGGAAGAGCTTCGATACCCGTCAGGGTAGTATCGAGTTGTCGGCCTCCGTGGTTGGAGACGATGATACCGGATACACCCCGATCCAGTGCTATTTGCGCATCCTCCGCCGTCAGGATACCCTTAACCAGGATAGGCAGGGATGTTATCGTGCGTAACCAATCCAGGCTGTCCCAGGTGAGATTATAGGGAACGGCGATATAGTCGTCTAAATCTATGCCTGCAAAGTTCGCCAGCTGTAAATGGGGGGGCAGAACGAAGTTATTGCGAATATCTCTTTCTCGATTTCCGAGGCGAGGAAGATCTGCTGTGAGGACAATGGCACGGTACCCGGCAGCTTCAGCCCGTCGTACCACCATTTCCGAAAGCTCGGGTGTCCGGTAGGTGTAGAGCTGGAACCAGAGCGGGCCGCTCGCCGCTTTAGCGATTTCCTCGAGGCTGCGGGTTGCAAACGTACTGGCCGTCATCAGGGTGCGTGCCATGCCAACTCCCTGAGCGGTTGCACATTCGCCCTCAGGATGTGCCATGCACTGGTAGGCCGTTGGCGCCACGATAACAGGCATGCTCACCGGTGTGCCAAGGACAGTGGTGCTCAGTTCGAGGTTACTCACATCGACGAGCATGCGCGGACGAAGGCGGATGCGCTCGAATGCAGTGCGGTTGGCCCGCAGGGTTACCTCGTCGTCGCTGCCGCCCTGGTAGAAGTCCCAGGCGGTAGGGTCCATTCGAGTTTGAGCAAGTATTTCGTAATCGTTGAGGTTGATTGGTTCCATAAAGCTTTCCTCTTGGTGCAGCTACTGGTTTGTCCATCATCATTTGGTAGGTGGTGGTCTGGTTACCTGTCCCCAAACAGGATGCTACATTTAACACTTACAAGCTAGCTTGTCGCAGAGGAGTTTGACCTATCGACCTTCTTGACAGCGATTGCAAGCCTGAACTGGTCACCCAGCGCTTCAACATAGCGTTGCAGCGTTTTTAACGTGTAGGATTCGTATCCGCGTTTTTCAATACGCGCTACCTGTGCTTGAGAAACGCCTAGCCGCCTGGCGACTTCCTGTTGAGTGAGCCCGGCGGCCTGGCGGGCCTCCACCAGTTGCAGCCAGAGTTCTTTCTTACTTGACTCCGCCTCGTAGATTGCTCGAAATTCAGGATCAGCTAGAGCACGAGCTTTGTCCTCTTCAAACAACCTTCGGCCATCTTGTTGTGTGTATTTCTCTTCTGCCATAGGCTAAGCTTCTCAAGAAATCTTGTACTGGAACGTGACTGCTCTCATCGACATAATACTCAATCGTCCACTCTTCTTTCATCTTATTATACGTATTTTAGTATATTGGAAAGGGATAGTCAATGAAGAAATCTCTTTCATCTTCCTTACTCCCTTCCCTTCTTACGCGGCAAGAAGTACTCTTGACCACCCAGGTATGGGCGTAGAGCGGCTGGAATCTTCACGCTGCCATCGGCCTGCTGGTGAACTTCCATCAAGGGCAACATGATACGCGGCGAAGCAAGGGCAGTGTTGTTGAGCGTGTGAACAAATTTCACCTTGCCTTCTTCGTCGCGGTAGCGTATATTGACACGGCGGGCCTGCCAATCGTGAAAGTACGAGCAGGAATGTGTCTCACGGTATCTATTTTCGCTTGGCAGCCAGCATTCCAGGTCGTACATGCCCACCTTGCCATCGCCCATATCTCCTGTGCAGACGTTGACCACACGATAGGGCAGCTCCAGGGCCTGCACCAGCTCTTCCGAATTTGCTATCAGCGCTTCGTGCCAGCGTACCGATTCTGCATGGTCGGCTTTGCAGATGATGTACTGTTCTACCTTGTTGAACTGGTGAACACGAAACAGGCCGCGTGTATCCTTACCGTAGGTGCCAGCCTCGCGGCGGAAGCAGGGGCAGAAGGCAACAAAGAGCATGGGCATGTCCAGGCCTTGCAGTATTTCATCCTTGAACATGCCGGTGATCGAGACTTCGCCGGTGCCGACGAGGAAGGTGTCATCGTTCTCGATGGCGTAGACCTGGTCGCGTCCTTTGGGGAACTGCCCGTTACCGATAAAACAGAATTCACGCGCCATGGCTGGCACAATAAGCGGGGTAAACCCCTTCTGGACCATGCGATCTAAGGCAAAATTCATCAGGGCCAGTTCAAGCCGCGCAGCGTCGTTCTTGAGGATATAGCTGCGTGCCCCTGCGATCTTGACGCCGCGCTCGATATCCACCATGTCGAGTTCTTGCATGAGCGCGTAGTGGTCGCGCGGCTCAAAGTCGAACGTTGGAATCTTGCCCCAGTACCTGATGGGCACATTGTCGCTCTCGTCCTTGCCGATAGGTGCGCTCGGGTCAGGGATGTTGGGTACGAGGTAGAGCAACTGTTGACGTTCCTCTAAAAGTGCGTTTAGCTGCGGCTCCATGCTTTTGATCTGCTCTGCCAGTTGTTTGCCCTCAGCAATGAGAGCGTTGCGGAGGTCTTTGTCATTACCGGCCTTTTGAATGCTTTTCGAGAGCAGGTTCTGCCTGGCGCGCATTTCTTCCACCTGGCGCTGTAAGGTGGTGACTTGCCGGTCAACTTCCAGCAGGTAGTTGATGTCGATTGGGTTGTTTTTGACTCGTGCTGCTTCTTTGACTGCGTCTGGGTTGCTACGAATAAATGCGAGATCTAACATAACAATTCTTTCCTTCCTTTTTGTTTGCCTCTTCATGCCAATAAAAAAAGCGTTGTCGTCCACTATAGAAGGACGACAACGCTGAGTACGTGTTAGTCGTGGTGCCACCTACATTTACCGCTGTACCTGCTTCAATTTGTTATGAATGAGCGAGATCAAACGGCCTCATCATGGCCTTTTAACGGATGCCAACCGTTGACGCTTATCGCGCAGGCTCCTGGGTGGATTTCTCTCGTGCCGGCTGCTGCGTTGCACCATCCCGCAGTTCTCTGCCGCTCAGCAAAAGGTACTTATCCCGTTCTTCGCCTTTATGTATGTATTTTCGTTGTAATAAGGATAGCAGTCATTTTGGGATTTGTCAATATATTGTCGATTTTCAGGATTCTGGCCTTGTTTTTTCGTTAGCAATATGTTATAAATGAATATAGCATATTGCAATAGTAATTGGTTCTGTGTCATTCGTAATGGAGTTGTTGTAAAAAAACTTTTGTTGATAAATTCCTACATGTGGCACGTGCCACATGTGAACAGGCTCCTCAAGAAGAGGGAAAGAAGAGAACCACTATGTTAATGACCATTTTACTGACTGTTTTGTTCATCCTCTTTGTGCTCATGTTGCTAGCGGCACTTGTCTATACTTTGGTAAGACTGGTGAATAATGCTGGAACTCGTGATGCTGTTGCAGCAGGCTATGACAGACAGCAACCATTCCTCAAGGCCTCTGTC
>WNGH01002977.1_pt1 | contig 30097 bp, 33 predicted proteins | sample 5400631 | NCBI WGS metagenome assembly WNGH01 (sample SAMN13153373, study PRJNA577476) | soil metagenome | isolation source: 115 cm soil or saprolite under Garry oak tree replicate 1 | place: USA:California | collected 2016-06-15
GCTGCAAAGCGGCTGGAAGAAAATGCAGCACGCATCGTGTCGGCTAACGCGAATGATGTGCGCGATGCGGAAGAATTGGTACGAGCGGGACAAATGTCCGGAGCGCTGCTGGCGCGGCTGCGCGTGACGGAAAAGAGCGTTCGCGAAATGGCGGAGAAGGTGCACAGCGTCGCAAAGCTCGCGGACCCACTGGGGCGGCGATTGGCCGTGACGGAGTTGGACGCGGGGCTGGTGCTTACGCGCGAGACGTGCCCGCTGGGAGTCGTGGCGGTGGTCTTTGAATCGCGGCCCGACGTGGTACCCCAAGTCGCGTCACTCGCGCTGAAATCAGGCAACGCGATTTTGCTGAAGGGTGGAGCGGAAGCAGCTCGCACGAATGAAGCCTTGATGACGATTTGGCGGGAGGCGCTGGCAGAGTCCGGCAAAGTGCCCGACGGTGCAGCGCAGATGCTGCATTCGCGCGCGGATGTGATGGAGCTGCTGACGCTGGAACGTGACGTGGATTTGCTGATTCCGCGCGGTGGCAAAGAGTTCGTGGAGAAGATTTCGCGGCAGAGCAGGATCCCGGTGCTGGGCCACGGAGAAGGTATTTGCCATGTGTACGTGCACGCGGCGGCGGATTTGCAGAAGGCCGAATGTATTGTGATGGATGCGAAAACGGACTACCCGGCGGCCTGTAACTCAATGGAGACGTTGCTGGTGGACATGGATGTAGCGGAGCAATTTCTGCCGCGAATCGTTCACCAGTTGCGTGCGGCGGGTGTGGAAGTGCGGGGCTGCGGGCGAACTCGGGCGGCCGCAAGTGACGTAAAGGCTGCTTCGGAACAAGATTGGGGAACCGAATACGGGGATCTGATTTTGTCCATAAAAGTCGTGGATGGACTGGAAAAGGCCATCGCGCACATCCATGAATTCGGCAGCGGTCACACGGAAGCGATCATCACGGAAGATTTGGCCGCCGCTGAACAATTCTTGAGTGAAGTGGATGCGGCCGGCGTGTTTCACAATGCTTCGACAAGATTCGCGGATGGATACCGCTACGGCCTGGGGGCTGAGGTAGGAATCAGCAACGGGAAATTGCACGCGCGCGGCCCGATGGGAATGGAAGGGCTAACCACTTACAAATACAAGCTGCGCGGAAGCGGACAAACCGCGAGCGAATACAAAAGCGGCAAGAAATTCACGCACCGGCCGCTCTAGCAAAACGGAATCTTGCGAGTGCTTACTGGCCGAGCGACGCGCCTGCTGATGTAAATCAGAATTCGCTGGGGGGCGGGGTTCCGGTATATACTTTGCCAACCTGCAAGGCGAGAGGGGCGTATGAGCCCAGAAAGTCCTCAAAAAGTTTGGATTCCAGTGTGTTGCGGCCGCGTGATGCGCTTCAACCGTTTCTTGAAACAAGACGGCGAAGCTTACGGTTCGATGGTCTGCACGATTTGTAACAAGAACATCATCCTGGAACAGGAAATGGCGCCTGCGACGGATGCCTATGGCGAAGGAACGCGGATGCTGACGGTTGTGGGTACGCCGAAGCCGCCCAAGACCGACCGGCGAAAGGCCAGTGACGCACTGAGCGGAATCAACTCGGACGATCAAACGCTTTAAATGCGGCAATTGAAAGCGCTCTGCGTCGATGATTGGGCAAACCTTCTCACATTATCGAGTCCTTGAAAAGCTGGGAACCGGCGGCATGGGGATTGTGTATAAGGCGCAGGATTTGCGTCTTGAGCGTTACGTCGCGCTGAAATTTCTACCTGACAATTTAATGCACGATTCGCAGGCGCTCGAGCGATTTCGCCGGGAAGCGCTGGCTGCTTCCGCGCTGAATCATGCCAACATTTGCACAGTACATGATATTGGCGAGCAGGACGGGCGCCCATTCCTAGCGATGGAATTCATCGAAGGCGAAACGCTGCGCCGGCACGTGAATGGCAAACCGCTGCCGATCGAAGAAATTTTGAATCTAGGCATTCAGATTGCCGATGCGCTGGACGCCGCGCACGCCGAAGGCATCATCCATCGCGATATAAAACCGGCGAATATTTTTGTGACGAAACGCGGGCAGGCCAAGGTGCTGGATTTTGGCTTGGCCAAGCTGATCAGCAGGAACGGCGGGGACAAGGATGCGACGGATTCATCTCATCCCTCGCTTGAGGAGCCGATTTCGATCGTTGGTGTGATCAGCGGAACGCCGTCTTATATGTCGCCAGAGCAAATTCGTGGCGACGACCTGGACACGCGCGCGGACGTATTTTCGATGGGACTACTGCTGTACGAAATGGCTACGGGACAGAAGGCTTTCCCTGGAGGCACAGGCGGCGTCATCATCGAAGCAATCCTGAGCCGGCCTCCGGCAGCGGTGCGCAGCGTAAATCCGGAGATTCCGGTTGAGCTCGGAGCCATCATTAATAAGGCGATTGAAAAGAACAAAGAACAGCGTTACCAGAGCGCGGCCGAACTTCGCTCCGATTTGCAAGTGTTGCGGCGCGGGTACGAGTCAGGCCACACGGCCAGCTCGTTGCTGCTGGCAACGGCTGGAACAAAACGCATGCCGTGGACACGGGCGACGCGGTTTTTGACGATGCACTTCGGCAAGGACTCGCCGTGCAGCTTGAGCAGTCGCCGTTCCTGAGCTTGATTTCGGATCAACGTACGCGCCAAACGCTGCAACTGATGGGAAAGGCCGAGGACCAAAAGTTGACGCCCGAGATTGCCCGCGAACTCTGTGAGCGGACTGCAAGCAAAGCATACCTGAGCGGGACGATCTCGAGTTTAGGAACGCAGTATGTGCTGGGAATCAACGCGGTCAATTGTCAGACAGGCGATACGCTTGCGCAGGAACAAGCCACTGCAGACAGCAAAGAGCATGTGCTGACCGCGCTCGGCGAAGCGGCAACAAAGCTGCGCAGCAGGCTTGGCGAATCCCTGAAGTCGGTACACAAGCTTGCAACGCCGATTGAGCAGGCCACGACGCCTTCTCTCGAAGCCTTGCAGGCATATTCGATGGGACGCAGCACCATGATCGCGCAAGGAAACTTTGCAGCGGCGGTGCCTCTTTTCCAGCGTGCGATCCGGCTGGACCCGAACTTGGCGATGGCCTACGCATCCTTGGGAACCACCTATCACAATTTGGGAGAAAAGGAACTCGCCGCGGAAAATACGCGGCGGGCGTTTGAGCTTCGAGCCAAGGTGAGCGAGCGCGAAAAGTTCTACATCGAGTCGCACTATCACCATTTTGTGACCGGCGATCTGGAAAAAGCGAAGCAGGTGTACGAACTGTGGGCACAGACGTATCCGCGCGAGGCGGTGCCGCCGATGAATCTCGGTGTGGTTTATCAAACGTTGGGGCAATACGAAAAATCCTTGCAGGAATTTCGAGAGGCTTTGCGGCTGGCACCAAATGACGTACTGAACTACGGAAATTTGATGACAGTGCTGGTGAACATGAACCGCGCGAAGGAGGCGCACGCGACGGCGGCGGAGGCGGCGTCCAAGAAGCTGGATTCGCCAGACATGAGATACGCGTTGTATCAGCTGGCGTTCCTGCAAAGCGACGACGCAGGAATGGCGGAGCAGGTGAACTGGTCAGCAGACCGCGCAGGTGATGAGGCGGTGCTGCTGTACTACCAGGCAGACAGCGCGGCTTACTTTGGCCAATTGAACACGGCCCGGGAGCTGTCACGGCAAGCGGTAGCTTCCGCGAAGCGTGCGGGACGCAAAGAAAGAGCCGCAGGTTGCGAAGCGGCGGCGGCGTTGCGAGAAGCGTTGTTTGGAAACGGCGCGGAAGCAAAACGTTATGCGGCAAACGCGTTAAAGTCGTCGAACGGAAGAGACGTGGAATTTGTCGCGAGCCTCGCGCTGGCGATGGTAGGCGATAAAGACCAAGCGGTCCAATTTGCGGACGTGTTGAAGAGCCGTTTCCCGGAAGACACAATTGTGCAGTTCAACTATCTGCCCACAATTTATGCGCAGGTCGCGCTGAGCGATGGAGACCCCTCGCGAGCGATTGAATTTTTGCGAGCCGCGTCGCCTTACGAATTGGGACTTGCGGGCAGCAGCAGCTATTCGACGTATTTGTATCCGGTTTATGTTCGAGCCGAGGCGCTGCTGGCGCAACACCAGGGCGGAGCAGCTGCCGCAGAATTTCAAAAAATTCTGAACTGGCCCGGGGTGGTGTCAAATGAACCGATCGGAGCGCTCGCTCGCCTGGGACTTGCGCGGGCGCGGACAATGAACGGCGAAACTGCGGAGGCGCAAGCGTCGTACAACAATTTTCTGTCGCTCTGGAAAAACGCCGACAGTGGATTTCCGCTGTACTCGGCCGTACAGGCGGAAGCGCCGAAATAGCCGTACTATTTTTGTAAGAATTCCTTAGTTCACTACGCAGTCACGATTTGTCTCGATTCGCCGAGGCCGTCTATTCCGAGTTCTACGACATCCCCCGGCTTTAGATACTGCGGCGGTTTCATTCCCAGGCCTACACCTGCGGGCGTTCCGGTGCTGACAAGATCGCCCGGCAGCAACGTCATGAACTGGCTGATGTACGACACCAGAAACGGCACGCCAAAGATCATTTCGGCGGTGGAACTACGCTGGCGGAATTCACCATTGACTTTCAGCCACATGCCGAGCCGATTGAAGCCTGGAAGCTCGTCGCGTGTGGCAAGAAATGGTCCGAGAGGAGCGAACGTGTCCGCGCTCTTCCCTTTTACCCACTGGCCGCCGCGCTCCAACTGAAAACTTCGTTCGGAGTAATCGTTGTGCAGGACGAATCCTGCAACGTAGTCGAACGCCTGGGCCTCTGCTACGTATGTGGCCGGCTTCTCCACGACGAAAGCGAGTTCCACTTCCCAATCGACTTTTTCCGCATTGCGCGGAATTTTCAACGGATCGTTTGGTCCCACGAGGGATGAAGTGGACTTGAAAAAGATTACCGGTTCCTTCGGAGGCTCCAGTTTACTTTCCGCGGCGTGATCGCGAAAATTCAGTCCGATGCACACGATTTTGCTGGGGCGGCGAATGGGAGGCCCAAGTCGAACTGAATTCGCGACGCGCGGCGCGGAGGATGCATGCATCTCCAGCCAGACGCGTAGTTTGTGCAAACCATTGCTCGCGAAGAACTCCTCATCGTAGTCAGCGGCAAATCCGGATACGTCTAGCCGCGCACCGTCATCCAAAAGTACGCCCGGCTTTTCGTGTCCTGGTTCTCCAAATCGAATCAGCTTCATCGCGTGGACGCTCCTGTCGAGCAGCCGATTTTATCAGCGATGGCTACAAGCGGCGATAGCGTTGTCAGCCGACAACTAAGGTACGGCGTCCCTGATGTGAAGTGGTCGTGTAATGGCGCGCCCGGGGCGATTCGAACGCCCGACCTTGTGCTTCGGAGTTTTGGGGGCACAAATTCTAAGTGCCTTATCGTCCGTTACCTACGGGCGACGCCATGTAGAAGCCTGCCCTTTCAGATAGGCAAATGGGCTACACACTTTAGCATTTCACCAATGACCAACCGCGTCTTCCGCATCGCGGCAGTCTCTGCCAAGTTCCAATTGGAGTCAGCGCGTTTCAAGTTACAAACCCATCCCAACCCGCAGCGACATGAAATGGTTTTGGTCAGGCGTGCCGTACCGATCTGGACCAGACCGACAACCGGCCAGTAGTTCGCCTTGCTCTCGGGTTCTTTCATGAGGCTCCGAAACTCTACTCGTGGCGCCAACATCGCCAGTGTGAGCTGCATTTGTCGGAATTCGGCTCAAGTAGATTCTATCACCGCGGTACACGAACCATTTCGTCTCAAAAGGACAGCGGCGAGAGGGGAACTTTAACCAATGGCGCGCTTACTAAACTGCATGCGCCATAGGTTGAACCTGTTTAGCGCGTTGTTGGTGTTCATTCTCGGGCTTGAACGCCTACTTCCCGAGCCAACAGAATCCTTCCTTATCTCCTGGCAATGCCGAAGGTTCATTGTCGCCGTGATCTTAGCTAGTGAAGTATTGTTCGCACTTTCCCTCGTTGAGGTGCTCGGCGAACTGGTAGATGTTGGCGTGGCGGAATTTCGAACAGGGCTTAAGATCGGGCGAGATTCGCAGAACGGCAAGGACTTCTGGAGGCAACTCACCGCTCAGTTTCTTGTGTGGCATTTGCGCGATCCAACGAAATTCTACGCCTATCAGGGCAAGGTTATTCGCTGATATCCTTGGCACACCGGGTGATCATGGAACCACAAGCCCAACTCAAGCCCAAGAAAATGCTTGACGGCATGTACGTAATTCGCCGCATTGTCGCTGGTGTTGTTATTGTTGCAATTTGCGCTTACATTTCCGCGGTCGTCCTTGGTCGAATCCCGGTACAGCAAAAACTTGGCGTGGCGGACATCGGCGTGATCATCTTGGCTGCTGGAGTCGCTAGTATTTTGCTACGGCCTGAGTTGCTAGATCGAATCAGCCATTTTAAGTTCGGAGAATTGGAGCTGGATTGGCTGCAAAAGATCGAGGCGGACCAGAAAAAACAGCGGGTTGAATTGGATGACGTTCGTTTCGTGCTCACCCTTCTGCTCCAGCAAAACGAATTGGAGCATCTGAAGAACCTCGAGAACGGTAAGACGCAGTACCTGGGCAACGAAGCGGTTTGTGCCGAACTGCGGAAGCTTCGTACGTTGGGCTTGATTCGAAATCAAAAAGACCACGCGATGAGTGAAACCGCCGCGAAGCGCAGTTTCGATTTGAAGGACATTGTGGAACTGACCGACCGCGGAAGGCAGTATCTCGAGCGGTATGGAGAATACCAGAGCTAGCGGGGGCTGGTGGTTCAGACGGTCGGATGTCACCATTCCCGGAGCACCATAAGTTTGACTGCATTGTTAGCGGCGGAGCGTAAGTGTGCTCCTTCCCCGCTAGGGTCGTCCGGGCCTGCACGTTTTTCCGAAGGATAAGTGCCTCCGTTTCAGCCGCCGCGAGTGCCGCTCCCGCAACAATTCGCACAGGACGCAGGCCGCTGATAGTGCGGGACTTAGCTGGCCGCGGCGGAATTCACGCAGTGCGGGCGGCTAACGTTTGGCGACAGTATCAGTTTCGTGAGCGCATCGCGGAAAAGGAATTGATTCTTGCGGTGGAAGGCGATTGGCTAAGCTAATTTATGCGTAACCGTTCACAATGACGGCGGTGTGCGGGTCGCCAGATTTCAGTGATGTATGTTTCGTCGGCGAGTTTTTCCGATCCACGACGAACGGTATGAGAAATTGGCGACTGTTTAGTTTACGACCGCACAGAATAAGGCTCAGCAAAATTGTGAAACCTAGGGTTCGGCACTAGCCAAGATTCGTCTGGCCGATGACCTTCACGAACGGCCTGTTCGTACCACTGGACCAGACAAAACCCTACCGCGAGGCGCAAAGCATCGTCCTCATCGTCTCCGTAGGGTGTGCTTGTCCTGTACGCGTCAATTTGAAGCGGGGTGTTGATGAAATGACTTTGCTCGAATTCGATCCAATTCCTTTCAAGCGACTGGTACAGTCTCACGGTAATCCTTTGCTGCAGGCTTCCGATTAGAAACTGATGCTCAGACACTAAGCGACGCGCTCCGTGAACGTGCTCGTTTTCGAAGGCAGAATGCATGTGATATCCCCCATTTACGAGGACGCTATCTAATCCCCGAAGGCATGTCCATTACCCAAGAGTCCAGTAAAAGGGCAAGGCATAGGACTACACCCTGGCCGCTTTCCCAAACGACAAAAGTTTCTTGTCCATTTCTCGCAGGCGCTCTCGTATGCCCAGCACTGATTCACTGACTGGCGGCCGGCCCCAAGCAGTAGGCATCCTCCACAAATCACACACAACGGCTGGTGTTTTTTAGCGTGACAGAGCTTCGCTAACGGCGATTCGCGCTCTTGAGCGTATTTGTCCTCCGGAAGTTAGAGGCTGGCAGGGGGTTCGATGAGTCTGTGAATCGCGAGCGTAACATTTGTAGTAGCGATGAGCGCCATTACACAGGCCACCTCACAGACTGCACAATCAATCGTCAACTACGTCAACTACACGAAGGTTACGAAGATGGTTGTCGCGTCTGCGGTTAGCTCTGAAGGCGACCAGCTTTATCCACGGAAGTGGAACCACGACTTCATCGGTATTCCAATACTGCGCCGTGACGAACAGCACAGACCTACGATCACGGAAGCGGCGTTGGTCGAAGTACTCGCCGACACTACACCCCGGTACTCGATTCTGTTTGCCTTACTTGCGGGCACTGGATTGAGGATCGGCGAAGCGCTAGCGCTCAAAACCGCGAACCTGTCTCCAGACTGCCGCGTCATCCGTGTGCGGCATACAATCTGGGCTGGACGGGAACAACCACCTAAAACTCCCAATGCGGTGCGCGAAGTGGACGTTCCAGAGATGCTTGCAGGGCATCTGTGGAAGCATGTGGAGAACACGTGCGGCTACTTGTTCCCCACAGCCAGCGGAAAGCCTCTAGGCCAACGAAACGTACTTCGCGCTCTACACGCAACAGGGAAGAAGATCGGGCTTCACTCGCTTCGTCGTTTCGGTACAGAGACTTTGCGACGGGCGCGTGCTCCCGAAGACTTGACCAAGTTGTGGCTCGGCCATTCCAAAGAGAGCGTTACGGACTTCTACGCAGGCGGATTACAGAATGACCTAGCGTGAAGACAGGAATGGTGCGAACGTGCCGGACTTGGTTTTTCTCTCGATGGGCTACGCGGGCTACAAAATGCTCTTCCACTTGTTAGAGCAAAAGCAGCGTAAGTGAATCGAAGGGCAGATCTTATAATGGCGCGCCCGGGGCGATTCGAACGCCCGACCTTGTGCTTCGGAGGCACACGCTCTATCCAGCTGAGCTACGGGCGCGCAGACAACATCAGGTAAAGACTGCGGCAAACCTGATAACACCATTCTAGCGTGAATCCTGGCAGATTGCCTTTGCGAACCATTCGGTCAGGAATTCGGCGGCCTTCAACCCTTACGGATTCAAGTCCCGCCAAATTCGGCAGCCACGGCGGTCTGCTCAACCTTTTGCGCGTTCTTTAATCTGGCGTGCCAGCTTTTCGATTTCTTCGGCCTTTTTCACCATGGCCAGCGATAGTACAGTCGTGGCATCCGTCTTTTCCACCTGTTCCTTGAGTTGCGAAGCGAGCTCAAACAATTTTTCGATGTTCTTCTTAATGTCCTTCTGATTCTCTTCTAACAACGCTTTCGTGGGTGGTTTCGCGTTCGGATTCCGATTCGGATCGTCATCGCCGGGGCGTACGGGCGGCGGCACCTTTGGGAATGGATCCTGTCCGCGGCCAACTAAAGTCGCCATCGAGAAAGCGGCCGCAACGCCTGCAATCGTGGCCAACAAAGATCGTCTGGATTGCTGCACTGGTAGCTCCCTGCGGCGGCAAGCCGGATGAATGAACTCCATCGTGTTCCGAGCATGCCTGCCGACTCAATGTTATACTCCCCCGTCGAATCGCCTATGTCCAGCATCGTACCGTTCCTGAACGAAGCCACACTGTCCATCGCCCTGCATTTATTGGGTATCTTCATCGTCGCGTTGCTGCTCAACCGCTTCCTGCGCACGATGACGAGCCTGCTGGTGAAGCCGGCGGCGAGCCAGTCGCGCAGCGAACAGACTCGCGAGCAGCAGACCCGCACGCTGGCGGGTGTCGTTTACGGCGCCGCCAGCAAAGTAGTTTGGGTGGTCGCAATTCTGACCGCGCTCGACCAAGTCGGGATCAACCCGATGCCGGCGCTAACCCTGATGGCGCTCGCTGCCGTGGCGATCGGCTTTGGCGCGCAAAACCTGGTCCGTGACGTCATCGCGGGTTTTTACATCGTATGGGAAGACCAGTATGTGGCCGGGGACACCGTGCAGATTTCAGAAGATGTCGGCCGGGTCGAACATTTGACGCTGCGCCGGACAGTCTTGCGCGATGCGCGAGGCGCGCTCGTCACGATCGCCAATGGTGACATTCGCACGGTCGCCAACCTGAGCAGGGACTGGTCGCAATCGTTCGTGGACATCGGGCTGGCTCCCGAAATCCTCCTGGAAAAGCCAATGGTGGCGCTTGAAGCCGCGGCGGCGGAGCTGCGCAGTGATGCTTCGTGGTCGCAGGCGCTTGTCGACGGCCCTCGCGTGCTGGGTGTGCAATCCTACGATCGGAATGCGACGGTCGTGCGACTGCAAGTGCGAACCGCTCCCACGCGGCAGGATGAAGTCACACGCGAATTGCGTCGCAGGATTCAAATCGAGTTTCAAAAGCAAGGCATTCCACTTGCGAGCGTGCTGCGATTCGAGCTTACGAATCCGCAACTGCTCGGCGGCGAAAACACGCAATCCAAGTCCCCGCAGTAGGCTCAATGCTCAGGAGGTCCCCCATGTCCGCCATCACTTACGAAGAAGTAAATCTGATGCTGAGACTTTACGACATGCGCCGCGAGGCCAGGTTGCGCCAGGCACGCAGCTGGTTCCTCGATCATTTCCATCCTCTATCGCCCGACGAAATGATGGAAAAATATGCGCCGGGCAGCGATGAGTACAACAATATCCGGATGGTGCTCAGTTATTGGGATATGGTGGCCAGCATTGTGAACCGCGGCCTGATTAACGACGAGCTCTTCTTCGAAAGCAACGGCGAAATCTGGGTCGTGTGGGACAGGATTCGAAGCATCGTGCCGACGTGGCGCGCAGCGTTCAAAAATCCGACCGTTTTTCTGAACCTGGAAGAAGCTTGCAAGCGATTGGAAGCGTGGCGAGAGAAGCGCGCACCGGGCTCGAATGTGGCGATGCGGCAGATGATGCAGCAGGCGCGGCCAAAGATTTAAGCAGTCAGAACAAGCGATTTCTTATGTGGCACGGACTGGGTCTTCCACGCGGCTGACCGTTTGAACTTCCTCAAGCCCGCACGGTCTCGCAATTACCGAGCGGTTTCTGCCTAGATGCTTCGCACGATATAGCGCAAGATCGGCCTCATGGATCAACTGTTCAGCGTTCAGTTCCTGCCAGTCTTCGGTGCCTGCCACGCCCGAACTCATCGAAACCGGCACAGCTCCTGCCCCGCTTTCCACCGGGCGCGCCTCGATAGCATGGCGAATGCTCTCGGCACGTTTGGCACCTAACTGAGTCCGGCAACCGTTCAGCACGATCAGAAATTCTTCACCACCGTAGCGGCTGACGTCACCGGTCGCGTGCCCGTAAGTATCATTCACTTTTTTGAAGTGATCGACGTCGCCGTCAATCTGGAACATCCCTGTTCGTCTTTCTGGACAAATCGCGTGCGTGCACACTTAAATGTCTATTCTCTGTAGAGCATCAATAGAACACCTAGCAGTATCATCAGCATTGGCCATATCTTGCGAAAAATTCCAGCGGCGCGAGGCCTCAACTCACTGAGTCCGTTCGCCAGCCCTATTCCCAAGCCGCACATCAGATAACTCATGTGTTGTGCCTGGATTCGCTGCATCGTCTCCATATGGTGTTCACCAACCATCCCTCCTTCATGGTGGTGGAAGATCAAAAGCAGCGAACCGATCACGGCCACAGACGGGAATACCCAATAGCTCCACGCCGCATTCAGCGCGCCGCGGGCCTTTTTCCACTCAATCGTCCCCAGAATTATGAGGAGCACTGCGAACATTTTGTGCTGCAACACTTCGCGATTATTTTGCAGTGCTTCAAGCCATTGACGGTGTCCAAAGGGCCACAGTTCCGTGTCGCTCCAGGCGAATACAAAAATTCCCGCCAGCAGAAAACATGCCGGCCAAACCAATTTCACCGCCGGCCACCGGGCCACGAAGTTGGATTGAAACAAGATAAACACGCCTGCTACCGCCACAAGGAGTCCGGCCAAGTGGTGGTTGAATTCGCTTTCCTTTTTGTCCGCAAGAATCTTCGCCTGCAGCTTCGCCTGAGCAGCTGCATCCATGGGCTCATCCATCGGCATGCTCATTCCTTCATGTCCGGCGTGCTCGTGATGCGCCGGCTGGCCCTGGGCCGCGCCCATCGCGTTGGCTGCGAACCAAATGGAAGTCAAGAAAACAAAGGTGGCCAGAAGCCGGCCCAAAGGCGGCTGTTTCTGCAAAAACTCCCAATCCATCGCACGTCTCCGTCAAAATGATTTGGAAAGCATCGCGGCGCATTTCTAGCGACACCACTTCAGGTTGCGGCAGAACCCTCGGGCTGGTTACGCGGGCGTCTCACACCCAAACTTAGATGCTCCACGAATATTTTTGCTACATGGCCTTTTGAATTTGTTGCCAGGACGTGTGTCTGGTTGAATTCTGAGGATTACAGCTTGCCGGAGCAATACATTGGTCTGGAGGCGCGGGTGGGAATCGAACCCACGCGTAAAGGTTTTGCAGACCTCTCCCTTACCACTTGGGTACCGCGCCGCCAATTTTTAAGTATAACCAAAACCTGCGCGCTCTTACAGCCCGCAAGATATCGCCCAATCCTGGTTCTATTTCTTCGCCAGTGTTCCGATTCTGGCCTCGCGAAGGAACCGTGCCGATTCTTCCGGCGGTGTGGGATTGATGTAAAAACCTGTGCCCCACTCGAATCCCGCCACTTTGGTTAGCTTCGGAATAATTTCCATGTGCCAGTGATAATGATCATTGATCTCTTCGCCGATCGGCGAAGTATGGATCATGAAGTTGTACGCCGGGCGGTCCAACACGGCATCCAGGCGCATCATCGTATCCTTCAGCATCCGCGCCAGGCTCGCGTACATCGAGCTCTGATTATTTTCAAACGACGATCCGTGCACTTTGGGCAGAAGCCACATTTCAAACGGAAACCGCGACGCATACGGCGACAGCGTGATGAAATGATCGTTCTCGCCGATTACGCGCTCGCCTGTTTCCCGCTCCTGCCGGATAATGTCGCAAAAAATGCAGCGCTCTTTCTCGTCGTAGTAATGCCAGCAGTTATCCACCTCTTCGCGCACTCTGCGCGGAACGATGGGAAGAGCGATCAATTGCGAATGCGTATGCTCCACCGTCGCGCCCGCCGCTTCTCCATGATTCTTGAAGATCAATACATACCGAAAGCGCTTGTCGTTCTTCAAATCCAGCATGCGGTCGCGATAGGACCACAGAACGTCTTCCAGCGAACGTTCAGACAACGTCGCGAGCGTAGAAGAGTGGTCCGGCGATTCGATAATCACTTCATGCGCGCCGATCCCGTTCATCTTGTCGAACAGTCCTTCGCCTTCCTTGTCCAGGTCGCCTTCGATTCCCAGCGCAGGAAATTTGTTCGGTACCACGCGAATCGACCAGCCTGCGCTATTTGGGCTTCCGCCATTTCGCCCGTAAACCAGAACTTCATTCGGGGTTTTTGCTTCGTTCCCCGGACAAAATGGACAATTCTTCGGATCTTTGGGAATCACGCTCTCGCGCAAGAAATCCATCGGCCGCTTTCCGCGGTCAGTCGAAATAATTACCCAACGGCCAGTAATCGGGTCCTTCCGTAACTCCGGCAATTCCGCCTCCTAAAAGGGTTTACTAAAGGTTTCGCGGCGGGCGCCACGAATGGCTATCTTACCGCGTTCCGCACGTCCCTACGAGATGCTGTTTTTCCGCGCTGACGCTCAATTCCGGCAGCGCTGCCTGATCCTGACGCGCCGTTCGTGTAGGCTCCTCGATGAATGCCAGCGTTTCGCCATTGTATCCGACCAGATCAATTTCGCTCTTGGCACCACGCGGCATATAGTTCCGCGCCACAAATACGTATCCGTTTCGCCGCAAATACCAATACGCGAATGTCTCACCACGCACGCCACGTGTCCTCGCTGTTCTTTTCTGATCGCTGGACAATTCCTCTTCGCCGCTCAGCCCACGCTGCGCCCGTCATTTTACCGTTGCAAAAATCAGCCGTGAAGAAATCGCTATTCCGCTTTCTAGTAGAATCCTGGCAGGCCACAGCCCGACACTCGTATCTAACCCGCGAGTATAAACAAAAACTGTGCTGTGGAGTTAGCTTACTGTGCGGCGATCATTGTTTTTCTCGTCGAGTTCGGCGGCTCTTCAGATAATCCGCAGGCGATGCGACGAGGATACCTTCAATTCTATTTCCGAAGTATGGCCCAAAGTGGCGATTATCCCCGGTGATGAGAAGTGTTGCTCGCGCTTCGATCGCGGCTTGTAAGATCCTCAAATCTTTCTCCGGCAAATGAGTGCCTTTAGGAAGCTCGTGAGGGGCCGCACTGCAACAAAAATCCCGCGGCTGCCATCTTGGACTGGGACCGCCGCGGGTTTTCGTAAATGTGCCGCTTTTCTTTGTGAACTCTACTCCTCTGCGTTACACCTTCTTTTCGGCCTCCCGAATGCACTCTTCCAGAGTCCGCACGGCAAAGTCCGCCTGCTCTTGGTCAATCAGGAGCGGCGGCGAGAGCCGCAGCGAATTTTCGCCCGCGCCAAGCACGAGCAGTCCCTTGTGAAACGCACGATCGACAATCGCGTTACGCAGGTCCGCAGCGCGTTCTTTTGTTCGCTGATCGCGCACAAACTCAACGCCAACCATCAGGCCTTTGCCGCGAACGTCGCCGACGATCTTGAACTTGTTCGTCCAATCCGCGGTGCGCTCGAAAATGTACTTTCCCATTTTCTGCGCGTTCTCCATCAAACCGCCTTCAATCAAGTCCATCGTTGCAAGCGAAGCAGCGAGGCAAACTGGATTCCCGCCAAACGTAGTTCCATGCGAACCAGGCTTCCAGTCCATCACACTCGACCGCGCAATAATCGCGCCCAACGGCATCCCGCTCGCGATTCCTTTCGCGCTCGTGATGATGTCCGGTTCGATTCCCGCGTGTTCGAACGCCCACCATTTGCCCGTCCGTCCCATGCCGGATTGCACTTCATCCGTGATCAGCATGATTCCGTGCTGACGGCAAATGCGTTGCAGCTCTTGCAGAAAGAACTTCGGCGCAGGAACATAGCCGCCTTCGCCTTGAATCGGCTCGATGATGATGCCCGCAACTTCCGTCGGATCAAACAGGCGCTTGAAGATCTGGTTTTCCAGCGTCTCCAGAATCTCCTCCCCGCAAGTTTCCGGCTCATGTCCGAGCGCACAACGATAGGCGTAGGGATAGGGAATGTGCTCCACGCCGCCAAGCAAGGAGCCAAATCCTTTTCGCTGTGTGGACTTCGAGGCGGTCAGCGACAGCGATCCCATCGTGCGTCCGTGAAAACAGCCGTAGAACGCGATCATCTTGTCGCGCTTTGTTGCGTAGCGAGCCAGCTTCACTGCGCCTTCAATCGCCTCGGTACCGGAGTTGGTGAAGAACACTTTCTTGTCTTCATTCCCCGGCACCGTTTTTACAAGTCGCTCCGCCAACAGCGGCAGACTCTCGTAGTAAAAATCCGTTCCGGACATGTGAATCAGTTCTGCGGCCTGCTTCTGAATCGCAGCCACAACCTTTGGGTGACAATGCCCCGTCGAGCAGACTGCAATTCCCGCCGCGAAATCCAGAAACACGTTTCCATCGACGTCTTCGACCATCGCGCCGCGTCCGCTTTTCGCCACCAGCGGATAATCGCGGGTGAAGGAGGGCGACATAAACTTCGCGTCGCGCTCCACAACCTGTTTCGCCTTCGGTCCAGGCAGCGCTGTCACCAGTCGTGGTACTTTCATTTCAGTAGCCGTAATCATTTTTTTCTCCGTTTTTTCTCGCATAGCAGGTCACCGGACCAGTCGCGTTCAGGTGTTCTAGTGGACTCCGGCCTTAAGCCGGCGTGCATTGGTGTGGGTACGCTAGATGAGCAGGCTTGCATGCGCGCGGACGGACACCGCCCAGCGCTTCCTGTTTTGTTTGTAGGGAACTTAATCTACGCCGTAGAGGTTTGGCCGCAGTTCGGAGGGAGAAGCCTGATCAAGTCGCCGGTGGACGTTTGTGAGTGTCATTTGCGCTTCCAGCGGACGCTTCCGTCCTTACTATCTTCAATAATTATACCACGATCGGCTAATTCTTTGCGGATTTCGTCGCTCTTGGCAAAGTCGCGCCGCTGCCTTGCTGCTTGCCGTTCCGCGACTTTCGACTCCACCCATGCGTCCGACACTTCTTCCTGCGCGGCGCCGAATCCCAATTCCTTCAATTTCTCCGCGTCATTGTCCTTGACAACCGCAAAGATCTGGTCAAACGCCGCCAGGAATTCCTGCGCCGCCGCTACGTCCTCCTGGCCGAAGCCACCGGTATCCATCGCGATGTTCGCTTCCCGTACAAAATCAAACGTCGCCGCCAACGCCACCGCGGTATTCAAATCATCCGCTAGGCCCGCGTCAAAGTCATTCAGTGCCCTCGCGGCGCGTTCCTTCATTCCGGACGTCGATCTAGCGGGGAATTTCCCTTGTCGCAGCCGGTCCGAAAAATTCCGGATCCTTTCGACCGAACTCGTCGCCTGTTTCAATCCGTCAAATGTAAAGTTCAATTGCCGACGGTAAGGCACGCTGGCCAGCGCGTATCTCATCGCCGACGGCTTGTAGCCCTTCCCGTACAAGTCGCGCATCGTAAAAAAATTTCCCAGCGACTTGGACATCTTCTCGCCTTCCACCAGCAAGTGTTCGGCATGTAGCCAGTACCGCACGAACGGTTTGCCCGTGGCCCCTTCACTCTGCGCAATTTCATTTTCATGGTGGGGAAATGCCAGGTCGATTCCACCAGTGTGAATATCCAGCGTTTCACCCAAATACTTCATCGCCATCGCCGAACATTCGATATGCCAACCGGGCCGCCCTTTGCCAATTTCTGTCTCCCAGAAATGTTCGCCCGGCTTTGGCGCCTTCCACAACGCGAAGTCGCGCGCGTTTTCTTTTTCGTAGCGGTCGTTGTCGACTCGCGCGCCCGCTTGAATCCCGGTCAAATCAATCTTCGAAAGCTTCCCATACTCCGGAAACTTCGCGATCCGGTAATAAATCGATCCGTCGCTTTCGTAGGTGAATGTTTTCTTTTGCAGCCGCTCGATCAGCTGCACCATGTCCGGAATGTGATCCGTCGCACGGATCCGGTACTCCGGCGTTTCCACACTTAATGCTTTGCAATCCGCGAAAAATTCCTGCGCGAACTTTTCTGTGTACTCTCGAATTCCCAATCCCGCCGCGGCCGCGTTCGCAATGATCCGGTCATCCACGTCCGTCAGATTCATTGCATGCGTCAGCTTTAGCCCGCGCTGCTTCAGATACCGCCGCAAAATGTCCTGAAACACGAACGTCCGGAAATTCCCGATGTGCGCGTAGTCGTACACCGTCGGCCCACACGTGTACATTTTAACTTCGCCCGCGCGCAGCGGTACGAACGATTCCGTCTTCCCGCTCAGCGTGTTGTGCAATCGAAGTTCGTGCATGACCACCCGTCAGCCCTTTTTAAGGGAAAACAAACCTCAGATTGTAGCCGAGCACCAACAGCCGCAGCAATCCGTCATCGCCACATTCGCTTTCCGCTGGCAAATTGCCGTTTCGGCGTGTACAGCCTTCGCTCTATTGGTCTCCGCAGAGGGTCCCATCGATAATTCGAAGTAACGAAGCGGGTATTTCCGAACCTCTGGCTAAGAGATGAAATACGCAACTATTGCTCCGATTTAGGGGTTGATTACGCTAGGAGAGGAGATCGTCGCACATGAAGAATCTAATCCGAGCCGGATTGCTTTTTGCGGTCCTACTCAGTTGCACGCATGTCGCTTGCGGCCAGGTATCTGTCGGTATCACAATTGGTCCACCACCACCGCCACGCGTTGTTCGTGTTCTTCCCCCACGTCCGGGGCCGGAATTTGTGTGGGTTGACGGCTATTGGTATCCCGTAGGCCGACACTATAGGTGGCATGCGGGATACTGGACCCGTCCGCCGTATGCAGGCGCACGTTGGATTGGTCCCCGCCACGAAGGCAGACGGTTTTATAACGGCTATTGGGAAGGCGACCACGGACGATTCGAACACCGGCACGATTGGGATCACGATCGTGATCGCCGCGACCATGATCGCTATCGCGACCATCACGACTAGTCGCAACAACTTTCAAATCCATCTGGCAAATTGAAGCATACTTCGGAGAGAGCGACTGCGGGGCCCCGTCAGGTCTTTCGCAGTCGCTCTCACGAAGCCGGCTCATTGGCAGCAACTTACTCACCGCTTAATTCCGCCTGCATTGACGCTGTTCCCTTCCGCGGTTACAGTCCTGTGTTCTCACCTCGGAGGACTCTCATGCGAAAAATTGACTTGATCGCTGCGATCGTGTTTCTTTTTCCTCTTTCCTCCGCGAATTTCGCTCAACAGGATGCCGCTCCCGCGTCGCGCAAGCCGCTCACCCCGGAAGCTCTCATCAGCTTGCATCGCCTTTCTGATCTGGAATTCTCACCCGACGGCTCGCGTTTCGCCTTTGTCGTCAGCGAACCTCCCAAAGCTGACCAGCACCCCGCTCACATCTGGCTCTTCGAAATCTCTAGCGGCATATTTCGCCAGCTCACGTATTCCGAAAAATCTGAATCCTCTCCCAAGTGGTCGCCCGACGGTAAATCTCTCGCCTTCCTTTCAAACCGCGACGCGAATCAGCAGATTTATCTTCTTTCCATGAATGGCGGCGAATCCGCGCCTCTGACGAAAGGCAAGCGCAACATCAGCAGATTCGCCTGGTCCCGCGACGGCAAACAGATCGCTTTTCTTGCTCCCGACTCCAAAACAGAAGCCGAAGAGAAAAAAGAAAAGGACAAGGACGACGCACGCATCGTAGACAAAGAGGACAAGCACGCGCGCCTCTGGCTGATCAACGTCGCTGACAAGTCCGAACGCGCGCTCACTCCCGCAAATTTTTCACTTTCCGATTTGGCCTGGTTCCCAGACGGCAACTCTCTTGCCGTCATCGCCACAGACCATCCCGAATCCGACCGCAATACTGAGCGCATCTTTCTTGTGCAAACCTCGGTGAATGATGCGAAGGCCGCAATGAAACTGCTTCTCACTCCGCGCGGCCCGTTCGGCGAACTAGCCATCGCTCCTTCCGGCCGCACCATCAGCTTCATCGGGTCGCGCGAAGATGGTCCTGCTCCGCACGACCTCTGGCTTCTCCCCGTTAACATGCCTGCTGCAAAAAATTTGACGTCCGCAAGCCTTGACCGCACTGTTTTTAGCTACCGCTGGAACAGGGATGCAAGTCTCATACTGCTCGCTGCCGATGGCTTCACTCGCAAGCTCATCCGCTATACCTCCTCAAACGAGCGCGAAGACATCCCAACTCCCGAAACAATGCCGTCATCCTTCGCCGTCGCCGATAACGGCACTATCGCGTTCGTCGGTGAAACCTCGACCGAACCACAAGAGATCTGGATCGGCACGGCCGGTCAGCAACCAAAAAAATCTTCCTCGTTCAATAAATTCTTCGACGCATTCAGCACAATCAAACCCGAAGTCTACAAATACAAATCTTTCGACGGTCTCGAAATCGAAGCCGCTCTCCTCAAGCCTTCCGGCTACGACGGCAAATCCAAACTTCCGCTCATCGCTCTCATTCACGGTGGACCGACCGGTGCCTGGGAATCTTCCGTCGAAGCCTGGGGACAACTTCTCGTCGCACGAGGCTACGCCGTGTTCTATCCAAATATTCGCGGCTCGATCGGCTATGGGGAGAAATTCATCGAAAGCAATCGCGCGGACTGGGGCGGCGGCGATTTCAAAGACATAATCTGGGGAGTGGACGACCTCGTCGCCAAAGGCATCGCTGACTCAAACCGTCTCGCAATTGGCGGCTGGTCCTATGGCGGCTACATGAGCGAATGGGCGATCACGCAAACCACTCGCTTCAAAGCAGCGGTCTCCGGAGCGGGCATGGCTAATCTCATCTCCGAATACGGCACCGAACAGCATCCTTCTTACGACGAATGGTTTTGGAACGTTCCCTACGAGAAGCCGGAAGGCTTTCTCAATAGCTCTCCATTTGTCCACGTAAGAAGCGCCAAAACTCCGACGCTTATCCTGCAGGGTGATGCCGACACAGTCGATCCGCTCGGCCAAAGCCAGGAACTCTATCGCGGCTTAAAGCGTTACGGGGTCGACACCGAATTGGTCGTGTATCCACGCGAGCCCCACGGCTTCCACGAAGAAAAGCACCTTATCGACCGGCTAAACCGCATCGTGTCTTGGTATGACAAATATATGAAATAGCTCTACTCGTAAAACTTGTCATCCTAGCGAAGTGGCCCGGCCCTTCTCTTTGCTGCGTTTTCCGCACGCCGGGTCACGAAGCCGAAGGATCTGGAGCACCCATTCCCGGCGAACCGATTCGCTCTAAACAGCTCAACGTCCGACACAACCGTGAAGTCAAGCGGCTATTTCTTTCTGCCTCGACTCGCGCCGCCGCTTTTCGAAATGCGCGCCAACGATTTTGAATATTCCGCAATGGTCTCTGGAATTGTCCGGCTATGCACAAACTGCCCTTCTTTGCAGCACTCGATCAACTCCGCCTCCGTCAAAATCTTAAGGTGATGTGAAATCGTCGCGGGCGTAACCCCTCTCAGGTTTACAAGCTCTCCACAAGTGAGGTTGTCTGTGGCGGCGATTGCCTCAAAGATCCGCAAACGTGTCTCGTCCGCCAGTGCTTTTGAAATCTTCTCAATTCGCTTGGTATTCATCATCCATGCCCAGTGTATCGGAATTACCCGGTCGCATCCACGGACGTTGTTCCCTTTTTCCGGCCTGTCCCGCCAGGCATCGCAATCTATGCAACCGAATGCTTAGATGTTCATCTAAGTATCGAAGTCACCGGCGGACGATCCTTCGGCCAGCTTCACGAACGCCGCACTGGTGCAACTCTAGTGGAGGATTTTATGAAACGTTTTGAAGGTAAGGTCGCGGTCATCACCGGAGGCAACAGCGGCATCGGACTCGCCACCGCCAAACGCTTTTCCGACGAAGGCGCAAAGGTCGCGATTTCCGGCCGTAGCCAGAAAACTCTCGACGAAGCCGTCAAGTACGTCGGCAACGGAATCCTTGCCGTTAAGGGCGATGTCGCAAAGCTTGCCGACCTTGACCGCTTCTATTCCGCAATTGCGCAAAAATTCGGCAAAATCGACATCCTTTTCGTTAACGCGGGTGTCGCAAAATTCCAGCCGCTCGAAAACGCCGACGAAGCCCATTACGACGAAATCTTCGATATCAATACCAAAGGCGCCTACTACACGATTCAGAAGGCTCTTCCGTACTTCAACGATGGCGGCTCCATCATTCTGAATACCAGCGTCGCGGGAATCAAAGGCAACGCCTTGACTTCCGTCTATTCCGCAACGAAAGCTGCGCTGCGATCGTTCTCCCGCACACTCGCCGCGGAACTGATCACCCGCAACATTCGTGTTAATTCCGTCGCGCCAGGCCCGATCGAAACTCCGATCTTCGGACGCCTCGGTCTGCCCAAGGAAACCGCTGACGCCATGGTGCAGAATTTTGTGGCGCACGTTCCGATGAAACGCGTCGGCACACCCGAAGAAGTCGCTGGCACAGTGGCCTTCCTCGCATCCAACGACGCTTCCTACATCACCGGCGTCGAAATCAACGTCGACGGCGGCCTGGGCCAGATCTGATCTCGCCCGTACACGAACTTGCAAAGGATTCGTGCAAGGAGGGCGGCTCATATGTCGCCCTCGCAACCGTTTGCCGTCTAATCTTTCTGATATTGCGCTTCGCCATTCCCAAACGACCAATTCTCCCAACTCACCTCGACTAAATTCACAAGCAGGTCCTCCGGCCGCAGCCCAGGCGACTTTGCCAATAATTCTGCCATCCGCCTGAATAGTGCCCGCTTCTGTCCCGGCTTCCTTCCAGTACTTAGCGTGATCTGCACGAACACCATCTTGAGCGACCGCTTCACCTCCAGATAGTCTGCGTCGTAGATCAAATCCCCACTCTTGTATTCCGAAACCACCTGGAATCGGTCCTTCTGCGGAATCGCAATCGCATCAATCATCGCCTGATGCACTCCATCGGCGATCGCTCTCCGATATTCCGGTGTCGTCCCCTCACGAAGTGAAATGCGTACCAATGGCATTTTGCCTCCTTGTTCTTCGGTTTGGCTCCCTCAACTGCATGCATTTGGACTCAACTGCATCCATCTGGAAAGGATGCGAAGCGAATGTCCGCTGTCACGCTGGAATTTATTGCCTAAGGGAAGGATTGGAACTCGCCGCCACATTCAAATCGAGGTGCCATTTCTTTGCGGCATCGACCGCCGCATAACAATTCTCGTCCGCCGCATAACCACCGCACCGCACTGCCGTTTCTTTTTTTCTCGGCGATCGTGTGAACTGCCACACCATCGCATCCTTCACTCCACTCGACGACGGCAACGGCACCTTCGCAACGGTCACACACCCGGGCGATGGGGGACACGCATCGTTGAATACCCAATACGCAAACTTCCTCGTCGCTTCGTTCGTTCGAATGTCCTCTGCCGTCACAATCGTCACGCCGCTACCTTCATCCACCACTATCCCGGAGCAGTACGCGCCTGGTCGATATCCGAGTTTCACCAGTTCATCTGCCCACGCACGCAAATAAGCGTGATACGGCGCTGCCAGCCGCCCTCCATCCTCAATATCCAGAAAAATGATCGCGCCACTCGCAAATCCTTCGGCCTTCGCGCTGCGCGCCGCCTCACGCGCATCCGCAACTCCGTTCTGTTGCGCGCCTTTCGCGTTTCGAATCTCTTTCCCTGCTCTTCCCCGCGACAGCAGCACGAACCCATACCCCTGCGCTTCCAGCACTTTCCGCTTTCCCGACCATGAATTCGTCTTCCCACCAGGCGCTGGTGTCAACCAATATCCTGTAAACGCAAATTCCTTCCGCAAATCCGCCATCGCTGCATCACCCGGATAATCATTCCGGTCAAATCCCAAATATCCCCGCGAGCCATCGTCCTGCTGCGGGAGGAAATTTCCAATCCACGCCAGCCAGCACATTATGCAGTACAGAACTAGGTTCACTCTGCAGCTCGTCTCTTCGCGGTCGTAGGGGCCGGCCAGAATTTATCGCGCACTTCGCCGGGCACTGGTTCAGTTGCCCGACGCACTACTCTCGCTACTGATTCACTTTGTTCGCAGCATCCTTCGCCGCCTGCTTCGCCTTATCCGCGGCCTTCTTCGCCGCCTTCTTCGTCTGATCCACGGCATCGCTCGTTGCCTGTTTCGTTTTAGCGGCGGCTTCGTCGTACTTCTGCTTCGTAGCATCGACGGCGTCCGAGGTCGCAGCCTTGGTCTTATCCGTCGCGTCGTTCACGGCTTTTTTCGTGGCATCCGCGGCGTCCGCAGCCGTCTTCTGCGCGGCTTCTCCCGTCGCTTTCGCGTCCTGCTGCATCTTTTGCGTATCTGCTTTGTTGCACCCCGTTGACACTACTACCAGCATCCCCAATAAGAACAGCTCGCTCTTTTTGAGTCTCATGGTTGCCGCCTCCGTTTTCTCATCTTCGCTTTCAATTTTCCTGGCTGGACTCTTGCTACTTCTGGCGGACGAGCGGAATTTCCTTGCGGCAATTCCATTTTAAACCGCATTCCATTTCATACGTCTATCTATTTTGTAAACGCAACGTCAATCTTCCTAAAAGTGCTGGCCGCCTCCCATTTCGTCACAGTACGCCTGCCGCGGAACCATTTTCCCGGCGCTTGCGTACCTTTCCAGTGTCTCGAAATACCTCGCGGGTTTATCTTCACGGCTTGCCGAGGCACTTCCAGGAGCCTCCCATGAATCTTTCCCGCCTCTTCCGTTTACTGCTGTTTGCTGCTGGTCTCCTGATTCTTTGTCCATCTCTCGGCGCTCAAGGCGTATCGGTCGCTCATCACGCCAAAACCTCCTCACCCGATCCCGCCATCGTTCAACTCGAAAAAGATATCCCCGATCTCATGAGCCAAGCAGACATCCCAGGCCTCTCCATCGCCGTCCTTCGCAATGGACACACAGCTTGGCTCCGCAATTTCGGCGTCAAAAACACAAAAACCAAAGAACCCGTCACCGACGACACCGTCTTCGAAGCCGCTTCTCTCAGCAAGCCCGTCTTCGCTTACGCTGTCCTCAAACTCGTCGATCAGGGCAAGCTTGGCCTCGACGTCCCTCTGTCCAGCTATCTCCCCAAACCCTACATCGAAGGCGACGATCGCCTCGCGAAAATCACCGCCCGCATCGTGCTCAGCCACCGTACCGGATTCCGCAACTGGCGCGGTGACGGCAATCCCCTCGCCATCTACTTCACTCCCGGCGAGCGCTTCAGCTACTCCGGTGAAGGTTTTATTTACCTGCAGCACGTCGTCGAGCAAATTGAAGGCAAACCGCTGAACGACGTCATGACGCAACTCGTGTTCACCCCTCTCCGCATGGCCAGCAGCAGCTACGTTTGGCGCGCGGACTTCGATGAGCGCACTGCTGCAGGCCACGACGGCGACGCCATGCCGCAGGACTTGTGGAAACCAAAAGACGCGGGCGCGGCGTCTACGCTCAACACGACGGCGCATGACTATGCCCTATTTGTCGCGGCCATTCTGAATCGTGTTGGGCTGAAGCCCTCCAGCCTTCGCGAAATGGAAACTCCGCAAATCGCTGTCGACCCCGAATGCACAAACTGTACCGACCGCACTCCAAAACAGCTCTCCAAAAATATTTTCTGGGGATTGGGTTGGGGCATCGTTCGCAACCGCCATTCCGAAACGCTCTGGCACTGGGGAGACAATGGCGCGTTCAAATGTTTCGTCATCGCCGATCCTGCTCACAAATCAGGAATGGTCATGTTTACCAACAGCCAAAACGGCCTAGCCATCGCGCCCGCCATTGTTCACGGGGCAACCGGCAGCGAGCCCCTCGTCTTTTCGTGGGTCAAGTACGACGCTTACAACTCCGAATCCATGCGCTTCGCCAAAACCGCACGCGATCAGGGAGTCGAGGCCGCCATTCAGCAATTCGACGCCGCTCTCAAAAGCGGCTCCATCTCCGAAGATTCCGTCAACTCCCTCGGCTACCGCTTTCTCGGCAAAAAACGTTTCGCCGATGCCATCCGCATCTTCAAACTAAACACCGATCTCCATCCGCAGTCCGCCAACACCTACGACAGTCTCGCCGAAGCCTACATGGACTCCGGCGACAAACCTCTCGCCATCGAGTTCTATGAAAAATCCCTCGTTCTCAATCCCGACAACTCCAACGCCATCTCCCAACTCAAAAAACTAAAATCCACCACGCCCTAAGTTTGTTTCTTACTGCCTCATAAAAGCTTTTTGACTTCGCGCCAGCCGATGAGGATGACGTGGTTGTCTTCAAGAGCCTTGCGAACCTCCGGACTCGACACAGCCGCGAATTCCCGCTGACGCCAGGCAGCTCCCCAATCCGGATGATCGCCCATGATGGCTCGCGATTCGACGTCATCATGCGCCAGGTGTACAAACACTTCGGTCACGCCCGGTTGCAGGTTCTTGATCAAGTTCACGTAGTAGTCGTTCCAGCCCGAGGCGGGAACGTCAGCCCCGGGCGAATAAATTGCATCGGGAACCGGATCGCCGGGCGCCATCAGCGAAAGCACCGACTGAAAAGGCTGGTCGTTGCGCGCCATGCGAATGGGCAGCTTATATTCATGCGCAACTTTCAGAAAAACCCCAAACAGCTCAGGCGTCCGATAGAGTGCGTGCATGTGGGAATCGAGATGCGAAGGCTCAAGTCCCATCGCCTTGGCTCGCTCAATCTGCGCGCGAATCTCCATTTCCACTTCGTCCAGCTCGGCGTGTTCTGCAAACTCCTTGGTGCTGGCGTAGAAATAACCATCCGGCCCAACCAGGCTCCGTACCAGCGCGCGAGTGGCAGTCGGTCCCCAGCGGTAACCTTGCCATTCCGATGTAAAAGTCAGGTGTAGACCAACATCAGCATCTGGATGCGCCTTCGCATACGCAGCGACTTCTGTGAACCACGGGCAGGGCACCATGACCGTCGCCGAAGTAATCAGCTTTTGATCGAGTGCGGCAAAACTCGCCACGTCTTCCGAATGAGAAACCGCAAGGTCATCGGCGTTGAGGATCAGCAACTTGGCGTCACGTGGGTAGCCGAGGCGGACCTGCAGCGGCTGCCCGGCGCCGGGCGTAAAAACCGTGGTGTGATACGCTGCGACTTTCCACTCGCGGCCCGCTTTCACGAAAGTAAGTGTGTAACGCAATTCGAACGGCTTCGCCGCTTCGGCGTAGCGCCGTGCCGAATGGCCCGTCACAACAGCCGCCTTGGCGTATTCGTTGAAAGTCTCCTGATCGGTGCTCAGCTCGGAGTAGCGCAGTTTGCCATCGCGAATTTTCGCGAGCAGGTCGGCTTTGCTTTGCACCAAACCATCGGTATGAGTCCACGTGAAATGCTCGTCAAGCAGCCCATCGAGCCCGGAAGCATCCGCATCCCGCAGCGCTTCGTGAAACGCAGCGTGCGCCCGGACAAGTCCCGCTTGCGGTTCGGCAACCGCCGCTCCGGCAAAAACCAACAGCCCCAAAATCAGAGTCGCCAACACCTTCGCGCCGGACGTCGCCCTTCGTTTCTTAAACACGATGCCTCCGACAATTAGAGAATGTTTTTGAGATTCTAGGGGTGCGCCACCGCCAACTCAACCTTGGAGTCTGGTAATGCTTCAACACGAAAGACGATGGCGAATTAATTTTTTACTGACGCGAGAAATGCCGGGTGCCGCACCCCCGGTTTTCGAGCGTGCGGGTTTAGAGTCAAGCGGACTTCCTCATCCCTCCCTCAACTTATGCCCCGCCAGATTCCCCAGCCCATCATACGCTGCGTACTTGTACATCTCGCTCAACGTCGGGTAATTGAAAACCTGCTCGATGAATTCGTTGATCGTCAATCCGTTGTCCAGCGCCATCATCCCGATGTGAATCAGTTCCGTCGCGTTTTCTCCGATGATGCTCACGCCCAGCAGCTTTTTGTCCGCCGGAGAAAATACGATCTTCAACAATCCCGCGGTATCTCCCGTGATATGCCCGCGAGCGTTGTTTTCATAGCGCGCGCGACCCACGCAATACCCGATCTTTTTTTCCTTGCAGGAATCTTCCGTCTCGCCCGCCGAAGAAATTTCCGGAATCGTGTAAATCCCCATCGGCAGCATCGACGCCACTCGCTGTTTGTACTGAAATCCGAACGCATGGCACACCGCCACGCGCCCCTGCTCCATCGAAGTGGACGCCAGCGCTGGAAATCCGATCACGTCGCCGGCGGCATAAATATTCGTCACGCTCGTCCGGTAATTTTCATCCACCGGAATGTATCCGCGATCGTTCAACGCGAGCCCCGCTTTTTCGAGCGCCAAGTGGCGCCGCTCGCCGAGTTTTCCACTTTCACGGGACGCTCGTTGAACCAGAATTCCATTCCCAATTCTTTCAGGCGGTCGCGCAACCGGTCGGAAATCTCCGAATCCAGAAATGGCAGCAGCTTGTCGCGCCCATCCACCAACGTCACCTTCACCCCCAGCGCCATGAAAATCGAGCCATACTCACACCCAATCACGCCGCCGCCAATCACCGCCAACGATTTCGGAATTCGCTCCATCTGCAAAAACGTATCGGAATCGAACGTGTGCACATCATCGAAAGAAATTTCCGAGGGACGATGTGGTTTCGATCCTGTCGCAATCAAAATCACTTCACCACGCAACTTTCGCGTACCCGCTCCGTTTGCTATCACCACCGTGTGTCCGTCTTCAAACGCCGCCCGTCCCTGCACGTACTCAATCTTGTGCAGCTCCAGATTTTTCAGGATGCGCCGCCGCTCCATCTCCACCACTTCCCTCTCGTGGTGCATGAAGTCGTGAACCGTCAAATTTTCCTTCAGCGAATAATCGATCCCGTAGAGTCCACGCTGCCCGAGCCCGGAAAAATACAGCGCGGATTCGCGCAAAGTTTTGCTTGGAACCGTTCCCGTGTTGATGCAGCTTCCGCCCGGAACTCCCGCTCGCTCGACCACCGCCACGCGCTTGCCGAAGTACGCCGCCTGCGCGCCAGCCTTCTCTCCCGCCGGTCCGCAACCTATGATCACCAGGTCAAACTTTTCACTCTCCGCCACAATTCCCTCCGTATTTCTTCACCGCGCGTACATAGCCCCACAACTCGCGGCGCTCGCGCCAGCTCACGCCTCTCAGCCTACTGGATTCCACAGCTCAAATTGTTCTTGGTAAAAAACGAAGTGCCGATAAGCAAAACTGGTGCCCGGGGCGGGAGTCGAACCGATGGCGCCGTTGAAGAGGAGCAAGTTGTTGATTTTACGATCGCACAGAAGCAACACAACCCATAAACCGCCTAACAGAGGTCATTGGAGGTGGAATCTTCGTTGGTGCAATTAGATTTCAGCGCGACTTCAACGAGAAACTCAAAGATCGCGACGACATCTACCTCGAAGTCCGCGATTCGGAAGAGAGAAGGAGGCGGAAAGGACTCCATCCCCGAATCATTATCCTGCCCGATTGGGATATGTCAGACGAAGACCGCTATGACGAGGAGCGCGCCAGACGGAGAAAGAAGTCAGCGTCGACAACGCATCGAACGACTCGCAAGCCCTCCAAAGAATCAAGAGCGCAGACGTAGGACTCCACTCCTCTTGCAGCACCGAAGAATGGAGGACGCCGTCCATGAGAAAGGAAAAGCCGACGATCGCTGCGCCTCGGCAGTTCGTTCCGGGCCGCCAGTATCGTGGATTGCAGGGGAAGGTCGTGGAATGGGTCGAACACAGATTCGAGGAAGGACTCCTATACATCCACGTTCGATTCGCGGACAAGACAGAATTTTGCTGGCGCATTGCCACTCGCATCACGATTGAGGAAGGTGACCTTAGCGACTGGAAATCCGGCGATTTCAAGCAGCTTCGAGTCTTCGTCCGGAACCAACGAAACAGGAGTGTGTGAGCACCGGAATATCGCTCGCGCCTACGATTGCCTTCAGCACGAGCATGATCGTGTCCGCGCCGCGTGTATCAAAATCCTGGCCCAGCGCGACAAAGGCCTTCAGCGCGAACTGCTGCGAGCAAATCTCGACAGCCCACGGTATCACGACGAAATGCTTCTTTACGAGGAGCGCCTGTCTCGACCCGAGCGGCGACGTGTTCTTGATCTCAATCGCTATGGACGGAAGATCGAGCGCATCATGGACGCACTCCTGCGTCTATAGCCCCTTGCGCTTCTCCCTAGGCCAACAACACTCACGAACGAACAGTTCTCAAACCACATGTTGTCGAGAACGATGGACGCGCGCTCGAATTTCTTCCCGGTAACCCTCACGTGCTTAAAGACCGCTTCCGACATTATTCTTCCTCGCTTTCCCACCCGCTACGTCCCGAACGTTCGCGCGAATTCGCGCACCACCGCAAATCCTTCGTCGATCTTTATCGCGAGACCGCACTCTTTCGCCAAGGCGTCAAACACCCCTCCCCACTCCGCGGACGGTGGATCGAGCTCTGCGGGTACCACGTGCGTCCCGCGTTTCGCGAACGTCGCGCGGACTGCTGCACCCGTCTTCGTCTTGTCGAGTTTTCCCGAGCGGATGAGCAGCACCATGTCGACGAGGTCCTTGGTTCTCGTGTTCGCTCGCTCACCGCGCGGCAGTGAATAGACGTGGAGCTTTTCGGCGAATTGCTGCTCCGCCGAGATCACAGGAAACGACGGCGGCGCCACACCGCCAAAGTCGAGCCAGTCCCGACCGGTCACGATGTCGAGCGGCTCGAGCACCTCGTCGCCAATGCCCACATCCACGTGGAACCGCGCGAAGTCCCGCCCGTCCATTTGCCCCGCGACGGGATACCGGCTGCCTCCTTCCGGAGCGCCCTCGAGGTCCTCTCTGGCTTCGCCCACCAGGAACTCGAAATAATCCTCGAAGCGCGTGGCGGCGGCTTCCTGCAGCATGTCGCGGACTTCCTCGCGCCGCTTTCCCGGATCCTTCGAAAGGCGCGTGCCGTCGTGCAGCGTCAAGTCGATGTCCTTGGTCGTTCGTGCGGCGCGCATCCGCAACTCCATCGCGTAGCCGCCTTTCAGAAGCCATGGATAGGCGGCCTTCGGCCCTTTTGAAAACATGCGCGCCAGGAAGCGGTCGAAGGCCACTTGCCGGCGCAGGCGCTGCAGGTCAGTCGCTTCCTCGC
>WNGH01000920.1_pt2 | contig 30088 bp, 25 predicted proteins | sample 5400631 | NCBI WGS metagenome assembly WNGH01 (sample SAMN13153373, study PRJNA577476) | soil metagenome | isolation source: 115 cm soil or saprolite under Garry oak tree replicate 1 | place: USA:California | collected 2016-06-15
CTCTGATGCCCCCAGCGCAGGCGGGAGCAGCAGCGGGACCAAGTGATTTCGCATCCAGAGGCCCAAACGCGTTCCAGGAACAAGGAAATTGCCTGATCCGACCATTTTTTGCACACGGCTAACCACGGGCCTGAATACACGTTCGTACTGGGGAAACGCTCTGTGATGATCGCCCAGCGCCACTTTCAGTTCTCCCGCCAGGATATAGGCTCCCATCATGGCCAGGGTCGACCCTTGCCCGGAGAGCAGTGCCGGGCAATAGCCGGCATCTCCCAGCAGCACCGCTCGTCCGTGGGACCACCTCTGCATGCGAATCTGGCTCACCGCATCAAAGTACAAGTCGGGGGCCGTTTGCATTTGCTCCAGGAGTCTAGGGACTTCCCAGCCTTCGCCGGCAAACACCGAAGCGAGCAGTTGCTTGTGCTGCGCCAGATCATGGTAATCATAGCGTAGCCTGGTGGGTTGCTTGAACAGGAAAAACGCGGCCAGTGTCTGGTTTCCTCGTGTACTGCGTACCGCGACCAGTTTTCCAGGAACCCCATACAACTGTATGGAGGCCTCGCCCAGTCCCAGATAGTTGTCGGTGGTGAAGACCCCGACCTGGTAGCCTAAATAGCGCTCAAATTGCGCTTCGTCTCCAAACACCAGGGTCCGCACGATCGAATGCAACCCGTCAGCCCCCACCAGCAGGTCGAAGCGGCGGGAGCCGCCCCGCTCAAAGGTCACGTCGACTCCTGCCTCGTCCTGCCTAAGCTCCTGGATGGAGTCCCCGAAGCAGTATTCCACCTCGTCCTTGGTGAGCTCGTAGAGCGTCCTGGCGAGATCGCCCCGCATGATCTCCACCACATCCACGCCCAAGGCCTTGGGCACAGCTTGGATGTTGACTCGGCTGATGCGCTGACTGCGCTCGTTGACAAACGACATCTCCTCGATGGTCGTCTTCTCTTGTTGCAGACGCGGCCAGATCCCCATCAGCTTGGCCACCTGCACGGCCTCAAAGCGCACGTCAACCGGGTACCCGCCTTCTCGCAGTTGTGGCGCACGCTCGATCACGGTCGGGGTAAACCCAGAGCGCTTGAGCCAATACGCCAGGGTCGGCCCAGCAATACTCGCTCCTGAAATGAGAATGGTGGTATTTTTGGTGTTCATCATGGTGCTCTCCTTCTTGAAAGGGGAAAACATTCTCTTCCTTCGGATGGATAGGTGAAAATTCCAACGGGTGATTTCGGTAAGCATTCTGATGAGCTGCTTTTTCTTTGAGGTGGCAGCTCCCCGAATACTTGTACCAGCTTCGCCCATGTCATCGAAGCCTCGACAAGATACCTCTGCATAGGAGACTCCATCCAGTTACCTCTTGTGTTCAGAAAGCTCCCAGGCTCCTCCTCGTTTGATCCATCGTGAGATGGTTTGTACCACCCTGGTGCTACGCGGTGGATGAGGAGGAAAGCTCACCACGGTTCCTCGAATGCGAGCGGTCCACATGGCACCGCACTCTGGGCACTGGAGTTTCGCGATGCCTGCTTGGGTGAGACGAGCAGGGGAGAGATCCACGGCTCCGGAAAAGGAGCATCGCTTGGGTTTCTCTTCAGACGACGTCGCTCCGACAGTGTCACGTCGTGGTACACGCTCGCCAATGCGAGCACGCGGCCGCTTCGGAAGTGGCTCTGTATCGGAAGATGCGGTCGTTGGTTCGAGCCTGTGTTCAGAGCTTGCAGCCTGCTCTTTTGCTCCCTGCATGGCTCCCGCCTCGCCTTCTGTTCGCTGTGGAACGGGAACAAACGGCCCTTCTCCTTGCAGCAGTCGCCAGAGGTGTTCGCGTCGGCCCTCGGTGTAGTTGAGTTTTTGCTCTCCTTCGATGGCATCCAGCGCCATCTGTTCGCATTGCGAGATCGAGAGCGCCTGCTCTTGTATTCGTTCCAGGGAAAGTCGGTCATCTCCCTCGTCCAGTGCTGCTGACACGGCTCGCATCAACCAATCCTTGAGCACGCCCACACACCCAATACAGCGTTCGTAGAAGTAGAGCCAATGGTCGACGACGAGCTTCTCGGCATCGGTCAGCAGTGGCACTTTCTTGAGCAAGGCCAGCAGCACCGCCTGGAATTCGGTGCAATCTGCTTCGCGCTGCAGTTGATAGCGCGGAAAGTGGACCGGCAAGCCTCGCCGGGCGGCTTGTCCATTTAATCTGGTAAAGCTCAACAAGTCGTAGGTGCCGACCAAAATGTGGACGATCTCGGTCACATTGGTCATGCTTTTGATCCAGTCCAGCTGATCGAGGAGCGAACTGCCGTGTTCGCGGTTGCCGATGGTCATCAAGTGCTGTGCCTCATCCAGGATCACCGCCTGCACGCCATGCCGGTGCATCGCCTCCTCCATGGCATGGCGTAATTCTGGCGACTCGTTGAAGTGGGCAGCTTTGCCAGCTCTCCGCGATTGTTTCTCGATAGCCTGCTCGGTATGGATATCGATCAGCCTGCGATGCTCATAGAAAGGTTCTCCCAGCTTGACCAGGGCATGGCGGTAGTAGTCAGCACGATTGAAGGCAGCACCATCTGGGGGGCGGGTTTCCAGCACCAGCACCGGGACCACGGTTCTGCTCCCAGCCAGAGGAAATGAGACGTGAGCAGAGCGAGGCGAGGGAACCGTTCCATCAAAGCGCCTGCTCACCTGGTGGATCATGGTGGTCTTGCCCACCCCACTGGGACCATACACGAAGACATAGGCAAACCCGCCGTGCTCGCGGATGGCGCGCATGACGGCCCGATCCGTCTGCTCCAGCAAGCGATGCGTGACGGTCGCTTCCTTGAACCGCACTTTTTTCTCCTCGGAGGAGAGAGCTTCCATTTCCTGGTGTTCCATCAGCGATAGTCCCCCAACACGGGCAGTTTGGTCAAATCGACTGGCGCAAGACGCGAAAGGCCCTCACCTGGAAGAGGCGACGGCTCGGACGCGAGGGTGGCAGGTGCCGCCGAGTACACTGAGGCCGGAGCAAGATGCGCAATGATCTCCAGGACCTGTTTCCCCTCCAGATCGCGCAAACGCTGCAAGAGTACGTCCTCATGGGCATGGGCATCGGCAATGAAGGCGGCGAGTCTTGCAGCAGACACGCTGGCGCTCGTCTGGTCACGCCTGGCGCGTCGACGGAATTCCTGGGTGGCGATCAGCAGTTCTTTCTCGGTGTGCCCCTCCAGCGTGCTGTAGTACGGGGAACGACACACGATCCAGTGGCCTTGCACGTAGGCATAGACCACCCCCATATCAAATGGATCATAGCGCACCGGGACGCTCGTTTTGACCACTTCGGGATTGCGGAAGTCGTTATTCCAGTAGTAAAAATGATTCACCTTGATCCCACTGCCCCCTTGCACCTTGGCACTCCCTTTCGCCGTACTGGGGCAGGTGTCTCGCACAAAGGCCTCGTCGTAGGGAATGCGGCGATGCTCGCGCTCCCCACCGTGTTTCATGCCCCAAAGGTATGCCTCGCGTGGAGATTGCCCAATGCCACGGTGCTCGCTCTGATCGTAGACCTGGTAGGCCCACTCCACCAGGTACGTGTAGAGGTCCCCAAGCGTCCAGACGGCCTGTTCCTTGGGGTCAACAGCTTTGGTGAGCAAGCGTCTCTGCTTGGCCGCCTCACCGAGCCGTAGCGTGGTTTGGCGGGGCGCGTTTTCCTCGTGCAGTGGTAGCGCGCCAGCAGCGTGTCAAAATAGACACTGTTGAATTCTCTTCCTCCATCGACCACCAAGATTTGCGGCAAGCGTCCGAAGCGTTGCACACAGATGCGCAGCACCATCATCACCGATCGGTAGGATGGGGGATCAAAGGTGAGGTACACGGCGAGGAGTCTGCGCGAGTACGCATCGGTCATGAAGGTCGCCCAGGCCTTGCCAAGCAGTTTGCCGGTGGACGAGCAGCGTAACTCGATGTCCAGCGGCGTGTGATCGATATGCACCACCTCGAACGGGCGCATCCCATGCCGAGGAGTCAGGTACTCCAGTTCCCAGACCCAGGGAGTCTCCTGGTAGGCAGCGCGTGCCCCGAACCGTTTTTCCGTTTGCGCTACGCCTGCTCGCTGCTTGATCCGATCGTAGAAGGCGCGAGCGGAGAGCGGCGTCAACGTGCGTGCTCTGCACTCTTGCGCGTAGGCTCGATACACCGATGCCGCCGGAGCGTGTCGCGGGGTCTCAAACTGCTCGGCAATGAACGTGTCCATTAACTCTCGGGCGGCTTGCGGTGCTTTGGGAGTGCGGTTCCCGCGCTGCGAAATGCGAGGCAGCAGCCCAACATACCCACACCCGAGGCTTGCCTGAGCTTGCTGGAACGCTTTCGTCCAGCGGCGTAGTGTGCGAGGTGAGGTGCCTGTGTACATCTCGGCTCGATGTTCAAGGTACGCCTGCACCAGCCGAAAGCGCTCATTAGCCCGACGCAGGTCCGCGGGACTCGCCCCGGCCATGAGGCGCTCCACCTCAGGATGTGTGAGCAGTTGCTCAGTGGGACGCAGCACGGTGATGGTCCCGGTCTCCAGCAACTGAAGAAAGAAGCTCGACGGGAATTGCATGGGTAGCCCCGTCTCTGGCAGGAGGGTGGTGGTCGTCTCTCCGAGATTGAGCAGGGTCCAGGCACGCCCATCCCACAGCAGGGCGGTATTGGTCGAAAGTCCCGATGCTGGATCAAGAAACGACGCCCCTGCGCGCTCGGTTAGCCGAACGGGCAGCAGGTGCGCATACGCCTGAGCCTGGGCAGCATCGAGGTAAAGGTGGATACGCCAGTGCTGCATGAGATGGGCGGCATACAGATCGGTGTAGAGCAGATCTTGGGCCAGCATGGCGTATACGTCGTTGGCGCGAATACCTGACTCATCGCCAATGACGGCGGCCAGCGGAATCCCCGGGGTCTCGCGCACCCGCTCCAAGAGACGGGCTTGCACAGCTTGAGGCACCGTGGGCATGAACCCAACGTAGTCTTCCAGGAAGACAAGATTGTCGACGTAGATACGAGGCAAGGAGGCGGAAGAACAGACCCGGAAGGAGAGACCCAACGGCTCCGCATAGGCTTCAGCCGGCGGGCAGCGCCAGGTGCCATCCTCTAGGTGTTGGTAGCGGAACGGCTGCTTCTCAGCCTGGCTTCGCAGCTCGTCTTCCGTTTTCCATTCCTCAAACCCGACCCCGTCGCGGCGCAGGACCAGGAAATCGGGGGTGTAGTAGTGGCCCTGCATCCGTCGGCCAAATTTGTCCTGGTACCGCAGTTTAAAGGTGTGCGGCTGGTCAAAGTACTCGAGCACATCGGGGTCGTGTTCCATGAGGTAGATCGCCCACAGTTCGACCGTGTGGCTCTCAAATTGGACGGTCATCCCCATTTTGCGAGACGGGTAGGCCCCGCTCACATTGTGAGCACGAGAGGAGACACGGCGTGCAGGAGGTGTCACACGCATGCTGGCAATCAGATCGCAGGTGGTAGGTGCAAGCTGAAGCGCTCGACACCACTGCTCAAATTCTGCAGGTGTCATCACGGGCGTAGCTCCAGGTGGTCAAACAAAGCCTGTTCTGAGAGATGAGACGTGCCTACAGAAAGCATACGCGATTTTGTGAAAAAAAACAATCCTGAGAAGGATATCCTGGCCGTTTTGCAGCATATAGTAGGCAGAAAGTTGGCGAAAACCTTCTTCTGCCAGGGCTGAAATGGAAAGAAAACTTGTGGACAGCTTATGCTTCACAGATCTTACTCGCGGCCAGGATATGCTGCGGAGCCTTTTACTCCCTGCTTGTTATGAAACGAGGAAAGAAGCCAAGAGATGAGCAGGATATGCTTCAGAAACGTGGCCAGGAATGAGCTAAAATCACACCGATCTTAAAAAAGATACTCTTTTTGACACTGATGTATATTCCACTGCTCCGGGTGGCCGTCGTCCCAACCTCTCACCAGCCTTCATCACCAACATCTCAAACAAGCTCAACATGCAGTTCATCCCTGATGGCAAAGGAGATCTGCAACAGACTTTTGGGCCGGAAGATATCTTTCACTACATGTATGTGGTCTTCCATTCGCCTACTTACCGCACGCGGTATGCGGAGTTTTTGAAAATTGATTTTCCGCGTTTGCCGCTTACGTCGAATAGGGAGTTGTTTAGGCAATTGTGCCAGTTGGGTGAGCGTTTGGTTGGCTTGCATTTGATGGAGAAGTTGGGCAAGGTGACGACGCGGTTTCCTGAGAAGGGAAATGATATGGTTGAGAAAGTGGAGTATTTGGAGTCGCGGGATCAGCCAGGGCAGGGGCGGGTGTATATCAATAAGATGCAGTATTTTGATGCTGTGCCGTCGGCGGTGTGGAATTTTCATGTAGGTGGCTATCAGGTATGTCATAAGTGGTTGAAGGATCGCAAGGGGCGGGTGTTGTCGTTTGAGGATATTGTGCATTATCAGCGCGTGGTGGCGTCTCTGCGGGAGACGATTGTGCTGATGGAGCGGGTGGATGAGGTGATTGAGGAAGGTGGCGGGTGGCCGATTAAGTAGGGAGATGAGATGCAAGGAGTGCAAGTAATGATAACAGAACCATTAGAAGCTGTTGAGCTAGGTAAATATGAACAAGCTGAAATGGTTTATAAGCGTGCATTAAAGATTTGTGAACAAGTGTTTGGTCTATTAATCGTTGGTGCTACTTCTTCGTTGAGCAGGCATGCCTCAACATGCTCATCTGTTCGGCCATGCCTGCTCCGTTGGTGGAAGTAGCACTCACGGTTACCAACGTTATTCGACCCTGATCGCGTCTCCTCGCCGAATAGTCCCGCCCTGGAGCACGGTGGCATAGACCCCAACATTAACCTTATTGTGCTTGGCCGCTGTCCGCAGAATACCGGGATCACTGGGCAAGTCTCCTTGAGACAGCGTCGTCATCACACACCGGGGGCAAGGGCCTGTGATACCGAGGCGAACCTCATTGCCGATGGCGAGCGTGTGGCCAATCCAGGCGTCCTCAACGAAGTCCTTCGCGCCGCTGGTGGTCTGCACGACGATGTTGGGACGGAACCGTCGGACCTCGAACCGCCCTGGTGGATAAAGTTCCCGCAGCCGGTCAAGGGTGGCCGTTGTCAGCAGATGGACGGTAGCACAGTCGAAGAAGGTGCCCTCCGGCAAAGCAAAGTCGGTGACAGTGTCGCGGAAGTCGAGTCCTTCCATATCCGGCCAGTACTCTTCAGCATTAGCCATCCAGGGATTGGGGGACGAAGACTCAACGACCTCTTCTTGGCCGCGTTCGGCTGCATCCAAGGTCACCTCGCGGTTAAGCGCCTTGGAGAGAATCTGGTTGATATCGCTCTGTTCATTGGTGAGTACCGTACCATCCGGCAGCGTGATCCTCACTACAGGCAGCGGCATACCCGGGTGGGGAGGGACGACAAAAGCAGCGCGGAAGTCGAACAGGTGCGGCCATTTACTCGGGTTCTTGGCACTTGCGACTTTGGTGGTCTCCTGGTCTACTAGGGCGTAGGCCCGATCCCCAAGCAGACCCCGTTTGGTGACATCCGTGGCGTTGAGCTCCTCGCCGAGCATCGACTTGATGGGATAACGCCACAGAGTAACGACCTTCCCAGCCATCTGCGTGCTGTCTGACATAGTATCTAACTCCTTCTAGGCCTGTGAGGCCCGAACGTGCGTTGTACGACGCTAGCATGAGAAAAGCGATTGTGTTTAAGATAAGCTCACTGGCTCTCCCCCACTGTGGGGAGAGCCACGCCTATCTACAGACCAGAAGAAACCAGCCGTGTTTCCTCAGTCAGCGTCATGCGCTTGCTCTGGGTTCTCTTTCAAGGGTGAGATGACAATGGCTTCCCGTGTGCTTTCTACGATAGCAAACAGCTCTTCTTGCTCCGGTTGGGGCACGTTGAACTTCCCGAGCGTCTGCTGAAAGTCATCCAGAAAGGCCTGCCACTCTTGGGCAGTGATCATGAGATGCCGATGGGAATCGCCCATTGAGCGCCCGCTGTAGTGTTGTGGACCGCCCGTTGCCCAGCAGACCATTTCGGTCACCAGGTACTTGAACCCTGCTGGTGTGACACGATGGTGGGCTTCATCCACGTGAGGATTGGCATTCAATCGTGGGTCAACCATGATGCGGTCAATGAAATCATCGACAACAGTCGCGATGTTATAGACCCCACCAAGCCGATCATAGAGCGCTACTTTTTCTGGGATTTGCATAGTCAGCCTCCTCGTCTCTTACGTGTGAATGCTTGCTGATGTATGAAAATGTTCGCGCTACACTGGAGATACTACAGGAGCAACTTGAAGACGACAATAGGCGCTCGGTGAGATGGAACTCTCCAAAGCAGAGTGTACCTGAAAAACACAAAAAAGGCAACAAACCCAAAAGAGCGGTCTCTATAGTAATCAGGCTCTGCTTTGCATAGAAAGTGCTTCTGATACTTCCGCAATTTGTAATTCCCTTGGAATACGCTCAATCTGTGGTAGTTCTTCGGTTTCATCACCGACAATTGTCGTTTCAAGGTCCCTGAATTTACGAGTACTGACAAGCACCCATGTTTCTGAATGAGCCTGTCGCTTTGTTATAGCTATCAATAGTACTTCAGAGTCATTATTTCTCTTCATGTCAGAGTCACACGTCTCCCCGTTTATATGATAAAATCTCCTGTAGTATAGGGCTTGAGAAATAAATCAAGGAGGCTTATGGAGTGGTCGCGATGGTCAATAATGTACTGACGTGGATTACGCAACAATTTACCAAATACCCCTGGTTAACAGTAGCAGTGCCTATTGCATGTGCCGTAATAGGTGCCATGTGGAAGAAGATATGGCACGGTATATATACATTTTTTTCCTGGCTATGGGCCCGACTGCTAGGGCAAGGCAAGGATCATGCATTCAAAAAACGCTATTTAGATTTTCTCATTGATCAGCATCGCCACCTTGGGCTGATTCCTTCGCAAAGCGTGCTACGACGTTGGGGTGAACAACCGCAATTAGTGAATTTAGAACAAGTCTATGTCAGGCTATCCATGTCAGTAAGAGGCGGAGATGAGGATTGGGCTACAACATATGGTGGCGGGGAAAGAAGTTGGCGGAAACGCCCCTTATGGGTATTGCGTAGGTTTCGCGCCATACTGCCCTCAGTCTTTGCAGAGAAAACGTATCAATCGGGAGATCTGGGCTTAGTAGTTGATCGGCATAAGCGGCTGGTGCTGCGGGGGCATCCAGGCTCTGGTAAAACGACCCTGTTGCGCTATCTGGCAGTAACGTGCGCTCGTAGCTTGCGCAACAAGCAAAAAGATGGAGATTCAACTCTCGGGCTAGGAGTCCCCTGGCTTCGAGCCAAGGGGAGGAATAGCCCGCCGCTGCAGCGGAGAAAAACTTCACGCGTACCAAATATTTGACAAATGTGTGAAAACATGGTAGACTTCTCTCATGAAACAGATCATCACGGCCAAACTCAAACTGCAGACGACGAAAGAGCAATTCCAGGCATTGCGTACCACGCAACTGGCGTATCGTGATGCTCTGAATTTCGTCTCGCGTTACAGTTTTGAGCATGGCAAGATGAGTAGTGGACGGGCTTTGCAGCGCGATTGCTACGAGGAGATCCGTCTGAAGTACGGTTTGCCTGCTCAAATGGCCTGTAACGTCCCCCGCCAGGTCGGCGCCACTTACAAAACCCTCTGGACGAAAGTGAAACAGAATGCCGCCGCACGTAAGGCAGGCATAACTAAGAAACGCTACAAGGGACTAGATAAGCCACCCAAGTATGTGTCTCCTACCCTCACCTACAACTACCAGCGCGACTACAGCTTCAAAACGGAGCAACGGGTGAGTCTGCTTGCCCTTGATGGACGGGTGGTTCTGTCCTACACGGGCTATGACAAGCATGTTTCCCTCTTGCAGCATGGGACATCCATCGGGGCCGCCAAGTTGTGGTACGACAAACCTCGCAAGCAGTTCTACCTGCTTGTCACACTTGAGATCGAGGGAGCAGAGCCTACCCCTGAGAGCCACAGCCAGGTGGTCGGTGTGGACGTTGGACAACGCTATTTGGCAGTCACCGCGACCCCTACTCATCATGCATCCTTCTATTCTGGCAAGGCTATCCGGGCCAAAGCCGATCACTATGCGCGACTGCGAAAACGGTTGCAGAAGAAAGGCACTCGTTCCGCGACAAGACGACTGGTCGTCATCAGTGGACGAGAGAGACGGTTGAAACACGATCGTAACCATCTGATCAGTCGGCGCATCGTAGACCAGCACCCACACAGCATCATCGGTCTGGAAGACCTGACACACATTCGCGAACGCACTAGACGGCGCACCCACAAGCGCAAACGCACGGGGAAAGGCGTTGAGCGTGTCTCTGTGAAACAGCGCAAGAGCAACCGGCATGCCTCTCAGTGGGCCTTTGCTGAACTGCACGGCTACATCGCCTACAAGGCCACCCTTCTGGGTAGCATGGCCGTGAAGGTGGATGCCCACTCGACCAGCAAAGCTTGCCCCATATGCGGCTACACCAGCGATGCGAATAGGCCCAAGAAGGGCTTGCTCTTCGTGTGTCAGAGTTGCCACTATACCCTCCATGCGGATTTGATCGCTGCGCGGAACATTGTGCTGAGAACGTTGCTTGTCCGGCAAGACTGGATGAGCACGGGGCACTTGTCGATTGCCCCTAATGTGTCCTGCGATGAAGCCAAAGCAGCACGCTTGCAAAGGTATGCTGAATTGCGGTGGAGTAGAGACACAAGCCCCCGCCTTCCAGGCGTGGGGTAATTGACGCCATCTTGTCAAGCAACGCTTGCTCTGGGACACAAAACCTTTCCCGATTTTTGTGTCCCTAAAACGGCACTCGAAAGCCGCCGCTTGGGATGATGCACGTGTGCTGACTGATATTTTTCTAGAGGAGCTTCCGCCCGAACTGTCCAGGCAATGCCCTCCAGGCTTCTTTGAACGGCAACTTAAGCGAGGCAACTGTCTACTCTTGTTTGATGCCTTTGATGAATTGGGAACGCCTGCTCTGCGAGCAGTGGTGGCCCGCCGTCTTGCCGGTTTCTTACAAATGTATGATCGTGTTGATAATCGTTTTGTAGTGACAACCAGAATTGTTGGCTATGAAGGTCAGTTAGATCGCCTTGATTTTGCAATACGCACCGTACAAGATTTACAAAAAGGTGAGGTACGCGCCCTGGTGAAGCTACGCTATACAGCGATCGCAAAGCTCGAAGCAGCACACCATAAACCATCGGAAGCCAGAGCGATTGAACAACAGTTAGGGCAACGTGCCCAGCGGCTTATAGAGCGAATCGAGGCAACACCGCGTTTACAAGAGCTTGCTACTACTCCCATGCTACTTTCTCTGATGGTCTTAATTCACCGTACCAAGCTGGAACTGCCAGAAGAGCGAAATTTTCTCTATCGTGATTGTGTTGAGCTTTTGACGGATGGATGGAAAAAAGCGAAAAACGCAGAGGCAGGCATGCTCACGGAAGAAAAGGATCTAACATTGGCACAAAAACTGAGCTTGCTGCGCGAGATCGCTTTTGCGATACAAAAACAGCGTGAAGACGAGCAGAGTCAGGTTCTCATTGAGAGAGATGCTGCGCGTGCTATTCTCCTGGCCAAATTGCCCGATTTCTTAGCAGAGGAACTGCCAGAGGATGAGAAGGCCCGCAAAGCAATGTGTGAGCGCAAAGCGGATGAATGGATTGATGGTATTCGCGCTGAAAGCGGGATTTTGGTGCAGCAAGGCTTGGACAGTGATGGAAAAACGCTCCTGGGCTTTTCACATCTTACCTTTCAAGAGTATCTGGCAGCCGAGGCTATGAAGGAGACAGATACCTATCGCCTGCTTCTACCCCACAATCTTTTGAAACCCGCATGGCGAGAGGTTGTACTACTCTATGTGGCACTGATTGATGATGCAACGCCTAGTGTGTCCCGTTTATTGCAATCTCCTACGCAACCCCAGGGTATCTTTCTGGCTGGCTCGTGTCTGGCTGAACGCGTCAAAAAGATCGAAGCAAACACGCGACAGACAGTCTTGACGAAGCTCAAAGAGGAATTTTTGCAGGCTAATGTTTCTTACACAGCAGCATTTGGAAACCTGCTCGGATTACTCAAAAATCCCGAGGTCACGCTCTTTCTGCTCTCGCAAATCAATAACCCTGACTCGGCGAAACAAGTTGCGGTTTTACAGGCTTTGGGACAGATACGCAAGGATGATCCTGCGTTAGCTGACGTACAACAAGCCATGGTACATATTCTGGAAACATCGGAGGATGCTACGATTACCGTACCCGCACGCGAAGCTTTAGCACAAATTGATGATCCACGTTTTAGTGGCACTGAACCGATTATGGTTCACATTCCCAGGCTCGTACCTGGAACACTCGGCCATATTGAGAGTGCGAAAAATTTGTTCGCTTTTTTTCAATGGAAGACTCGACGTCAATGGGCTCATGCACTGGAACGCAGCTTGAGCCTCTGGACGTATACGCGATGGCAAGCTCTATGGCACAGACGCCAGCCCTATAAAGATTTTGAAATTGGTATGTATCCCATAACGAACGTTGAATATAGCCGCTTTATCGATGCCACAAATCACAGACCTCCCAAGCAGTGGGTAGAAGGTGTCTATCCTCAGCAGGAGGCGACACATCCAGTTGCAGGGGTAACACGCAGGGTTGCAGGGGTAACACGCAGGGTTGCAGATGCCTATTGTAAATGGCTGAGCCAGAAAACAGGGAAAAAATATCGTTTACCTACAGAATGGGAATGGGAATGGGCCGCCAGTGGAGGGAGCAGACAGGATTATCCCTGGGGTGATATTTTTGCGCAAGACAAATGCAATACCAGAGAGGTTCATCTCGAAAGGACTACTCCCGTAGGAAGCTATATAGCAGGGAGAAATATGTATGGACTCAGTGATATGAGCGGGAATATACTTGAAATAACCCATGTGCATGCAAGTACTTTCTTCCTGGCTTTACTTTTGGGTTTAGGTTTAGGTTCAGGTTTAGGTTTAGGTTTAGGTTTAGGTTTAGGTTTAGGTTTAGGTTTAGTTTTAGGTTTTGGTGTAATTTCAGGTTTAGGTTTTGGTGTAATTTCAGGTTTGGGTTCAGGTTTAGTTTCATTTTCAAGTTTAGATTCAAGTTTAGTTTTATTTTTAGTTTCAGAAGTAACTAGTAACTCATATCCCACAATATTACGAGGCGGAGGATGGAATACCCCTTTTAATCAGGCTACTTGCTTTTACAGAACACCTTATGCCAATACTAATGCAAAGTATTGTGGCTTCCGTTGTGTGAGAGAACTTTAGCGATGGAGTGTCTAGCATTAACACTGACATTTCGCACCAAAGCAAGTACTTTAAGGCATTCGGATCTCTGTCCTTTGAGGTATCGTCTTTCAGGCGCAAGGATGCGCACCCATTTCCTAGGGCGATTGAAAAGTTCCCCACATGGCGACCGCAAGGGATCGCCACTACTATATACGGTAGGTACACTGGGCATGAGACGTAGTAGAGGAGTGACGACCCTGCGGTCGCCATGGAGCGGGGCGGTAGCTATGCCGTCGTTTCTCACCTCGTACGGACTTTTAAGTCGCCCTGCCGAATTCCGCGAGATATCTTGCACTAAACTCCTCTATGCGTTAAACTGACGAGGCAAGCAGCAGAGAGCTATCATCCACTCTGGCTGCACAGAAAAGAGACCGTTGGGAATGGAAAGGGTCGAGATGCCGCATCAAACCAGTACATATGAGAGCCTTTTACGTGACTACTTGAAAGAGATTGAACAGTATTACAAGCTTGGCATATCCAAAGAGCATAGTTATCGTTCCAGCCTGCAAACGCTGCTGTCGAAGCTGGCTCCTGACATCACAGCGGTCAATGAACCAAAGCGGGTGGCGTGTGGAGCTCCTGATTATGTCGTGTTACGCGCAACAGCGAATGTCCCTCTGACGGTTGGCTACATCGAGGCGAAAGATATTGGCCTCTCGCTGGATAAAATTGAGAAAGATGAGCAGATGGGCCGCTATCTGCGTGCGCTCGACAATCTGCTCTTGACTGATTATGTGGAGTTCCGCTGGTATGTGAAAAGCCACAAACAGATGACGGCGCGTTTGGCAACTCACCAGGGCGGAAAGTCACTCGTACTCAACAAGACAGAGCTAGAAACGGTACACAACCTGCTGTACAGTTTCCTCAACCAGAGTGCTGAACCGATCCGCAAGCCAGAGGATTTAGCCAAACGTATGGCACGCTTGGCCCATATGATTCGCGATGTGACGGTGACCGCCTTTGAGCAGAAAGAGGCCTCCGACACGCTAGCAGGCTTGTACGAGGCGTTCAAAACGGTGCTGCTGCCTGACCTACCAACCACAGACTTTGCAGATATGTTCGCACAAACGCTGGCCTATGGTCTCTTCGCAGCACGTTACAATCATAAGGGTCAGGAACCTTTCAACCGGCGTGACGCGGCCAAAGAGATACCGCGTACCAGTCCTTTCTTACGCAAGCTGTTCAACACGATTGCAGGTGCCGATTTCGACGACGAACCCTTTATCGGCTTTGTGAACGAATTGACCCAGGTCCTTGGGGCAACCGACATGGAGGCCGTCCTGGCCGATTTTGGCAAGCGCACGCGTCGAGAAGATCCGATTGTGCATTTCTATGAAACCTTCCTGGCCCAATACGATCCCAAGCTGCGTGAACTGCGTGGCGTCTACTACACGCCGGAGCCGGTGGTCTCCTATATTGTGCGTTCCGTTGATCATCTCTTGCGGGAAGAGTTCGATTGCCCCGACGGACTGGCCGATACTTCCATGGTGACAGTGACCCATACCGATGATCATGGGAAAAGATACACGCAACGTTCGCCGCGGGTCTTGATACTCGATCCCGCCTGTGGCACGGGCACGTTCTTATACTCCATCATTGACCAGATTCGTGAGACCTATCGCCAGATGGGCAACGCCGGTATGTGGTCAAGCTACGTGCGTGAGCAATTGCTGCCACGTCTCTTTGGCTTTGAACTGCTGATGGCTCCCTACGCCGTAGCCCATCTCAAGCTCGGTATGCAGCTTGCCGCCCTCGATCTGCCTGTAGAGGAAAGAAATACCTGGGCCTATGACTTCAAATCAGACGAACGCCTGGGCATCTATTTAACCAATACATTAGAACAAGTCCTGGGTCGCTCACACCTCTTGCTGGGTAGTTTTATCTCCGACGAGGCCAACGAGGCAGCCAGAGTGAAGCAGGATAGTCCGGTAATGGTGGTTATCGGCAATCCCCCGTATTCGGGACATTCGGCTAATAAAGGGGAGTGGGTTACGGCTCTATTGCGTGGTGATGATGGCCGATCAGGAAAAAAAGTGGGTAACTATTTTGAGGTTGATGGCAAGCCTTTAGGAGAACGCAACCCTAAATACTTACATGATGATTACGTAAAGTTTATTCGCTTTGCACAGTGGCGTATTGAGCAGACAGGCTATGGCATTCTGGCTTTTATTACCAATCATGGCTATCTGGATAATCCTACATTTCGGGGAATGCGACAGAGTTTGATGCAGAGCTTTGATGAGATTTATGTCCTTGATTTGCATGGAAATAGTAAGAAGAAGGAACGTTCTCCAGATGGGACGAAGGATGAGAATGTTTTTGATATTCAACAGGGTGTGGCTATCAGCATTTTTGTAAAACGCCAACAAAAAACGGATGCTTCTCATACAACGAGAGTTCGACATGCCCATTTGTGGGGGCTACGCGAAGTATGCGAGAAGACGCAGCAAAAGCAGCACCATGTAGGTGGTAAGTACTACTGGCTTGCTCAACATGACGTCACTACAACAAAATGGACAGTACTTGAACCGCAGTCACCTTTTTATCTGTTCAAGCCACAAAATGCAGCCTCAAGGTCCGAATATGAAAGTGGATGGAGAGTAACTGATATATTTCCTCTCAGTTCAAATGGTATTAAGACACACCGTGATCACTTCGTGTCAGATTTTGATCATTTATCTTTGCGTAAACGCATAGAAGATTTTAGGAATCTGGCTATCACAGACAATACTATAGCTGAACGATATGAATTACAAGATACACGAGATTGGCAGCTAAGTACAAGCAGACGGTCTTTAGCTGAAAACCCAAAATGGGAAACTTTCTTCACTCAATATCTTTATCGTCCCTTTGATAGTAGAGCATATTTTCACCACGAAGATGTTGTAGAACTTCCACGTCATGAAGTTATGCGTCATATGATAGGAAAAAATAATCTCGGGTTATTAGTAAACAGACAAATTAGACTTGAACACATACAACATTTTTGGACCACCAAATTGTCTGCCGATTTTCATGTGTTAGAGACGGCCCATGCATCTGTTTCCCTCCTTCCTCTCTACCTCTATTCAAGTCTCAAAGGGCTTTTTGATACCGATGTACCATCTAATGTCCCCGAAGGCCGTCGTCCAAACTTATCACGGGCCTTCATCACCGACATCTCAAACAAACTCAACATGCAGTTCATCTCTGATGGCAAAGAAGACCTGCAACAGAATTTTGGGCCAGAAGATATCTTTCATTACATGTATGCAGTCTTCCATTCGCCTACTTACCGGACGCGCTATGCAGAGTTTTTGAAGATTGATTTTCCGCGTTTACCTCTCACATCGAATACGGAATTGTTCAGGCAGTTGTGCCAGTTGGGTGAGCGTTTGGTTGGCTTGCATTTGATGGAGCAGTTTGGCAAGGTGACGACGCGCTATCCTGAGAAGGGGAATGATATGGTGGAGAAGGTGGAGTATTTGCAGTCGCAAGATCAGCCAGGACAGGGAAGGGTATATATTAATAAGTCCCAGTATTTTGATGCGGTGCCGTCGGCGGTATGGAATTTTCATGTAGGTGGCTATCAGGTATGCCACAAGTGGTTGAAGGATCGCAAGGGGCGAGTGTTGTCATTTGAGGATATTCTGCACTATCAGCGGGTGGTGGCAGCTCTTGGGGAGACGATTGGGCTGATGGAGCAGGTTGATGAGGTGATTGAGAAGGGTGGTGGCTGGCCGATGGCGTAGAGGGAAGTTCACCGTCTTTTTAGGCCGCTTTCCAGGCGCACGGCCCTCAGGATTGTATTCCGGTCCGTTCGTACGGAAAGCAGCCGGAGCCCAGAAAACAAGACTTGAGGAGGGGAGGAATCACGCCTCCAGACGCATCTCAAGTGACTCTCTCTGATGCTATACTTGTCCTATCACTTCTACTCATGAAGAGACGGAAGACAAATATATTGCGGAAAGTGAGGTACATTCACATGAGCTTCGTTGATACTCAATCACCACAGAACAAGACAGTCCCCATGATCTATCGCTTCCAACGCCTGTTCTTCGCTGCCAGCATCGTCCTGGGGACGGCGGCGATTCTGGTCGCGGCTTTCGCTAATCCCCCCTATTACGGTTCGCAGGCGGGAGTGGCCTCTGCTATTGCGACGAATGCCACGGACAGTGACCTGATGGATCAGACGCATCTCGTTGCCCAACTGATCGCCGCTTACTTGTTGCCGCTCGGTTTCCTGACGATGGCATGGCTGGCGAATCGCCGCTCGCCCTGGCTGGCGAGTATTGGCGCGTTGATTGCACTGCTCGGCTTTCTTCCTCTCGCCCTGTACGTTGGCCAGGACTCTCTCTACTATGATATAGCACGCTGGGGCAGCAACCCTCAGTTTGTCGATCTGGCTCAGCGGTGGAATACTGATGGGATTATGAACTTCTATGGCATAATGTTTGGCCTTGGCACGGTGCTTGGCCCGACGTTGATCGGTATCGCACTCTGGCGGTCGCGAGCCATACCTGTGTGGGCTGCTATCTGTCTTACTTTTAGTCGCCTGCCTGTGTTTCTCTTCCTTCTTGTGCCTTATCACGTTGCAACCGCCATCGTCCTTGCCGGTGTTGTGCTCCTGTTCATCGGCAGTATTCCCGCCGCTCTGGCAGTGTTGAGGGCACCGCACAATGAGAGCCAGTTGGCGCAGCACAAGCCAGCACGAGCCTGACCTATACAAGAGCTTATTCAGAAATCTCTTAGGAGATGCTTGATGAAGCGTGCAGCACGAGAAGTGGATGTTATTGACAGATTGATGGCGAAATTCTTGCACCCTCACAATCCTTTGGAAACCATGAGAGCATATGTTAAAATGTTGAGATAAGAGGGAATAGCGAAGTTCAGACCACTAGAAGCATGAGAAAAAGGAGAACCATCATGCCCGTCCTTGACCTTTCCATCGATACTTTACTCACCACCACACGCTCGGTACGCAAACGCTTGGATCTCTCACGCCCGGTGGAGCCCGAGGTGATCCGCGAGTGCCTGGAGCTCGCTCTTCAAGCCCCTACAGCCAGCAATAGCCAGAACTGGCACTTCGTCGTCGTGACTGATCCTCACCAGCGCGAGGCTCTGGCAACGCTCTATTGCAAAGGAGCAGCGCAATATATCCAACTGATGGCCCCGGTGTTTGAGAAGCGAGCGGCATCCAGTGAGCAGGAAGCGAGAGCCGTTGCCAGGGTGACCGACTCTGGACAGTATCTGATTGAGCACCTGCACGAAGTGCCCGTCCATGTCATTCCCTGCATTCAGGGCCGCACTGACCACATGCCTATCGTTGCCCAATCGGGCACCTGGGGCACGATTATGCCTGCCGCCTGGAGCTTTATGCTGGCCGCACGCTCGCGTGGCCTGGGAACCAGCTTGACCAGCTTTCATCTCTTCTTCGAGCAAGAGGCGGCAGAAGTACTCGGCATTCCCTATGCCGAGGTGATGCAGACCGCACTCATCCCTGTGGCCTATACGCTGGGAACCGATTTTAAGCCAGCCCCCCGCAAGCCCTTGGACTCGGTGCTGCATTGGGATCGATGGTGAGTGAGCACACCTGCATGTCGCTTGCACAGGTAGGGTTTTTGGGCAGCCGCTTGGGAACGGGTCTCGCGTAGGGGTGGGGTGGTGTGGATGTGGGGACGCAATCCGGGGGATTGTGTGTGGGGCCCTTGTGGCCAAGACATTTCAAAGACGAGACCCTCTCGCTTTGTCATCCTGAGCGCGAGCTTTGGATCTCTGTCCGGCGAGAGATCCAAGGCTCGCGCTCAGGATGACACGGCTGCATCGGCTTCGTTTGACTCGCAAAACGTCTTCTTTGAAATGTCTTGGCCCTTGTGGCTCTATCTGTCTCCCAGACAGGGTTTCCGCTGCTGGGGGAGAGTTGTTCGTCCGAGGAACAAACCTATCCGTGTGAGCCGATGGGATAGGGAATCTGCTGCTCACAATCGATCTCCGCTCCTCCCATTGGGCCTCATCGCCAAAGGCGTCAAGGAGAAGTTTGATGAAGAATGCACCACGAGAAGTGGACGTTATCGACAGATTAGTGCAGTGGGCGAATAGTCAGCCGCTTGTACGTGCCATGCTGCTTGAGAGTTCACGTGCGAGTGACCGCACGCCGATTGACATCTTGTCAGATTATGATGTCCTTCTCGTTGTGTCTGATACGAAGCCGTTTTCACGGGATGAAAGCTGGCTGCAAGATCTCGGCAAGATATTGGTACTCTTTCGAGACAAGGGTCGAATGCATGGACTGATGGGATACAATCGCCTGGTCCTTTATGAGGATGGAACCAAGATAGATTACATCCTCTGGCCGGTAGCTCTCCTGCAAAGAGTGCTGGATGCTCCCAGACTGCCAGACCTGCTGGATCATGGATACCAGGTACTGGTCGATAAAGATCACCTCACTCATCGGCTCAAACCTTCTACCTACACTGCCTATATTCTCAACAAGCCCACAGAAAAAGAGTACTCTGCCCTTGTGGAAGAGTTCTGGTGGGAAACCAGCTATGTGGCCAAAAATTTATGGCGTGACGAGTTGGTTCACGCGAAATACAATCTCGATTTCGTCATGAAATTTGAACTGCTGAGAAGATTGCTTGAATGGAGGATAGAAATTGACCACAACTGGTCATGGAAGCCCGGTGCGGTCGGAAGAGGATTGAAGAAGTATCTCGATTCCAGGACATGGGACGAACTAGCAAGCACCTATGTTGGAGCGGATATCAACGAGAACTGGGATGCGCTCTTTAAGACGACCGCCCTCTTTAGAAGAATTGCGCTTGAAGTGGGTAATGCTCTTGGATATCGTTATCCATCTGAGCTGGACGAGCGCATGACGAGCTACTTGCAAAGTATCAGGAACTTAGAGCAATGACGACACATTGGGAGGTTCATTCACGTTCAGAGAGACGCTTCTACGCTCTGAACCGCGGAGCACCTCCAGTTTAAGAGCCTTACCACGAGCAGCCAGCAGTTGCTCGTACAAACTCTCGATAGATCTGATCTCTGTCTTGTTCGCAGAGACGATCAGATCACCTTCCTCCAAGCCTGCCGAAGCGGCGGGACCCGGCACAGCGACGCTTTGCACCAGCAGGCCAGCGATGTCAGGTAGACCGGAGGAACGGCGAATCTTCCTGGCGCTATGTGCAGGTGCCAGTGATGCACCAATCCAGCGCGAGGGGTGGTGTGGATCTTCTGGAGCAATGGGATCAAAGCTGAGCAGCAGGATGCGCAGCAGGGCGGCCAGTTGCTCACGCTGTTGCGTGTTTAATGCCGAGAGCAGGCGATCTTCGTTAGCAAGGTGGCGAGGCGCAATCTGGTCGAAGAGCCGCTCACCCGCCTCGGTCAGGCGCACCAGGACGCCACGTTGATCGTGTGGATCCGGTACACGTTCAACGATGCCATCGCGTTCGAGCCGGTCGATACGTACACTGATCGTACCCCCCGTCAGTTGCAATGCATCCATCAACGCACGTTGCGAAAGTTGATAGGGTTTGCCTGCGCGGCGCAATGTGGCGATCACAGCAAATGATGGACCAGTCAGGCCAAAGCGCTCGAAGACCGTAGCGACCTCAGCACGTAGATAGCTCTGGAGTCGTTCCAGGCGATTGATCACGGCAATCGGCGCGACGTTGAGATCGGGCCACTCCTTTTCCCATCCTTCGATAACCCAATCGACATGATCCTTTAAGTGGCAGGGGCAGGTGTGCTGAGTGAGTTGTTCCTCAGCAGTATGAACCTCTGGGCTCTGCATAGCATCGGGTTGCGTTGTTTGTTTGTGTATATCGGGCTCCTGCATTGTCCTCCTGAGTTGTCACCGCTAGACATGTATGTTTTTCATAGTGTATACTATCACATAGCATCATTGGAATAAAAGTTTGAATTCAAACGTTCTTCCAAAAGGAAGTGATGCGAAATGGATAGGGTGGAAGGAGGACTATTTTCATTTCACTCAGTCATTGTTTGAGAGGAGACACTATGGCAGGAGAAATATTGACCATTGTCGTTCTAGGTGCAGGCAATATTGGTGGAACACTGGGTAAAAAGTGGAGTGCTGCAGGTCATCAGGTGCGTTTCGGCGTTCATGATCCTACTGGTAAGCATGCTCAGGCACTACGTGCTGAGCTTGGCGATCGGGCAGTGATTGGCACGATTGAGGATGCGCTACAAGGGAATCCTGATGTGGTACTCATCGCACTCCCGGGCGGTGTCGTCGAGCCAACGGCTCAGAAATATGCCGCCGAGCTTAATGGTCGCATCATTATCGACGCGGCAAATCGGATGGGCGAAGATTCGATGCATAACCTGACCCCTTTCCAGCAACATGCCCCGCAGGCACAACTCTACCGGGCATTTAATTCGTTAGGATGGGAAAACTTCGCTGAACCAATCTTCAATGGTATCCAAGCCGACCTCTTCTACTGTGGACCTGATGGAGAAGCACGGCCAACAGTCGAGCAACTGATCTCAGATGTTGGCTTACGTCCGGTGTATCTCGGTGGGAGTGAGCAGATGGGATTGCTGGATTCGATTGCTTCTCTCTGGTTCACATTAGCTTTGGGACAGAAAAAAGGTCGCCATCTCGCTTTTAAAGTGTTGGGTGTTTAGCTGGGAGGATGGATGAGATGTACTGATGTAACTCGTTTCGTAGGTAGAAGCATACAAAGGTGATCAACCGACACCTTCGTGTATCGACACATTCATGAAGAAAGAGGAGTATCATGGAAAATCAGTCAACGACACTGAAGAATACCGGCTCACATCATGCGGTGATTGACACGACGCGTACGAAGCCTCTACGCATCCTGCAAGTCGTCGCCAATCCCACGACGTCCACGACAACTGGCTGGCCTGTTGGCTTTTGGGCTGCCGAACTCTCACATCCCTACTACGAATTCACCGAGGCTGGCTATGAAGTCACGATCGCCAGCCCCAACGGCGGCAAGGTCGAGGTAGATACGCTGAGCGATCCGCGCGATCCCAGCAAGTGGTCGGCGGACGACCTGATCAGTATGGGGTTTCTCAATACCCCGGAACTGGTGGCGCTCCTGGAGAACACTCCCAAACTTTCCACTGTCGATTATAGCTCCTACGATGCGCTCGTCGTCTGCGGCGGTCAATCACCCATGTTTACCTTCCGCGACAACAAAGACCTGCACGACGCCATTCGCGCCTTCTACGAGGCAGAAAAACCAGTTGCGGTCTTCTGCCACGGCGTCGCTGCCCTCGTGGACGCGACCCTCTCAGATGGCTCCTACCTCGTCACTGGCAAGACCGTTACTGGCTTCGCAAACATTGAGGAGGATTACTCTGACAAGGCGGCTGGTACCAAAGTCATGCCCTGGCGACTGGAGGATGCTCTCAAGGAGCGGGGGGCAAACTATGTACAGGCCGGTCTGTTCAAGCAGTTCGCGATCCGTGATGGACGGCTGATTACGGGTCAACAACAGTACTCTGGTCGCAAGGTTGCCCAGATGATGATTGCTGCCCTCGGTCAGTAGAGACAAGAGAGGATGGAAGACAGGGAAGAGATCAGCGGTGAACTCTCCCAATCATTTCTGGTAGAGACCTCCCTACCTTCTGCCTGATGAAACGAAAGCAAAGCACGAGCAGCATAGGATGGGCAGACCTCGGTTGTGCCGCTGATGATAGGCGGGAAACTCCTTTTGACCGACCAGGGCAAACAAGGGATATTCGAGGATCTGCATACTCCAGATCATACCGGTCATATACAGGGTCAAGGCCAGTGTGATGATGAAGACCATCCGGGCATGGTTGGAGCGCGACGAGGATCGACGGCCTGGCTGGCTTGGGGCACTCGCTGATCCTGACATCGGGCGTGCGCTCGTGTTGATCCATCGTCGCGCCGAGGAACCCTGGACCGTGGCTTCCCTCGCCAGGGAGGTTCAGCTGTCCCGATCTATCTTTGCTGAGCGCTTCTCCAGACTGGTGGGGATGCCTCCCATGCGGTACGTGACACGATGGCGGATGTCGCTCGCCAGCAGTTGGATTCGTGAGGAGCGCATGAGCGCGAGTGAGGCAGCTCATCGACTTGGGTACAGTTCGGAAGCTGCATTTAGCCGGGCATTTAAGCGCTATCTTCAGGTACCTCCAGGAGTCTTGCGGCGAGGCACGTGAACTCTGTGCTCTCTGGCTCTCCATGCCAGAGAGCACACCCCAATGCGGGCCATCGCTAGACCAGGGCAAGCCTTTACGCTCGATCGGTCGGAAGAAGTGCGAAGATGAGCGTATTATCCAATGCTCCGTCTGGTGCCATCCTATTGTGGCGTAAGCACGCCTCTTGCACGAAGCCCAGACGCCGGGCAATGGCAGCACTCGGTCCATTGCGCTCGTTGCAGCGAATCTCAAGGCTCTGACACACTTCTGGTGATGCTCGTTCGTTTGCATCATAAGCAAGCAAACAAAGGATGAAATGTGATCAATTGGTGAGCGCGTTTAAGAGAGCTGCGTGAACTCGTTGGAGTAGATCAGCATAATCAGAACTGTGAGGAGTAGTGGTGTCAATTTCAATGACCTGACCATCAAGAGCAAGAGGCGTAAGACGTCCTTGTAAGAGCCGCTCTTTGTTTTGCTCAATCCATTCCAGATCACTATTACGATGACCGACGTGTCGTTCTACGGCCCCCACACGTGCAAGGAAGCGCTCCAAGAGGACCCTCCCATCTGCCTTGCACAGAATTTGAAATGGCTCAAAATCGGAAGCGTGTTGCAGGTGGAGAAACTCAGCACTTCTTAATTCGGGGCGACCAAAAAATCCCTCAACTATCAACGATTGGCCTGCTGCTAACACTGAGCTTGCGACATAGTAGAGGAGGGTAAACGTTGCAGGGCCTATCAAAGGGGAGAGTCCATTGCTTTGACATTCCAGCGCATCGTAGAGGGTCTCATACATGCCGTCTCGAGAGAAAACTGGGAGTTGTACATCTGCTGCAAGCCGTCTTGCCAGGGTGGTCTTTCCCGCGCCAGGAAGACCGTTTACAATAATCAACAATGGTTTTCCCATGCTGATCTGCTCACCTTTCTCTTTCTAAAGAGTGATCTTCAAGACCAAGATCACCCCATTTCATCTTTCCTCAACGAAAAGTATATGATACCTGTGAGCGGCGTAGGTGATCGAGGTAGCTAGCCAAAGTCAAGCCTTAGCCAACCGAGCGCAATCCCCCGTGTCTTCAGACCTGGGGATGAAAGCGAGTCCTTTTGGGGCGTGATGGGAGAAGGGCAAAATACCCTTGACATTATACAGCAATGAGCTGTATAATGTTTTGTATGGAAGAGATGAGATCAAATTACAATGTGACTTATGCATGTCACTATCATGTTGTCTGGTGTCCGAAGTACCGGCGCAAGGTGCTGGTGAACGGAGGTGATGAACGCTTGAAGCACATTCTTGAGGAAGTCTGTTCTGAGCATAATGTCATAATTGAAGGTCTGGAAGTTATGCCTGATCACGTTCATCTGTTGGTCAATGTTGATCCCCAGTTTGGTATTCATCGGCTGGTGAAGCTTCTCAAAGGCCGTTCTTCACGGCTCTTGCGTCAAGAATTTTCCGTCTTAAAACGGAGACTTCCGACGCTCTGGACAAATAGTTACTTTGTTTCGACAACGGGGGGAGCACCTTTGGAACTGGTAAAACACTATATCGAAGGGCAAAAACGGCAATGAGGAAAGCATTCAAGTACAGACTCTACCCTACTAAAAAACAAGAGCAGAAGCTTTTCTGGCTGCTTTCTCGTTGTCGAGAATTGTACAATGCCGCCTTGACTGAACGGCGTGATGCCTATAACTTTCATGTGAGGCAACACCCAAACTTCTATGATGAGTCAACGCGCCAGCAACTCACCAAAGAGTTGACCGTGGGCTACTACCAGCAAAAAGGCATGTTGCCAGAAATCAAGGCTGAATTGCGAGAGGAATACCAAGACATTTATAGCCAAGTACTTCAAGACGTGCTCTTGCGATTGGAGAGAGCCTTTCAAGCGTTCTTTCGGCGCGTGAAGAATGGGGAGGAACCTGGCTACCCACGCTTTCAAAGCCAGAATCGCTATGATAGCTTCACCTATCCACAAGCAGGAGGATTTTCCTTGACTCATGATAGCCGTGTCTGCCTTTCCAAGATAGGGAGTCTCAAAGTCAAGATGCACCGGCCCCTAGAGGGAAAGATGAAAACCTGTACCATCAAGAATGAAGCAGGACATTGGTATGTAATTTTCTCTTGCGAAGTGGAACAACCGGAGCCGTTGCCAGTGGTTGAAAACGAGATCGCTATAGACTTGGGAGTCACCCACTTTGCCGCGTTGTCAGATGGAACCTTCATCGAAAGCCCACGCTACTACAGAGTGTCTCAAAAGAAGCTGGAAAAGTTGCAACAAGCCTTGTCGAAAAAGAAACGCGGATCGCATCGACGCAAAAAGGCGGCCAAGCTCGTAGCAAAAGTACACCGCAAGATTGCTAACCAACGCCGTGATTTTCACCACAAGCACTCAACAGAACTGGTACAGCAACATCAAACTATCGTCTTTGAACAATTGGAAATTCTGAACCTGACGAAGCATGCGAAGCCCAAGCAGGATGAAACCGGAAAGTATCTTCCGAATGGAGCGGCAGCGAAGTCAGGATTAACCAAGAGCATTCTTGATGCCGGTTGGGGACAATTCCAACAGATGTGTGTGAGCAAAGCAGCGTATGCTGGCCGCATGGTCATCTTTGTGAACCCTCGCTATACGAGTCAAGTCTGCTCACAATGTGGCACCGTGCGCAAAAAATCTCTAAACGAACGCTGGCATTCGTGCGAATGTGGCTGTGAACTTGACAGAGATACCAATGCGGCGGTTAACATTCTCCGGCTCGGAAGAAGCCAACGCGGGGAAACCTGCGTAGAAGCCCCTAGCTTCTAGCTCTGGGGCACTTCACCTTAATCCCATTAAAAACAGTCCTCGCGCTATCGCTTCACCTGCCAGCGTACACACTACCACCAGGTACAACATACCGGTGGCGGACTGGAAAGACCTCTGGCGAATCAGCTTCCATGCTAGCCCACCCAGCACGAGGGGTATCACGAAGCTTACTAGAATGCGCAGCCAGCCAATTGCATCAGCAGTCAAGGGCGTTGCCGTCGGCACATTCGCGGGCTTCACTCCTGTATGAGGTGTGGGAGTCGCTCCGGCTACCGTGATCGTAGCCGTGGCTGAAACCGCTGGTGGGGTGGTAGTGGTGAGGTGCGTCGTGCTGGGGCCTGCCGTGAAGGTGAAGATGAGTTGAGCCAGGACTCCCACGAGTACCAGGGTGGTTGAAAACAGTAGTGGCTTCTCCGAAAGTGCGGGTGTGACCAGATACCAGTGACCCAGCCACATTGCTGTTAATACGCCACCCAGAGCCAGAGCTCCCGCGAAGAAGCTGGCCACTGTAAACACACCACCAGCGTTGGCTTCTGCTAGCGGTCGATAAATCATGGCCATCACAAACAGGGCCGCCAGCCCGGCCAGTACCGCCAATCCTCCACTCAGCAGGCGTAGCACACGTACACGCGGCGTTCCTTCCTGTTTGCCATCCACGCCAGCCTTCTTATCCATCCACAGGAAAAGATTGTACGGCAGCATCAGCAAGAGGAAGAGCAATAATGGCGACGCCTCGTAACCCGTCCATGCCTTATCCAACTGGGGAAAGGTATTCAGCAGTTGTGCCGTCGAAAAGTTTTGCTGGAACAAATACGTCAGACCCGCCAGCAGGATATAAATAATTCCGTACAGTACGAGAAAATTACGCTTAACCTGATTGCGCCAGTCAAGCAAAAAAAGCACCGTAAAAGAGCCTATCGCAAGTTCGGTCATCACAATGAACAATACCAATGGCAGTGTGAGTATCATATTATCAACAATCCTTTGAGTCTCTCATTCAAGCACCGCATGGGGCGCAACCCCATAGGCGTTCACTTCATCCTGTCATCCTGAGCGCAGCGAAGGATCTGCGTGGGCCCAGCCAGAGATCCTTCGCTGCGCTCAGGATGACAGCCGTGCTGATGTGAACACCTATGGGGCGCAACCCCTTCTGCTTATCGCAACAGATTATACATCTGTTCTGGCTGGTCGGCAAATCGTGTAAGTCCCTCTTCTTTCTCACTCACTGTCGAGAAGACCCTGCGTGCTACCTTGCTGGCTCGTTGGGATGCGCGGCTACGCTGATCCTTGGCTGATCCTGACCGATTTGGCTCCTGAGTCGGCTGATGTCGTGTGGTACGGGATGCGCACTTGGATTGAGGGGGGGTTCAAGGATACAAGGCAACTACGGTATCGATGCAGGCCCTGGATCAGGCTCCGTAGACAAGATCATGGCTGGTCGCGGCGACTGGTTAAAGTCGAAGTCGTTGAGTAGATTACCGAGCTGAGAAGCGTTCTCACGCACATCGGGGCGTGGGTCTGGTCGCCCGTCTGTTTTCGGGTCGATGCGCTGGCTGTTCAGAAAATCATCTTCGATGAACTTGTCATAGGCATCAAAGCTCAGCGTCTGGTGGTCGATGTAGCCTTTTTTGGCGTAGGGGCTGATGACGATACCAGGCACGCGCAGTCCATAACCGTTCTCATCAACGGTTGGTGGCACCACATGATCGTAGAAGCCACCCCAGTCATCCCATGCCAGGAAGATGGCTGTACTGTTCCAGTTGGGACTCTGCATAATGGCATTGATCAAGCCGGTCACATATGCCTGTCCCCTACTCACGAGAGAGGGTGGATGCTCGCTATCTTTGCCATTTGGCACAATCCACGAAACGGCTGGCAGCTTGCCATTTTTGGCATCGGTGTAGAAATTGGTCAACTGCTGGATATTGCCAAGCTCACCATCCTGCTTCACGGTATCAAAGTAGGGCAGGGGATTCCAGATTTCCGGTGTTCCGGCGTGCTGTGGCTTTGGCGTGCAGATGACGGCAGAGTCGTCTTCACAGTCAGGTTCTGTGCCATCTGCGACATAATACTTCCAACTGATATTAGCTTTATGTAGCAGGTAGGTCAGGTCCGTCCAGGCATAATCCGGGCGTTTGATGGGGGCATTCGCTCGCTTACCCAGATTGCGTATGCCATCAGGGTTTTGCAATTCATTCTGGCAACTCATCGGGTCGCCCTGCTGTGTGCATTTAGCCGACCATTCAGAGACCATAAACAGGTGATCTGGGAGGCTCCACGAGGCATTGGGCTCGAACATATGATCTTGGAGCACGAAGTTCTGAGCATAGGCCCAATAATTGGGAATTTCGCGTGCATCGTGCCAGCCCATCACATCCGGTACCTGCTGATTGGAGGCAGCACAATTCGGATCAAAGGGGCCATTACACTTCTTGTTACCGTTGCCACGTATTTGTCCAATAAAGCCATCCATTTTGCCACCATCGATATCGGCGCTTGCATTGACCTGGCCATGTGGCCCACCGATATTTTTATCTTGTGGATCATGGAATGGCTTCACGCACTGGTGCGTGAATGGGTCATTGACACAGACGGTCGGCACCCCGTTTTGCATGGGGATACCGTCGGCTCCAGGATAGGTGCCAAAGTACGTGTCGAATGAACGATTCTCTTGCATGATAATCACAATGTGCTGAATGTTGTGAATATCACCCTTGCTTGTGTTTGACGTAGAGGGACTGGCACAGGCGGCTAGAGCCGTTGTGGCAAACAGAAACGCCATACTCACTGCCAGCAATTTCTGTGTATGTCGTGAGATGCTCTTGTTCATATAACTAACCCTGACTGCATGGGTCATGCGAAATCTTTAGCAAAACCATCAACTTTTCATGCATATACATAAGCACGAATCTTATGCCTATGCAACTTTTTCTTCTCAGATTATAACGCTCAAAAATCAGCAAATTCTCAAGGAACGATTAGGGTTTGCTTAAGATTTTGGTAGCAACTAGCCAGGAGTCAGCATTGCAGAACCTTCGCAAGTCCTTTGCAACAATCTCATACGCACCCCGATTTATAATAGAACATGAGAGAATAAATGTTTGACATACATGATGAACGTGATATACTCCACTATAACAACTTCGATGGAAGAGAGGGAACATTCATGCTTTGTCACACAATCAACATTAGAAAATCATACTTACCCGTCTCTCTCCTCTTCTCTCTCATTGTATTTCTTATAGCCATGCAGGCTGTATTGCCTTCTGTTGCTTTCGCATCTTACCACACCTTCCATACCAATCAAGCTGATGGTTTTACTTTTGGCACCTCACAGGCTCTTGATCGCGCCAGTGTCTCGGTGGTGCGGCTCGTGGTATCGTATACCCCGACTCTCACCGTAGCTACTCGTTCTACAGTCCCTCCTCCACCTGCATGTTCCTCTCCAAACCTCACCGGGCTAGGTGTGCTGGTCGGGAGCTGGCCTTCTGCTCCTGGCAGTAAGGATATGGTGAACTGGGTGCTGACGGATGGCTCCCTGATTAATCCCGAGGAGATTGCCTGTTCGGGGACGAGAGCCACGCTGCAACTTTCCGGTATCCAGATTTATGTCAGTAGTGCCTATTCGAATCAATCGTTAGGGCTGATCTTAAAAACCTTACAATGCCAGCCGAGCTCGTGTAGCGATGGCACTAATCATGGCATCGTTCAGTGTCAAGTCTCTCCCGGCTGTGACAAAGGGGTGGCTTTACTCCCTTTCCACATGACCCAACCACAGCCCTTTCTCAATCTGGATGCCACTCCTGCTCCTACAGATCAGAGGACCTCAC
>WNGH01002619.1_pt1 | contig 30085 bp, 28 predicted proteins | sample 5400631 | NCBI WGS metagenome assembly WNGH01 (sample SAMN13153373, study PRJNA577476) | soil metagenome | isolation source: 115 cm soil or saprolite under Garry oak tree replicate 1 | place: USA:California | collected 2016-06-15
GGCCGCTCGGCGAGCGCTCGCGCCGTCGCCTGCCGCGCGCCGGCGATCGCGGAGCGGAAGAGCCGGAGCGTCGAGCGCCGGTCCGCCACGAAGTGGTCGACGGCGACGCCGCGGAGGGCAGCCGGCGGCGCGCCGCCCTCCTCGGGCGCCCGGCTGAGCACGCGCACGTCGTGACCGCGGGCGGCGAGTCCCCGAGCGTGCTCGGCGAGCACGCGCTCGGCGCCGCCGCGAACCGCGAGCGGCGAGACGTCGGCGAGCATGAGCACGGAGAGCAGCGTCAGCGGAGGCTCCAGACGCCACCTTGGTCGAGGAACTCGCGGAGCCAGAGCTCGAGGAGCATCAGCGTCCAGAGCCGATCGCCGTGGGTCCGGCGGCCGCTCATGTGCTCGGCCCGGAGCGTGGCCACGGCTGCGGGCTCGAAGAGCCCGCGCGCCGTGACGCGCGCGGGCGCCAGCAGATCCTCGAGCAGGGCCTTCAGATCCGTGCGCAGCCAGCGGTTGAGCGGGATCATGAATCCCTGCTTGGGCCGTCCCAGGATCTCCGCGGGAAGCACGTCGGCGAAGGCGGCCTTGAGGAGCCCCTTCAGCCGGAGCCGGGGCGCCTTGAGCGACGGCGCCAGCGCGAGGCTCGTCTCGACGAGCCGGTGGTCGCAGAACGGCGCGCGCAGCTCGAGCGAGTGCGCCATGCTCATCCGGTCGGCCATCGTGAGCAGGTCGTCCGGCAGGTACGTCGCGAGGTCCACGCGGAAAGCGCCGTCCATCGGGTCGCCGTGGCCGTAGCCGGCCCAGGCGGCGCGCTGGCGCCGGTCCACGCCGCCGCCGAGCGCGGCGCGCAGCGCGGGCGTCGCCAGCCCGGCGACCTCGCGCGCGCCGAAGAAGCGCGTCCAGCCGATGTACCGGTCCGGCATGGGCTCCCGGGCGCCCGCGGCGAAACGGCGTGCCCAGTCGCCGAGATTGCGGCTCCGGTCCGAGTCGGGCAGCAGGGCGAGGGCCAGCCGCTCCGGCGCCGCGCGGAGCCAGCGCGGCACGCGCGCCCACGCCTCGGAGAGCGGCACGCCGGCATAGCGCGGATAGCCGACGAACGTCTCGTCGCCGCCGATGCCGGAGAGCGCGACCGTGACGTGTCGCCGCGTCGCCTCCGCGACGACGAGCGTGGGGATCGCCGAGGAGTCGGCGAACGGCTCGTCGAAGTGGCGCGGGAGCGCCGGCACCAGCTCGGCGATCTTCGGCTCGAGGATCTCCTCGTGGTGGTCGGTCGCGAAGCGGCGCGCGACGAGACGCGCCCACGGCCGCTCGTCGTGCGAGGGCGACGAGGTACCGAAGCCGATCGTGAAGGTCGCGATCCGTCCCGACGTCACCTCGCGCATGCCGGCCACGATCACGCTCGAGTCGATGCCGCCCGAGAGGAACACGCCCAGGGGAACGTCGCTCTCGAGCCTGAGCCGGACCGCCTCGACGACCTCGCTCCGCACGCGCGCCGTCGCCTCCTCGCGCGTCGGCGGGGGCGCTCCGGCGACCTCCGTCGGCAGACTCCAGTAGCGGCGGAGCTCGAGCCGGCCCTCGGCGAGCGTCGCCGTGTGGCCGGGCGGCAGCTTCGCGATCCCGTCGAAGATCGAGCGCTCCGCCGGCGTGTAGCCGAAGGCGAGATAGTGGTGGAGCGCCGCCGGGTCGAGCCCGCGCGAGACCTCCGGATGCAGGAGCAGCGCCTTCGGCTCCGACGCGAAGACGAAGCGGCCGCCGCGATGCCAGTAGTAGAGCGGCTTCTTGCCGAGCCGGTCGCGCGCGAGGAAGAGTCGGCGGCGCGCACCGTCCCACAGCGCGAAGGCGAACATCCCGCGCAGGTGGTCGACGCACCCCTCGCCGTGCGCCTCCCACGCGCGGAGGATGACCTCGGTGTCCGAGCGGGTGCGGAAGCGTCGGCCGCCGGACTCCAGCTCGGCCCGGAGCGCGCGAAAGTTGTAGATCTCCCCGTTGAAGACGATCACGGCGCGCCCGTCGTCGGTCGTCATCGGCTGGCGGCCGGTGACGAGGTCGATGATCGCCAGCCGCGTCATGCCGAGCGCCGCGTCGCCGTCGACGTGGGCGCCCCGGTCGTCGGGGCCGCGGTGGTCGAGCGCGGCGAGCATGGCGTCCATCAGCCCACCGTGGCGGCCCGCACCCACCCAGCCCGCGATGCCGCACATCAGGGGTTCCTCCCCGCGACCTCGGCGCACAGCGCCAGCACCCGTCCCGCCGTGCGCTCGAGCGAGAACTCCGCGGCGCGCGCGAGACCGCGCCGTCGCAGGTCCGCGCGCAGCTCGGCCGACGACAGCGCGGCCGTGAGCGCCGCCTCGAGCGCGTCCTCCTTGTCCGGATCCACGAGGACGCCGGCCTCGGCCACGACCTCCGGCAAGGCGCCCCGGTTCGACGCGACGACGGGCGTGCCGCACGCCATGGCCTCGAGCGCCGGCAGGCCGAAGCCCTCCTCGAGCGACGGCAGGACGAGGAGGGCCGCGCCGCCGTAGACGGCGGGCAGGTCGCCGTCGGCGACGAGGCCGGCGAAGGCGACGCCGTCGCCGAGCCCGAGCGAGCCGGCCAGCGCTTCGAGATCCGCGCGCCCGTCGCGGTCCCCGCCCGCGAGCACGAGCCGGTGCGCGGCTCGGACGTCGCCGGGCAGGCCGGCCCACGCGCGGAGCAGGCGCGGCACGTTCTTGTGCGGCTTGAAGTTGCCGACGTAGAGCGCGTACGGGAGCCGCAGGCCGTAGCGCGCGCGCGTCGACGCGTCGGGCGTCGTCGGCCTGAACTCCGGGCCGAGGCCGACGGGGATCACGCGGATCTTCGCCGGCGCCACCCCGAGGCGCGCGACGATGTCCCGGCGGCTCGCCTCCGAGTCGGCGATCACCGCGGCCGCGATCCCCGCGCAGCGCCGGGCGACGCGCGTCATCACCCGGTCGTACACGGGCCTCGGCCGGCCCGGGTAGCCGATGAAGAACAGGTCGTGGATCGTGACGATCGCGGGACAGCGCGACGCGAGCGGCAGCTTGTAGTACGGCGAGAGGAACACGCCGACGCGGTCGCGCGCGAGCGCCGTCGGAAGGGCCACCTGGTCCCACCAGAGCGTCGGGCGCGTCCCGAGCGTCGTGAGCGCCACCCCCGGCAGCGGCTCGGGCAGCCGCGTCGCCGCGTCCCCGTAGACGACGCAGGACCAGCGAGCGGCGGACGCGGCGCGGAGCACCTCGCGCAGGTAGCGGCCGATACCGGTGCGGACGCCGGCCTGGAGCTCGCGGCCGTCCACGCCCAGTCGGATCACGTCCGCCTCCGCGCCTTGAAGATCATCTCGCAGAACCCGACGTAGCGCAGGTCGAGGACATCGAAGCCGTGCTCGGCCAGAAGGCGCTCGAGACCCGCGCGCGTGAGCCGGGTCACGTGCTCGTGGGCGTACGCGCCCGGCAGGAGCTTGCCGTACACCCACTCGAGGATCAGCCACAGCGGGCGCCCGTAGTCCGGCGTGCCCACGACGAGCGTGCCGCCGGGCCGGACCACGCGCGCCGCCTCGGCGAGGTGATCGGCGGGGTTGGTCACGTGCTCGAGCACCTCCGAGTGGATGAGCGCCCCGGCGCTCGCGGCGGCGAGCGGCAGCCGGTCACCGCTCGCGCAGAGCAGACGCGTGTGGCGCTCGCGGAGCCAGCGGAGCTTCGACGCGAGGACGTCCACCCCCAGCGCGTCGGGCAGGTCCACGATGATCCGGCTCGAGCCGCAGCCGACGTCAACCGTCGCGCCGCGGGTCGCGGCGGGGGCCGCGCCCGCGCTCGGGGCGCGCGAGTCGAGGTAGTCGAGCACGATCCGATGCCGCGCCCGCTGCCAGTACCGCTGGAGCCAGATCGGACTCGCGAACGCCCGCCAATCGTAATCCGCGGCGAGCACCGAGTTCCGCAGCCGCCACATCCGGGCGAGCGTCCGGGTGAACGCCCACCCGAGACGCAGCAGCCGCGCGTGGGACCGGCCGCTGCCGCGCGCCGCGTACTGGAAGGGCACCTCCTCGATCCGCCAACCAGCCGCGTGGATCCGGATCAACAGCTCCTCGAGCGCGTCGAAGTCGCACGCCTGCAGCGTCACACCCGCGAGCGTCGCCCGCCGGTACATGCGGAAGCCGCTCGACAGGTCGCGGATCGGCAGCGAGAGCACGCGGCTGTAGATTCGGTTGAGGAGGAGGCTCAAGAGCCGTCGGAAGCGACTCATGTCGGCGTAGCCGCCCGCGATCCAGCGCGAGGCGATCAGGACCTCCGCGTCGTGCCGACGCTTCCAGAACTCGCGGAGGAAGACCGGCCGGTGGGACAGGTCGGCGTCCATCGTGACGATCCAGGACGCCCGCGTGGCGGCGAAGCCGGCGAGCAGCGCCCCGCCGTAACCGGGCTCCGACTGCGCGACGACGCGCGCGCCGGCGCGCGTGGCGGCGCCGACCGTGCCGTCGGTCGAGCCCCCGTCCACGACGACGACCTCGGCCGGAACGCCGAGACCGGCGAGCTCGTCCCGGAGCGCGGGGAGGAGCCGCTCGAGGTTGCGGCGCTCGTTCAGCGCCGGGATGACGACGGCGAGCGTCGGCACCGGCTCCGTCATCGCTCGCTCAGACGGTACACCACGACGCGCCGGCCCGCGCGGTCCTCGACGAGACGCGCCAGCTCGAGGCCGGGCCGGCTCTCGCCGGCCACGAGAGCCGCGAGATCGGGACGCGAGACGGGCAACCGCTCGCTGTCCACGATCACGAAGCGGGCGCCGGCGCGCCGCCCGTCGGCGAGCGCCTGGGCGAGCGGCTTCTCGGCGAAAGGAACGCCGCGCGCACCGGCGTAGTAGGAGACGAGCGGGTAGCGGCCGACGAAGACGGCGCCCGAGCCAGCGGTCTCGCGGAGCCAGAGGGCGGCGCGCTTGTCGACGGCCCCGGCATCCTCCCGGAACCAGGGGCGGGCGATCCACGGCACCCAGCTCACGAGCACGATGAGCAGCAGGACGCGCGCCGCCGTCACGAAGCGGCGCCGCTCGGGAGCCTCGGGGTGGCTGCCGAAGCGCGCCACGCCGAGCGCGGCGACGACCGACATCGCCGGAATCAGCGGCACGAAGTAGCGCGCCTCGACGTTGAAGAGCAGGAGGCCGGCGAGCGGTAGCGGCGCCAGCGCCAGGAGCCACTCGGGCCGCGCCGGCGGACGACGCGGCCGGAGGTGCAGGTAGCCGAGCGCCAGCAGCACGATGCCGCCCGTCTCGAGGAGCCCGGGGAGGACGTATCGGTCGAGGAGGTGCAGGTTGATGGTGACGCGGCGCAGGGTCTCCCCCGGGTGCGAGAGCAGCGCGGCGCCGAGTCCAGGGGCCGGTCCCGCGTCCTCCATCCCGGTGATGACGCGCTCCATGATGGCGCCGGGCCGGTCGGCGCCGACGTGCTCGGCGATCCGGAGCGTCGCGTCCGCCTTTCCGCTCCAGTGCCACGCGCCCGTCTGCCGGTGGATCAGGACCGAGTACGGCAGCACGAGCACGATGGCCAGGCCGAGGACGGCGGCCGCGCTCCCGAGGGCCCGGCCGCGTCCCCACCGTCCCGGCGTCAGGCGGGGCAGCACGAGCAGCATCGCGGCGGCGAGGACGACGTAGGCGGCGCCCTCCGGCCGCGTGAGCGTGGCGAAGCCGCCCAGGAGACCGACGCCGGCGGCGAGCGGCCACGACGGCGCCAGCACGAGCCGCGCGAGGGCCGCGAGGAGAAGCGTCAGGACCAGGCCCGCGGCCGCCTCGGCGAGCACGCGCGTGCCCGCGTCCACGGCGGAAGGCATCACGGCCGCGAGGACCGCTGCCGTCCAGCCGACGCGCTCGTCGGTCGTCGCGCGCGCGAGCCAGAGCGTCGCGAGCACCCACAGCCCGCCGAGAAGCGCCGAGACGAGACGCGCGGTCCACTCCGGGTCGGACGCCCAGGCGACGAACGGCGCCAGCACGAGGGAGTAGCCCGGCGGGTGGAGCACCGTGATCCCGGACCAGTCGCCGGCGGCGAGCGCGCGGGCATTGCCCAGATAGACGATGCCGTCCACCTCGATCCCCTCGCGGCGTGTCGCGACGAGCGCCCGGAGCGCCGCCGCCGCGGCGGCGAGCGCCACGCCGCCGAGCCACGCGCGTGCCCTCATGGGCTCGTCTCGCCTTCGGCTGCGCCTCGCACGGCCGGGCTCAGAGCACAGCCTCGTAGACGCGCGCCACGCCGGCCGTGTGCGCCTCGAGCGAAAAGCGCGCGCGGGCGTCGGCGGTCGCGGCGCGGACGCGCGCGCGCGTCGCGTCGGCATCCGCAAGGGTGAGCTCCAGCGCGCGCGCGAGTGCCGGGGGATCCTCCGGCGGCACGAGCAGCCCGGTGCGACCGTCCGTGACGACCTCGGGGATGCCACCGACACGCGCGGCGACGACCGGGATCCCGCTCGCCATCGCCTCGACGAGGACCCGGCCGAACGCCTCCTGCCGCGACGGCACCGCGACAACGGCGCTGAGCCGGAGCAGGGCCGCGAGGTCGCGGCGGCGGCCGACGAATGCCGCCGCCAACCCGGCGCGCGAGGACCGCATCGCCAGCTCGCCCGCGAGGGGCCCGTCGCCGACGAACAGAAAGGAGACGTCCGGCCGCCGCGCGTGGAGCACCTCCGCTGCGGCGAGGAGCACGTCGGGCCCCTTGCCGCGCTCCAGCCTTCCGACGTAGCCGACGACGGGCCCCGCGGGCGGCAGGCCGAGCGCCCTTCGGAGCGCCGGATCGCCCGCGCCCGGGCCGAAGCGCTCAAGGTCCACCCCGTTCAGGACGACGTGCACCTTGTCGCGCGCGGCGGCGAGCCGCGCGAATCGCCTCGCGGTCGCGCAGGAGTTGGCGATGACCGCCTGGGCGAGCCGGACGAGGATCGGATCGAGCCACGGGTCCCGGTCCACGATCCGCGCGTGCCAGACGAGCCGCGCGCGCCGACGCGCGGCAAGCCCTGCGTAGAGCGCGCCGCGGCTGCCGTGGGCGTGCACGAGCGCGATCCGCCAGTCGGCGACGAGCGCGGCGAGGCGCCGGAGCGCGACCAGCGACGCGGGCACGGTCCACGGACGCACCGGCGGCAGCGGGAGCACGGCGCACGGCACGCCCATCTCGGCGAGCGCCGCCGCCATCTCCCCCTCGCCGGGCACCGCGACCCGCACGGCCCAGCGGCTCGGGTCGAGCGCGCCCGCGAGCCCGAGCACGTTCTCCTCGCCGCCGCCGACGCGATCGGCGAAGTTCGCGAGCATGAGCACGGACACGGGCTCAGCGCGAGGCATCGAGCTCCCAGAGCTTCACCGCGTTGACGAAGACGACGAACGCCGCGGACGCGCAGAGGACGAGACCGTGCCGCCCCTCCAGGAAGCCGCGCTGCGAGACGTACCGGCGCACGAACGCGAGGAACGGCTTGACCACGAACAGCCACGGCGACGCGCGGGCCGTCAGCCGCACGCCGCGCCGGGCCAGCATGCGCGCGTCGAGTCCGGTATAGAGGTCGAGCTTCTTGAGGTGGTCGGCGATCGAGTCGTAGCTGTGATGCAGCAGGTCGGCGCCGAGATCCCCCACGGGGCCGTCGACGACGACCTCCTCGTGCACCAGGGCATCGTTGAACCGGCCGTGGCCGCGCCGGAAGAGCCGGAGCACGGGGGCCGGGTACCAGCCGCAGTGGCGGATGGGGCGGCCGAGGAACCAGGTGAGCCGCGGCACCCGATAACCGTCGCACGCGTCGGTGCTCCGCACCACGGCCTCGATCTCCCGCCGGAGCGGCTCGGTCACGACCTCGTCGGCGTCGAGGCTCAGAACCCACGGCCGCGTCGCCTGCGCGACGGCGAAGTTCTTCTGCTCCCCGAAGCCCGCCGCCATCTCGCGCGTGAAGACGCGCGCGCCGTACTCCCGACAGATCTCGGGCGTGCCGTCACGGCTGTCCCCGTCCACGACGACGAGCTCGTCGGCCCAGCGCACGCTCTCGAGGCTGGCACGGATCCGCCCGGCCTCGTTCCTCACGATCATCACGACACTGACCTCCGCCACGTCAGACCTCCGCCCGCCGCGCGACGCGCGCGTAGAGCGCCTGCGTCGCCCGGGCGCTCGCCTCCCATGACCACGCCTCCGCGGCGAGCCGCCGCGCCGCGTCCGCGCGCTTCGCCGCCGCGGCCGGATCGGCGAGCGTCGCGACGACGGCCGACACGAGCGCGCCGCGGTCCCCGGGCGGCACGAGCCGGCCCGACACGCCGTCGGTGAGGAACTCGCCGAAGCCGCCGACCGCCGTCGCGACGATCGGGGTGCCGAGGCTCGCCGCGATCCGGAGCGCGCCGCTGTCGGTCACGTCGCGATAGTTGAACAGGGCCGCGTCCGCGGCGCGGAAGTAGGCGGCCACCTGCGCGTGCGGCACGTACGCGGGGCGGAGCGTGACGTGCGGGCCGACGCTCGCGCGCTCGATCGCCGCGCGGTATTCCGCCTCCGTCCCGACGAGGAGCGGCCCGGCGACGACGAGGTGCGCCTCGGGCTCGCGGCGGCGGATCTCGGGCAGCGCCGCGATCAGCTCGCCGATCCCCTTGTAGGGTCGGATCGCGCCGAAGGCGAGCAGGAGCTTCGCGCGCGCGGGCAGTCCCAGCGTCGCGCGCGCCTCGGCGCGCCCGGGAGCGCCGTCCTCGAAAAACGCGTAGTCGCCGTGGTGGATCACCACGACGATGCGGCCCGCGCCGAGGCGCCGCGTCACGACCTCGGCGCTCTCCCGGGTGTGAGCGATCACCGCGTCGGCCGCCGCGAGCGTCCGCCACACCGTCCAGCCCTCCCACGGCGTGTCCTCGTGGGTGCGGACGTCGTGGGCGGTCACGACGAGCGCGTGACGGCGGCGGACCCACGGCCAGAGGAGACCGTCGAGGCGCGTGGAGAGCACGCTCTGGACGTGGACGACGTCGGGAGCGAGCACCCGCAGCCGGCCGAGCAGGCGGCGCGCGCTCCTGAGCCAGCCGTGGCGGCCGTCGAAGCAGCCCTCGACGCGGAAGGCGCGCGGCAGCCCCTCGAGCTCGTAGCGCGTGTTCGTGAGGAGCGTGACCTCGGCGCGCGCGCGGGCCAGCGCCTCCGCCAGGTTCCAGGCGTAATGCGCGATGCCGCCCCAGCCGCCGGTCTCGATCATCGCGACCTTCACAACGCGGCCCTCACGAGCCAACCCGGGCGACCGCGCCGGTGTTCCTCAGCCGCCGGAGCCCGGCGAGGAGGCGCCGGCAGGCATCGAGCTTCACGCCGAGCACCGCGGCACGCGCGCGGCTCCACGGCGGGTACTTCAGCGGCAGGGCCGCCATGCGCACGGCCGTGGCGAAGGCGACGGCGGCGGAGAGGGCACGCGCGGCGCCCGCACCCTCGTGCTTGGCGACATAGCGCACGTACGAGAGCCAGTACTCGACCTCGCGCACGGTCGTCTGACGCGTGCTCGCGGCGAACCAGTGCGCGGCGCGCGCGCCGCGGTCAAGCCGCACCGTGAAGCCCGCGGTCCCGAGGCGCCGGCAGAGGTCGGTCTCCTCGAAGTACATGTGAAACGCCTCGTCGAAGCCCCCGACGCGCGTGAAGGCCTCGCCGCGGATCAGCATCGCCGCCCCCGACACGGCCTCGACCACCTCGGGCACCCCCGGCGTGTCGGCGTAATAGAAGCGGCGGGCGCGCGACGGGAACAAGCGGTAGAGCCACAGCGCCTCGCCGAGCGCGAAGCCGAGGTCCGGCAGCCGCTTGGCCGAGGACTGCGGCGTGCCGTCGGCGTACAGGAGCGTCGGGCCCGCCAGCCCACAGCGCGGCTCGCGCTCGAGCAGGACGAGCAGTCGCGCGAGCGCGGCGGGCTCGAGGAACACGTCGGAGTTCAGCGCCAGGTAGAAGTCGGCCGGCGACGCCGCGAAGGCGCGGTTGAGCGCCGCCCCGTAGCCGGGATTGTCGGCGAGCACGAGGACGCGCCACGTCGGGTGCGCGCGGAGCGCCGCCTCCACGGTGCCGTCGGTCGACCCGTTGTCCACGAGCGTGAGGACCGTGGCGAGGCCCGGCTCCAGACCCGCGACGACGCGCTCGGTCTCGGCGAGGCAGCGGAGCGTGAGGTCGCGCGTGTTGAAGCTCACGACCCCCACGCTCACGTGCGTTCTCACGCGCTCGGTCAGCGCGCCCACCCGCGGAGCCACGCGAGCCCCAGCAGGAGCGGCGCGCGGCGCTGCAGCGGAACGAGACGCAGCGACGCGGCGAGCCGCCGCCGGGCTTCGCGCCAGTCGGCCTCCGCGTAGGCGCGATAGCCGAACCAGTTGTGCACGTCGGCCATGAGCCGCCGGCCTTCCATGCCGAGCGCGGCCATCGCCTCGGGCCGGGCGCGACCGAGCTTGTCGAGCGCGCGGAAGCGCTGGTGGTCCATCCGCGCCCGGTCGCGGCTCAAGCCACCCGCCTGCACCCGGTACGTCGCGAGCACGGCGGGGTCGTAGCGCGCCGGCGCCTCGAGCGCGAGCCGGAGCCAGAGGTCCCAGTCCTCGAGCGAGGTCAGGCCCGGGTCGAACGCGCCGACGCGCTCGAGGGCCGCGCGGCGCACGAGCGGCGCCATGACCGGGATGAAGTTACCGACAACGAGCGAGGGGAAGATCCAGCCGTCGAGCCGTCGGTGCGAGTAGTCGAACCGCGCCGACGCGGTCGTCGCGGTGCCCGTCTCCGTGTCCTCGATCCGCACGTCGCAGTAGGTCCAGCCCAGCTCGGGCTCGCGCTTGAGGATGGCCGCCTGCGTCTCGAGCTTGCCCGGGGCGAGGAGATCGTCGGCGTCGAGGAACGCGACGAAGCGGCCGCGCGCGACGGCGAGCCCGGCGTTGCGCGCGGCCGCCGGGCCACCGTGCGGGATGCGCAGGACGCGGACCCGGGCGTCGTAGCGCGCGAGGACCGCCGGAGTGTCGTCGGTCGAGCCGTCGTCGACGACGACGACGTCCGGGGCGCCCAGGGTCTGGTTGAGCGCGCTGTCGATCGCTTCCCCGACGAGCCGCGCCTGGTTGAAGGTCGGAATGATCACGCTCACGGCGGGCATCAACACCGTCGCTCCGCTCGGACCAGCATAGCCAGCAGCGCGGACTTCACGATCCGCAAGACGTTCCGGCTCGAAGGATGGAGGCGGAACGCCCACACCGCATGGTCCAGAGCCGACCGGTGATCTCCCTCCGCCTGCAGCAGGGCGCGCGCCGTGTTCGACTGGTGGGCGCAGTTCCTCAACGCGGCTCTACGGACGTCTCGCCGCTGTTCTGGCGGGAGGCGTCCGATGCCGAGCTCGACCGCATGCACGAGCTCGTCGAACTCCCAGGCCTTGCGTCCGAAGCTCGCGGTGCCGGACCCCGTGTGGACGCGGTAGAGGAGGTACGGCCGGTGCAGGTACCCGAGCGGCCCAATCGCCGCGACCCGCATCCACATCTCCCAGTCGGGACATTGACGGAAGAGATCGGAGAATCCGCCGACTTTCTCATAGACGTCACGCGCGACGACCATTGCCGGCGCGCAGATGAAGTTCTTCGTAATGAGAGGTCCCAGGGCCTCGCGGAGCACCCCTGACCCGGTCCGGTCGGGCGGCGACGGCATGAGGGTCATCCACTCTCCGGCGCGATCGACGCTGATTCCCCGGCAAAAGACGGCGACGACCTCCGGGTGCTTCTTGATGCAGCGCGTATACGCAGTGTAAAACCCGTCCACGACGACGTCGTCGTCGTGGAGGATGTGCACCCAATGGCCCCGCGCGCGCTCGATACACGTCGTCCAGTTCGCGCTCATCGAAACGCGATGCGGCTGCCGGTAGAACGAGACTCTGCCCGCGCCGCGTGTCCGGACGATCGCCTCGGCGGCGCTGTCGGTCGAGGAGTTGTCGACGACTTCGATCTCCATCTCGTCGGGCCCGGGCGCCTGCCGGAGCACGCTCTCGAGCGCCACTCCCAGGTACTCCGATCTGTTGTGGGTCGGGATCTTGACAGACCAGAGCGGCCTCGTGGCGACGTCCGCCGCCGGCGCCACGACGGGATATGTCGGAGGGGGCCACGACCGCATCAGCCGTTCCACACGAGCCGCCAGTCCGCCAGCAACTCGGCGCGCCACGCCGCGCCGCCCAGAAGACAGGCCGCGGCGACATAGGCACCGGTCGCCGCCAGGACGCTCACCAGCAACGAACGAACATCGTGAACCCAGAGATTCGCCAGCAGCCAGAGCAGCAGCGCGCCGACCATGCCCGCGGCGAGCGGCACACGGATGTGGGGGAGGATCCGGAGAGGCACGAGCCGGCGGATGGCGAGCGCCGCCAGCGCTCCCGTCACCGACATGCACGCGCTCGCGACGGCGAGTCCGACGAAGCCCACCTGGGGAACCAGGATCAGGGTCAGGATCCACACGACCGCGGCCCAGCAGACGCTCAGCCGGAAGACCAGATCGGCGCGGCCGAGGCTGTGGAGGGCGTGCACGAGCACGTTCGTGGTTCCACCGAGGAGCGCGGTCACGCAGAAAAAGCGGATCGCCGGCACCGCCGGCAGCCAGGCGGTGCCATAGACGAGGCGAACGATCGGATCCGCCCCGGCACAAAGTAGGAGCGATGCGGGATAGAGCACGATCGCCACCCGACTCAGCGCCCGCTCGGTCGCCTCCGCGAACTGCCGCGGCTGACCCTGTAGCCGTGAGAGCGCTGGGAACAGCACCCTTCCCGCGAGGCTGACGAACTGGAGCGGCAGGAGGCTCAGGGTCGCCGCCCAGTTGAGGAACCCGATGGCCGTGACACCGCTCCATTTGAGGACGAAGGTCGGACCGACGGTATCTCTCGCGAGGCTCACGACCGCGCTCCCTTGAAACCACAACCCGTACCTCAGGACCGGCTCCAGATCGCCCCAGTGCCAGCGCAGCCGCGGCCGCCAGCCAGCCGACTTCCAGAGGACCGCGAGGCCCGCCATCCGGCCGCCGATAGCGCCCAGCACGAAGCTCCACACGCCCGCGCCGCCGAGGGCTGCGGCAACCGCGGTGACCTGGAACACGACCGTGTCCAGCGTGTCGCCGAGCGTGAGCGGAAGGTACGCCAAGCGTCGCTCCAGCAGGACCACGGCGGGCATGCGGAGCGCCGCGAGCGGCACGAGCAGCGCCAGCACGCGGAGCGCGGGGGTCGCGTCCGGCCCGAGGTCGAGCGCCGCGCTCACGGCGGGCGCCAGCGCAGCGGTCGCCGCGCCCAGCGCCAGCGCCAAGCCGAGGTTCGCCGCGAACGCCGCGGGCAGGCTCGCGTCGGGGGAGAGCTCGCGCCGCTGCACCAGCGCCGCGCCGATGCCGAGGTCGCTGAACGTCACGCCGAGGCCGACCGCGAACGAGAGGACCGCCCACACGCCGAAGTCGTCGGGTCTGAGCAGTCGCGCCAGCACGATGCCGCTGAGCCCCGTGACGAGCAGCGCCGCGACGCGCTGGCCCGCGAGCAGGAACGCGCCTCGTAACGTCCGCGCTCTCAGGCCGGAGGCCGGCTCGTCTGTCGTCATCGCTCAGAACGCCCGCAGCAGGCGCAATTCGTCCGGACGCACGGGCGCAGCGGGCACGAAGATGTCGAACCCGTCGGCGGCCGTGCGGCCCATCGTCCGTCCGGTCCGCCGCATCTCGGCGACGAACACGCGGCCGGCCGGGGAGCCGCGCGCGAAGACGTAGGCGACGCGCGGCGCGCGCGCGACCGCCGCCGAGTACGCGGGCCTCCGCTCGACGCTCACCGGCCCCGCCTCCGGCGAGGCGAGGATCGCCTCCCGCGAGAGGAAGATCACGGGGTAGGCGACGAAGTAATCGGTATAGATCGCGGCGAGCCCCCGCGCCCGCAGCCCCTCCACCAGCGGCGCCACCCGGACGCGCTCCCGCGCGTGCGCGGCCGTGCCGAGCGCGTTCAGGGCGAGAAACCCCGCGAGCGCCGCGAGGGCGAGCGGCGTCGCGCGCCGCGGGACGCGCGTCGCCATCCAACCGAGCCACAGCGCGGCGGGCAGCCAGAGCACCGCCTGGTGACGGGGCGCGTCGAAGCGGCCGAGCGCCAGCAGCACGACGCCGGCGAGGGCCGTCCACCCCGCCAGCGCCAGCCCGAACGAATCGTCGCCGCGCCGCGCCTGGGTCCAGACGACGGCACCCGCGACGATCAAGACCACGGGAAAGGCGGCGACCGGCGCCAGGTCGAGAAAGCCGGCGGCGGCGACGACGAGCGCGCGCGGCACGTCCGCGAAGCCGGCCGCGTAGCGCGCCAGGGCCGTCGCGAGGACGCGCCCCTGGTCGCCGCCTCCCCACTGCGCGGCCGAGACGCCGAGGACGCGCCCGGCGAAGCGCAGGATCGACGCGCCGGGCTGGAGCACGTTGTGGACGACGTACGGCCCGACCCCGAGGAGAAAGCCCGCGGCGACGAGCGCGCCGGACCGGCGCCCGATCCCGCGCCGGCGCGCGAGGGCCACGACCGCGCCCGCGAAGAGCGCCAGCAGGAGGGGCATGGACCACGTGGCGAGGCCACCGACAACGCCGAAGAGCGTCCAGTGCCGCGGCCGGGGGTTCGCGGCGGCCGCGAGCCGGACCGCGCCCCATAGCAGGAGTCCGCCGAGGCCCAGAACCTCCGGATAACCGCCGATCGCCTCCGTGGTGTAGAGCGCGAAGACGGGCGGCGCCACCGCGACCGCGAGGCCGGCGACGACGCCGGCGGAGGCACCCCAGAGGGCGCGCGCGGCGTCCGCCACGGCCGCGGCGCCGACGAGCGCGAGCGGCAGCGCGGCCAAGCGCAGCAGGAGGAGCGAGGGTCCGGCGAGCGCGAACGGCCCCGCGGCGAGCACGGGCACGAGGGGCCCCGCGTACTGCGCCTCCCACGTCGTGAGCGGGAATTCCACGCCGCGCGCGATCGCCCAGGCCATGAGGCCGTTCACCGCCTCGTCGGCGCCGACCCGGTCTCCCAGCAGGACGATCCATCCCAGGCGCGTCGCCAGGGCGACGCCGGCCGCGAGCGCGGGGACGCTCCACGCAGCCACGGGCGGGTCACCGCGCTGGACGCGCGGCCCCGGCCGGCACGGGCGCGAAGCTCGCGAGCATGACGACGATGCCGGTGAAGAGCCAGAACGGCTCCATGACCCGCACGATGATGAACGTGTTCGAGCCGAGCGAGTGGAACAGGAGGCCGATCGTGCCCGCCACGAAGCCGAACGCGATCCCGCGGTCCTCGGGGTCGGCGACCACGGCGGTGGCGGCACGGCCCGCGCCGATCGCCGCCCAGACGAGCCAGCAGAACGCCAGGAAGCCCAGGGCGCCGGTCTCGACGAGCACGCGCGCGAACTGCGAGTCCATGAAGCCGAAGCCGGTGACGCCGAAGCCAAGGATGGGGCGCCGCAGCCAGCCCTCGAACGCCGCCCGCACGCTGATCAGCCGCGCGGACGTGGACGGGTCGAAGCCGACCTTGCCGACGCGAACCGTTGCCTGTCCCTTCTCCGGCTCGAAGGTATACAGAACGCGGTTCGTGATCGCGGAGGGCGCCGTGTAGGCGGCGATGGGCGCGCAGACGACGACGAGCAGCAGGAGCCCGGTCATGAACCGCCGCTTCGTCGTGAGCCACCAGATCGCGAGCGCGGCCGGCACGACGCCGAGGTACGAGGCGCGCGAGAGCGTGAACAAGAACGGAACCGACATGAGACCCAGGAGCCCGAGGCTCAGGACGCGCACGCGGAGGCGTCGCGTCTCGAGCGCCAGCGCGGCCGCCATCGCCATCATGAACAGCAGGTAGCCGCCGAACGTATTGGGCTCGCCCTCCTGGCCCTCGAACGGGGCCGACACGCGCTGGCCCGACGGCACCTGCGCGAGACCGATCACCGACACGATCGCGGCGGTGACGAACGCCGCGACGATGAGCCGCCAGGCGTGGTCACGGTCCCGGACGTTGTTGACGACCATGTAGTAGATGAAGAAGTACTCGACGTACTTGAGCACGTAGAAGAAGCCGCCGACGCCGACGTTGCCCATGACGAACCCGGTCATCGTCGCGAGCGCGTTGGCCGTGATGTACGCGATGATCGGCCGGTTCATCGGCGTCTTCGCGACGAGGCCGAGCTCCTTGTTCACCGCGGTCTTCGCCAGCCAGGACATGCCGATGACGAGCAGGATGAAGTCCTCGGAGCGCAGCGTGATCCCCGTCCGCCCCTCGGCGAGCTTCTCGCCCCCGCCGCCGAACTCGGGCGAGAGAAGCATGGAGAAGATCACGAGGTAGATGCCGTAGTCCGTGCGAACGAAGACGAGGCCGAAGAGGGTCACCGCGACGAGGGCGCCGGCGGCGGCCCCGAACGAGACAGAGGTGAGCCCCCGCGACAGCGCGACGGCGGCCGCGACGATCACGACGCCGAGGAGAACGACGTTGCCCGCGGCCGGCGAGGCTCCGTACCGACCGGACGTGGTCGGCGGCATCGCGCGCTAGCGGACCTGGACGATCTGGCTCGGCAGGCCGCGCTCGCGCAGCTCGCGCCCCTTGCCCTCCGCCTCGCCGCGCGAGGCGAAGTTGCCGTGGCGGATGACGAACGTCACCGCCTCGCCGGGCTGGAGCATGACCCGTACCGCGTGACCGTCCGCGCGCAGGCGCTCGGCGAGCTCGACCGCGCCACGCAGCGGCCGCGCCTCCCCGATGCGGACCGAGACGGGATCGGTGCCGAGCGCCGTCGCGTCGGCGAATCCCTGCTCGCGGAGCTTGGCGATCAGCGCGGACGCGTCGCCCGGCGGTACGCGGTCGATCAGTACCGCGTAGACGGCCGCGCCGCTCTGCTGGCGGAAGCGCACGGTCTGGTAGCCCGCCTGCGTGAGCTGTCGCTCCATGCGCTCGGCGTCCGCGACCGTCGGGAAGGGTCCGAACTCGAGCGCCCAGCGCGTCGTCGCCGGTGGCGTCGGGGTCGCGGGTGGCGATGACGTCGCGCGTGGCGTCGAGGTCGCGGGTGGCGATGACGTCGCCGGTGGCGTCGAAGTCGCTGGCGTCCCGGGTGGCTCCGCGGGCGCCGGCGCCTCGGTGGACGGCGACGCCGGCTTTGCCGGCGGCGGCTTCGGCTGGCGCTGAAGTCGCTGGCGTCCCGGGTGGCTCCGCGGGCGCCGGCGCCTCGGTGGACGGCGATGCCGGCTTTGCCGGCGGCGGCTTCGGCGGGGGCGGCGTGTCGAGCTTCTGGCGCAGGATGTCGCGCGGCGACGGCGACGAGGGCCCGAGCCACCCGAACTGCCACAGCGCGCCGGCCGCGAGGAGCGCCGCGACGGCGAGGAGCGCCGCGACGGCGAGGAGCGCCAGCAACCGCACGCGCGGCGTGCGGCCCTTCGGCTCCGGCGCGCGCGGGATGTCCTCGACGCGGAGCGCCGCCTCCGAGGGCATCGTCTCGGCGGCGCCCTCGGCCGGCGCGGCGGCGGACGCCGCGGGACCGGACTCGGCAGAGCGCCCGAGGCGGCGGACGAAGTCGAGCGCGCGCTGCACGGTCCCGGGGCCCTCCGGCGGCGTCTCCTCGCCGTAGTAGTGCGTGTAGTATTGCGTGTACGTGTAGCCCGAGACCTCGGCCTGCACGTCGTTGAGCACGACGCCCCAGACCTTGCCGCGCGCGCTCTCGAGGTGCGTCTTGGCGCGCTTGAGCACGAGGCGGCCGACCTTGCCGGCCTGGTAGACGAGCAGCACGCCATCGACCTGGCCGGCGACGATCGCCGAGTCCGTGACGGGCAGCACCGGCGGCGTATCGATCAGCACGACGTCGTACTCCTCACGCACCTCGCGCAGGAACTCGGCCATCGCCTGCGTGGAGAGGAGCTCCGACGGGTTGGCCGGAATCGGGCCCGCCTCGATGATGTGCAGGTTGTCGAGGCCCGGGGCCGCCATGATGTCTTCCATCTCGAAGCGGCCCATGAGGATGTCGGCCACCGTCCGGACGCACTCGCGCCACTGCACGTTGCCCACGAGGATGTTGCTGAGGCCGGGCTCGCGCTCGATGCCGAAGAAGCGGTAGAGCGAGGGGCGCCGCATGTTGCCGCCGACGAGCAGCGTCTTCTGGCCGCCCTGCGCCATCGTCAGCGCGAGGTTCACGATCGTCGTGGTCTTGCCCTCCTGGAGCGTCGGGCTCGTCACGACGAGCACCTTGCCGCCGCGCTCCAGGCGCTGGAACTGGACGTTGGTGCGAAGCGTCCGGTACGCCTCGGCCACGGGCGATTTCGGGTCGAAGTGCGTGATGAGCAGCGCGTGGCTCGTCAGAACGTCGGGCTCCATCTGCGCCAGCGCCGGACGCCGCTCGATGAGGCGTTGCACCGTCTCGCGCGGGTCGATGTGCGGGATGATGCCGAGCACCGGCACCTCGAGGTAGGACTCGACGTCCTCGATCGTGCCGATCGAGGTGTCGAGCGTCTCCTGGACGAAGGCGAGCACGAGGCCGAGCATGAGCCCGAGGAGGGCGCCGACGAAGATCGTCTGGAGCGTCCGCGCGCCCGCGGCCGCCGTCGGCTCGGGCGCCGGTCGGATGAGCGTGACCTCCTCGATGGACTCCGACTCCTTGATCAGCGCCTCCTGGTGCTTGGTCTTGAGCAGCGTCAGGAGGTCGTCGTTGACCTTCGCGTCGCGCTGCAGCCGCTGGAGGTTCAGCTCGACGGCCGGCACCTCCCGGTTCTTCTGCAGGAGGTCGCCCATCTGGCGGTTCAGGATCTCCTCGCGGTTGCGGAGAAGGGCGACCTGGGCGCCGACCTCGCGGCGCATCTCCACGCGGACTTCGCGCAGCCGGTCGTCGATCGCCTGTAGCCGCGGATGCTTGTCGGTGACCTCGAGCGCCAGGTTGCTGCGCTCCAGCATGAGCTCGGCCTGCGTCGACTGGAGCTTCTGGATCGCCGGATTCTGCGTGTCGATGTAGACGCGGTCGTTGAGCGGTGTGTCGTCGCGCAGGAACCGCGTCTGGGCTCCCTCGAGCTCGATGCGTTGCTGCCGCGTCTTCTCGAGGTCGCCCCGCACCTGCGTGAAGAGCGAGAGCAGCACACTGGACTCCGCGCCCGGCGAGATGATCCGGTTCGCGTCGCGGAACGCCCAGACCTCCTCCTCCGCCCGCCGCACGCGCCCCTCGACGTCCTTGAGCTGTTGCTCGATGAACCGGCGCGCCTCCGTGATCCGCACGTTGCGGTTGGCCTTGTTGTAGTCGCGGTACGCGTCGGCGGTCGTGTTGGCCAGGTCGCGCGCCTCGCGCGGGTTCGTCGAGCTCGCCGTGATCTCGATGATGCTGGTCGAGGGTACGCGCTGCGTCTTGAGCTTCGCGCCGAGCGTGTCGAGGACCGCGGTGTACGACTTCGACTCGCGGATGGCCTCGCCCGCCACCGTCTGCGGCAGCTTGCCCATCCGCCGCGCGACCTCCTCCAGCACGAGATAGCTCTTGATGATCGTCGCCTGCGTCTCGATGTTGTCGGAGCTCGAGTACGAGAGCACCTCGACGAGCAGCCCCGAGAGCGACGTCGACTGCTCGAACTTCACGGCCGCGGTGGCCTGGTAGACCGGCGTCTCCTGCTTGGCGAACCAGAAGCTGAAGAGCGCGACGAGGACGGTGGACGCGGCGATGATCAGCCGCCGGCGGCGGATGATCAGCCAGTAGTCGCGGAGGTTCATCTCGTACTGCGCCATCTATCGCCTCATCTACCGGAACGCCTCCGTGAACCTGAGCCGCGCGAGCCGCTCGACCACACCCTCGGCGCTCGCTCGCGGCGGGGCCCCCGAGGACGCCACCTGGCCGCCGTTCGTCTCCGGGGCGCCGTTCGTCTCCGGGGCGCCGTTCACCTCCGACGTCGCGCCGAGGGGCGTCGCGACGACCTCGAAGGCGACGCCGCCGGCGTCACCGTCCTCGTAGAGGCGGCACTCGATCGCCGTCGGCGCGGCTCCGCCGAGCGCGCGCAGCATGCGGAGCGTTCCGTCCGGGAAGCGGCCCGCGACGACGACCGCGCTCGGCGGCACCTCCTCGAGCGCTCCCGGCACGGTCCGCGGAATGAACGCCCGATGCTCCCGCCACCAGGCGGCGCACTCCAGCGCGCGCAGCACGGTGCCCGGCGCCGCCGTGGGCTCGCACACGACCAAGACGAGGCCGCCGGCCGCGTCCACGGCCACGAGGTCGGCCATCGCCTCGGCGACCGCGGGCGGGCGGGCGGCGACGCGGAGTCCGGGGAAGAGGCCGGCGAGCGACGCGGCCACGCACGCCGCCAGCTCGCGGGCGTCCGCGACCGGCCGGCGGCGCAGCAATCTCACCGGCCGGCCTCCGCGACGGGGCCCGTGATGTACAGGAACGGCGCCTCGGAGAGGTCGATGAGCTTCGGCTGCGGCAGGCGCTGACCCTTCGTGTCGAGCAGCACCTCGACGCGCGGACGCAGCGGATGGTCGCGGTTCACGCCGGTCACCCGGCCGACCTCGTCGGTGTTGAGTCGGACGAGGGTACCCGGCGGGAAGACGGAGATCTCCGAGAGCAGCGCCTTGATGAGCGGCGGCGGGAACGCTTCGTGCCGGGTCTTGACGATGTCGCGGATCGCCTCGTGCGGGCGCAGGCGCGGCTTCGCCGAGGGCGGCACGGTGAGCCCCGAGTACGTGTCCACGAGGCCGAGAACCTTGGCGTCATCGTCCACCTGCGCGCCGGCGAGCCCCTGCGGGAAGCCCTGACCCTGCTCGCGCTCGTGGTGGTGCAGCACCATCTCGGTGATGCGCGGGCTCGGCGGCCCCCAGCGCCGGATCAGGTCCGCGCTGAGCCGCGGGTGCGAGCGGTAGAGCGCCTGCTCGTCGCCGCCGAGCGAATCCAGGCGGCGCAGCAGCGTGTCGGGCAGCTGCCACAGGCCGACGTCGATCAAGGCGCCCGCGACGCCGAGCGTGAGGAGCCGCGCGCGATCGTAGCCGAGCTTCATGCCGATCTTGAGCGCCAGCACGGCGACGCGCGCCTGGTGGAACGCCAGGTAGTCGACGCCCGCGCACCGCCTGGTGGGCGAGTCCGAGGAATCTCTGCAGCTCGCCGAAGATGACCTCGGGGCTTTCCACCGGCGGCTCGATCTCGTCGGGCTCGGGCGGCGGCAGCGGCTCGGGGGGCATTGTCACCTCGCGCGGCGGTGGTGGTGGCGGCGGGGCGAGGCTCGTGCGCGGCGGCGCGGTCGTGACCGCCGGCCGCTCGCGCGGCGGCGCGGGCCGAGGCGGCTCGGCCGGGGCCGGCGGCGCGGCGCTTTCCTCGCGCACGATCCCACGCACGAGGTCGCTCATCCGCACCATCAGGACACCCCGACCATGTCCTTGATGACCTCGGCGATGGTTTTCTCGTTGATCTCCTTGGCGCGCTTGGTGTAGCCGACGAGCAGCGCGACGTCGCAGAGGTTGTTGATCTCCCGCGGCGTGCCGCGCGTGAAGTCGAAGATGAGCTTGACCGCCTCGTCGGTGAAGATCCCCGACGCGCGCCCCGCCATCCGCAGCCGGTGGGCGATGTAGCTCGCGGTGTGAGTCTGGTCGAGCGTGTTGAGGTGGTAGCGGATCGTGATGCGCTGGTCGAGGTGCTTGAGCCGCCGGATCTTCTCCCGCAGCTCGGGCGAGCCGATGAGGAGCAGCGTCACGAGGAACCGGTCGTCGGTCTGGAAGTTCAGCAGCAACCGGAGCTCCTCGAAGATCGCGTCGTCCTCGATCAGCTGCGCCTCGTCGACGATGAGCACCGTGTCCCGGCCCTCGCGGTAGTTGCGGAAGAAGATGTCGTTGAGCTGGTGGAGCAGCTCGGGCTTGGTCGTCTCCGCGGTCTCGAGGCCGAGCTGGTAGAGCGCCTCGCGCATGAAGTCCACCGCGCTCCATGACGGGTTCGTCAGGAGGCCGATCTCGTACCGCTCGGCCTCGAGCCGCTGGATGAGCGCGCGCGACAGCGTCGTCTTGCCGCACCCGTACTCGCCGGTGAGCATGCCGCAGCCCTTGCGGTGGCGCACCGTGTAGACCATCCGCACGAGGGCCTCCTCGTGCTCGGGCGAGAGGTAGAAAAATTTCGGATTGGGTGAGTTGTCGAAGGGTGGCTCGGCGAGCTCCCAGTAGGCTTCGTACATGGCTACTTGTTGCTCGACGAAGATGTGCCGAGGATGCCGCTGCCCTGGTTGCCGTAGAACAGGACGTAGATCCCGGTGTACGCCGTGACGATCGAGGCGACCGCCTGGAGAATCGTCACGTAATCCTGCCACCACTTGACCGCGACCTCGGGCACCGTCACGACGGAGCCCGGCTCGAGCGGAGGCGCCTCGGCCATCGCGAACGTGCGTCCGTTTCGGAACGTGACGGTCGTCCCCGCCAGCTTGGCCCGGTTGCCCGGCCCACCCGCCATCGCCAGGTACTCGCGCGGCGTGAGATCGGGGCGGAAGTCGTGGGAGCCCGGCGCCTTGACCTCGCCCACGACGTAGACCTTGTCCTCGATGACCGGCATGAAGACGACATCGCCGTTCTGGAGCAGGACGTTCTGCGTCTCGTCCTTCTCGACGAGGAGCCGCTGCAGGTCCACCGGCACGCGCTGGCGCGGACCCGTGATCCCGCCGCGCTCGACGAAGGCGAGCCGGAGATCGGCGTAGGCCGCGGCGCCCCCCGCGCGGATGACGACGTCGCGTACGCGATCGCCCTGGGCCAGCTCGAAGCGCTGGACGATCGTCGCCTTGCCGGCGGTCGCCGCGCGGCTCGACTCGGCGTTGCCGTTGAACGCGCCGCGCACCTCGACGATGTCCTGGAGGATGGCGAGCGACGGCACGAAGAGGGCGTCGCCGGGCTGGAGCGTCACGTCCGCCGGCGCGCTCAGCGCCGTGCGAAGGTCGACCGAGACCGTCTCCTTGCGGCCGTCGGCGCCGATGCGCGTGAGCCGCGAATCCTGGATCGCCGAGGCGGTCGTGACCCCGCCTGTCAGGTCGAGCAGCTCGCGCAGCGACCCGGAGGGACCGAACTCGTACTCGCCCGGCCGGCGCACCGCGCCCGTGAGCGTCGCCGCCCCGGCACGCGGCGGCACGTGCACGCGCAGTCCCTCCTGCACGAACGGGTTCTGGGTCACGTCGCCCCCGAGCTCGAAGAGCAGGAGGTCCACCGCGCGCGTCTCGCCCGCGCGCGTGAGCGTGACGTGACGCACGCTCCCTCGGTTCGTGATGCCGCCGGCCTGCGTGAGGATCACCTCGTGCAGCCGCTGCGTCGCCAGGACCTGCACGGTGCCCGGGCGCTCGACCTCTCCGGAGACCGTGACCTCGAACGACCGAGGCGACGAGACCGCTACGCTCACCTCGGCGTACCGGAACAGCGTCCGCGCGCGCTCGGAGATGCGCCGGTTGGCGTCCAGCAGCGTGAGCCCGGCGACGGGGATCGCCCCGAGGGGCGGCAGGTTGACGACTCCCTCCGGATCGACGACCACTTGCAGCCGGGACACATCGAGGCGGCCCACGATCTGCACGTCGAGGACGTCGCCGGGACCGAGACGGTAGTCGGGCCCCGCGATCGAGCGGGCCTGTGCAGCCGACGACACCGTCGTGCCAAGGGTGCCGGGCGGGCGGGGTGTGGGCAGGGCGGGCATGGATTGCCCCGAAACCGTCGGGACACGGGGCTCCGTGACCGGCTGCGGCTGCTGGGCGGCAGCTACCGACGGTGCCACCAGGGACACCACGAGTAACAGGGCGATGAGGCGGCTACAGAGGCAACTCACGCACGCTCCTCGCACAATTGGTCAATATTGTGCCTTTCGGTCACCCCTGGTGCAAGGAAAAAGGCCCGATTTCCTTGACACTTCGCGTTCGAGACCCCTATGATCCGACCGCGCCTGGGCGAGGACCGCCTGGGCTCGCGCCCATGCAGCCCCAGGGAGCCCGGACCGTGCTCGTCGCCGCCGCGCTTTTTGCGTTTGGCGGCGCGGCCTTCGCCATTTACGGAAGCCTCGCCCTGAAATCCAGGGTCGAGACCAGGACCACGGTCGCGATGCCGGGCGCCGAGGCGATCCAGTCGGCCTTCGTGCGCGTGGCCGAGCAGGTCAGCCCCGCGGTCGTTCACATCGGCACGCTTCAAGTGGCCCGCGGGCGTCCGGCCGTCCCCCCGGGGCCATACGCGGACGACCCGGGATTCAAGGATTTCTTCGACCAGTTCTTCGGCCGGCGCGGCCCGGGCGGGCCGGGGAGCGAGTTCCGGACACCCGGGCTGGGCTCGGGCGTGATCCTGGACCGGCGCGGCTACGTGCTGACGAACTTCCACGTGATCCGCGGGGCCGATGCGGTGATCGTCCGTCTCTCGGACAAGCGCGAGTTCCGCGGCCGGATCGTCGGCACCGACCCGAAGACCGACCTCGCGGTCGTGCGCTTCGAGCCGGCGGGCGATCTCACCGTGGCGACGCTCGGCAACTCGGACGCGCTCCGCGTCGGCGAGTGGGCGGTGGCGATCGGCAACCCGTTCGGGCTCGATCAGACGGTGACGGTCGGCGTGATCAGCGCGACGGGGCGCGCCGACGTGGGGATCGCGACCTTCGAGAACTTCATCCAGACGGACGCCTCGATCAACCCCGGCAACTCGGGCGGCCCCCTCGTCAACCTCAAGGGCGAGGTGATCGGCATCAACACGGCGATCGTCGCCGCCGGCCAGGGGATCGGCTTCGCGATCCCGGCCAACATGGTCAAGCGCGTCACCACCCAGCTCGTGGACCGCGGCAAGGTCACGCGCGGCTGGATCGGCGTGGCGATGGAGCCGCTCAGCCCGGAGCTCGCACAGTCGCTGGGACTCGCCGACACGCGCGGAGCGATCGTCGCGCGCGTCTACCCCAAGAGCCCGGCCGACGCGGCGGGGCTGCTACCCCAGGACGTCGTCGTGAAGTTCGACGGCGTGGCCGTCGAGGACTACCACCACCTGCAGCGCCTCACCTCGGAGGCCGAGGTGGGCAAAAGCGTGAAGGTCGACGTGGTGCGGCGGCGCGAGCGCAAGACCGTCGAGCTCAGGGTGGCCGAGTCACCCGACACCACGACCCCGCCGACCGGACCGCCCTCACCACCGTCCCCGCGCCGCTCACGCTGAACCCCGATGCCGCTCGACACCGCCGGTATCCAGCGCTTTCTCGACACGAAGGAGGTCGTCCTCCTGGCGACCCTCCAGGCCGACGGCGCGCCGCTGGCGATGCCGATGTGGTTCGTGCACGATCCGGCGACTCTGACGATGATCAGCGTCGAGGGGACGCAGAAGGTGCGTAACCTGCGCCGCGATCCGCGCGTGTGTGTCGTCGCCGAGGCGGTCGGCGGGGGCGGTGACGAGCGCGGCGTGACGGTCCAGGGCCGGGCGGAGTTCATGCCCGACGGAGCCGAGCGTCACGCGCTCGCCGAGCGCTTTCTCGCGAAGTACACCCGCGGCTCGAGCGGCTCTGGGGCGGCCGCGCGATGCCGCCCGACCGCGTCATGATCCGGATCGTGCCCGGGCGCGTGCGCTCCTGGGGGCTCGACGCGCGCGCCTGATCCCCCGCCGCGCCGAGACACCCTCCGACCCGCCCTCGGAGCAACACGGCGCACCGGGGACGGGCCGGGGGTGGCGGGTCGGGGCACCCCTCGGAATCCGCGAGGAGATCGAACGCTCGGACGTGCTCGCCGCTGGCACCTTCGGCCACGGTAGGGCCAACGGATTCCGTGGGGCACCCCGACCCGCCACCCCCGGCCCGCCGCCCTTGCGAGCGTTACGCGACGAACGGCGGGATAGGCGGGATCTCGACCTGCTGCGTCTTGACGTCCTTCACGCCGGGGACGCCGCGCGCGACGTCGACGGCCCGGTCGAGCGCCGCGGTTCCTTCGAGCGTGACGACGCCGCCCTGCGCGTCCACCGTGATCCGATAACGACGCGTCTCGGGATGCATCGCCAGCGCCACCTGCACGCGCGAGGCGAGCGCGCGCGAGGCCACGACCTGCCGCCCGGCCTCGGTCGTCGCGAGCTCCGGCCGCCGGACCGCCGTCTCGATCATCCCGACGACGGCCTCGTAGCGCAGCATCTCGGTGTTGACGATCATCTCGTACAGCATCGGGTCGGCGATGTCCACCTCGTAGAGGTAGCGCATGCGCCCGGCCTTCTCGGTGTCGTCGCGGCGCACGAAGTCGGCGGCGGCGCGCTGTGTATACGTCTCGCCGGTCATCGCGGCGGCGCGCTTGATCCAGTTCTTCACGCGATGCTCGAACGGCGCGATCACCCGGACGCGCACGACGTGCGGAATGCCGCGCAGCAGCCACTGACCGCCGCCGCGCATGAGGACCGCGTTGTCGAGCTCGGCGAGCTCGAGCAGCGTCGTCTGGAGCACCGTGATGTGGTGCCGCGTCTCGGCGTCGAACCGCTCGAAGAACGTCGGCTTGGACTCGTCGAGGTGCGAGAGCTTGTCCTCGGCGAGGCCATAACGGCGCACGGCGTCGAGCAGGAGCTCCTGGTCGACGTAGCGATATCCAAGCCTTTGCGCCAGCGCCATGCCGATCTCCGGCCCGCCCGCGCCCATCTGGTGGGAGACGATGATGATGGCCATGGGTCACCCCCGTCGATACTTGTCGCGCAGCGCGGTCGGTGCGATCGCGATGCGCTTGCCGGCCACGTCCTCCAGAATGTAGACCTCGTCGCTCAGCGATCCGCTCGCGAAGACCTCGAAGACGTCGAGGGCGGCCTCCAGTGTCGTGTCCGGGCGGCCTTCCATCATCGCCTCGACCTCGGCGCGCGCGAGCCGCGTCATCGCGTCCTGCCCAAAGTGGCCCAGAGCCTATCCCACATCCCGGGGCCCGGCAAGGCGACGCTCAGCCCGCGCGCCTCTCGGCGCCCGCGTCGCGGTCGCGCCGCTCGAGGCCCGGCGCGAACGCGTACGCGGGCCACGGTCCCGTCGGCACGACCGCGACGCCCACCGCGCGCGAGGCGATCGGCGCGATGCGCGCGAGAAACCCGGCGACCTCCGTCTTGGGCACGAGGAAGGCCAGGGACGCGACCACGTTGCCGGGACCGCCCGCCGGACGATAGCGCCACTCGTCGAGCGCCGCGCGCTCGACCAGGCGGTCCGCGAGCGCGCGCAACTCCCCCTCGGCCGGCCCCGGCCCCGGCGGTGTCGCGCCGCGCGGCCGCGCGACGACGGCCGCGTCCAGACGCAGGAGCTTCACGCTCATTTCCACGCGGCCGCGGAGGGCGGCGAGCGCCGCGGCGATCGCCTCGCGGCGCCCCTCGAGCCACGCGCCGAGCTCGGCGCCGGGCACCGCGACACCGTAGCGGAAGGGCAGGAGCGCGTCAGCCTCCAGCGTGGACGCGACGACGTCGTGGTGGCGCGCGAGCGTGCGGGGACTCGCCGGTGGCACGGCGACGACGTCGCCGAGCACGACGTGGACGGAGTCGAGCGCGCGCGTCGCGACGGGACCGTCGTCGACGCCGGCGGGCGGCCGCCACGCGCGCGGCAGCCCGTCGACGATCGCGTACAGATACTGGGTCGGGTACGAGGCCATCGCCTACCCCCGGACCGGGCGGATCGAGGCCCCGAGCCTACGAGCGTGGGCGCGCATCGTCAAGCACCCGTCTCCGGCGTGCCATAATCGAGACGTGGGCCGCGCCATCGTGCTCGGGGTCGCCGGAGCGCTGCTGCTCGCCGCCGCCGGTGCCGGGGCCGAGCGCGCCGCGCCGACTCTGCCCGGGGACCTTCCGGCGCCGGCGCGCGCGCGGCTCGGCGCCGTCACGGACCAGCCGTCGCTCACGACGCGCGTGGACGGCGAGCCCTTCAAGGCCCGGCGCGAGCTTTTCGAGTTCCTGCTCGACCACCCCGAGTTCGCCACCCACGTCGCGCGCAGCCTCCGCTTCGCGCGCTACCGCATCTGGCGGACGCCCGAGGGGCTCGCGATCGACGACGGCTGGGGAACGACGGGCACGTTCGAGGTCGTGCACGCGGGCCCCGGCACGCGTGTCATGGCCGCGCGCGGCGTCTACCAGCAGTGGATCCTGCCCGACATCCACGGCCAGGCCGTCGTCGTCATCGACTACGGCGGCCACCCGGGCGCGGACGGACGCGCCCAGATCCACACGACGGTCTCGGGCTGGGTCAAGCTCGACAGCGGCCTGCTCGCGTGGGCGGCCCGACTCGCCGGCGCCGTCGCCCGGGCCAAGGCGGACAAGGAGGGCAAGCGTCTCGTGAAGGCTCCCCGCTGACCGCGCCACGCGCCGTCGCCGTCCGCGCGCGCGCGAGCCGTGCCTTCGCGTCCGCATGCTCGGGCTGGACCGCCAGCACAGCCCGCGCGGCGGCCTCGAGCTCCGGCCACTTCGCCTGCGCCTCGAGCGCGTCCCAGAGGCGGAGGTGCGCGCGGCCCGCGCCCGCGTTCACGGCGAGCGCCGCGGCCGCGGCACCCGCAGCCTCGTCCGCGCGCCCGAGCGCCAGGAGCGCCCCCGCCCGCCCGACGAGCGCCGTCACCGAGTCGGGCTTGATGCGCGCCGCCTCGGCGTAGGCGCGCTCGGCGTCCTCCCATCGCGCGAGCTCGGCGAGCATCTCGCCCAGGTCGCAGTGCGCGCGCACGTAGTCCGGCCGGATCCGGATCGCGGCTCCGAACGCCGCCTCGGCGTCGACGAACCGCTGCTGCCAGTAGAGCGACACGCCGAGCCCGCGGTGGAGCGCCGGATGGTCGGGTCGCCGCTCGAGCGCGTCGCGATAGGCCGCCTCCGCCTCCACGTGGCGACCCTGCCGGCCGAGGCTCAGCGCGACGTTGGCGCGCGCCCGGAGGTCGTCGGGATCGAGCCGCACGGCCTCGCGCAGCGCCGCCTCCGCGTCCGCGTGGCGGCCCTGCCGGCCGAGCGCGACGCCGCGCTCGTAGTGGAGCTCGGCGTCGGCGGGCCGGAGATCCACGGCGCGGCGGAAGGCGTCCGCGGCCTCGGCGTACCGGCCGACCGCTCCGAGCGCGAGTCCGCGTCCCGCGTGGAGATCCGGGTCCTCGGGACGGAGCCGCAGCGCGGCGCCGTACGCCTCGGCCTCGGCTTCCCAGCGACCGCGCCGGCGGTGGGTGATGGCGAGCCCGATGTGCGCGGCGACGAACGTGGGTCGGAGCGCGAGCGCGCGGTCGAACTCGGCGAGCGCCTCGTCGTAGCGGCCCTGGCGGTCCAGGATCCGACCGAGGTGGTAGTGCGCGCGCGGGTCGTCAGGGGCCACCCGGATCGCCTCCCGGAACGCCGCGCCCGCCTCGGCGAAGCGCTGGCGGCGCTGCAGCACGCGCCCCAAGGCGTCGCGCGCGCCGGCGTCCTCGGGTCGCCGGCGCAGCGCCTCACGGTACGCGTCCGTCGCCTCGACGTTCCGTCCCTGTCGCTCGAGGGCCAGCCCGAGCCCGAGACACGCGCGCGCGTCGTCGGGCTTCTGCGCGAGAACGCGCCGGTAGGCGTCGATCGCCTCGGCGTGCCGCCCCTGCTCCGAGAGCGCCGCGGCCAGCGCGCGAGTCTCCGCGGGCGTCGACGCTCCCGGCCCCTGGCTCACGACGATTTCCGCGTCGCCGGGACGGCGTTGCCGGCGGAGAACGGTCGCGAGGTTCGCGCGCGCCAGCGCGTCACGCGGGTTGAGCGCGAGCGCCGCGCGGTATGCGGCCTCCGCGCCGGTCCAGTCTTGCAGCCGCTCGAGCGCGACCCCGAGATTGAGATGCGCGCGCGCGTGGTCGGGGCGATGCCGTACGGCGGCCCGGTACGCGTCCGCCGCCTCGGCGTGGCGGCGCTGCTCGAAGAGGACGGCGCCGAGCTCCGCGTGCGCCGTCGCCGATCCGGGCTCGCGCGCGAGTGCCTCGCGGATGGCGGCCTCGGCCTCGGCGGACCGCCGCTGGCGACGGAGGGCCTGCGCGAGCGCGAGCCGGGCTTTGCCGTCGTCGGGCCGGGACGTCAGCGCCGTGCGCCACGCCGCCTCGGCGTCGGCCCAGCGACCGGCCGCCGCCGCGCCGCGCGCGCGGGCGCAGCATCGCTCGAACTCGTCGGGGCTTTTCACGTCGGGGCTGCTCACGCCTGAGCCACTCGTCGGGGTGGAGCGTCTAGCCGGAGCCGAGCGCCTCGCGGTAGAGGTCGTCGGTGAAGCCGCGCACGAGGAGATCGCCCCAGACCAGCACCGGCACGCGGAGCAGTCCGTCCTCGTGCAGCAGGAGCCGCAGCGCC
>WNGH01003492.1_pt1 | contig 30064 bp, 25 predicted proteins | sample 5400631 | NCBI WGS metagenome assembly WNGH01 (sample SAMN13153373, study PRJNA577476) | soil metagenome | isolation source: 115 cm soil or saprolite under Garry oak tree replicate 1 | place: USA:California | collected 2016-06-15
AGCTGCGCTTTGAACAGGAAGCGGCAATCGAATTCTTCTACTCCACATTGCGGCGCGGTAAAGACAAGGCTCTCGTGATCAGCTTCGATTCGGGTGTAGATTTGCTCCAGGATTACACGGACGATCCCGAGACGCTTTCCGATGCGGTTCGCAAGATCCGTGCCGGAGGAGGTACTTCCTTATATGACGCCGTTTACCTGGCGGCATCCGAAAAATTGGCCGGCCAAAAAGGACGGAAGGTTCTCATCCTCATCAGCGACGGCGACGACAATTCCAGCCGCCTGTCGCTGACCGAGACCCTCGAAGCGTCTCAGAAGAACGAGGTCACGATCTACGGCATCAGCACGAATTCCGCAGCGTACTTTGGTTCAAAGGAACAAGATCGCGGCGACAAGACTCTGAAGAGATTTTCTGAAGAGACCGGCGGCAGGCCGTTCTTCCCCTTCAAGGTTCAGGACCTTGCGGTCAGCTTTCAGGACATTAGTCAAGAGTTGCGGTCGCAGTACACGATTGCCTACAGGCCGAGCAACAACAAAGCAGACGGAACGTTCCGGAAAATTCGAATCGACGTTGCCGACAAACGGTACAAAGCTAGATCACGCAACGGTTATTACGCGCCGCGGGCAACCGCATCCTCACAGCGATAAACACAAAAGTTTAGCCGCGGATGACGCGGATTACGCGAATGGACCGCCACTATGGCGATTGGCAACGTCTAGCCCGGATTTCTCACCGGCTTGTGACTATCCACAGCCAAGTCCCTCTCCCAGAGGAAGAGGGTGCATTCTTACCGACCCTCACCCGGCCTTCGGCCACCCTCTCCCAGAGGGAGAGGGACGCGGAGAAATGCGGGCGCGGCTGAAAACTAGTCCACTCTCAGTTTTCGCACAAATATTCCTGCTTCTCCCAGTAACCGGAACGCGCTTTCGTTGAGCGGATAGTCCATGTTGTAGATGACTTCTCGGATACCGGAGTTGATGATCATCTTTGCGCACATCAAGCAGGGTGCGAACGTGGTGTAGATGATGGAGTCCTTGACCGACACGCCATGGTAGGACGCTTGCACAATGGCGTTCTCTTCACCGTGCGAGCAAAGGCATTCGTCAAGGTTTGTTCCGGATGTGGCGAGGCCATTGCATCGCGGGCATCCTCCCTCGTTACAGTTCCGGGTTCCGCGCGGCGTGCCGTTGTAGCCAGTCGAGATCACGCGCTTGTCCTTCACGATGATGGCAGCCACCTTCCGTTTTATGCAGTTCGAACGTGAAGCCACAACCTTGGCGATATTCATGAAATATTCGTCCCAGTTCGGTCTTTGGATTTCCTTCAACAAGCGCAACAGCAGTTCATCGATCTGGGGATAAAGCTTTTCAAGGGTGTCGTCATTGACCAAAGTGTGGTCCGCCATCAATTCAACTTTCACTAGATTCTGCGACGTGTCTTCGCCTTCGGCCTCCCGTTTCTCCAGTTCGATAAATTCCTCGAGCGTGCGTGGATCGCTTTCCCGGCGCCTCCTGAGAATACGCTGGAAGCGGACTTCGGGGGGCGCTTCAACGCGGACAAGTTTGAAGTGTTTTGCTGCCCGAAACGCATGCACTTCGGCGGGATTGCGGATGGAGTCGATGATGTAGTGTTTGTCGTCCTCGACTTTTGCCAGGATTCGTTCGGCGAGAACGGCGCCGCCGTATTTCTGCCGCAACTCGTTGCCGACTTGAATCAGAAGCTCGCGAGTCGGTTCCTGACCGCGTGAGCGGATATCCTCGCGAATGACGTCGGATAAAGAGTAATAATAGAAACTCTTCTTCTCGAGGTATCGGGCGACTTCGCCTTTGCCGGCCGCGTTTCTCCCAGTAAGTCCTATCAACATTCGACGCCTTACGATACTATGATTCCTTTTGACTGGGAAGGGCACTGCATGTTTGAGAACAAAAGGATTGCTGTATTGGGCGCCGGCAAACTGGGAGAGGCTTTGATTACGGGCATGCTCGACGCAGGCATTGTCTCTAAGAAGCAATTCATTGCGACAGCCGCGCATCCTGAGCGTCTCGATCAGGTTCGAGCCAAGCTCGACATCGAGACGACGCTCTCGAATAGCGAAGCCGTGCGGAAAGGGCATCTGGTTTTGGTGTGCGTCAAACCGCAAACCGTGGAGGAGGTTTTGCGGCAGGTGACGGACGTTCTCACACCGAGTCACCTTGTCATATCCGTCGTGGCTTCCGTGACCACGCGATTCATCGAAAACATTCTCGACAAGCCCGTTCCCGTTATTCGCGCAATGCCGAACACACCATGTCTTATCAAGAAGGGAATGACGGCGATTTCGCCAGGCCAGAACGCCGCACCTGAACATATCGCTCAGGCGCGAAAGATTTTCGACGCGATTGGCCGTACTCTGATCCTGGACGAAAGGCACATGGATGCGGTGACGGGGTTGAGCGCCAGTGGCCCCGCTTTTGTCTACATCATTATTGAGTCCTTCGTCGAAGCGGGCGTGAAGGTGGGGCTTCCCCGTGACGTCGCAACCCAACTGGCCGCTCAGATGGTGCTTGGCGCTTCCAGCATGGTCTTGGAGACCGGAGAACATCCTGCCAAGCTGAAGGACATTGTCACAACACCTGCCGGCTGCACGATCGATGGAATACTCGAGTTGGAAGATGGCGGGTTGCGCGTTACGTTGATAAAGGCCGTTGTCCGGGCGACCCACCGCGCGAAGGAACTGGTGAACGGATAGGATTGGAACGCGCGTTCAACAAAATGCCTGGCCTTCACGTCATCATCGTTGCTGGTGAGTGCGTCCCATACGCTCAGGCCGGTGGATTGGCTGACGTGATAGGCGCGCTTCCGCTCGCGCTGGAGAAGCTGGGCCTTTCCGTCACCGTCGTGATACCCCGCCACCGCATCATCGATCTTCCCAAGTTCGGTTTCGACCCGTGTCCGGTGCCCGGGGAAGGGCGCGTTCCGGTCGGGTTCGAGTCCATTTCCTACGATGTCTATCGCTCGATGATGCCCCAGTCATCCGTCGAGGTCTTTCTCGTCGGTAACGATCGATTCTTCGATCGAGACGGTATCTACGTCGATGTCTCCACCGGCAAGGATTACCCCGACCAGGCTGATCGTTGGATTTTTTTTCAGCGTGCAGTGATGGATTTTCTTCAGACGGCCTCTCCATCACCCGACATCCTGCATTGTCACGATCACCAAACCGGTTTGATTCCGGCGTACCTTCGAAAGATTTACCGCGGCCAACGCAGATACGCCGGTACTCGCAGCGTCTTCACCATCCACAACATGGGTTATCCGGGTCTTTTTCCGAGAGAGGTGATGACGCGCTCAGGATTCAATGAGGCCGAGTTCTACCCCACAAGCCCATTTGAGTTCTACGGACTGCTGAACTTCATGAAAGTCGGAATTACATACGCCGACCTGATTACCACGGTGAGCCGGACCTACGCCTGTGAGATTCAGCAGAGTAAAGAATACGGCTATGGTCTCGAAGGCGTTTTGAGGGAGCGTTCCGGCGACTTGATTGGCATATTGAACGGCATTGACGATCAGCTTTGGAATCCGGAAAACGACCGGTTGATTCCGGTCCCCTACACTGTTTCCGATCTTTCCGGAAAGCTGGAAAACAAGAAGGCGTTGTTGCGTGAGTTCGAAGTAGATGGCTCTCACCTGGAATGGCCAGTGGTTGCCATGATTTCTCGTATTGATGTGCAAAAAGGATTCGATCTGGTTATGAGCATCCTCGACTATTTGCTTTCCAAAAACCTCTATTTTGTGTTGCTGGGAACCGGTAACAAAGAAACGGAGGTGTACCTACAGAGCGTCATCCAACGCCACGCCGGAAAAGCCGGTATTCGATTTGCATTCGACAACGGAAGTGCGCACCTCACTGAAGCCGGGGCCGATATGTTTCTGATGCCTTCGAAGTACGAGCCATGCGGCCTGAACCAGATGTACAGCTTGCGGTATGGCACCGTCCCGATTGTCCGCTCGACCGGTGGTCTGGCAGACACCGTTTACGAATACGATCCATTGACCGGTCTCGGGACGGGATTCTGCTTCAGCGACTATCATCCCCAGCCGTTCAAGGCCGCCATCGATCGCGCGCTAGCGTTGTGGCCCGACCGCTTCCAGTGGCGCCGGCTGATGCTGAATGGCATGCGGCAAGATTTCAGCTGGAAAGAGTCCGCGACAAAGTATGTCGAAGCTTACGAACGCCTGATAAAGAGAGAGCCTGATCGAAATCGCGACGCCCGCCCATTTTTCCAGGGATTATAAATGGACTTCCGATTTCGGAATTTCCAGCGAACCTCCCTGCGTAATGTGTTGATTTGAAAAGAATATATCTTGGCCCCACTATTGCTTAATAACCGGTTTGTTGCAGTTTTCCGGGGATCGGCGTTCGTTGAATGTCTCGTTCTCACAGGGGGTGAGGGGAGAGAAGGACGACCGGAGCCCCGGAAAGTTTCAAAACCGCGGATTACGGCACGGCATCAGCGTAGTCCGCGGTTTTTTTGTCGCAGATCAAGCGGCTAAGGAGATCTGGCAGACGCGGCTGGTGACAATCAGCCGGCGATCGAAGTGCACTTCAAGATTGAACCCGACGTATATGCCGCGAAGCTTGAGGAAACTGCCACCGAGGGAACTGCCGGCAAGTCGGGCTGGAGTGAATTCCGGAAAGAAACGACCGCCCCGAATCAAAATTTCCCCGGTTCGCGGCGAGATCACGGTAATTTCGTACGTGCTGTTTTCAGTACGAATGATAAGCTTCTCCATGTCCTGGCTGGTTTCGAGTTGCACACCCTCCTTCCAGTCATGGGCAGACCACGTGTCAAGCAGTGCGCTGGCGGAACAACTTACCTTTGCATCCATAAGCTTAGCCTTTTACCATGGCGACTTCCGTTTCAAACTCTTTCGACGATCGTAATTGTGATATCGTCGGTCTGCGATCGGCCTACGGTGAAATTTTGAATTGTTTCCAGCAATTTGTCTTCCAGGTGTTTGGCTCCAGCCGATGCCTCCATCCGTATCACTTCCTTCACACGATCTTCCCCCAACATTTCTCCTTGTGGATTCTCGGCCTCGGTCAGGCCATCGGAGTAGACCACGAGCACATCTCCTTTATGAAGTTGGAGCGGACTGGACTGATATAAAACAAAGGAAAATGCGCCAACGATCATGTTGTTCGACCCGATCTCTTCGATCTCGCCTGTCGCCGCACGGAACAAGTAAGTTGGATTGTGCCCGGCGCTGATAAACTTTCCAGAGCCTTCCGAGCTTAGAGTAAACAAAAACATCGTCACAAAACGGCCCGAGGAGGATTTTTCACAAAGAAACCGATTTAAACGGTTAATGGCCTCGTCGATCGGCAGACCTGCCCGGAGTTGCATCTGGAGGCAGCCGAGGAGCATCGAACTAAGGAGCGACGCAGAAATTCCCTTGCCGGACACGTCCGCCAGGACCCCGGCCAGCTCACCAGTCTCCAGCTCCACAAAATCATAGAAGTCGCCCCCGACGTACCTGGTAGGTTTTGAGAATGCGTGAATCCGGAGGTTTTTGACCTCCGGCAGGTTCTGGGGAAGCAGGCTGCGCTGTGTTTCTTCGGCCAAGCCCAGTTCAAGTTCGAGTTTCTTTCGCTCCTCAATGTTCTTGATCATCTCCACAGGCCAGACAGCGAATGCATCCTCTTCGTACTGTCGAGGTAAAGAATTCCAAGAATCGAGGGACTATCCGCCTGGGCTGGGATCCCCATCAGCGGCAGGCACGCCACCGCACGGAGGTTCATCGCCACAATACTGGCTTGCTCTTTGTACTTGTCGCCGAGGCCCTCGACCATGAAAACCGGTGCGCCCTTTGCGGCCACGTCATCGACGACCGTGTGGCTTGTCTGAAAGTGCGCCAGCGACAGCGGACGGCCGTGACCATCCATTCCTGCGGCATATCCGAAAGTGTTTCCCTCACGTACGAGGATGAATCCGCGTTCAGCCCCACTGATTTTCAAAGCCGATTCCAGAATCTTCTGGAACGCGGTCTCGGGAGTAAAGAGCTGTTCCCATTGATACTGAAAATCGAGAATGCATGAGATCTTTTCCAGGTCGGAAGACCCGGACGGAAGAACGACGCCGAGGCCCATGAGCGATCGTTCGAAGATTTGGGTCGTATCGGCCTTGGGCGCCTTCGGGAGTTTGGCTTCACCGATAAAGAAGTGAAGCTCGATACGGTCCTTTCCAAGGCAGATCGTGTCGCCGTGTTTGAGAACGTGATGATCCACTTGCTGATTGTTCACGAATGTGCCGTGCGTGCTTGAGAGATCCTGGAGAAAATGCCCCTCCGCCATCTTCACAATTTTTGCGTGGTGTCTCGAGATGTGCTGATTATTCAGGACAATATCGGCATCACTCTTTCGTCCGATCAACACCTCACTCGCGTCCATTTGAAAGACATTCTCCTGTCCATCCGGTCCGACCCAATATAAACGGGGTGTTGACATCGTGTTTACCGTGGCTTGTTCGAGCAGATACTAGTACAATTCGTGAAATTTGTTCATGGGATTTCGCTATGAGACGGATGAGTACCAAGCTGTTGCCACCCGTTACTATTGCACTTTTTACCATCGCTCTTACGATAGCCCCGGCGATTGTTGTACCCGCAGCGGATGTCCCGGAAGACCGTGGGGCCGCCGGGCTAGCCCAGGCGTTGAAGCGTCTGGATGTGATCGGCAGTGTCCTCCACACGGGCGCCCACCCCGATGATGAAAACAGCGCATTGCTCGCGTGGTTGTCGCGCGGCCAGGGCGTGCGCACCGCATATCTGTCCGCTACGCGTGGCGACGGCGGGCAAAACCTTCTGGGCACCGAGTTATTTGAAGCGCTCGGCGTGATTCGAACCGAGGAACTGCTGGCCGCGCGCCGCTTCGATCGGGCACAGCAATTCTTTACTCCGAATTACGAGTTCGGATTTTCCAAAAGCGCGGATGAAACATTCGAGAAATGGGGACGCGAACGGGTTCTCGGCGACTTTGTGCGCGTGATCCGGCAGTTCCGGCCCGAGATCATCATTTCTCGTTTCACGGGTACACCGGCGGATGGGCACGGCCACCATCAAGTGGCGGGGATCATCACTCAAGAAGCCTTCAAGGCCGCGGCTGACCCCAGCCGATTTCCGGAATATGGAAAACCGTGGCAAGCCAAAAAGCTTTACCTGAATTCCATGGGAAGCGGTCAACAACAGCCGGGCGGTCAGCGGCAGGGTGTTGGGCGGCAACCGGGAGGCGGCCAGCAACAGGCAAGTGGTCCGCAGCCGGCTGCCATTGCCATCAACGTCGGCGAATACGATGCGGCCTTGGGCCGCTCTTATAACGAGATAGCGATGGAGGGCCGCAGCCTGCATCGGTCCCAATCGCAGGGTACTGCGCAAGAGAAAGGCCCGCGCACGACACGTCTACAACTCGTTGGCAAGAGCATCGCGGTGGCGGATAATGCGGACCTGTTTGCCGGCACCCTCCACAAGTTGCCGGACCTGGCCCAACTTGAACCGGAACTATCGGCGGATCTCAATCAACTCCAGCAACGAATCGATGCCGTCAGGCAAAAGGCGAATTTTGCTCGTTCCGCCGACATCGTTCCCGACCTGGCGACGGCCATCCGGCTCTTTAGGCAAATTCAGAGCAAGGCGACTAACGAACACGTTCAATTTCTGCTTCGCGAAAAAGAACCCGATTTTCACGAAGCGGCTCGACTGGCGGCGGGTTTAGTCATGGACGTGATTGCATCCGACGACACCGTGGTGCCCGGACAGGAGTTCAATCTGACCATTGCCGTCGTGAACGGCGGGCCTTATGACTTTTCCACCGTGCGGACGAGCACCGACTTCCCTCCAGGCTGGGAAGCCAATTACCAGGGTTCCACGGGAAGCCTGGAGGCCGGTCAACGTTTCGAACAGAAGTTCAAAGTGAAGGTGGCGGCGGATGCCCCGTTCACCGAGCCTTACTGGTTACAACAACCGAGGCAAGGCGATCGGTTTGTCTGGCCGGCCGGTTCCGCCGCAGACATGCCTTTTGATCCGCCCCTGTTGCAAACGCGGGGGGAAGTGGATTACCAGGGAACCAGTATTGCTCTTTCCAGACCGGCGGAATTCCGAAAAATCGATGACATGTATGGGGAACTGCGCAGTTTGGTCAAAGTTGTGCCGGCTCTATCACTGCATGTGTCGCCTGACATCGCGATCGTGCCGATATCCGGAAATCGGCGCAAGGAATTCACTGTAACCGTGGAAAATCAAAGTCCGACGCCGGTCGAAGGCGAAGTCCGCCTGATCACGCCTCAAGGTTGGGCCGTTTCACCCGCTTCACGCACTGTGAAGTTTTTGCGTCAGGGTGAAAAGGCATCCGTTCAGTTCATGGTGAGCGTTCCTAACATTGAAGGAGATTCCACCGTACGGGCCGTGGCGAAGGTCGGGACTCAGGAGTACACGACCGGTTACAAGGTGATCGCTTATCCACATATTCAAACGCGGCATATCTATGCGCCAGCTCAAGCCAGGGTCGAGGTATTCGATGTGAAAACGTCCGTGACCTCCATTGGTTATGTCGAAGGAGCCGGCGACCGTGTTCCGGAAGCGCTTCGTCAGCTCGGTTTGAATGTAGCCACCCTCTCTTCCGACGAGCTCGCAAACGGAGACCTTGCGAAGTACCAAACCATCATTTTGGGCATCAGGGCATACGGTTCAAACGAAGCTGTCCGCGCCTACAACAACCGATTGCTGGAGTACGTGCAGAACGGTGGCACACTGATCGTTCAATACAACCAATACGAGATCCTGGATGGCCCGTTCGGTCCCTATCCTTTTACGATCAGACGGCCCCACGACCGTGTCACCAAAGAAGAGGCGGCGGTCCGAATCCTGGATCCAGCAAACCGCATTTTCAACTTCCCAAACAAGATTTCCGAGAAGGATTTCGATGGCTGGGTGCAGGAGCGCGGTCTCTATTTCCTCGGGACATGGGATTCCCACTACCAGCCTCTCCTCGAGTCGCACGATCCGGGCGAGGATCCCAAAGAAGGCGGACTCGTGGAGACAAAGTACGGGAAGGGAACCTACATCTATACGGGGTACGGTTTCTTCCGGCAGTTGCCCGAAGGAGTCCGGGGTGCATACCGATTATTTGGCAATCTCATCAGTTTGGAAAATTGACCTACCTCACAAGCATAGCCAGCCTTGGGAAGACGAAGCGTCCAGCGACATCGTCCACAACGTTGACCTGGCACGTATAGAAGCCGGGTTGCAGGTGCGCGAGTTGCACGCTGAGTTCGAAAGCGGAGGCATGCCGCTCTCGCGTGTTGAGTTCAGTCGCCTCGGCAAGAGGCGTCTCGTAAACTTTCACATTTCCTTTGTAGAATGCAGCGCTGGTCAACATGTGAATCGAGTTCCTGCTCTTTTCTCGGCCGGCTTGAGTGGCGGGATCATAAACCTCGAAATAAAGATAGAGCTGCTGATTTCTGGAAAAGACGTGGGTGACACTAGGAATCAGTTCCGACCCGTTTCGAACCAGCGGATTCTCGCGCCTTTGACGCGCTGGCTGCTTCTGGCTTGAGGCAACGACCGAGCTCATCTTCAGGGGTGCGTCTTTCAAATTTGGAACAATGACCCCGGTTTCGAACGAGCCCGTCTGACCGGTCTGATTTTCGCGGAGAACGACTTTGAGGCTGTAGTCGCCCGGGGGAAGAAGGAAGCCGGTGTCGTACTGCACGTTCTTGCGTTTAACGTCCTTTGCGCTTTCCACGGCGAGCTTGACAGTATCGCGAATGATACCGAACGGACGCTGGCTCTTATCTCGTACGACTCCGGCAACGTCCAGAGTAGAGCGGTCTTCATCCCCCGCTCTTGTGAAAGGAATTGCAGCGCCTGGAACCACGACGGATACCGGCACGAAATACCGGACATCCGAAAGACGGAAATAACCCGTCGATAGATAAACCGGAAGATCGGTGTTTGGCAAATCCGATGCGAGTTGTTCCTGGATTTGCCGGTCGCGGTCTTCCTTCGTCGAATGCTGGAAATCGGCGGGGGCGTAATAGCCGCGCCGGTTGTCGACTTTTACGTCGCGGCGCTTCACCGTGACCGTGATCTTGCGGAATCGCCCATCTTTGGCGGTATTGGTACTTCGATATCCGAGGACGTAGTACATGGAAGTGTCCTCGATCATCTTCGTGTAGGCCGGACGAAAATCGTTGGTGTCGAGAAAGGCGCGGCCACCCGTGCCGGATGCTAACGTCACCAACGTTTCCTGGGATGAGAACGTTGAATCGAATTGGCGTTGAACGGTCTGGCCCGAAAACGTTGCGGAACTAAACTGGCTTGCCCGTGACGCGTCACCGCCGGGCGGCAACGCCTGAAGGCCGCGTACGTCGACCGTGTAGATCGAAAGATTCGCACGAACCGCAGCGTTGATCGCTACGCGCAACTGCGACTGGTTCTCGATTCCGGTCCGATTTAGACCACTGGCAAAGTAGAGGACCGACTTCCTTTGCTCGATTGTCGCAAGGGCGTCGGCCAAAGACCGTATCGCCTCGAGGCGGCGATCGGTGTTGAATATGTTGAACTCGGTCTCATCACCGGTGAATGCTTCCCCCGTGCCCTCAGCTTCTGCGGTTTCCCCTGCCGCCCCTTCTTCCAGACCTCGCCCGCTTTCCGGATTGAACGCCTGAATCGCGCTGAGGAGTTGATCGCGATCCGAGGTGAAGTCCTGATTCACGGTCACCGTGTTCGCAAGACTGACAATCGCGATCAGATCAGCCGGGCTCATCTGCTTTTGAACATATTCCACGGCTGAATTTGCGGCGCGTGTAACCTCTTCAGGCTGCATCGAGCTCAAGTCAAAGAAAAGTACGACGAGCCGGCGATTCCTGAATATCTCGTCCGCCACCCGCTGCGGTTGGTTGGTTGCTGGCGTGTCGAGATTGGTGAGCAGATTCGGCACCTGCGGTTCGGATGCGACGATTGCATCGGGAGTTTCGACGTCCAGTGACGAGACTCTTTGAACCTTACCGTCTTCAAGCAGAGTGAAATCCTCAAGCTTCAGATCGCGCACAAAGTTCCCTTGTCTGTCACGAACGGTCACATTCACAAGCACCAGATCCGTGTCCGTACGCAGCGTGAACTGAGGTGAACGTTGCGGCATCACTGGAATCGGTAGAAAAGCCAGTATCAGCACAATAGGAATGACGAGCCGGTTCATGTTCATAAAGAAGCTAAAAACGCAGACGTGCGATGATCTGAATTTTCCTCATCGATCCTACAGAAGTGACGCGGCCGAATGAGGGTGAATTTACGATCGTATCGATTGCACGAAATTGCGGCGTATTGAAGACGTTCGATGCCTGAACGCGCAGCTCGAGCGGGTAGCGTTCCTTCAGCATGACGCTTCTGTTCAAAGCCATGTCGAATTGGTATGTTCCGGGACCGCGAATCGTATTCCTGCCGGCATTACCGAACTGGCCCGCCGCCGGCAGGACAAAGGCCGCGGTGTTGAACCAGGCGATGACCGTAGGATTCGCTATAAACACGGGCGCTCCCGTTGCATTTGCGCGCAGTGTGCCATTCGTTCCACGGAGGATATCCCCAGTATCGCCAAGAATCCGTGCCGTGGACGGAGTCCCGGAAGCAATCGTCCAGCTTCCGCTGACTTGCCAGTTACCCAATATAGCTCGCCCGAAATGCCCGGTGGAAAGCCACCGCTTGTTTTCACCAAACGGCAGTTCCCAGAGGTAGTCACCCGTGAAGCGATGAGTTTGATCGAAGTTGGACAATCCCCTTTCTGCCGCGAGCTCGAAAGCGTTCTGTGCGACGACGCCGGCTCCACCGCCGGTACTGGAGGCATTGTCGATGGACTTTGAGAACGTGTAGTTTCCTCCGGCGGCTAGTCCAAACGTTAGCCGTTTTCTAAGCCGGACCGATGCGGAGTGCGATACGGAGCCCCCTTCCGAGGTTTCCCACAAGAACGGTTGCACGTTGGGAATGCGCAGTCCCGTTGCGGTGCGGTTCGGCGCTTCGACAATATCGAGATGGGTGCCTCGGGTTCCGATGTAACCGGCATTCAACACGACGCTGCTCGAAATACTCCGCTGAATGTCGAGATTCCACGTCTGCACGTAACCGATACGGTAGTTGCGGTCCACGCCGAAGCTATTGGTAATGGTCGCAGGAGGCGGAACAGGAAATCCGTTCTGAAGCGTCAATCGCAGTAGGCTCGACGCAATGTTCGTCTGAGTCACCGCAAACGGCGGCTGAAACGCCAGTTGTTGCACAATGTTGTTGTAGGCCGCGTTGTTGTAATTGATCCCATAACCGGCCCGCACAATGGTGTTATTCATCGCCCGCCATGCAATGCCTACTCTCGGACCAAAGTTATTCCGATCCGGATCGACCAGCGTGGACGGAAACTTACCCGTGAACGCCCCAACTTTTCCTGGCAGCACGGGCGCCACTGCGGTGAATCCGGAGGCCGTGTCCAAGTTCACAATTCGGTTTTCGGTTTCGCTGAACGGCGAAACATATTCGTAACGCAATCCGAGATTCAGGGTGAGAGCCGGCAGTATTCGCCAGTCATCCTGGAAGAAGAGATTCCAGGAATTCGCCCGGAACTGATAGCTGTTGGAGCCATATTCTATGGAAGTGAGCTGTGGCAGGCCCAGGAGGAAATCTGCAAAATCGAAACCGGCGTTGGCGCCAGTGAACGTGAAACTTCCTCGCGCGTTATCGTTAGTTCGGGTATTCAACTGAATGCGGCGGAACTGTACTCCCCAGCGCATGGAATGTTTGACGCGCGCCCAGATCATCGAGTCGCCGAATTGCAGCGTCTGGTTAATCCGCCGGGAAGTGTTCAGATCGCTGACGCCGGTGTAATTCGTAAATGAAAGCTTCGGAATGCCCCAATCAAAAGGATCCTGCGAAACGCCGCCAACCCCAGCTTCGCCCGCAACATTGCGGATGCCGGCATACAAATTCGCTGTCGTGTTTCTATTGCGGCTGAAGCCGAATTGAACGCTGTTGCTTAGACGGCCGATGGAATGGGAATAACCAATTGGAACATTGATACCGACCACAGACGTGGTCCCGCCGATGCTCGGAATAGGGTTGCTGACCGTGCTGTCTTGTGTCCGATATTGAATGCCGATCGTCAACGCTTGTCCTCTGGCCCCGCCGCGGCCTCCACCGCCGAAACCGCTTCTTGGTCCACGGCCCCTTGGACTGCCTGAAGCTCCGAAACTGTGATTGAATCGCACATTCAGATCGTTGCTATTGTCTTTGTTGGTTGTCACGTAATGGTAGTTCTGCACGTTCCCGAGAAGATTCGGCAGAGGAATGAACGACATTAAACGAGCAGCCGCTGGATTGATGGATGGGGCCGGAATTCGGTTGTTTTGAAAAGATACGCCAGTCACGGGGTCTGCGATCAGAACCGGCTTGCCGCCCCTGAAGTAAGTCTCAGAGAAATCGCCTGCCCGCTCGACGGCTGTTGGAACGGTTGAGAACGCGTCGAAGGGATTGTGGGTTCGCGACGCATTGTAAGTAATCGTGAAGAAGTTTCGGTTTCCAAGGTCGAACAGTTTCGGAATCTTGAGCGGTCCTCCGACAGTTACTCCAAAGCGGCTCTGGCCATAGTCCGGTTTGGATGTCGACGGACCCTTCAGTGAATAAGGGGAGGCGTCGAACGCGGAATTACCCAGCGAGTAGTTCAGATTGATGTTGGCCCGGTTCGGAAATTGACCGCGGCCGCCACCGATGAAGAAAGGATTTGCTCCACCACGTAGACCACCTCCGCGCAGACCACCCCCGCGTTGACCACCGCCCCCCACGAGCCCGCCACGGCCCGCGCCCGGCGCTGGGCCGAAGCGGCCGCCGGCTGCACCTCTCGTCCCTTCTTCAGCGCCTGCGGGCCCACCGCGCTCGCCAAAGCCCTCCTGCTGGGCCGCCAGCCGCTCAGGATCGAACATACCTTCAAAGGTCTGTGGGGCCGTATTCCCAGAGACGGCCACCGATTCAGTGGGAGCATCGGTCGTCATTCCAGCAATGGCCATGCCGGGAGGGACGAGGAAATCGTCGGTCCCGTTTCCAGTTTCGTTTGCGGTCTCCTCCACCGGCGGCGCGTTCGAGAGCCGGCGGTTGGCGTCCAGCGTTGCTCGCGGTTGCGCCGCGATGGTCTGCGACTTCGAGCGAAGTATTAAATCAAAATCCGCGCGCACCGTGTGAGCATCGGTAATGACCACTTGTTGATCGACGGTCATGCGCCGTGACGAGGTATGTCCCGGCTCCCGGCAATCGCAGCGAATAACGACCACTCAAATCGGTTGTTGTAGCAACTTGCTCCAAACTGTCTGAGTTGATCGCGTCGACCGATGCTCCCGGAAGAGGCGTGTTGCCCGACTTGACGGTTCCCTGAATGGAAATACCGCTTTCAGGCCTTTGGACCTGAGCTGTGGTTGAAAAAGTTATTACCAGAAATAGAAAGATAGCCGGTGATAGCGTGCCGATGTTGAACCGCATGTGAGTCGAGACACCCTCAAATTCAAACCGAAGTGTCGTCCTAGCCTTTCTTACGATTATGGAACGGCACTCGTTACGGGCGCTTAACATCTTTTAACAACCAAGAAAGTCAGGATTCGCGTCCAAGGAGTCCCGATGGTAAACTTGCAGACATGATTTTCCGCAGCGTTTTGGTAGCCCTTTTGGGTATAAGTGTGTGCATTCCGCTACCGGCGCAGATCTCCCGTGATTCCAAATTCGGGATTCTCCGAACTGTCATTGCTGAACAGGCCGCTGCCCGGATCGGCCTGCCCTTCGGTGCAGACGGTGTCGAACTGTCGGAGACGGGCCAGGTCAATAAGGAGAAATTGGAAAAGGACATCAAAAAGAACGGACAGTCTGTCGAGGCCGGCAAGGTTGTGACCGTGACCGAAATCGCATTTGCCGATGACAAGATCGAAATCGAGCTCGATGGCGGAGGCAAAAACAAGAAGAGCTTTTTGGATCGCATCCAGGTCGGCGTTGGAGTGGGGAACAAGACGGCGCCGGTCGGCAGAGATGACAAAACACAGAAAGCGAAAGGTTCGAAGATCGTTCTTCGATTTGAAAAGAAGGTTCCTCCGGATATGAAGCCCGAGCTATTGAAGGAATTGCTCAATCCGATTCTCGACTTCGAAAAACACAATTTTTTAAAGACGGGTATTGACGCGCTTCCCGCCGAATTCCAGGAAGCAGTGAAGGCGAAGGAAGCCAGGATTGGCATGGATCGAAGCACTGTGATCATGGCGCTGGGCCGGCCGGACAAGAAGGTTCGCGAGAAGCTTGACGGTGTCGATACCGAGGATTGGATCTACTTCGAGCGCGGACTGCGTGTGCAGTTCGTCACCTTCGAAAACAACGTCGTCGTGCGAATCCGTCAATACTGAATCCACTAATGATATTACTCGTTCTTGGCGCCGGTGCGGCCGGCTCATATTTTGGCGGCAAACTTGCACAAGCCCGTCATGACATCGCGAAGTGACAAGACTCATACTGGAATATTGGGCTCCTCTTCTTCTTTGGCTGATCACGATATTTTCTTTCTCCACGGATGCCTTTTCGAGTGGCGAGACTTCTAAAATCATTGTTCCGATCTTGACCTTTCTCTTTCCACATTTATCAGCCCACGAAATTGACGTGTGGCACACCGTGATTCGAAAGTGCGGCCACGTTACCGAATACTTCATCCTGGCGGTGCTGGCGTATCGGACTATACAGCTCGATCGGCCGAATCTCAGGGGGGCGAAACTTTGGACTGCGGTTTTCGTTCTTCTGGCCGCACTGTCGGACGAGTTGCATCAGCTCTTTACTGCTTCGCGGAGTGCGTCGATCATCGACGTAGGATACGATTGTCTCGGAGCAGTTTGGGCGCTTTGGCTTATCAGACCTTTATGAGACCCGGCGTTTACGTTCACATTCCATTCTGTGAGCAGCGTTGCTACTACTGCGCGTTTACAGTCGCGGTGTCTCCGCAGCACACTTATGAGCCGTACGTCCGCCGCCTGATCCGGGAGATCGAACTTTCAGAATTCAAGGAAGAACCGGAAACGATATTTTTCGGCGGTGGAACACCGTCCATAATCGATGCCTCTTTGATTGAAAGGATCATTCATGCCCTTCCCGGCGGCGCAGCAGAAATAACCATTGAGGCCAATCCGGGTACAATCACGGATTCGAAGCTTGAGTGCTATCGCGACATCGGCGTGAATCGTGTGAGCGTCGGTGTGCAGTCATTCTATGACGAAGACCTGAAAAATGCCGGACGCCTTCACAGCGCCGCTGACGTCTTACGGGGCATTGAGTCTTTGCGAAAGCACCGGTTCGAAAACATCAACGTCGATTTGATTGCGGGACTTGTGAACCAGCGGCTTGACGTCTGGAAACAGAATCTTGGTTGGATTGAGCGGCTCCGCCCGGAGCACGTCTCCATCTATATGCTCGATTTAGAGGAACGCAGCGCCTGGGGAAAGAGTCGCGCCGATACCCCCGGCGAGGAAGTGTTCGCCAATTTTTATTGCGAGGCTGCCGAGCGCCTCGGTAAAGCGGGCTACATTCATTACGAAATCTCGAATTGGGCCATACCCGGTTTCGAGTGCCGGCACAATCTCAAATACTGGACAGCTGCGCCTTACCGCGGATTCGGGGTCAGCGCACATTCGTTTTCGCAAACGCGCCGGTTTTGGAATACCGCGTCACTGATGGAATATAACGAGATGCTGGATTCGGCAAAGCTTCCGGTTGGCGGAGACGAAGAGTTGACTAAAGAAATGCGGCTGGAAGAAGCGTTCCTTCTCGGATTGCGCAGAACTTGTGGCTTCGACGTCTGGCACGTCGCGCAGGAACTCGATTTCCGGTACCCGTCCGAGTGGTTCGACCGCGTGTGCGAACTGGAAGATGACGGCTGGATCCAGTTTGATGGTAAGTTTCTGAGACTCACTCCCGCAGGCTGCCTGCTGGCGAATAGCGTAACCGAGGAATTGTTATGGCCGACACTGTTATCGACCTCCGAAGCGACACCGTAACGAAGCCATCGCCGGAAATGAGGCGGGCCATGGCTGAAGCGGATGTCGGCGACGACGTTTTTCTGGAAGATCCCACCATCAACCGCCTTCAGGACCGCGCTGCACAGATCTTCGGGCGCGAGTCCGCGCTGTTCGTGCCCTCCGGAACGATGGGCAATCTGACATGTATCATTGCCCACACGCGTCACGGCCAGGAAATTATCTGTGAGGCATCGGGACATATTTATAACTACGAGATGGCTTCGATGTCCGCCATCGGCGGAGTGCTCCCGCGAGTTGTCGCCGGGCAGGATGGAATTCTGAGCTGGGAAACGATTTCCAAGGCAATTCGTCCCCGGATTTACTACAGGGCTCAAACCGCGCTGATCTCTCTCGAAAACACCCACAACATGGCCGGCGGGACGGTGTATCCGACGAGGCTTGCAGACGAAATTTGCGGCAAGGCGCACGATGCCGGTATTCCGGTCCACCTGGACGGTGCCCGGATTTTCAATGCCGCAACCTATCTGGGGGAAGACGTAGCCCGGATCACGAAGAAATTTGATTCGGTCCAGTTCTGTTTAAGCAAAGGTCTGGGTGCTCCCGTCGGTTCTCTCATCGTTGGATCACGGGAATTCATCGAGCGATGCCGCAGCATTCGGAAAATGCTCGGCGGCGGTATGCGCCAGGCCGGTATCCTGGCTGCTGCGGGATTAATCGCTCTCGAAAAGGGTCCGAAGCGGCTTCAAGTGGACCACGACAACGCAAAAGTTCTTGCCTCCAAGCTGGCCGCGATTCCGGAGGTTACCCTAGATCCGGGAAAGGTGCAGACCAACATCGTCATTTTTGATTTGAAGAAGTCGGGATGGTCTGCGGCAGACTTCCTTCAAGCGCTCGAGAAACGAAACGTATTGGCCGTTCCGGTCGATGCAGAAAGGGTGCGCATGGTGACTCATCTTGATGTCGACGGTAGCGAAATCGACAAAGCCGCAGCCACTGTGCGAGAAGTGTTGAAGCCATGAAGAAGATTCGAGTTGGTGTGATCTTTGGCGGCCGCTCCGGCGAGCATGAAGTTTCGCTGCGGTCGGCGGAGTCGATTCTCAAATCCATTGACCGCTCGAAGTACGATGTCGTACCGATAGGCATCACTCATGAAGGCCGTTGGCTCGCCTCAAAGAACGCAATTGCATTGTTGCCTGCAAAAGACGCTATCCAGAAGACGCTGACAACCGGCGAGGCCATTGTGTTTCCTGCCGAGCCGGCCGCCCCGGGAGTTGTCGATGTTGTTTTTCCCATCCTTCATGGGACTTTTGGAGAAGACGGGACGATCCAGGGTTTGCTCGAGCTGGCCAACGTGCCCTACGTTGGAGCGGGCGTGCTGGGTTCGGCGGTCGGGATGGACAAGGACGTGATGAAGCGTCTCCTGCGCGATGCAGGTCTGCCCGTTGTCGATTACTGGACCGTTCGGCAATCGGAAATCGATTCTTTTGCCGAGACCAGATTCAGTGGCCTTCCCTATCCCGTGTTCGTCAAGCCCGCTAATCTCGGGTCGTCCGTGGGCATCACGAAGGTACATGGCCCGGACGAACTCCGCGCCGCGTTGAAAACGGCCGCGGAATACGATCGAAAAATTGTTGTGGAGAGGGGAGTCGATGCGCGCGAGATCGAGATCAGCGTGCTTGGCAATGATGATCCCATCGCCTCTGTACCGGGAGAGATCATTCCATCGCGAGAGTTTTACGACTACGATGCCAAGTATGTCGATGAAGATTCGCGGCTGCTGATTCCCGCGCCGCTTGCTGAAGAAAAGGTTAAGGAAGCGCAACAAATGTCCATCTCCGCCTTTAAGTGTTTGGAATGCTCGGGGATGGCTCGAGTCGACCTGTTTCTGGAGAAGTCTAGCGAAAAACTTTACGTCAACGAGATCAACACCCTTCCCGGATTCACGACGATCAGCATGTACCCTAAATTGTGGGAGGCGTCTGGTATTCCTTATTCCGAATTGATCGATCGCCTTATCGCGCTCGCCATCGACCGCCACGCCGAGAAAAATAGGCTGAAAACCAAATATTGAGGCCCTCACCCGGCGCTTCGCGCCACCCTCTCCCAAAGGGAGAGGGACATGCCCGAAACAGGTTTCCAAATAGGGAATCCCATGAAACCCGCACCAATCCTGCTTCTGGAGCGAACCGCATCGCGTAATTTTGACAAGAGTGCTCCCAGGGGGAGAGGGATAACGTCGCGGGTCAACCCCGCTCCCCCTGGGAGAGGGTGGCGCGAAGCGCCGGGTGAGGGCCTCAATCGAGTTTGCGCCACTTTATGAGTCCATCCTCAAACAGCAACACCTTGCTCGCCGCGTCCTTTGCAAACTGAGCGTGGTGGGTTACGACGATCTGGGTCATGCCTTCGCTGTCCAGCTCTCGCATGACGTTGAAGACTTCGTCGACGAGGCGAGGATCCAGTTGAGAGGTGGGTTCGTCGTACAGCATGACTTCAGGTTGCATGGCCAGGCTGCGAGCTATCGCTACGCGCTGTTGTTGACCACCTGAAAGCTTTGCCGGGTAGGTATGGGTTTTCTCACTCAAACCGACACGCTCGAGGATTCTTCTTCCCATTTCCGCTGCCTCGTTAGGATTCATCTTCTTCACTTGAATCGGCGCGAGCGTGACATTTTCAAGCACGGTCAGATGCGGAAACAGATTGAAGCTCTGAAAGACCATACCGGTTTTTAAGCGCATCTTCTGGAGGGTGTGCCTCGTCTGAGCAGGCAAGTCGGAGGCCTCACCGGCGTTCCATTCGACGCTGATGTCGCCAATAGATATTCGTCCGCTATCGAATAACTCGAGAAAATTGATGCAACGAAGCAGCGTGGATTTGCCGCAGCCCGACGGGCCCATGATAACGGTCAACTTGCCCTGTGGGAATTGAAGCGTGAGGTCTTTGAAGAGAGTATGACTGCCGAATGATTTCGTCAGTCTTTCGATCTTAACCACCGCTGATGGGCGCCGGCGCTTCTCAACAGAACCTTCTGAGGTCTTTCTTTCGCATTGAAGCCTATGGCGTAAGGACAAAAGATATTTGCGCGTTTTGCGCGCGAGTTCTCGTCGAGATAATATCCGCCGATGCGGAAATGATAATTGTCCACCGTGCCGGACAACGTGCCATCCCCATTGTATTGCCACGCGCCGGAGCGTCTTTTGTCATTCGCGACAATGATGATGTAGAGGTTGTCTGGCGACATGTCGCAGATGTCTTGTGTGCTCAAATTTCCAACACCCTTGAGGTCACCCCATCCTGTGTGTGAATGAAAATCTCCGATCAATGAAAGGTGCGGCAAGTTACCAAGGAATTTATCGATCCTTCGGGATGCGCGGCCGTTCTTCTCGACGCTGGTGTGGCTACGATTTGCGGTCTGATAGGAGATAGCGTGCTCCACAATATAGATGTTGTTGCTGTCGCGATATCCAAGAAGAAGGCCAAAACATTCTCTCTTATAAACTTCGATAGCCGATATAAGCAGCGCCCAAAACGCGTTTGCCGAAATGTATACTTCCATGTGTCACCTGACTGCTCCGGATTCTAGCCGTTCTGCACGCCGATTGGGAATCGGCTTTTTGGACTAAAAATTAGGGCCGCATCAAAGTGCGGCCCTGTCTAAATCTCGGTCTTCGCGCCTAATTTTTAGGTCAGTGTTACTTCTTTTTAGTCGCTTTCTTCTTCTTTGCTGGAGCTTTCTTCATCCTTTTTTCCCTCCTAATGGGATTTTTCTTTTTCTATTTTGATTAGCCTCGCAACATATTGAGGCTCATCGTTACTACAGCCACTAGTATTGTGGCGAAACTTTTCCCTGTCAAGCATAAATTTCGCTTTTTGTGGGAGTTAAACTCTACGGGTACTGATAGTAGCCCCTTCGATGGAGCGTCTCAAAACCCGCTCGGGCGAGCCTCACCTGGATGTCCCGGAACATTGGCTCGGTGCCTGGCACCTTGTTGCTGGAGACGTATCCCAGCACATACTGGTTGCGCGCCTGTTCCGTAGCCCTTGCGTAAAACTTTTCAATATTCTGCAATGAATTTGCAAAATAGGCGTCACCGCCAGTGTTTTTGGCGTAGTCGTCGAGGACCGAGAACCTGCGAGTGAAGAAGGTCTGCTCCAGTCCAATTGCGTAGACCTGAATCCCGGTGTCGAGCAGGCTTCTCACGGTTTCATCGAAAGAATGATTGCTGCCCGTTGTACTTCCATCGGAAATGACGAGCACAATTTTGCGCCGCTCGCGATCGCGCTTGGCGAGATCAGAAGCCGCAACGAAAATCGCATCGTTCAGCACTTTGGTTTTTTCAGGCGGCGCCGTCACGATGACGCCGATTTGTCCTGGCGGGACGACGGGCGCTCCATTGATTACAGGACCTGGTGTTGAAAAAGGGCCGCGAGAAGAAGCCGGATAAGTGCCCGTATCAGGTTTGGCGTCACGCAACGTTTTCATCGCCGTTTCCACAACTGCGTTGTCCTGCGAAAAATCGAGGACCTTGGCGACGAACTTGTCGAAGCGGTAGACCGCGACCTCATCGAAATCGCTAAACGCGCCGGCGAGTGCTGGAAACGTCTGCTGGACCTTGGAAAGGGATCCTGGTGTAAGGCCCGTGTCGACGAGAACCGCGGCGGATAACGGAACAGGATCGGTTGTAAAGTTGGTGATGATTTGTTTGTGGCCGTCTTCCAATACGATGAAATCGTCCTGGGTAAGGCCCGTGATCAATCGACCCCCCGAGCCCTTTACAGTTACAGGCACCACGACGAGATCCACTCTCGTTCGGATCGGGTAGTCTTGTCCGTATCCGGTGAGGACTACCAGCAAAAGAGTCAAGACCAAAAGTCTATTAACCTTCCGTGCTTTTGGGTGCATAGTAGCCCTTCCTCGCTTTGACCATATAACTCGAGTCTCTCGGGATGATTCGTATCAGGCGGTACTTTCCATCCCTTGCGGTGTTTGTGGACATGTATCCCAGGCTGTATTGGCTTCGCAGTTCCTGCGCGATCTGATCGAATATTTTTTTGAAGCTGTTCTTGTTGTCCACGAAGAACATCGCTCCACCTGTCTCTTCAGAAAATTTTCGGAGCGTACCCGGATCGCCACCTCGGCCCAGTCCTCTATACAAGAAGCTGCCGCCCCGGTTTGAAATCGAATAAATCACAGCATCGCTCTGGTGAGCAGCGATTAGAGCCTCAACGAACTTAGTCTTGCTCGTCGTGTCTTCGCCATCGCTGATCAGGATGACTGCTTTACGACCGGCTTCACGGTTGAGCTTTTCTCTGCAAGCGAGATAGACCGCATCATAAAGTGAAGTGCCGCCGCCGATCTCGAGCTCCTCGATCGCGGCCTTCAGCCGCCTGCTGCTTTCCGTATAGTCCTGAACCAGAGTGACCGAGCGGTCGAAGCCGATCACCAGAGCAAGATCGGACGGCCGCAAGATCGATTCTAAAAAACCGGTCGCGGTCACCTTCTCTTCATCGAATACGGGCCGTACGCTGGGGCTGGTGTCAATCAGCATCCCGATCGTCAGCGGCAGTTCGTTTTCGCGCGCGAAGTGACGAATCTCCTGACGTTTTCCATCCTCTTCAACAACAAAGTCCTCTGCGCGAAGCCCCGGCACGAAGCGCCCCCGCCGATCCGCTACTGTGAACAGCACGTTGACCAGATCGACACTGACTTTGAGCGTATCTTGCGGTGCAGCCAGGACTGGCAACGTGACGGCCACGAGCAGAACCAGGATCGCAACGTGCTTCATAGATTCGGATGTCGGTCCAACCCTCCATATCGCTTCAGTACGCCCGCATACCACCATGCTATCATGCCCATCTGGACGACACTTAAATTAGACGACTGGGTGGAATTGCCGTTAACCCGACTGAAATGCTGAAACTGACAAATACACTAACAGGCTCCCAGGAAGTTTTCACGCCCCTGGATGGATCGACCGTGCGGATGTACACGTGCGGACCCACGGTCCACAACCACGCGCACATCGGCAACTTAAGAACGTACGTCTTCGAAGACATATTGCGGCGGCATCTGCGCAGCAAGGGTTGGGCTCTGAAGCACGTGATGAACATCACGGATATTGATGACAAGATCATTAACCGGGCTATCGAGGCCGGTCAGGACATCAAGACCTACGCTGAGCCTTACACTCGGGCTTTTTTCGAGGATTGCGGGAAACTGCGCATCGAGCGGCCGGACATCATCACTCCGGCAACCGACTACATTCCGGAAATGATCGATCTCGTGCAGCGGTTGCTCGATGCAGGCTATGCCTATCCAGAAGGTGACTCCATCTATTACCGCATTTCACGATTTCCCAATTACGGCCGGCTGTCCCGCCTGGATCGAAGAGAACTGAAAATCGGCGCCCGAATCGATGCCGACGAATACGAGAAGGAAGAGCCGAGCGACTTTGTTTTGTGGAAAGCGCCGAAGAACGAGAAGGAACCACACTGGCAGGCGCCATTCGGTGCCGGCCGGCCGGGGTGGCACATTGAATGCTCCGCGATGGCGATGAAGCAGCTTGGTGAAACGCTCGACATCCATTGCGGCGGCGTGGACAACATTTTTCCCCATCACGAAAACGAAATTGCTCAAAGCGAGGCCGTCACGGGGAAACCATTCGTCCGCTTCTGGGTACACGGCGAGCATCTGCTGGTGGAGGGCGAGAAGATGGCGAAATCGAAAGGAAACTTCTTTACCCTCCGCGATCTCATCGAACGCGAATACGATCCGATTGCGATTCGCTACCTCCTTGTGTCCGTGCCCTATCGCAAGCAGTTGAACTTCACCTGGGACGGGCTGGTATCTGCGCAACGCAGTTTGGAGCGCATCAAGGAGTTTTTGTTCCGCTTGAGTACCGCCAGGCTTGGACTGGGCAGTAACCCGCAGCTCGACGCCGAGGCGGCTGCCGCGTTTGAAAACGCTCTCGATGACGATTTGAATACCGCTCAGGCACTGGCCGTGGTTTTCGATTTGATCCGGAGGTGCAATACCGCCCTGTCCGACGCTGTAGTGAAGGAGGATGATCGGAAGCGTATATTCCAATTTTTTCAGAATGTCGACGAACGGCTGGCCATCGTTCCCCCTATGGAAGCTATCGTGCAAGGCGATGAACAGATCGAGTCGCTGATTGCAAATCGAAACGAAGCTCGCCGAAAACGGGATTTCGCCTCGGCGGATCTGATTCGCCAGCAGTTGCTTGATCGCGGCGTTGTCATTGAAGACACGCGGGAGGGCACGAAATGGCGTCGCAAATAATGTCCGACAAACTTCCGAATTTGGTTACGGATCTGCCCGGACCGAAAGCTCGCGATATCATCGCGAGCGACCACCGGTATATCTCGCCCTCTTATACCCGTTCCTATCCTCTGGTTGTTCGCAGCGCGAAGGGTGCGATTGTTGAAGATGTTGACGGAAACCGCTTCCTGGATTTCAGCGCTGGTATTGCCGTTTGTTCGACTGGCCACTGCCACCCCGACGTGGTTCGAGCGATTCAGAAACAAGCCGAGTCGTTGATCCACATGTCGGGTACGGATTTTTACTACGAGCACATGCCTCAGTTGGCGCGGAAGCTGGAGTCCCTCATGCCCGACGGCAAATCTTGGCGGTGCTTCTTCGGGAACTCGGGCGCCGAAGCGATCGAAGCGGCAATGAAGCTTGCCCGGTACAGTACCGGCCGGTGGCAGTTCATTGCATTCCAGTCGTCCTTTCACGGAAGGACCATGGGAGCCCTTTCGCTTACTTCATCCAAGCCGGTTCAGCGTAAAGGTTTTGGGCCGCTTGTACCCGGCGTCACACACATTCCTTATGCGAACTGTTACCGGTGTCCGTTGAACCTCGAATACGATTCGTGCGGGATCGCGTGCGCAAACTATCTCGAGGAGGTGGTCTTCAAAACGACCGTGAATCCCAGCGAGGTTGCGGCCATTGTGGTGGAAACGATTCAAGGCGAGGGTGGATATATTGTTCCGCCGCCCGATTTTTTTCCTACCTTGGAAAAGATAGCGCGCAAGCATGGGATCTTGCTGATCGCTGACGAGGTACAGTGTGGGATGGGCCGCACCGGAAAGATGTTCGCTTTCGAGCACTTCGATTTTCATCCGGATATTATTGCGATTGCGAAGGGCGTCGCCTCCGGCATGCCGCTCGGCGTCACCATGGCCCACGCGGAAACGATGAACTGGGAACCGGGCGCTCATGCATCCACTTTCGGCGGAAATCCAGTGTGTCTGGCTGCGGCCATGGCGACGGTACGCTTGTTACAAGATGAATATGTCGCGAATTCCGCGAAAATCGGCGAATTCCTGCTCGTCAGGCTCGAGCGGCTGATGGATCGTCATCCGGCGATCGGCGATGTCCGGGGCCTCGGCTTGATGCTTGGCATCGAGATCGTCAAGGACCGGACGACGAAGGAGAAAGCTCCGGAACTCCGCGACGCCATCATTTATGAATGCTTCCGCCGCGGCTTACTAGTCCTGGCGGCGGGCCCTTCGACCATCCGGCTGTCTCCGCCTCTGATGGTGGACGAAGAGCAAGCCCAGTTTGCCCTCGACACCTTGTCTGAAGTCATCGCGACCGCCAGCAACTAACACGAGAATGCCGTTTCCGCTCTTGCTTCACCGATTTCTGACGTTTGGGCGACGGTCCGAGCTTTTCGGTATCGATTACCTCCGCTCGCTGGGATATCGGGTCGTGACCTCCAGCTACCGGACCAAAGACGGGGAAGTGGACGTCATCGCTTGGGACGGCGATGTGCTGGTCTTCATCGAAGTCAAGGCCCGCCAATCCTCCGAGCCACCCCAAGATTCGGTCGGTCACCGAAAACAGACGCGAGTCATTCGCGCCGCTCAAGCCTATCTCACCCGGCATCACCTTCAAGAGGCTCCTTACCGCTTCGACATCCTTGCTGTGACCGCAATTCCAGGCTGCAGGCCTGAATTCCGCCTTCTCCGTGACGCGTTCCGCATATATAATTGAATCGCTGTGCGGGACTAACTCAGTGATAGAGTGCAACCTTGCCAAGGTTCGTTGAAATCCACACCAGTCCTGCTTTTCCGTGACTTAGCCTCCTAGACAAAACACCAAATATTGCTACGGATGAAGTTTTTGCGGAGCAGGTGCTTGCCGGGGTGCCGGCGCCCTAGCTATTAAGTCGTATGAATAGTCTATAATCGCGGTTTTGGGAGACTAAAATTGAAGACAATAATCGCTTCTTGGATTACGATCCTCGTTCTGTTGTGTGCGCCTCTTCAGGCACAGTGGGTAAAAGTGCCTCCGGCCAACATTCCTCGGATGCCCAATGGCGAGCCGAACCTCTCGGCACCCTTGCCGCGATTGCCTGATGGCAAACCCGACCTGTCGGGAGTTTGGAGACCCGATAACCAGTATGCCGGCCAGCCGCAGAACTTTGCTGCCAACCTGAAGGTCGATAACATTCCGTTCCAGCCTTGGGCCGAAGCGCTGCTCGAAGAGCGCAAGACTGGGGTGCATGAGAGAGAAGATTCATCCGCACTTTGCCTGCCCCAGGGCCTTCCTCGCGTCAACGCAGCTCCCGGGCAGTGGAAGGTTGTTCAGACTCCCGAGTTCATTGTGATCATTTACGAGGCTTTCAACATCTTTTGGCGTCAGATCTTTCTTGATGGCCGTGAAGTCGCAGAAGATGCCCCTCCTACATGGCTCGGATATTCGATGGGTAAGTGGGATGGCGACACGCTCGTTGTGAACACAAAGGGTTTCAATGGAAAGACCTGGATTGATCAAATGGGCAAGCCGACAACCGAAGCGCTGCACGTCATCGAGCGGTTCCGCCGGACGGATTTTGGCCATATGGAAATTCAGATCACGATTGACGACCCCAAGGCATACACGAAGCCATGGACTTTCACCGAGCAGATGCGTTTGTTGCCTGACACGGAACTCATGGAAGCCATCTGCAACGAAAACAACCGCGACTTGGAGCATCTGCCAGGTGATAACCTGCGATGAGAGTGTGCCAAATGGGTGGAGAGAGTGTCGCGCCCGACGCAATCCCGGCGACTCACTCGACGTGAATTTATCGGCCATTTTCGGTCTCGCGATTGAGATCGTTATCTCCTGTCGTCCCGCGGAGAAATACAACGAAGTTACTTGGCCGCACCTCCCAATTCGGCGTAAGCCAATCGCACATTGTTGTTTAAGCGGTTGGGGTCTGGGGCGGCATAGCCGGCATACTTTGCGGAAATTTTCCAGGTGGCCGCGACCTCGTCGATGCTCTTACCGGCTTTCTTTGCAGCTTTCACATCGTTCAAGAATTCGCGATTGAAGTCCACGTACTCCTTCAGGTCGTTCATGGTCATCAGTGTGCTGTGACCGGTGATGATAATGTCCGCTTTGGTTTTGAAGGTGTCGTACGCTTTCTCTAGACTGCCCGCCATCGCAACGGCACTGCCGCCGTTATTTGCATCAAGCAGCGGGATGTTCTTGCCGGAGAAAACATCGCCCGCACATAGAATTCGGAGCGATGGGATTAGAACCCACGTATCGCCATTCGTGTTGCCGCGCCCGAAGAAGTACACATCAACCTCGTCGGTGGCCTTAAACAGCGTTAGTTTGTCCTTGAACGTGCGTGTGGGCAGCCCCCGGCCATTGTTGGCCTGGAATATTGTCTGGGCCGGCGGGGTCTGATCCTGAGCAGTGCTGGTGGGGAGCATCTTCAGCATATCGGCTTTCGTATTCTCCTGCGCAATGATCTGGACCGTGGCCGGAAACTCGACGTTGCCGCTGACATGATCGGCGTGTGTATGAGTGTTGATCAGCGTGGTTATGGGTTTGTTGGTCAGTTCCTTGATCTTGTCAAGAACCGGTTGACCCCAGCCAGGATTCTTGGCATCGACGACGACCACGCCCATGCTCGTCACGAATACAGTTGTGTTCCCGCCACCGCCTTTAAGCAGGAAGAGGTTATCCTTGAGTTTCTCAACTTCGATAATCCGCGGCGCTTGTTGTCCTCCCCGCTGCCCTGCAAACGCGAGGGACACCAGACCGACGCCAAACAGCACATTTAGAACAGCAATTCGTTTCATGCCAGCCTCCTGAAAACGCTTGCCTGCATTATAGCGAGTTCGGCCCTATCCCTCTATTGTCGAGAGCCCCGGATGCTTCGTGCCAGTCAACGTTCTAGGCAACGCGCTTGCGACTATCGTCATGGCGCGCTGGGAACGAGCATTGGACATGAAGGCCCTGCACTCGGAATTGCCCGACATTCGACCCGCCCCTTGAAGGAGGGTCGAAAAAGGAATATCTTGCGCGACGTCCAGCTTCGATACGGCTGGTTCTAAGCGCGTTCTGTGTTCCGCATTGCAGAACGGTCGATATACGAATGATCGAGAGCGCGGATAGCCGGGCAACCAAGCAACCGCAGGGTACGGTTTAAGTCCTCCCTCAGGATTTCGAGGGCCCGAGCAACGCCTGCCTGGCCGGCCGCGGCGAGACCATATGCGTATGCTCTGCCGCAGAGAACGGCACGAGCTCCCAGGCAGATCGCTTTCACGATGTCGGCTCCGCGACGAATGCCTCCATCCATCAGCACTTCAATCTGGCCGTTCACGGCAGAGACGATTTCCGGGAGTGCTCTTAAAGAGGCTGGGACTGTGTCGAGTTGCCGGCCGCCGTGATTCGATACAACTATGGCCGAAGCTCCGACGTCAATGGCACGCCGCGCATCTTCGCCGGTAATGACGCCCTTGACGATAAGGGGCCCTTGCCAGATATCGCGTATCCATCGCAGGTCTTTCCAGGTGATCGTCGACTGAGCCAAAGCCGTGCCGACATCCGTCAGGGGCATCGGGCCACGACCCGGAATGACAACGTTGGGTAGCACCGGCACACCGCCGTCTCGTAGAAAGCTCATAAGCCAGGAGGGCCGTGCCAGGATTTGTGGAAGAAATCGAATCTTCTCAAATACGCCGCCGCCGATGAGTTCCTTCATTCCGTTTCGGAAGTCACGTTCCCGCATGCCCGCGACGGCCGTATCGATCGTGACAAAGAGGCCGGAAAATCCGGCATTCCGGGCGCGTTCGATAGTCGACTCGCCAGTCTTACGCCCACCCATCAAATAAAGTTGATAGAAGACGGGGCCCGACGTCGCGGCCTTCACATCCTCGAGTGCCGTTCCGGAGATCGTCGAAAGTATGTACGCTGTACCAGCGTCGCCGGCTGCCCGTGCCGCTGCCAGCTCGCCACGTGAGTACATCGGAAATCCTGTACGTTGACGACCTTTGGAGACCGAACTTTGCGCGCCGCAGCGTTCGTCATCGACAGGAAACCGCCTGGAGCCAGCCCTTCACTCATATGCGATTCCCAAGAGTACCGGTTCCAGGAGCCGAATTGAATTGGAATAGGCTTACCGGGTTCGAATCGGATTCCGGCGTGTCGATTTCGGACACAGCGGTGGAGAAACTGAAGCCGATGGTGCTAGGCATTGAGCAGCAAGTGGGCCCGGCCGCGCACGCCGCCCAAGGCCTAAATCCGCACCCTGGGCGCACCCAGCCGAAACAGCCCAAAAGCCCCGGTTGCCCCGGGGCTTTAAGTGTTGTATCCTGTGTGGGTTTGCGGGACTAACTCAGTGGTAGAGTGCAACCTTGCCAAGGTTGAAGTCGCGGGTTCGAATCCCGTGTCCCGCTTTTTCGAATCAATGGCTTACAGTCTCCATTTTGCGACCTCTACCCCAAATCTACCCCATTAAGAACAAAGTCAGTTGATAAACGCCGATTCGAGCGTCTGGAAAGCCTCGATGCGGCTTTCAACTGACGATTGTGTGTAGACGTTCAGATTGACATCGACTCCGTGTCCTTGCTGATCTGCGATGAGTTTTGGATTGATGCCTTTTTCGTTCATAAGAGACGAGTGTGTACGCCTCATGACTCGAAATTCGACCCATTCCAAATCCACCGTTTTTAGGCGTGGCCGGATATGTCGATTT
>WNGH01002321.1_pt1 | contig 30043 bp, 27 predicted proteins | sample 5400631 | NCBI WGS metagenome assembly WNGH01 (sample SAMN13153373, study PRJNA577476) | soil metagenome | isolation source: 115 cm soil or saprolite under Garry oak tree replicate 1 | place: USA:California | collected 2016-06-15
CCGGGTCGGTTGTCATGAGGAGACAGCGACGAACAATATTCGACGGCGTCTGTACGACGTAGAGATTTTCAGGATCCCTCGCCGTGTCGTCCCAAATTGTAGTTATTTCGGTTAAAGGAAAATCATCTAAGTACTGCTTGTAACGGATCGTATTGCCCGCTCGCACAACGCGTCGACAGGCCACAAGTCGGTCAAGCCCTTCCTTGGTAGTCCGCCAACACTTATTCGGTCCGGGATGATAGATTCGCCCTTCAAATTCGTACGGAATTGTGGTGTTCGGGCGGAAACCGCCGGTTGTCAAACTTATCAACTGGAACGGACGCCATCCGAACGGAATGAGGTCAGGATTCCCACGTTCATCAGCAGTCAACGCTCGAACGTTTCCAGTCGAAGTCTCTTCGAGATTGACGTAGTGATCCCCTGATCCGCGGCCGGGAATCTGTCGCTCAAACAGCTTTCGGCTCTTCATTTGCGGCTTGTCTTTCGCATACCAGAGCAGATAGTGCGCAGACGATTGAATCGTTTCGCCCACCATCATGCCTAACCGTCGAAAGCACACGACGACGACGAAGTTTTCACTACCGAATACTTCGTCCATGACCTCGCGCACGTGATGGATATTCTCATCGCTGATCTGCACGAAAACGCTTCCGCGTGCACACAGAAGCTCACGGCAAACAATGAGGCGATCACGAAGATAGCCAAGGTAGGAATGTAATCCCAACTCCCATGTGTCACGATACGCCTGCACCATCTCCGGCTCGCGGGACAGGCTGTTATCGTCTCCGTGCCTGACGTCTCGCTTTCGCACGAACGGCTGGAAGTTCGAACCGAAGCGGACGCCGTAGGGCGGGTCCATGTAGATCATCTGGACCTGGCCACCGAGGCCTTCGTACTGAAGCAGGCTGTTCATCACGACGAGGCTGTCGCCGAGGATCAGACGGTTCACCCATGGCGTGGGATGTTCGTAGGCCTTGAGCAGGCGATCGGTGACGTCTAGCTCCTCGTCGGCAAAGAGCCGCAAACTCTGCTGCTTGTCTCGCTTGTGGGACGTCACCGATTGCAGGATCGCCTGCGTGGACAGGCGTTCGTGGACGAACAGCGGAAGCGTGGGAACGCTGAACTCGCGCCGCTCGGCCTTGCCGGCCCAGTTGAGGAACGGCCGCGACATGCGCTTCAGCTCGGCGGCGGCGGCCGTGGCCTGGGCGACATCGGGCGCCGTCTCGATGCGCGCAATGAGGGCCTCACCACGCTCGCGATCCGCATTGACGTCCCATGACAACGCCGGATCCAGGCTTGGGTCGTAGCGATACGTCTTGGGCGCTTTCTTGGCTTTGAATTGCGGCTGGAGGCCGACGTCCGGGCGGAGGAGGAGCTTCTCCTCCGTGTGCTCATACGTCTTGGTCGGCTCGCTGACCTTCTTGGCGGGCGGCTTCTTGCGCGGCTGGGTCTTCTTCGCCACCGCGCGCGATTTTACGCCACGAGGCTGCCGCCGCCGGTCAGATCTTCGAGCCGGACTTCTGCCAGTCGTCGAGAAACTTCTTGAGGCCGATGTCGGTCAGCGGGTGCTTGATGAGCTGTTCGAGCACGCTGAACGGCATCGTCGCTACATGGGCGCCCGCCTTGGCGGCGTCGATCACGTGAAGCGGATTTCGAATCGAGGCGGCCAGTACCTGGGTCTTGAAACCCTGGACGCGATAGATCTCGCAGATGTCACGGACGAGGTCCATGCCGATGGCCCCGATGTCGTCGAGGCGCCCGAGGAAGGGGCTGATGTAGAAGGCGCCGGCCTTGGCGCTGAGCAGCGCCTGGGTCGCCGAGAAGCAGAGCGTCTGGTTCACGCGGATGCCCTTGCCGGTGAGGTGCTTGACGGCCTTGAGGCCGTCCTTCGTTAGCGGGCACTTCACCACGACGTTCTGCGCGATCTGGGCGAGCTCCTCGCCTTCCTTGACCATGCCCTCGAAGTCGGTGGCGACCACCTCCAGGCTCACGTCGCCGGGCACGATGGCGCAGATTTCTTCGACGTGGGGACGGAACGGCCGCTTTTCCTTGGCCACGAGCGTCGGGTTCGTGGTCACGCCGTCGACGACGCCGAGCGCCACGCCCTCTTTGATCTCGTTGACGTTCGCCGTATCGAGGAAGATCTTCATGCCCTCGTCTCCTCCCGCATCACGCGCGTTCGATGCGCACCGGCGCGCCGGCACGTATCTTCTTGAATACCGTGGCGTCGCCGTCCACACGGCCGAGCACGTTCACCGGGCTGGCCGGCCGGATCTCGTCGCCCTGGCTCGCCGGTGTCGTCCCGAAGAAGATGCAGAACGCCTTCCCGGGCGGCCAGTAGCCGAGGTCGCCCATGTCCACCGTCGCCCGCGGCGACTCCGGCGCGATCGTGACCCCGATGCCGAAATAGATCTCGTCGCCCCACGTCTCGGCCTTCGCTTCGATCGGCAGCGCGTCCCAGATCGCACTCGCGGTCTTCGACGTGTCGAGCCGGGCCTTCGCCGAGACCGCGCCGGCCGTGATGCGAATCGTGCGGGATGGGGCAGGCGTCATCTGAGGCCCAGCGTAGTCGCCGCCCCGGGGCGCGTCAAGCCGAGGGCATCACTCGACTTTGCGATAGCGGTCGAGCACGGAGGTCATCGTCTCGCGGTCGGGCACCATCGACCACCCCTGGCCTTCCACGGAGAGTGACGCCGCGCAGGTGGCCACGGCCGCCGCCTGCCAGGGATCACCGTCGAACTGATATCCGATGAGGAACGCGGCGGCGAACACGTCGCCCGCGCCGGTGGGATCGACCTCACGCGCCGGCCGGGGCCGGATCTCGTACCGTTCGCCGTTCACGTAGAGGAGCGCGCCGGCCGCGCCCGCGGTGACGATGCCGACGGGCAAACGCTGGAGCCATTCCAGCATCTGTGCCTCCTGGCCGAGCACGTCCTCGTCGGAGAGGAAGAGGCCCTGCAGCCGGCCGAGGAGCCTGCGCGGCGGCTCCCAGCGCCGGCTCCGCACTTCGCCGTCGCGGCCCACCGCGCGCAGCCAGCCCTGTCCGGCGGCCGCCAGCGTGGCGTCACTGAACATGTCGCCGATCGCGGGATCGACGTCGTCGAGAACCGGCGCCAGCAGCACGAGCGGCGCATTGCGCCAGTCGTCGGGGACGTCGGCCGGGGTCAGGGTCCGCGCGGCGATCGGCCGTCGCATGGTCCGGTGGCTGCCATCGATGTGATGCTCGAAGACCGTCGTGTGCGGCGCGTCGACGGTCACCACCTCGATCTGCGGTGGCACGAGCCCCAGCGGAAAATCATCGCCGTGGCTGGTCAGGATCCCGGCGCTCAGGCCGAGACGATGCGCGGTGACCGCGGCGAAGAGGGCCGCCCCACCCGGCCGCACGTCGTTGCCGAAGTGGTCGAGGGTGACGTGGCCGACGGCGACGAAGTCGGGCGCGGCCATCGCCGGCTCAGAGCGGCAGGTGCTTGGCGATGATCTCGCGCATGATCTCGCTCGTGCCGCCGCCGATGGGCAGGAGCCGCGCGTCGCGCGCGAAGCGCTCGATGGGATACTCGCGCATGTACCCGTAGCCGCCGTGGAGCTGCACGCAGTCGTAGGCGACGCGATTCACCATCTCGGCGGTGAAGAGCTTGACCATGGAGATCTCGCGGATCGCGTCCTCGCCCGCCTCGTATTTCAGACACGCCGCGTAGGTGAGGGCGCGGGCGGCTTCGAGCTGCGTGGCGCAGTCGGCGAGCTTGTGCCGGACCACCTGCTTGTCGGAGAGCGGCGCGCCGAAGGCCTGGCGCTCGCGGACGTAGGCCATCGTGTCGTCGAGCGCGCGGTCGGCCATGCCGATGGCGTGCAGGCCGGCCACCAGGCGCTCGCGCTGGAAGACGCGCATGACCTCGTAGAAGCCCACGCCCTCGCGGCCGAGCAGATGGTCGGCCGGGACTCGCAGGTCCTGAAAGGCGAGCTCGGCGGTGTCGGAGGCACGCATGCCCATCTTGTCGAGCGTCCGGCTCACCGTGAATCCCGGCGTGTTGCGCTCGACCAGGAACATCGAGATGCCGCGGTGGCGCTTGTCGGCGCTGCCCGCCTCGACGCGCGCGGCGACGAAGAAGACGTCGGCGGTGGCACCGTTGGTGATGAACATCTTGGAGCCGTTGAGCACGTAGTGATCGCCGTCGCGCACCGCGCGAGTGCGGATGGCCGCCACGTCGCTGCCGCCGCCGGGCTCGGTGACCGCGATGGCCGTGAGCAGCTCACCCCGGCACATCGCCGGCAGGTACTTCGTCTTGAGCGCCTCGCTCCCCGTCCAGTAGAGATGGGGGGAGGCCATGTCGCAGTGGACGCCGACGGCCATGGCGAAGGAGCCCGAGCGCGAACGAGCACACTCCTCGTGCAGCACCATCGTCGTGCGGAGGTCGGCGCCGCTCCCGCCGTACTTCTCGTCGTATTCGACACCGAGGAACCCGAGCTCGCCCAGGCGCGGCCAGATCGCCCGCGGCATCCGGCCGGCCGCTTCCCACTCCTCGACGTGCGGCATGATCTCGCGCTCGATGAACTGCCGGATCGCTGTGCGGAACATTTCATGCTGATCGTTGAAGATCTTCATTCAATTACTCGGAACGCACAGCGATGGCCTCAGTCGACACGCCCTCGCGGCCGACGACCACCTGATACTTCGCGATCCCCGACGCGCGGGCGACGACCTCGTCGGCCTGACGGGGGTGGATGAACATCCCGCGGACCTTGGTGACCTCGTCGGCGCGCCCGCGCCAGCCGAGCATCCGCGCCGAGGTGCGGCCGCACGGACAGCGCGCGTCGTCGATGATCGTCAGGTCGCCGGTGCCGAAGCGGATCATCGGGTACGTCGTGTTGTGCACGGTCGCCACCAGCTCGCCGATCTGGCCGTACGGCAGCGGCTCGCCGGTCTGGGGATCACACACCTGCACCACCGCGTCCTCGATCAGGTGCATGCCCGTCCTCGAAGGGCACTCGTAGGCGACGAGGCCCAGATCGGCCGTGCCGAAGCCCTGACGCGTCATGATGCCGTGCTCCTCCTCGAACTGGTTCCGCAAGGACTCGGGCAAGGGCTCGGCGCCGACCTGGGCCACCTCCAGGCCGAGACGGCCCACCCCCATCTCCTTCGCGCGCTGCAGGATCGTCATGAGGAAGCTCGGCGTTCCCACGTAGCCGGTGGCCCGGACGGCGCGAGCCACGGCCACCTGCGTGTCGGTGTTACCGACGCCGGTGGGCACCGCCGTGCAGCCGATGAGGTTGAGCGCCTCGTCGATCTCGTGAGCGGCCGGTACCAGGTGATAGAGGAACGTATCGATGACGACGTCGCCGGGCCGAAAGCCGCCCGCGAACAGGCACGTCTCGGCGTGCCACTCGGAGATCTCGGGGCCCATCGGCTCGAGGATCGGCCCCGGCGACACGAAGATCCGACGCACGCGGCGCATCGGCACCGTGCAGAAGCCGCCGAACGGGGGATCGGCCTTCTGCAGGTCGGGCATCTCGCTCTTCTTGATGACGGGCAGCCGGGCCAGGTCGTCCGGACCACGGAGGTCCTTGGGCCCGACGCCGGCGCGCTCGAGCCGGCGGCGCACGCCTGGCGCCTTCTCCCAGGCGAGCTCGAGCAGACTCGTCAGCCAGCGGGCCTGATAGCGCTCGCGCGCCGCCGGCGGCATCGTTTCCTTCTCTCGGTTCCAGTACCCGTGTCGTCGGTCGATCTTCTCCGCCAACCTTGTGACTCCTTCGATGACTACTGGCCGACGATGTCCTTCTTCATGGGTGCGAGCAGCCCGATCAGCTCCTGCTGGTCCTTCTTGGCGACGTTGCGCTTGTCGAGCGCCTTGATCAGATCTTCGACGGTCGCGTTCCAGTCGACCTCCGTGATGTTCATCCCCGTGTGGGCTGCCTTCATGTCCTTGCCGAGGTACGAACACGGCCCGCCCGTCGCGTCGCAGATCTGATCGGAGGCGTTGGTCTTCAGCTTCTCGACCTGCGCTGGCGTGAGCTTCGTGAACCGATCCTTGACGCGCGGATCGGCGACGAGGAACGCCACGAAGTCGTCGACGACCCCCCGGATACCTTCGCGCCCGCCCAGCCGCTTGTACAGCGTGGGCTCGGGCTCGCTCATCGTCGCGCAGGCACCCAGCGTGACCGTCAGCATCATCAGGACCATCCCCCACTGGAGCCATCTCGTCACGCCCGCCCCTCCCTAGCTCAGCCAGCGTTTGCGCCGCTTGTAGTGCTTCACGTCTCGGTACGATTTGCGCGCTCCCACCTCCGTGAGTCCGAGGTAGAACTCCTTGATGTCGGCGTTCGAGCGCAGCATCTCGGCCGTCCCTTCAACCCCCGGCCGATGACGAGCATCTGCTGCTCGCCGCCTGACAGATAGCCGGCCTGCACCATCCGGCGCTCGGCCAACCGCGGAAAGTACTCGAACACGCGCTCGATGCCCTGGCGCACGCGCTCGCGGTCGGCCTGCACGTGGGCGCCGGCGATCAGGTTCTCCTCGGTCGTCAGGTGCTCGAAGACGCGGCGGCCTTCGAAGACCTGCACGACGCCGCGCCTCACCACCGCGTGCGCGGGCAACCGATCGATGCGCTCACCGCTCAGCTCGATCGAGCCCTTGGTCACCTCGCCGCGCTCGGTGCGAAGCAAGCCCGAGATGGCCTTGAGCGTCGTCGTCTTCCCCGCCCCGTTGGCGCCGAGCAGGGTGGTGATGCCGCCCTCGCGGACGTTGAGCGACACGCCCTTGAGGACGAGGATGACGCCATCGTAGATGACTTCGATGTTGTTCAGCGTCAGCATCGCATACGGTCACGGCGGGGGCCGAAGCCCCCGCCGCGCCTCCTCTCTACTTCTTCGCGGCGTCTTTGATGTGCTTGCCCACCACGTCCTGGTAGGCGGCAAACCAGTCGGTCACCTTCTCGAACTTCCCACCCTTCACCTGCCAGATCTGAACGAGACCGCCACCCTCGTGGTCGGTCGCCGTGATCTTGAGCGGCGGTACCAGACCGCCCAGGGTGAAGTTCGAGATCTTCTCGAACCCGGCCTTCGTGTCGTTCCCGGTGAGCTTGCCGTCGGGCTTGGCCTTCAATGCGTTGCGGATGGCCTCCACGTGGAGGGCGGCGATCAACACGCCGCGGTTGTAGAACACCGTCGACGCCATCTCCTTGGGCGGTTCCTTGCCCTGCTTCTTGTACATGTCGCGGATCTCGTTCAGCACCGGGTAGTCAGTCCCTACACCGGCGAACTGCATCGCGTAGTACCCTTCGGCGACCGCGAAGCCGCCGGCGCCGTCGATGTTCGCCTCGGCGGCACCCCACACGAACGAGACCACTTTCCGCAACGGATATCCGACACGCTTGAACTCCTTGATCGATACCGAGGGCGCCCCGCCGAACAGGTGGGCGATCACGAAGTCGGCGCGAAAGCGCTGGGCGATGTCCAGCGCCTGGGCGCCCATCTCGACGCCGGGCGGCGGGACGGCGAAGGTCTTGAGCTGGAAACCCTCCTTCGTGGCGAGGTCCTCGATCACCTCGATGGGTTCACGGCCGGCGGGATTGTCGTAGAAGATGTACGCGATCTTCTTGCCCTTGAGGTTTCCGCCGAGCTGTTTCTTCACGAAGTCCACGGCCGCCGCCCCCTGCGACCAGTAGGTAGCGGCGATGGGGAAGATGAACGGATAACGTGCGCCGTCGGCCGCGGCGGCACTCCCGAAGCCCGGTGAGGTGCCGGGGATCCGGTCTTCCGTCAGCTTCGCGGTCAGGGCGTAGATCTGTGGGGTGCCGTAGACCGCCATCGTCACGGCGCCTTCCTTCTTGTGCCGCTCGTAGGATTCGACCGCCGGCGGCACCTTGTACTCGTGGTCGATCTCGATGGCTTTGATCGGATGCCCGTCCACTCCGCCCCTGGAGTTCACGAGAGCGATGTAGTCGTGGAACGCCGGGCACAGAACGGTGCCCACGATCTGGGTTGGCCCGGTGCGGTCGCACTGCACACCGATGACGATCTCGGACTTCGACTGGGCGTGGGACGGCGCCGCAGTCAGCAGACTGCCCACTGCCAGTATCAGGGCTGTCACGATGGCCAGGTGATGCCTCATGAGTCCTCTCCCTTCTCGCGCACCCGGGCGCGTTCCACGCGCCTGCTCAGTACGCGAACGGCCAGACACGGAAATAGTTGCGGATATTACGCCACAGGCGGTTCAACCCATCCGGCTCGACGACCAGGAACAGGATGATGAGCGCGCCGAACAGCATGAGACGGAGGTTGGGGATCAGGTTGAGCACGGTCTGCGGGGAGAAGAAGACCCCGCCGAAGGCCTCCATCGCGTAACGGATGCCAATGGGGAGCAAGGTGACGAAGATGGCCCCGAAGATCGAGCCCAGCACCGAGCCGAGCCCACCGATGATGATCATGGCCAGGTAGTCGATGGAGACCGTGATCTGGAACTGCTCGTAGTTGGCGATGCCGAGAAAGTACGTGTACAGGACCCCGGTGACCCCGGCATAGAAGGACGAGATGGCGAACGCCAGCAGCTTGTAACGGAAGATGTTGATGCCGATCAGCTCGGCGGCGATGTCATGGTCGCGGATGGCGATGAACGCGCGGCCGATGCGGCTGCGCATGAGGTTCAGCGTCCCCACGATGGCCAGACCGACGAAGACAAGCAGGAAGTAGTACATGTCGCGCTGGGTGCTGAGCACCATCGGGCCCACCCGCGGCCGCGCCACCTCGATGGACGCCTGGACCCCGCCGCTGATGAACGTCACGTGGTTGATCGTCCACTCGATGATGAGCTGGCCGGCCAGGGTCGCGATGGCCAGGTACAAACCCTTGATGCGCAGCGAGGGGATGCCGACCACGGCCCCCACCAGCGCAGCCATGAGGCCACCGGCGAGGAGGTTCACCGGCCACGGCGAACCGAGGCGGGTGGCGAGGTTCGCCGCGGTGTACGCGCCCACCGACATGAACGCGCCATGGCCGATGGACACCTGCCCCGTGTAGCCCACGAGGATATTGAGGCCGAGCGCACCGATGATGGCGATCCAGACGAGGTTGGCCAGGGACAGGTAGTACTCGTGCACGGTCATGGGAACGACCAGGAAGAAGAGGACGGCGAGCACGCCGACCGTCCAGCGCGCGATGGGCAGCGGATAGAGCGCCATGTCTGCTTCGTACGTCGTCTTGAGCACGCCGCATTCCCGATGAATCATCGATGCGTCTCCGCGAACGCAGTGACGAAGCGTCGAGCGCCCGGTGTGAAAACGGCGCTGAGAGGGTGCAGTATCACGAGCCGGTCATTCATATGCGTTCGATGATGCGTTTGCCGAAGATACCGTACGGGCGGATCATCAGCGCCAGGATCATCAGGACGTACGGCGCGAAGTCCTTGGTGCCGCCGCCCACGTAAGGATCGACGTACCCGGCGGCCACGTTCTCCACGATGCCGACGATGAGCCCGCCGATGATGGCGCCCGGGATCGAGTCGAGCCCACCCAGGATCACCACCGGGAACACCTTGAAGCCGACCAGGGCGAGGTTCACGTCGACGCCGAGCATGTTGCCCCAGAGGATGCCGCCCAGCGCCGAGACCACCCCGGTCATGGCCCAGGCCAGCCCGAAGTAACGCTCGACGTCGATGCCCATCGCCATGGCCACCTGCTGATTGTCGGCCACGGCGCGCATGGCGACGCCGTTGCGCGATTTGAGGAAGAACCAGCTGAAGCCGGCGAGGAAGGCCAGGCTGATCACGCCGCCCGCGAGCTGGATGGGCGGGATGAACAGCGGCCCCAGCACGAACGGCTCGTCGCTGACCGGGAGGGGCAGCGGTTTGGTCCCGGAAAAGATGGTGAAGGGCCCGATGCCGCGCAGGATCGACGCGAGCCCGATCGTCGCCATGACCACGGCGATCACCGGCCGCCCGATGAGCTTGCGCAGCATGACGCGCTCGAGGACGAAGCCGAAGGCGACCATGCTCCCGAGCGCGAGCGGGACGGCCAGCCACAGCGGCACCCCCCAGACGCCCAGGCACCCCGCCACCACGAAGCCCGCGATCATCACGAACTCGCCCTGGGCGAAGTTGACGGCGTCGGTCGCCTTGTAGACGAGCACGAAGCCGAGCGCGATCAGCGCGTACATGAGACCGATGAGCACGCCGTTGGAGAGCAGGAGCAGCGTGAACTGCCACTCAAGCATGGGCGGGAGCCCCCGCGACGTCTTCCAGGTGGACGCGTGACTGGATCGTCCCCTGCCGGCCGTCCTCGTACGTGATGGAGGTGCTCATGGCCACCTCGTCCCGACCCGAATAGAACGCGTCGATGACGGGCGCGTACTTCTCGGCCACGAAGCGCCGGCGCACCTTGCGCGTGCGGGTGATCTCGGCATCGTCGGCATCGAGGTCCTTGGTGAGGAGCAGGAAGCGCCGGATCTTCGTCGCATCCGGAAGCGTCGCGTTGCACTTGGCGATCTCCTCACGCACGAGTCCGCGGATCTCCGCCTTCTGGGAGAGATCGGCGTACGACGTGTAGGCGAGGCCCCGGCGCTCGGCCCAGGTGCCGACCGTGGTGAGATCGATGGCGATCATGGCGGTCACGAAGGGGCGCTCGTTGCCGAACGCGACGGCCTCCCGGATGTACGGGCTGAACTTCAGCTTGTTCTCGATGAACTGGGGCGCGAAGGGCGTGCCCTCGCTGAGCGCGCCCACGTCCTTGGCCCGGTCGATGATGACGAGATGGCCGCGCGGATCGATGAAGCCCGCGTCGCCGGTGCGATACCACCCCTCACGATCGACCACTTCGCGCGTGGCCTCCTCGTTCCTGAAGTAGCCCTTGAAGACGCCGGCGCCGCGCACCAGCACTTCGCCTTTCTCGGCGATGCGCACCTCGATGCCGCGGCAGGGCTTGCCCGCCGAGTCGGGATTGGCCTCGCCATCGGGCTGGAGCGACACCAGTCCCGTCGTCTCCGTCGCGCCGTAGACCTGCTTGAGATTCACGCCGATGGAGCGGAAGAAGCGGAACGTGTCGGGGCCGAGCGGCGCGCCACCCGTCAACGCCCAGCGCGTGCGCCGGAGGCCGAGCTGGTCGCGCATGGGCGTGTACACGAAGAGATTGCCGAGCGCGTAGCGGAGCCGCAGGCTGAGCGGGATGGGCTTGCCGTCGGCACGAAGGACCTCGACGCGCTCGGCCACCTTCCGGCTGCGCTCGAAGATCCAGCGCTTGAGCGGCGACGTGTCCGCCGCCCGCACGAGAACGCCGGTTAGCATGTTCTCCCAGATCCGCGGTGGGGCCAGCAGCGTCGTCGGCCCCAGCTCGCGGAGATCGCGCTGCACCGTCTCCGGACTCTCCGGGCAGCTCACCGTGAAGCCAGCGGCCAGGCTCGCGAAGAGCGTATAGGTGGCGTCGCCCGCCCACGCCATCGGCAGGTAGGCCAGGTACTCATCGGTCGGCCGGACGTCCTCCTCCGCCATGAACGTCTCGGCGACGGAGATGGCGTTGGCGTGCGTGAGCATCGCCCCCTTGGGGCTGCCGGTGGTCCCCGACGTGTAGCAAATGATGGCGACCTCGTCGGGCCGCCCCGCGGAAATCTCGTTCTCGAAGAGCTGCGGTTGCTGGCGGGCGCGCTCGCGTCCCAGCTCCTGGACGTCGCCGTAGGACTTCAGCCATTCGTGGCGATAGGTGAGCATGCCGCGGCAGCTCGGCCTTCAGCGTGAGGACCTTGTCGACCTGCTCCTGGTCCTCGGCGATGATCACCGACACTTCGGCGTGGTTCCAGACGTAGGCCAGCTCCTTGGCGATCGAATCCTGGTACACGGGGACGGAGATCCCGCCCAGCGACATCGCCGCCATCTGGGCCCAGTAGAGACGCGGCCGGTTGTCGCCGATGACGGAGAGCCGGTCGCCCCGCTTGAAGCCGAGGGCGGCGAGCCCGAGGGCGAGGTCGCGGACCTGGTCGTAGTACTCGCGCCACGTAAACGTCTGCCAGATTCCTCGATCCTTCTCGCGCATCGCCGGCCGGCTGCCGTACTGCTCGGCGTTCCGCCGCATCTGCTTGGGGAGAGTGTCGACGGTCGCCACACTAGCCACGTTTCTCTCCTAGATAGGCTCGGATCACGACGGGGTTGTTGCGCACCTCGTCGGGCTTGCCCTCCGCGATCTTCTGGCCCATGTCGAGCACGGCCACGCGGTCGGAGATGTCCATGACCACGCCCATGTCGTGCTCGATGAGGATAGGATAATGGTCGTGCCCCACTCCTCGTTGACGTCGAGGATGAAGCGCGCCATGTCCTCCTTCTCCTCCTGGTTCATGCCGCCCATGGGCTCGTCGAGCAGGAGGATCTTGGGATCGAGGGCGAGCGCGCGACCCAGCTCCACGCGCTTCTGCAGTCCGTAGGGCAGCGAGCCCGTGGGCCGGCGCCGCAGGTCCTGGATCTTCAGAAAGTCGATCAAGTCCTCGACGCGCTTCCGGTGGACGACTTCTTCCTTCTGCGCGAGCCCCCAGTAGACGAAGCTGCTGAACACCCCCGCCTTCATGTGCACGTGGCGGCCCAGCATCAGGTTGTCGAGCACGGTCATCCCGCGGAAGAGCGCGATGTTCTGGAACGTGCGGGCCACCCCGAGGGTGGCGATGTGATTGGGACGATCGGAGGTGACGTCGGCGCCGTCGAGGGTGATGCGGCCGGTGTCGGGGTGGTAGAACCCGCTCACCATGTTGAGGAGCGTCGTCTTGCCGGCGCCATTGGGGCCGATCACGGAGAGGATCTCGCCGCGCGGCACGTCGAGGCTCACGCGGGTGACCGCCTGCACGCCCCCGAAGGCCTTCGACACCTCGCGGATCTCGAGCTGCGCACTCACGACAGCCATCTCTTTCGCCTGCGGTAGTGCTTCACGTCGCGGTAGCTCTTGCGCTGTCCGACGCCCGACAGCCCGAGGTAGAACTCCTTGATGTCCTCGTTGTCGCCGATCGTGCGCGCGTCGCCGTCGAGCACGATGCGGCCGTTCTCCATCACGTAACCATACTGGGCGAACTGCAGCGCCATCGTCGCATTCTGCTCGGCGAGCAGCACGGCCACCCCCTCCTCGCGGTTGAGTCGGCTCACGATGTCGAAGATCTCCGCCACGAGCAGCGGGGCCAGGCCCATCGAGGGCTCGTCGAGCAGCATCAGCCGGGGGTGGGCCATGAGCGCCCGTCCGATGGCCAGCATCTGCTGCTCGCCCCCGGAAATATACCCGGCCATGACGGTGCGCCGCTGCGTGAGCCGGGGGAAGTATTCGTACACGCGGGCGAGATCGCTCGTGAGCGAGTCGCCGTTGCGCCGGGTGTAGGCGCCGGTCAGGAGGTTTTCTTCGACGGTCAGGTGCTCGAAGACGTGGCGCCCCTCCATCACCTGCACGACGCCGCGCCGGACGATCTCGTCGGGATTGCGACGATGCAGGCTCTCGCCCTGGAACTCGATCGAGCCCTTGGTGACGTCCCCGCGCTCGGTACGCAGCAGTCCCGACACCGCCTTGAGCGTGGTGGACTTGCCGGCGCCGTTGGCCCCGAGGAGGGCGACGATGCCCCCCTCGGGGACCTGCAGCGACACGCCCTTCAACACGAGGATCACGTGATCGTAGATCACCTCGACGTTGTTGACGGACAGGAGCGCCACTACTTCTCCTTGGAACAGTCCCGCATCGTGTAGCCGAGCTTCTTGCCTTCCTCCACCGCGGCCGCCTCGATCTTCGGGCGGACGACCTCGCGCATCGGCTGGATCCAATCAGAGACGACCGTCCACTTCTTGCCGTCCCACTGCTGGACGAGGATCGGCCCGCTCGACTCGTGATCCTCGCAGCTCACCTTCACCGGATGGGTGAAGCCCTTCATGCCCAGCTCCTCCAGCCGCTTGTCGGTGAGGTTGAGGTGCTCGAAGCCCCAGCGGACCTGCTCGCCGGTCATGGGCTTGTTCCCGTACTGGGCCATCGCGGTGCGGATGGCCTCGACGGCGAACATCGCGTTCACGATGCCGCGATTGTAAAGCGGCTCGCCCATCTCCTCCTTCTTCCCGGCGCCCTTGCCCTTGTCGTAGACGTTCTTCACGACCTCCTGGAAGACCTTGAAGCTCGTGCCGGGCGCGTGGAAGGTGGCGCCCTTGTAGCCCTTGGCGCCGTCGGCGGCGGGCACGACGTCGGAGTCGTTGGCCGACCACCAGTTGCCGATGAAGTGATCCATCTTGAAGTTGATGGCGGCCGCCTCCTTGATGGCGACCTGGTTCATCACGCCCCAGCCGGACATGAAGATCCAGTCGGGGTTGATCCGGCGCACCTGGAGCCACGTCGACTTCTGCTCCTGCCCGGGATGATCGACCGGCAGCAGCGTCAGCTCGAAGCCGAACTGGCGGGCCAGCGTCTCCAGCGTGGGGTTGGCTTCCTTGCCGTAGGGGCTGTTGTGGTGGACGTGCACGATCTTCTTGCCCTTGAGCTTGTCGAGCCCGCCCTCTTGAGTCCCGATGTAGCGGATCACGGCCGAGGCCTGGCTCCAGTAGTTGGTGGGGAAGTTGAACACCCACGGGAACCATCGGCCGTCCGACGAGGCGCTCATGCCGTAGCCCATCGAGAGGATCGGCGTCTTGTCGACGGGCGCCTTGGGAATGAGCTGGTAGCTGATCCCGGTCGAGTAGGGGTTGACGACGACGGCGCCGGTCGGGCCCTTGCCCTTGAGCCGCTCGTAGCACTCCACGCCTTGCTTGGTGTCGTACTGGGTCTCGCACTCTTCCCAGGCGAGCTTGACCCCGTTGATCCCACCGTCGCGCTCGTTGATGAGCGTGAAGTAATCCACGAAGCCGTTGGCGATCGGGATGCCGCTCGGCGCGTAGGGGCCGGTGCGGTAGACGAGCAGCGGAATGAACACTTCCTTGGCCTGCGCGAACACGGCCGAAGCCGCCGGGCCGGCCAGCAGGGCCAACGCCAGCACGGGGACCAGGATCTTGCTCATGGACCTCCTCCTCTTTCTCATGCTCGCCTCGCGGCGGGCACCGTGATCAGTGTGGGAACGGCCACAGCCGCAACTTTTCCTTGGTGATCTGCCACAGTCGCGCGAGCCCCGCCGGCTCGACGATCAAAAAGAAGATGATCAGCGCGCCGAAGACCATCAGCTCGATCTGCTTCTGCAGCGCCACCGGCATCCCGATGCCGATGAGATGGGGCGCGTTGGTCAGGAAGATGGGCACCAGCACGATGAAGCCGGCACCCAGGAAGGACCCGAGGATGCTGCCCAGGCCACCGATGATGACCATGAACAGCACGAGGAACGAGAGCGAGATGTCGAAGGCCAGCGTCTCCGCGCTGCCCAGATAGAGGAAGACGAACTCGGCGCCGGCCACGCCACAGTAGAAGGACGAGATGGCGAAGGCGAGCAGCTTCGTCCTGAGTGGGCGGATCCCGATGATCTCGGCGGCGATGTCCCGGTCGCGGATGGCCATCCACGAGCGGCCCACCCGGCCGCGCACCAGGTTCTTGGCCACCCACGCGAACAGCACGACCAGGCCCAGGGCGGTGACGTAACGCACCGCCGCGGTCGCCTCTGGTCCGGTCACCATCACGCCGGCCACGGTGCGGGGCGGCGCCGTGATCGTGCCCGAGGGCGCGTAGTTCACGAACCAGGCGACCTTGTTGAAGAGCCAGATGAGGAAGAACTGCGCGGCCAGCGTGGCCACGGCCAGGTAGAAGCCCTTGATCCGCAGACTGGGGATGCCGAACACGATTCCCACGCCGGCGGCGACCAGCCCGGACAGCAGAAAGACGACGATGATGTCGAGCCACGGAAACGCGGTCGCCAGCTTGAACGCGCTGTAGGCGCCGACGGCCATGAAGCCACCGGTCCCGAGCGACAGCTGACCCGCGTATCCGGTCAGGAGATTCAGCCCCAGCGCCGCCAGCGAGTAGATGAGGAACGGGATGAGGATCGCTTGCAGCCAGTACTCGTTGGCGGCCAGTGGCGGAACCAGGAACGCGGCGGCGAGCAGCACGGCGACGAAGACGCGATCCTGGACGATCGGAAAGATCGCCTGATCGGCGGCGTACGTCGTCTTGAACTGGCCCGCCTCGCGGTAGATCAACGCGCGCACTCCGCGGCGGCGACCGGCTTCGCCTGACTTCGTTCTCGGATTCTCGCAGGCTCGCCTCGCGCCTCGACGGCGCTGCGGCTCCGCACTTCCACGCCGATCCTCACGGACAACCGCGGATGTCCGCCATTCTTCCCCGCTCCGAAATCGCCGTGTGTTCTCATACGCGTTCTATGATCTTTTCGCCGAAGAGGCCCTGAGGTCGGAACAACAGGAACACCAGGGCCAGGGCGTACGCGAACCAGTTCTCGATGGCGCCGCCAACCAGCGGCCCCCAGTAGACTTCCGCGACCTTCTCGCCCACGCCGATGATGAGGCCGCCGGCGATGGCGCCCGGCACCGACGTGAAGCCGCCGAGGATCAACACGGGCAGCGCTTTCAGCGCGATGAGCGAGAGGCTGAACTGCACGCCGCTCTTGGCCCCCCACATGATCCCGGCCGCGATGGCGACGAGGCCGGCCACCGACCACACCACGACCCAGATCGTCTTGAGCGGGATGCCGATGGAGAGCGCCGCCTCGTGGTCGTCGGCGACGGCGCGGAGCGCCCGCCCGATGCGCGTCCTTTGAAAGAAAACGGCGAGCACGGCGACCAGGATCCCCGCCGTGAGGGCGGCCGTCATCTCGAGGCGATTGACGAGGACGCCGGCCACGGTGAATGACGTGTCGGGGATGCCGACGTCGAGCCGCTTGACGTTGCTGCCCCACAGCATCTCGCCGAAGCCTTCCAGGAAGAAGTTGAGGCCGATGGTGGCCATGAACAGGATGATGGCGGCCTGGTTGACGAGCGGGCGGAGGACGACGCGCTCGATGGCCAGGGCCAGGGCGATCATCACGCCGATCGTCAGCGCCAGCGCGATCGCGACGGGCACCCCGCGATCCATCAGGCCCACCAGGGTCAGCGCGGCGAAGAGCACCATCACGCCCTGGGCGAAGTTGAAGACGCCCGACGCCTTGAAGATCAACACGAAGCCGAGGGCCACCAGCGAGTACATCAGCCCGGCCGCGATGCCGCCCAGGAGCACTTCGACGAAGAACGCCGGGCCGGTGACGATGTCGCGGAAGGGCGTGACGAGACCGAGCAGGATCTCAGTCATGGCTCAGCCCCAGGTAGGCGCCGAGCACGGCCTCGTCCTTGCGCACCTGGTCGGGCCGGCCGTCGGCGATCTTCTGGCCGTAGTCGAGCACGACGACGCGGTCGGAGATGTCCATGACCACGCCCATGTCGTGCTCGATCAGCGCGATCGTCGTGCCGAGCTCATCGTTCGCGTCGAGGATGAAGCGGCACATGTCCTCCTTCTCCTCGACGTTCATCCCCGCCATCGGCTCGTCCAGCAGCAGAAGCGTCGGCTCGGCCGCGAGTGCCCGGGCCAGCTCGACGCGCTTCTGCAGGCCGTAGGGGAGTCGGCCGGCCGGTGTCTTGCGGATGGCCTGGATCTCCAGGAAGTCGATGATCCGCTCGACGACCGCCCGGTGCTCGAGCTCCTGGCGTCGCGCCGGGCCCCACCAGATCGCGTCGAGGAGGAACGAGCCGCGCATCTTGAGCAGCCGTCCCGTCATGATGTTGTCGAGCACGCTCATGCCCTTGAAGAGGGCGACGTTCTGGAACGTGCGGGCCACGCCGAGCGCGGCCACGTCGGGCGGGGCCAGGCGGGTCCGGTCACGGCCGGCGAAGACGATGCGCCCCTCGAACGGGTGGTAGAAACCGCTGATCACGTTCAGAAGCGTCGTCTTTCCCGCCCCGTTGGGACCGATGATCGCCAGGATCTCGCCGGAACGGACGTCGAGGCTCACGCGGTTCAGCGCCATCAGCGCCCCGAAGCGGACGCTGACGCTCTCGACGGCGAGCAGAGGCCCCTCGCCGCCGCTCTCGCTCACCGGTGCGCCTCGTCCCCCGAGCGCACCACCTGGATCCGGACGCCGGCGCGGATGGTGCCGGTCCGCCCGTCCTCGTACGTCACCTGCGCCTCCACGTCCGCGCGGTCGCGATCGCCGTAGAGCGCCTCGATCAGCGGCGCGTATTTGCGAGCGATGTGGCCACGGCGTACCTTGCGGGTGCGCGTGATCTCCTCGTCGTCGGGATCCAGCTCCTTGTGCAGGATGAGGAACTTGCGGATCTGGGCGCCGCGGAGCACCTCGTCCTCGACGAGGCTCTGATTCACACGCCCGACCTCGCCCTCGATGAGGTCGTAGACCTCGGGCTTCTGGCTGAGGTCGGTGTAGCTCGTGTAGGCGATGTTGCGGCGCTCGGCCCAGTTGCCCACGGCGCCCAGGTCGATGTTGACGAGGGCGGCCACGAAGGGGCGATCCGTTCCGATGCAGACGGCTTCTTTGACGTACGGCGAGAACTTGAGCTTGTTCTCGAGATACTTGGGCGCGAACAGCGTGCCGTGGACCAGCCGGCCCACGTCGTTGGCGCGATCGATGATCTTGAGATGACCGGAGGCGTCGAGGAAGCCCGCGTCGCCCGAGCGGATCCAGCCGTCGCTCAGCGTGGCCGCCGTCGCCTCCGGGTTCTTGAAGTAACCCTGGAAGACGCCGGGCGCGCGGAACATGACTTCGCCCTGCTCGGAGATCTTGATCTCCACCTGGGGCATTGGCGTGCCCACCGTGTCCAGGCGCACGTCGCCATCCTTCTGGACGGCGACGAACACGCTCGCCTCGGTCATGCCATAGAGCTGCTTGACGTTGATGCCGAGCGCGCGGAAGAAGACGAAGATCTCGGAGCCGATGGCCTCGCCCGCCGTGTAGGCGACGCGGATCCGGCGCATGCCGAGGTTGTCGCGAAGCGGCCCGTAGACGAGCAGGCGGCCGAGCGGAGAGAGCAGGCGCCGCCACGCCGAGCGCGGCCGGTCGGACAGCCGCGCACGCTCGAGATCCTGGGCCACGCCGAGGAAGAACTTCACGAGGCGCCGCTTGAGCCACGCCGCGTCCTCGATGCGGATCATCACGTTGGTCAGGATGCTTTCCCAGATGCGGGGCGGTGCGAAGAAGTACGAGGGACCGATCTCCTTCAGGTCGTGCAGGACGGTGGAGGCGCTCTCCGGACAGTTGATGGTGAATGCGGTCACGATCGCCTGTGCGTACGAGAGCACGTGATCGCCGACCCACGCCATCGGCAGGTACGCCAGCGCCTCGTCGCCGGGGCCGAGTCCCTCGCGCTCCGACGCCAGGCGTGACGTGACGATCAGATTGCGGTTCGACAGCATGGCGCCCTTGGGCGCGCCGGTCGTGCCGGACGTGTAGCAGATGATCGCGGTGTCGTCGGCCGTGCCCTTGGCCAGCTCGTCGTCGAAGTAGGTGGGATGGCCGAGCGCGAACTTCTCGCCGCGCTCCTCGAGCTCGGCCAGCGACATGAGGCAGGGCTCGCTGTAGCTCCTCATGCCGCGGGGGTCGTCGTAGACGATGTGTTCCAGACCCGAACACTGGGCCCGCACGTGGAGCAGCTTGTCGACCTGCTCCTGGTCCTCGGCGATCGCGAAGCGGACCTCGGCATGATCGACGATGTACGCCAGCTCCTTCTCGATCGAGTCCTGGTAGAGCGGGACCGGCACCCCTCCGAGAGCCTGGACGGCGAGCACGGCCCAGTAGAGCTCGGGTCGGTTGTCGCCGATGATGGCCGCCTTGTCGCCACGCGCGAAGCCGAGGGAAGCGAGACCCAGCGCGATGCGGCGGCCGCGCTCGTGGTAATCCCGCCACGTGTACGACTGCCAGATCCCGTAGTCTTTCTCGCGGATTGCGACCTTCTCGGGAAAGCGCTGGGCATTCCCGCGGACGAGCTTCGGGAACGTATCCGCTACGCCCCGATCGATGTCGTCCAAGTCGCCTCCGCTGGTGGCCACGTCCGGGTAGGCCGGGACTCGGGTGGAGAAACGGGCCAGAGTCGAGTCTGCGAAGTCTAATGGACAGACCGGGAACGTGTCAAGCAAACCGCCCGGAATGACGGGAACTTACGCCGAGGTCTGACGTCGCTCTGCGTCAGATTCCTACTTCGGCGGCGCCTCGATGAGCGGCAGCGCGAAGTAGACGAGGAACGCGGCGGACGCGACGTAGACCATGAAGTGGACCTGCCCCCCACGGCCGCCCAGCAGCTTGATGGCCGAGTACGTGACGAAACCGGCACCGATCCCGTTGGTGATGGACCACGTGAACGGCATGACCAGCATCGTGACGAAGGCGGGGATCGCTTCTGCATAGTCGTCCCAGGCGATCTCGCGCGCGATCGACATCATCAAGAGACCCACCAGGATCAGGACGGGGGCCGTCGCCTGGGCGGGGATGACGCTGGCCAGCGGCGCGAAGAACATCGAGAGCAGGAAGAGCACGCCAACGACGACGGCGGCGAGGCCCGTCCGCGCGCCCTCGGCCACGCCGGCAGCGCTCTCGATGTAGGTCGTGGCGCTGGAGGCGTTGGCCAGGCCGCCGAAGACGGCCCCCAGCGAGTCCACGAGCAGCACACGGTTGGCCCGCGGCAACCGGCCGTCGGAACCGAGGAAGCCGCCCTGCTCGCCCACGGCGATGATGGTGCCCATCGTGTCGAAGAAGTCCGAGAGCATGACCGAGAAGATCGCCAGCAGCGCCGTCACCGTGCCGAGGCGCGTGAAGAAACCGAAGTCGATACGCCCGAACGTGGAGAAGTCGGGCGCCTGCACGAGCGCGTGGGGCAGCTGGGCGGCGCCTGGAGTCGCGAACCCTTTCCAGCCGGCGAGCACGCCGTTGAGGACGATGGCGACCACCGTCGTCACGACGATACCGATCAGGAGCGCGCCCCGGACGCGGCGCGCCAGCAGCACCGCCGTCAGGACGAAGCCGACCAGAAACACGACGATCGGAAGGCCCGTCAGCGTGCCCAGGCCGACCGGCAACGGCCCGGCCGCCGGCTTGACCACGAAGCCCGACGTGAAGAATCCAATGAAGGCGATGAAGAGCCCGATGCCCATGCCGATCGCGCGCTTGAGCCCGATCGGCACCGCCGTCATCATCGCTTCGCGAAAGCGCGTGAGGACCAGGATCGTGATGGCCAGGCCCTCGCAGAGCACGACGGTCATCGCCTGCGGCCACGTGAGCCCGCGGCCAGCCACCAGCTCGAAGGCCACGACGGCGTTCAGCCCCATCCCTGGCGCGAGCGCCAACGGGTACTTCGCGAACACGCCCATGGCGATCGAGAGCAGCCCCGCGCTGAGGCACGTCACGGTCAGCGTGGGCGCGAACGGCAGTCCCTTGCCCTCGAGCCCGGGGACGCCGCCGAATCCGAGGATCAGCGGATTCACGAAGATGATGTAGGCCATCACCATGAACGTCGTGGCGCCGGCGCGGACTTCGGTGGCGGTCGTCGTTCTCTGGGAGGTGCGCGCCTTGCCTGGCGAATGGATCGGCATATGGTTGCGGAAAGATATCACCTACCATCCCTCCCGTGATCGCCTCGCTGGCCGGCCGGCGCCTCCTCGTCCAGGCGATCGTCCTGGCAAGCATGCTTGGAGGATCGGCCGAACGCGGGGTCGCTCAGACGGCCCCGTTTTCGAACACCCTGACGGGGGACTGGGGTGGCGTCCGGTCCCAGTTGCTCAGCCACGGAATCTCGTTGGGGGCCTTCTACACCGGGGAGGCCGTGGGAAACGTCTCAGGCGGCATCCGCACGAAGGCCACGTACCTCGACGACCTCGATCTCAAGCTCACCGTGGACGGACAGGAGCTCATCGGCTGGCCGGGCGTGACCCTGTTCGTCTACGGGCTGTCGACCCACGGCGGTAATCCCGATGACTTCGTCGGGGATGCGCAGGGCGTCTCCGACATCGCGGCCCCAGCGGGCTGGCGTCTCTCCGAGGCCTGGATCCAGCAGAACGCGTTCGAGGACCGACTGTCCGTGCTCTTCGGGCAGTACGATCTCAGCTCCGAGTTCTATTACTTGCCGTCGTCGAGTCTCTTCCTCAACTCGTCGTTCGGCACCGGCCCCGAGTTCTCGCTGACCGGCCGGGGAGGCCCGTCAATTTTCCCCGAGACCGCGGTGGGCGGGCGCGTCGAGGTTCGGCCGATCCCGGCCCTCATCCTACGAACGGCCGTCCTCGACGGCGTGCCGGTCAACGTCCCTCGCGCGGACGGGGCCACCGGGATCTTCAAGCGCGGCGACGGCCTGCTGCTCGTCGGTGAGGTGGCGTACCTGTCGCTACCGGAGGACGTGGCGGGCGGGCCGGCAGGCCAACGGCGGCCGCGCCGGCTCCGGGCCGGTCGCGCGGCGGCCGACAGTTCCGAGGACGGCAAGATCGCAGTCGGGGGCTGGTACTACACGGGCGTATTCGACGACCTGAGCCACACCGATCGTCACGGCGATCCAGTCCGGCACCGAGGCAGTGGCGGGGCGTATCTCATCGCCGAGCGTGTCGTGTACCGGGACACCGAGAATCCCGCGCGGCGACTGACGCTCTTCGCGGAGCTCGGCATCGGCGACCCGCGTGTGAACCGGTTCGCGTCCTACACGGGCGGCGGTGCCGTCTTCTCCGGCCCGATCCGCGGCCGCGAGCACGACGAAGTCGGTCTGGGCGTGGCGGCCGCCCACAACGGCTCTCAATACATCGAGAGCCAGCGCCAGCAGGGCCGGCGTGCAGAGACCTCGGAGGTGACGCTCGAGCTGACCTATCTCGCGCAGCTCACCCGCTGGCTGACCGCGCAGCAGAGCCTTCAGTACGTCGTGAATCCCAACACCGACCCTTCGCGCCGCGACGCGTTCGTGGCGTCGTTCCGCTTCGAGGCCTCGTTCTAGTGACCCGCCCCGAGGAACTATCGCCGGAACTTCTTGAAGTCGACCGGCCGCTTTTCGACGAAGGCGTTACGGCCTTCCAGGGCCTCGTCGGTCTGGTAGTAGAGGTTGAGCGCCGTGGTGGCCAGCTCGGCCACGCCCGCGCGCGTCTCGGAATCGATGTTGAAGGACTGCTTGGCCATGGCCAGCGCCGTCGGCGATTTCTCCAGCAGCTCGCGGCACCACTGCTCGACCTCGGTGCGAAGCTGGGCGAGCGGCACGACCTTGTTGACCAGCCCCATTTCGAGCGCTTGCTGGGCCGTGTACTGCCGGCACAGGTACCAGATCTCGCGCGCCTTCTTCTCGCCGACGACGCGCGCGAGATAACCCGTCCCGTGGCCGGCGTCCACGCTGCCCACGCGCGGCCCGGTTTGACCGAAGATCGCGGTGTCGGCGGCGATCGAGAGATCACACAGCACGTGCAGCACGTGGCCGCCGCCGATGGCGAACCCGTTCACCATGGCGATCACCGGCTTGGGGCAATGGCGGATCGCCGTGTGCAGCCCGTCGACGTACATCGGACGACCGCCGTCGGTCGAGTAGCCGCCGCCGCCGCGCTCCTTCTGGTCGCCCCCCGAGCAGAACGCCTTGTCACCGGCACCGGTCAACACGACGACGCCGACCGCCGGATCCCAGCGCGCATCGAGGAACGCGTCGGTCAGCTCGTGCACGGTCTTGGTGCGAAACGCGTTGCGGACCTCGGGCCGGTTGATGGTGATCCAGCCCACGCCGTCTTTCTTCTCGTAGAGGACGTCGGTGTAGGTCATAGCGGTTTCCTCAGGAGGCGGCTCAGCTCGCCCACGACGCCGCGGCGGAACGTCAGCACGCACACGACGAAGATCGCGCCCTGCACGATCGTGAGCCAGGAGCCGAGCTGGGCCAGCCAGTGTTCGAGGCCGATTACGATGAACGCCCCCACGGCCGGGCCGAACACGGTGCCGAGCCCGCCCAGGAGCGTCATCAGCACTACCTCGCCCGACATCGTCCAGTGGACGTCGGTCAGGGAGGCGAGCTGGAAGACCAGGGCCTTCGTCCCGCCCGCCAGCCCGGAGAGCGTCGCCGAGAGCACGAAGGCCATGAGCTTGTAGTGCTCGGCGCGATAGCCGAGCGAGATGGCGCGCGGCTCGTTCTCGCGCACGGCCTTCAGGACCTGGCCGAACGGCGAGTGGATCGCGCGGTAGACGATCAGGAAGCCGATCAGGAAGATCGCGAGGACGACGAAGTAGAGCGTGTAGGTCTGCTGGAGATCGAGCACGCCGAGCAGCCGGCCCTGCGGGACCGCCTGGATCCCGTCCTCGCCGCCCGTGAACTTCGCCTGGACCGAGAAGAAGAACACCATCTGCGCGAAGGCCAGCGTGATGTTGGCGAAGTAGATCCCGCGACTGCGGATGGTGAGGGCGCCGATCACGAGGCCGAGCCCGGCCGCCGTGGCCGTGCCGGCCAGGATGGCCAGCTCCGGCGGCAGGCCCCAGACTTTGGCGGAGTGCGCCGAAACGTAGCCGGCCGCGCCGAGGAACGCGGCGTGGCCGAACGAGAGGAGCCCGACGTAGCCGATCAGGAGGTTGAAGGCACAGGCGAACAGCGCGAAGCAGAGCGCCTTCATCAGGAAGACGGGATAGGCGACGAACGGCGCGATCACGAGCAGTCCGACCATGACCGCGAACGCGAGCATCTGATGCCGCGGCCACGCCGCCGCCACGGACACCGGTGGAGCGACGACGTAGTCCTTGACCGTCGCCGTCATGCGGTTCGGCCGAAGAGCCCCGCCGGTCGCACGAGGAGCACCAGGGCCATGATCACGAAGATCACGGTGTTCGACGCCTCGGGATAGAAGACCTTGGTGAAGCCCTCGACGATGCCCAGCGTGAAGCCGGTGACGATCGACCCCATGATCGAGCCCATCCCGCCGATCACGACGACCGCGAACACGACGATGATGAGATCGGCTCCCATCAACGGATTCACCTGGTAGATCGGGGCGGCCAGCACGCCGGCCAGCCCGGCCAGCGCCACGCCGAAGCCGTAGGTGAGTGTGATCATGCGCGGGACGTTGATGCCGAAGGCGCGCACCAGCGTTGGGTTCTCGGTCGCCGCCCGAAGATAGGCGCCGAGTCGCGTCCGCTCGATCACGACCCAGGTGCCGACGCAGACGACGATGGAGAACACGACGACCCACGCGCGATACGTGGGCAGGAACATGAAGCCGAGGTTGTAGCCGCCGGTGAGCTGGCTCGGGATCGCGTACGGCAAGCCCGACGACCCGAACTCGTTCCGGAAGCCCCCCTGGATGATCAGCGCGATGCCGAACGTGAGGAGCAGCCCGTACAGGTGGTCGAGGTGGTACAGACGCTTCAGCATCGTCTTCTCGAGCACGACGCCGAGGAGCCCGACGGCGATGGGAGCCAGCAGGAGCGACCACCAGTAGCCGAGGCCGGCCCACTGCAGCAGGAAATAGGCGGCGAACGCCCCCGTCATGTACAGCGCGCCGTGGGCGAAGTTGATGATGTTGAGCAGCCCGAAGATCACCGACAGGCCGAGGCTGAGCATGGCGTAGAAGGCGCCGTTGATCAGCCCGATGAGGACCTGACCGAACAGCGCCTGGACCGGAACGCCGAAGACCGTGCTTATTTCTTCACCAGCGGGCATTCGCCCTGGTCGAGCGGACGGAACGCCTGCTCGGCCGGGATCGTCGCGCGGACTTTGTAATAGTCCCAGGGGCCCTTGGCCTCGGCCGGCTTCTTCACCTCGAAGAGGTACATGGGATGGATCTTGCGGCCGTCGGCCCGCACCACGCCCTTGCCGAATAGCGGGTCATCGGTCGGCATCTCCTTCATCTTCGCGATCACCTTCGTCCCGTCGTCGCTCTTGAGGGCCTCGACCGCCTTCAGGTAGTGAAGCACCGCCGAGTAGACGCCGGCCTGCACCATCGTCGGCATGGCTCCATGCTGCTTCTCGGCGAATCGCTTGGACCAGGCGCGCGTCTTGTCGTTCAGGTCCCAGTAGAACGCCTCGGTGAGGACCAGGCCGTTGGCCTTTTCCAGGCTGAGCGCGTGGACGTCGCTGATGAAGACGAGGAGGCCGGCGAATTGCTGGCCGCCCTTGACGATGCCGAACTCGGCGCCCTGCTTGATGGCGTTGGTCGTATCGGCGCCGGCGTTGGCCAGGCCGATGATCTTGGCCTTCGAGGCCTGGGCCTGGAGCAAGAACGACGAGAAATCCGCCGTCGGGAACGGGTGCCGCACCTTGCCGAGCACCTTGCCGCCGTTCTTGACGACGACGGCCTCGGTGTCCCGCTCGAGCGCGTGGCCGAACGCGTAGTCCGCGGTCAGGAAGAACCACGTGTCGCCCCCCGTCTTCACGATCGCCGAGCCGGTGCCGTTGGCCAGCGCCCACGTGTCGTACGTCCAGTGAATCGTGTTGGGCGAGCACGCCTTGCCGGTGAGGTCGGAGGTCGCCGCGCCCGAGACGAGGAAGGCCTTGCCCTTGTCACGGGTGATCTGGTTGATCGCCAGAGCCACCGAGGACGTCGGCACGTCGACGATCACGTCGACCTTCTCGGCGTCGTACCACTGGCGGGCGATGCTCGAGCCGACGTCGGGCTTGTTCAGATGGTCGGCGACGACGATCTCGACCTTCAGGCCCTTCTTCGCCGCGCCGAAGTCCTCGACGGCGAGGCGGGCGGCCGTGGTGGAGCCGGGACCGGTGATGTCGGCATACGTCCCCGACTGATCGTTCATGACGCCGATCTTGACGATGCCGTCCGAGATCTGCGCGTGGGCGGTCGCCGTCGCGGCGATCAGCGCGATCGTCAGCACCAGGACGCGAGTGATGAGCATGGCCACTCCTTTGTATGGGCGCTAGACGCCCAGGTATTCGTGCAGCTTCTCCATGTTCGCCTCGAGACGGTCGTTCGGAATCATGTCCACCACCCGCCCGTGCTCCATCAGATAGTGGCGGTCGGCGACGGTGGCGGCGAAGCGGAAGTTCTGCTCGACGAGCAGGATCGTGAAGCCCTCAGCTTTCAAGCGCGCGATGGTGGCGCCGATCTGCTCGCGGATCACGGGCGCGAGCCCCTCGGTCGGCTCGTCGAGGAGCAACAGGCGCGCACCGGTGCGAAGGATGCGCCCGATGGCCAGCATCTGCTGCTCGCCCCCCGAGAGCTTGGTGCCCTGACTCCGCAACCGCTCGCGGAGATTCGGGAAGAGCGCGAAGATCGCGTCCAGTCCCAGGCCGCCGGGGGCGACCGCGGGCGGCAACGTCAGGTTCTCCTGGACGTTCAGGCTGGCGAAGATCCCGCGCTCCTCGGGGCAGAACGCGATACCGAGCCGCGCGATCGCGTTCGACGGGAGCCCGATGGTCTCGCGGGTCTGAAAGCGGACCGAGCCCCGGCGCTGGCCGACGATGCCCATGATCGACTTCAGCGTCGTCGTCTTGCCGACGCCGTTGCGGCCGAGCAGCGTGACGACTTCACCCGACTGAACGTCGAACGTCACGCCGTGGAGGATGTGCGACTCGCCGTACCACGCCTCCAGATCACGGACGGCCAGCAGCGGCTCAGACACGGCCGGTCCCCATGTAAGCCTGCACGACGTCCGGATTGCGCGACACGCTCTGATAGTCCCCCTCGGCGATGACCTCACCACGCGCCAGCACGGTGATGGTGTCGGACAGGTTCTCCACCACGCTCAGGTTGTGCTCGACCATCAGGACGGTACGGTCGGCGGCAGCCTGCTTGATGAGCGCGGCGATGCGGCCGACGTCCTCGTGGCCCATGCCGGCAGTCGGCTCGTCCAGCAGCATCATCTCGGGATCGAGGGCGAGCGTGGTGGCGATCTCCAGCGCGCGCTTGCGGCCGTAGGGCAGCTCGACGGCCACCGTCCCGGCGAAGTCGGCGAGGCCGACCGCGGCGAGCAGCTCGAGGGCCCGCGCGTTCAGCCGGTCGAGGGTCCGCTCGGAACGCCAGAAGTCGAACGAGTGCCCGCGCTGGCGCTGGAGCGCGAGCCGGACGTTCTCGAGCACGCTGAGATGCGGAAACACGGCCGAGATCTGGAACGAGCGGACGAGCCCGAGCCGCGCGATGTCGGCCGGCTTCGACCCCGTGATGTCGCGGCCCTTGAAGCGGATCCGGCCGCTCGTCGGCGTCAGGAAGTGGGTCAGGAGGTTGAAGCACGTCGTCTTGCCCGCGCCGTTCGGGCCGATCAACGCGTGGATCGCGCCGCGCCGTACGCGCAGGTTCACGTTCTTGACGGCGACGAACCCGCGGAACTCCTTGGTGAGCCCCTCCGTCTCCAGGATGGCGTCGGTCATCGCGCGTCGGTCATCGCTGGCGAGGATGGAACACGGGCTCGCGCTTCTCTTGCCACGCGCGGTTGGCCTCGTCGACCTCCCACGACGCCATGCAGTCGTTCTGCGCGCGCATCACCTCCTCGATCATGGTGCGCGGGTCGCCGTGGAACGAGGCGTGGAGCAGCCGCTTGGCGTGCGCGGAGGCCGTCGGCGCCGCCTGGCGCACCTTGTCGATGATGTCGCCCAGCGCCGCGTCCACGCCATCGGGCGCGCACACCCAGTTGACGAGCCCGATGGCGCGCGCCTCGTCGGCGGTGACGTGGTCGTTGAGGAGCGTCAGCTCCTTGGCCCGGCCCAGGCCGATGATGCGGGCCAGGCGGAGGACCGACCCGTCGGGAATGATGCCGTGGCGAGTGGCGCCGAGCCCGACCACCGCGTCGCTGGTGGCCAGGCGCAGGTCGCAGGCGACGGCGAGCTGAAGGCCGCCGCCGATCGAGTAGCCGTGGAGCACGCCGAGCGTGATCTTGGGCATGTCCTCGAGCTGGTTGAGCGCCCGGATCCAGTGCCGGTAGAACGCCTCGCCGATCGCGCCCGCGGCCAGCGCGGTGCGGTCCATCCCCGAGCAAAACGCGCGGCCGGCGCCACGCACGATGACGAGGGTGATCTCGGGATCGGCGGCGGCCCGATCGACGTGATCGGCCAGCGTCGCCGCCAGCGTGGTGTCGAGCGCGTTCAACACTTGAGGGCGGTCGAGCGTGATCCACGCGACGCCCTCGCTGGCCGCATACGTGACGGGAGTCTCCGTCATGACGCGCCGGCTAGAGCCGATCGAGGTTGTTCGAGCGGCGTGCGGGGTTGTACGATCCCCTGGTGTCGGGCCGGCTGAGAGTGCCACGCATGGAAGGTGGCGCCCAACGTATGAAAAAGGCGTCATCATGTCAAGGGAACGCCCCTGAGGAGGAAGCGCCATGACTCGGTGCACGCGCCGTCAGTTCCTCGTCTCCGCCGCCGCGGCGGCCGCGCTCGGCGGACCGCGCGCGCCCGGCGTCGCGAGCGCGCAGACCAACGTGAAGCTCGGCACCGCCGTGCTGGGCGATTACGCGCTGGCCGGGCCCTTCATCGTGGCGCTCGACAAGGGCTACTTCCGGGCCGAGGGGCTCAACGCCGAGTTCATTCCGTTCCGCGGCGGCCCCGACCTCGTCAAGGCCGTCATCGCGGGCGACATCTTGATCGGCGCCGCCGGCAGCACCGACATCCTGGTCGCGCGCGAGGCCGGCCAGCCGCTCAAGATGTCGGCCACTCACACCGAGGGCAATCACTTCACGCTCAACGTCTCGCCCGAGATCGAGAAGGCGACCGAGCTCAAGGGCAAGGCCATCGGCGTCACGCGGGTCGGCGCGACCACCTGGGTGTTCGCACGCATGCTGGCCAAGAAGGAAGGCTGGGACCCCGACAAAGACCTGAAGATCGTCGGCCTCGGCGGTCTCGACGCCCAGCTCGCGGCGCTCGCCCGCAAGGAAATCCAGGCGTTCGTCTGGGGCGACGGCGGCGCCGTCACCCAGCTCCAGGGCAAGTCGAAAGTGCTCGGGCGCCTGGACCAGGTCACGCCGATGTGGATCAGCCAGATCCAGTATGTGTCGGAGGACGGTATCAAGAAGAACAACGATTCGATTCGCAAGGCGACACGGGCGATCTTCCTGGCCCAGCGCTTCATGCGGACCAACACCAACGAGGCGGCCGAGATCATCTCCAAGAAGATCGGCTGGCCCCCGGAGGCGGTCCTGGGGGCGCACAAGATCTCCGGCACGCTGCTCAGCGAGAGCGGCCAGTTCAGCATGGAAGCGCTCAAGGCCATGCAGGACA